>Ga0187781_10002401_pt1 | contig 14273 bp, 14 predicted proteins | sample 0715_SJ02_MP02_2_FD_132447 | JGI IMG/M metagenome (GOLD analysis project Ga0187781, IMG submission 132447) | Tropical peat soil microbial communities from peatlands in Department of Meta, Colombia - 0715_SJ02_MP02_20_MG | ecosystem: Environmental > Terrestrial > Soil > Wetlands > Peat | place...
CGGGTGTTCTCGCCGCCTGCCCGATGCGCCCGCCGCCCGGGCCCGTGCCGGTGCTCCCCAGCCCGGCGCTGCCGCCGATCGCGCCGCACGTCGGCCGCCCTTACGAGGTGGTTGCCGCGGAGTCGCTGGTCACGATCCGGGTGTATCGCGGGGGCACGCTCGCCTCCGCAGGCCACAACCACATCATCGCCTCGCACACCCTCGCCGGCACGGTGTATCTGCCCGGCGACCTCCTCGAGAGCAGCTTCGAGCTGCATCTCGCGGTGGCGGAGCTGACCGTCGACGAGCGCGAGCTGCGCTCGCAGGAGAGCGCCGCCGATTTTCCGCCCGAGGTGCCGCAGTCGGCGCGCGAGGGCACCCGGCGCAACATGCTCGGCCCCGCCGTGCTCGATGCCGATGAGTACCCGGAAGTGGTGCTGCGTGCCGAGCGGCCCGGGCTCGAGAGCCGGCCGGGCGCTGCAGCCGGCGAGCTCACGGCCTGCGCCGAGGCGCAGGTGCGCGATCAGCGGCGCCGCATCGCGCTGCCGCTGCACTACGAGCTCGCTGGCGACACGCTCATCGTGAGCGGTGAGACCACCCTCAGGCAGAGCGAGCTCGGCCTGACACCCTTCACCGCCCTCATGGGCGCGCTCGCGGTGCAGGATGAGATGCGCGTGCGCTTCCGGATCGTGGCGCGCGCCGCGGACGGTGCGCGCTGACCGGCGCGCTTTCATTCGCTATCCACAAGCAGCAGCAGCTGTGTGCCCTCGGGGCTCGAGAGCAGCGCGTTGGCCTCGCGCGGCATGCCACGCGGCAGCGCCTCCTCGGCCACGCCGAGCGAGCGCAGCCGCTCGATCCGCGCCCGCATATCGGCCGCGCGGAACACCAGCAGCGGTGCCTCGAAGGTGCGCGGGCGGTGGAAGGCGAGCGAGAGATGGTCGCTGGTGAGCGGCAGATGCACATAGGGAGCCTCGGCTTCGTCGGTGGCGACGAAGCCGAGCGGCTCCCAGAAGCTGCGCGCCGCGGCGAAGTCGGCCGCCGGCAGCGACAGCTGCGCGAAGTCGCCGCACAGCGAGACCTCACCGCGCGAGCGCACGGCGGGCGAGTAGGTGCGCGCCTCGATCACCCGCACCGATTCCCCGTGCGGCCCGTCGAAGCCAATCTCGTTGAAGACCTCCTCCCCGGTACGGCACAGCGTGAGCTCGATGCCGAGCGCGGCGAACTCCGCGAGGCTCGCGGCGACGCCCGGCCGCACGAAAGTCAGCGTGGGCGAGGCGGCGCGCCGCTGGTGCAGGCCGAGGTAGATCCGGCCGTCGGTCAGGACACCGTAAGGATGCGTGTAAGTGTCGGTGGTGGCGGTCTGGGAAAAGCCGAGCCGCTCGTAGAACTCCACCGACGCACGGATATCGCCGGTCGCGAGGCTCAGCTCGTGAAAGCGCCCGGGCGGCGGCTGCGGCGCGCGCGCCATTGATCTAAGCGGAGGCGCCGCGCGCGCTCGGCAGCCGCCCGTGCTCGAGGTGCGTCCAGCCCTGGCAGTGCTCGACGATCAGATCGCTCAGGGCCTGCGCGTGCGCGGGGCGCGCGTTGAGCGCCGGTACGTAATCGAAGCGCTCACCGCCGGCGCGCATGAAGCACTCGCGGTTCTCGATGGCGATCTCCTCGAGCGTCTCGAGGCAATCGACCGCGAAGCCCGGGCAGACGACCGTCACGCTGCGCGCGCCGCGCGCCGGCATGGCGGCGAGCACCTCGCGCGTATAGGGCTTGAGCCAGGCGCTCGGCCCGAAGCGCGATTGAAAAGCGACGCTCCATTCGCTCTCGCGCAGCATCAGCTCGTCGGCCAGCAACCGCGCGGTCTTCTGGCATTTGCAGAAATACGGGTCGCCGGCCGTGAAGTAGCGCTCGGGGATCCCGTGGAACGACATGAGCAGATGCCCGGTGCGTCCGGCGCGGCTCCAGTGCTCGGCGACGCTCGTGCGCAGCGCCTCGATGTAGCCCGGATGATCGTGATATTCGGCGACCAAGCGCAGCTCCGGCAGCCAGCGCCAGCGCCGCAGCTCCTCGCTCACCTGGTCGTAGACCGCGCCGGTGGTGGCGCCACAGTACTGCGGGTAGAGCGGCACGACGAGAATGCGCTGTGCACCGCAGGCACGCAGGCGCCCGAGCGCCTCGCCGACCGAGGGGGGGCTGTAGAGCATGCCGAGCTCCACCGACAGTGGCGCCAGCACGTGCTGGGCGAGCATGGCGGTGAGCGCCTCGCGCAGCCGCTCGGACAGGTCACGGAGCGGGGAGCCAGCCTCGGACCAGATCTTGCGGTACTTGCGTGCGACCCGCGCCGGCCGCAGCGTCAGCACCAGGCCATGGAGGATCGGCAGCCACAGAGCGCGCGGCAGCTCGACCACGCGCGGGTCGGAGAGGAAGCGCCGCAGGTAGCGGCGCACCGCGGCGGGAGTGGGGGCCTCGGGCGTGCCGGAGTTGACCAGCAGGATGCCGATGCGCTCGGCGCCGTCGTGCTGGAAATCCGGAGAGCTCAGGTAGCGCATCAGACCGACGCCGCGCGGCGCCTGCGCTAGCTCAGGCCCACGCACAGGTACTTGAGCTCGGTGTAGTCGAGGATCCCGTAGCGCGAGCCCTCGCGGCCGATGCCGGATTCCTTGACGCCGCCGAAAGGCGCGACCTCGGTGGAGATGATGCCGGTATTGAGGCCGACGATGCCGTACTCGAGCGCCTCGGCCACGCGCCACGAGCGCGCGAGATCACGCGTATAGAAGTAAGCCGCCAGGCCGAACTCGGTGTCGTTCGCCATGCGCACCGCATCCGCCTCGGTCGCGAAGCGGAACAGCGGTGCCACCGGGCCGAAGGTCTCCTCGCGCGCCACCTGCATCTGCGTGGTGACGTCGGTGAGGATGGTCGGCTGGAAGAAGGTGCCGCCGAGCGCGTGGCGTTTGCCGCCCGCCGCCACGCGCGCGCCCTTCGCGACCGCATCCGCGATGTGCTCTTCCACCTTGGCGAGCGCCTTGGCATCGATCAGCGGGCCCTGGTCGGTGGGTCCCTTGAGGCCATCACCCACCCGCAGCTGTGCCACCGCGTGCATGAGCTTGCGCGTGAACTCCTCGTACACCGGCGCGTGTACCAGCAGGCGGTTGGCGCACACGCAGGTCTGGCCGGTGTTGCGGTACTTGCTGGCGATCGCGCCGGCCACCGCGGCATCGAGGTCGGCATCGTCGAACACGATGAAGGGCGCGTTGCCGCCGAGCTCGAGCGAGAGCTTCTTCACCGTGCCCGAGCACTGCGCCATCAGCTTCTTGCCGATGGCGGTCGAGCCGGTAAAGCTCAGCTTGCGGACGAGGGGATTGGAAGTCATCTCCCCGCCGATGGCGGCGGCGTCTCCGGTGATGACGTTGAGGACTCCGGAGGGCAGGCCGGCGCGCGTCGCCAGTGCCGCGAGCGCCAGCGCCGAATAGGGCGTCTGGCTGGCCGGCTTCACCACCGCGGTGCAGCCGGCCGCGAGCGCCGGCCCGACCTTGCGGGTGATCATCGCCGCCGGGAAATTCCACGGTGTGATGCAGGCCACCACGCCCACCGGCTGGCGCAGCACCAGGATGCGCTTATCGACCTGGTGGCCGGGGATCACGTCGCCGTAGAGCCGCTTGCCCTCTTCGGCGAACCACTCGATGAAGGAGGCCGCGTAGGCGATCTCGCCCTTGGACTCGGCGAGCGGCTTACCCTGCTCGGCAGTCATGAGGGTGGCGAGATCCTCCTGGTTCGCCATGATGAGCTCGAACCAGCGGCGCAGGACCGCCGCGCGATCGCGCGCCGTGTGCGCCGCCCACGCCGGGAAGGCCGCGGCGGCTGTCTCGATGGCGCGCCTGGCTTCCGCCGCGCTCATGTCCGGCACCGTGCCGATCGGCTCACGGGTGGCCGGGTTCAGCACCTGGTGGGTCGCGCCTGAGGCGGCATCCACCCACTTGCCGCCGAGGAAGGCGCGGGTACGCAGCAGATCGGGATCTCGAAGCTTCATGGCAGACCAGTTCCTGAGTTGGGGGCGCTGACGTAGCGCGCAAGGAAATCGAGCGTGCGGCGGAGCGCGAGCGCCGCCGCCGAAGCGTCGTAGCTGTCGCGCTGCTCGCAGTTGAAACCGTGGCCGGCGCCCTCGTAGACGTACAGCGGCGCGCCCGGGTGCGCCGCGCGGATGCGCTCGACGTCGGCGAGCGGAATGCTCCGGTCCTCGCTCCCGTAGTGATACTGCACCGGACAGCGGGGCTTGCGCTCCAGATAGTCACCGAGGCGGCCGTAGTAGACCACCGCCGCCGCGAGGGTGAGCTCGCAGGCGGCGAGATAGGCGAGGCTGCCACCCCAGCAGTAGCCGACGATGCCGGTGCGGCCCGAGTGCCTGACCTCGGCGGCCGCGGCCGCGATGTCCTTCAGCGCGGTCTCGGCGGGGATCTGCTTGCGGTAGCCAGCGCCTTCCTGCATGTCTGCCGGCGAGTACTCGAGCTCGATGCCGCGCCGCACGCGGTCGAACAGCGAGGGTGCGATGGCGGTGTAGCCCGCGGCGGCGAAGCCGTCGGTCACCGAGCGGATGTGGCCGTTGACGCCGAAGATCTCCTGGATCACCACCACCGCGCCACGCGCCCGGCCGGTGGGCGCCGTGAGCCACGCCTGAAACTCGTGACCGTCGCGGGCCATGATGGTGGTGAGCTCGCCCATGGGGATAGAATTCTAACCCGCCGCGCTCGGGGGAGGGGTCATGCTCGTTGGTCAAGCAGCCAGGCGCGTCGCCATCGTCGGTGGCGTACGCATTCCGTTCGCCCGCTCGTATACCGTGTACGCCACGGCCAGCAACCAGGAGATGCTGACGGCCGCGTTCCGTGCCGTGGTCGAGCGCTTCAAGCTCCAGGGCGAGCGCCTCGGCAACGTCGCTGCCGGCGCCGTGATCAAGCACTCCAGGGACTACAACCTGACGCGCGAGTGCGTGCTAGGGGTCGGGCTCGATCCGCACACGCCGGGGCTCGACCTGCAGCGCGCCTGCGGCACCAGCCTCGAGGCGGCGATCGCCATCGGCAACAAGATCGCTCTCGGCCAGATCGACGCGGGGATTGCCGGCGGCACCGACTCGATCAGCGATGCGCCGATCGTCTATCCGCGCTCCTATCAGCAGCTGCTGCTCGCGAGCTACCGCGGCCGCAGCGCCTGGCAGCGCCTGAAGCCTTTCTTCGGGCTGCGGCCGAAGCATTTCCGGCCGGTGCTGCCCGCGGTGGTCGAGCCGCGCACCGGCCTCTCGATGGGTCAGAGCTGCGAGCTCATGGCCAAGCGCTGGGCGATCCCGCGCGCCGAGCAGGACCAGCTTGCGTATGACAGCCACATCAAGGCGGCGGCCGCCTGGCGCGAGGGGTTCTACGACGATCTGGTGGTGCCGTTCCTCGGCCTGAAGACCGATAACAACGTGCGCGCCGACACCAGCGTCGAGAAACTCGGCAAGCTGCGGCCGAGCTTCGCCTCGGACGGCACGCTCACCGCCGGCAACTCGACGCCGCTCACCGACGGTGCGAGCGCCATGCTGCTCGCGACGCCCGAGTGGGCCGCGAAGCGCAATCTCCCGGTGCTCGGCTATCTCGCCTACGGCAAGGTCTGGGCGGTCGACTACGTGAGCGGCAAGGAGGGCCTGCTGATGGCGCCGGCCTATGCGGTGCCCGCGATGCTGCGCGATGCCAACCTCAAGCTCCAGGACTTCGACTACTACGAGATCCACGAGGCGTTCGCCGCGCAGGTGCTGTGCACGCTCAAGGCGTGGCAGACGCCCGAGTACTGCCGCGACGTGCTCGGTCTGCCGGGCCCCCTGGGCTCGATCGACCGCTCGCGGCTCAACGTGAAGGGCGGCAGCGTCGCGCTCGGCCATCCCTTCGCCGCGACCGGGACGCGCATCCTGCCGACGCTCGCCAAGCTCCTCGCCGGCAATCCTGGCGCCAAGCGCGGCCTCATGTCGGTGTGTACCGCCGGAGGGATGGGCGTCACCGCCATCGTCGAGCGCGCATGAAGGCCCCGATCCTGTGTGGCGCGTTCACGGCCGCGGCGCTCGCCGCCGCCGCCGCCCAGGCCGGCTTCAACGCCGCGCTCGCCGACTACAAGGCCGGTCACTACGACACCGCGCGGCGCCAGTTCAGCGCGATGGCCGAGCTCGGCGACTGCTCCTCGCAGTTCAACCTGGGCGTCATGATGCTGCAGGGCCAGGGAGGGGCGAAGGATGTCGGGGCGGGCGTCGGCTGGCTCCAGGCGGCCGCCGCCAACGGCTGCCAGGAGCTGGTCGGAGGGCGCGTCGAGGCGTTGAAGGGTGCGTTGAGCGCCCAGGAAGAGCGCACGGCGGCGGGCGTCGTGGCGCACTACGGCCATGAGGCGCTGCATGCCGCGGGAATCGTCGACCCCGACCTCGAGTGCCGCGACCGCTCGCGCGCGGTGCTGTTGCAGGGAATCTCGCCCGAGTATCCGGCCGCGGGCAACCGCCGCAACGGCCTCGTGATCGGCGAGCTCACCGTCGGAGTCGACGGCCGCCCGCGCGATCCGGAGGTGCTGCTCGCCGCGCCCGATGAGGCGTTCGCGGGCGCCGCGGTCGAGGCCTGGATGCATTCACGCTTCACGCCGGCCTCGCGCAACGGCGCGCCGGTGGAATCGCGGCTGCAGGTGCGGCTGCCGTTTGCCATCAGCGGGGGCCAGGCGCTCTGGAGCAGCGCGCCCTACAAGGACGCGCGCGCGGCGGCGGATGCCGGTGACCCGGCCGCCGAGTACCTGATGGGACTTGCCGCGACCGGCGATCAGTCGCTCGGCATCGGAGCGGCCCACGCGACGGAGCTCGTGATCCTCGCGGCGCGCGACGGCAACGCGAGCGCGCAGTACTGGCTCGGCGAGCAGCTGCGGTCCGTGGCCGCCTGCCATCCGCAGACGACCGGTGCGGAGTGGTTCAGGCACGCCGCCGCGGGCGGGGACGCCTCCGCGCAGGTCGCCCTCGCCGCCGACCTCGTCAGCGGGACACCGACCGACGCGCAGGTCGGCGAGGCGCGCACGCTGCTCGAGCACGCGGCGGGGGCCGACAGCTACTACGTGAGGAAACACGTCGTGGCGCTGCTCGCGGCCTCGCCGATCGCTGCGCTGCGTGACCCCGCCAAGGCTCAACAGGTGGCGTTCAAGCTCGCCCTCGGCAACGTCCAGTCCGACCCGCAGATGTTCGAGGCGCTGGCCGCCGCGGCCGCCGCGGGCGGCGACTTCGCCGGCGCCGTCTCGCAGCAGGAGACCGCGATCCGCAAGGCGCGCGATCTCTCGTGGAATACGCACGCGATGGAGGAGCGGCTCGCCGCCTACAAGGGCGCCAAGGCCTGGCAGGGCGATCTGTTGTAGTACGTCCCTGTGCCTGCTAGATGAGCAGGAAATCCAGCAGCGCGCGCTGCTCCGCGCTCAAGTTCTCGAGCGGCGTCACCAGGGCGCCCTTGAGCGAGTGGCGGCAGCGGCGCGACTCGTCTTCCGAATACTCCGCCGCCACGGCGGTGAGCAGCTGCTGGACGCGCTCCAGGTTGTCGCGGAACAGGGCGACGATCTGCGCCGCGGAGACGTGCTGCGCCGGATCCTCCAGCCAGGAGTCGTAGTCGGTGGCGAGCGCGAGTCCGCAGTAGCCGAGCTGGGCCTCGAGAGCGAGGAATACCTCCGGCACGTTGGTCATGCCGACCACGTCGGCGCCGGCGGCGCGCAGAAACAGGCTCTCGGCCCGCGTGCCGAGGCGCGGCCCCTCGACGCAGGCGTAGGTCCGGCCTTCATGCACGGTCAACCCGAGCGGGCGGGCCAGGCGCGCTATCAGCGCCGCGGTGCTCGCGCACACCGGCTGCGCGCTCGAGACGTGTGCGACCACGCCGCCGCCGAAGAAGCTGGCGGCGCGCGTTCCCCGGGTGAAGTCGAGGAACTGGGACGGCAGCGTCAGGTCGCCGGGGCGGATGTCCTCGCGCAGGCTCCCGACCGCCGAGACCGCGATCACGGTACGCACGCCGACGCTCTTCAGCGCCCAGATATTGGCGCGAAAGTTGATCTCGCCGGGCAGCAGCCGATGGCCTTCGCCGTGGCGGGCGAGGAACACGACCTCGCGCGCGCTGAGCGTGCCCCGCACGAGCGGACCGGAGGGCGCGCCGAAGGGCGTCTGCACCTCGTGCGCGCGCACGCTGCCGAAGCCACGCATGGCGTACAGGCCTGTTCCGCCGATGATGCCGATCATGGTCTCTCCCGTTCGGCATTTGCGCCGACCGCCCGGCAGGCGGCAAGATGCCTCAAAGGACGCGCCAACAACAACCGAGGCTCGGGAAATACTTCATGGGCAGCAGCGCAGCACCGGAAGGATCGCGCTACGCGAGCTTTCGCGAGTTCTATCCGTTCTATCTCGGCGAGCACGCCAACCGCACCTCGCGCCGCCTGCACGTGAGCGGCACGCTGCTCGCACTGGTGCTCGCCGTCACCGCGCTCGCCACCGGGCGCCTGGCGCTGCTGTGGGCGGTGCCGCTCGCCGGCTACGCCTTCGCGTGGGTGGGGCACTTTTTCTTCGAGAAGAACCGGCCTGCGACCTTCACGCACCCGTTCTACAGCCTATGCGGGGATTTCACGATGCTTTACGAGGTGCTGACGGGCCGCTTGCGCTGGTAGCGGCTTCAAGGCACAGGTCCCATGAAGAGCGCCTCCATCGATCGCGTCTTCGAGCGACGCCTCGCCTCGCTCGTCAACAGCGGCGAGCCGCAGATCCTGCAGGGCGGACGTAAGGGCGTCGAGAAGGAGTCGCTGCGCGTGACTCCGGAGGGCCACCTGGCGCACACGCCGCACCCGCGGGCGCTCGGCTCGGCGCTCACCAGCGAGCACATCACCACCGACTTCTCCGAATCGCTGATCGAGCTGGTGACGCCTGCCTTCACGCAGACCTGGGAGCTGCTGCAGTACCTGCTCGACCTGCACCAGTTCGTCTACCGCCATCTGGGAGACGAGCTCCTGTGGGCGACCAGCATGCCGTGCGCGATCGACGGCGACGCCGACATCCCGCTGGCGCAGTTCGGCAGCTCGCACGTCGGGCGCATGAAGACCGTGTATCGCAACGGCCTGGGGCTGCGCTACGGGCGCATGATGCAGGCGATCTCGGGCGTGCACTTCAACTACTCCTTCCCGCTGCCGTTCTGGGAGGCCTACGCGGCACTGCGCGCCGAGCGCTCGCCGGGGAGCGAATTCATCTCGGCGAGCTACTTCGACCTGCTGCGCAACTATCGCAGGCACGGTTGGCTGGTTCTGTACCTCTTTGGGGTCTCGCCCGTGGTGTGCAAGTCGTTCCTGCGCGGACGCGACCTCAAGCTGCAGGAGTTCGGCATGGGCACGGCCTACGAGCCCTATGCGACCAGCCTGCGCATGAGCGATGTGGGTTACCGCAACCGCACCCAGGCGGGGCTCGCCGTTTCGGTAAACAACCTCGGGGAGTACGTGCGCGACCTGCAGCGCGCCATCAGCACGCCGCACCCGCCCTACGAGGCGCTCGGCGTGAAGGTGAACGGCGAGTGGCGGCAGCTGAACGCCAACATCCTGCAGATCGAGAACGAGTACTACAGCTTCATCCGGCCGAAGCGCGTGGCGCGCTCGGGCGAGCGGCCCACCAAGGCCCTGAAGCGCGCGGGCGTCGAGTACGTCGAGGTGCGCGCTCTCGACGTCAGCGCCTTCGACCCGGTGGGGGTGAACCAGAACAAGCTGCGCTTCCTCGAGGCGTTCCTCGCGCTCTGCCTGCTCAAGGAGAGCCCGCCCATCGGCGTGACGGAACAGGCGGCGCTCGACGCCAACCATCTGGCGGTGGCGCGGCGCGGCCGCGAGCCCGGGCTCACGCTCGAGCGCGACGGCCGCAAGGTGCCGATGCGCGAGTGGGCGGCTGAGCTGCTCGACTCGATGTCGGGGCTGTGCGAGATCCTCGACCGGGGCGAGGCGGCCCGGCCCTACACCCATGCGCTCGCGGCGCAGGCCGCCAAGGTCGCCGACGTGGCGCTCACCCCGTCGGCGCGCCTGCTCGCCGAGCTCGCCTCCGGGCAGTCGTTCTTCGACCTCGCGCTACGCATGTCGGAGACGCACAAGGCCTACTTCCTCGACCTGTACCCGCCGAACGAGGAGCGCCTGAAGGAGCTGGCCGAGGAAGCCGAGGAGTCGCTCGCCGCCCAGCGCCGCATCGAGGAAAGCGACCGCGGAACCTTCGACCAGTACTTGGCCCGGTATTTCGCCGATTGAAGGGGTCCGACATCTCCGGCGGAGTGCCATTTCGGCGCCTTGCAATCAGAACTTAACAATACGTTTACCTAATCAACAACTTAGCTGACTATCTTTTAGCCGCTGGACGACTTAGACTTGTTTCTTCCTGTCGTTGCACTGCGACAGGCCAGGAATAACAAGAGGCTCTTAAGGCCGATGACCCGAGACACTGCTGAGGGACTGCCCGTTGAGCGGCGCGTGGACGGTGCGGCGGCCAACGAGGAATTCACCGGGATCGTGGCAGCGCGCCGGATTGCAAGGCGTGAGGACGGCTGGGATCCCTACGAAGTGTGGCTGACGCGCGTCAAAGAGCGCCGTAAAAAGCCCCGCGGGCCAGGAAAGACCCGCGACTCGCGGCGCTGAGCGCGCCGACAGCTCAATCTTCCGGCACTGCACCGCACGCGGCCGTCAGCGTGCGCTCGGGCAGTGCTGACTTGCGCCCCGGCACGCCGCGCCCGATCCTGCCTCAAGTCATGAATGCTCTTTCCGTCCGCGGACTCACCAAGACCTACAGAAACGGCGTCGAGGCGCTGAAGGGCATCGATCTCGACGTCGAGCAGGGGGATTTCTTCGCGCTGCTGGGCCCGAACGGCGCCGGCAAGACGACGCTCATCGGCATCATCACCTCCCTGATCAACAAGACCGCGGGCGTTGCGAGCGTGTTCGGCCACGACATCGATCGCGAGCTCGACCTCGCCAAGTCCTGCATCGGCGTCGTGCCGCAGGAGATCAACTTCAACATGTGGGAGACGCCCTTCACCATCGTGGTGAACCAGGCGGGCTTCTATGGCATTCCGCGGCCGGTGGCGCGGGTGCGCGCCGAGAAATATCTGAAGCAGCTGCAGCTCTGGGACAAGCGCGGCGGCATCTCGCGCGCCCTGTCCGGCGGCATGAAGCGGCGCCTGATGATCGCGCGCGCGCTGATGCACGAGCCGCGCCTGCTGATCCTCGATGAGCCGACTGCCGGAGTCGACATCGAGATCCGCCGCTCGATGTGGGACTTCCTGCGCGAGATCAACGACCGCGGCACCACCATCATCCTCACCACCCACTATCTCGAGGAGGCCGAGACCCTGTGCCGCAACATTGCGATCATCAACGGCGGACGCATCGTCGAGCGCGACCGCATGTCGAGCCTGCTGCGCCGGCTGCATGTCCAGACCTTCGTGCTCAACCTGCGCGATCCGCTCAGCAGCGCGCCGCGGGTCGATGGCTATGGCGCGACGCTGGTCGATGACCATACGCTCGAGATCGAGGTCTCGAAGGACGAGAACCTGAATGACATCTTCGCGCGGCTCTCGGCGCTCGGCATCCAGGTGCTGTCGATGCGCAACAAGGTGAACCGCCTCGAGGAGATCTTCATGGCCCTGGTCGAGGTCAACCGATGAGCAGCGTGGCGCTGCCCGCCGCCGCCCCGCCGGCCAGCATGGCGGTGGTGCGCTGGATCGGCTTCAAGACCATCGTGATCCGCGAGTACGGGCGCATCATCCGCATCTGGGGGCAGACCATCGTGCCGGCGGTGGTTTCCGCCACGCTCTACTTCGTCATCTTCGGCAACGTGGTCGGCCGCCGCGTCGGCAGCATGGACGGCTTCGATTACCGCCAGTACATCGCGCCCGGACTGATCATGATGCAGGTGATCACCAACTCCTACGGCAACGTGGTGGCGTCCTTCTTCGGCGCCAAGTTCGGCAAGCACGTCGAGGAGATGCCGGTGTCGCCGCTGCCGAACTGGGTGATCGTGGCCGGCTACGCCTGCGGCGGCGTAGTGCGGGGACTGCTGGTGGGCGCCGCGGTCACGGTGGTGTCGCTGTTCTTCGCGCACCTGCACGTTCATCACCTGCTGGTGATCCTGGCCGCCGTGCTGCTCACCTCGCTGATCTTCGCCCTCGGCGGTTTCCTCAACGCGCTGTTCGCCAAGAACTTCGAGCAGGTGAACTGGATCCCGACCTTCGTGCTGACGCCGCTCACCTATTTCGGCGGCGTGTTCTACTCGATCTCGCTGCTGCCCGACTGGGCGCGCCGGCTGTCCTACGTCAATCCGATCCTGCACATGGTCAGCGCGTTCCGTTACGGCTTCCTCGGCACGTCCGACGTCAACCTCGGTGTCGCCTTCGCGCTCATGCTGCTGGCGGCGGCGGCGTTGTTCGCGGTTGCGGTGGCGCTGCTCGATCGCGGCACGGGAATCCGCGATTGACCACGCTGGTGGCGCTGGTGACTGCGCGGGCCGCGCGCGGTCTCGACGAGGACATGCCGCCGCTCACCGCGGCGCTGGCCGCCGCGGGCGCCCGGTCGGAGATCGTCGACTGGGACGACCCGAGCGTGGAGTGGGCGCGCTTCGACCTCGTGGTGCCGCGCTCGGCCTGGGATTACGCCGAGCGGCTGCCGGAGTTTCTCGCCTGGGCGGAGCGGGTCACGCGGCTCACCGCGCTGCTCAATCCGCTGGCGGTGGTGCGCTGGAACACCGACAAGCATTACCTGGGCGAGCTCTCGCGCGCGGGCGCGCCCGTGGTTCCCACCTGGTACCTCGAGCCGGGCGCGGCTGCCGGGCGCACGCTCGATGAGTTCCTTGCCGCCGATGCGTGCCGCGAGCTGGTGGTGAAGCCGGCCGTCGGCGCGGGAGCGCGCGATGCACGGCGGCACGCGCGCGGGGAGCGCGCGGAGATCCTCGGCCACGTCGGGCCGCTGCTGGCCGCGGGGCGCAGCGTGATGCTGCAACCCTATCTCGAGAGCGTCGACTCGTACGGCGAGACGGCCCTCATGTACCTCGATGGCCGCTTCAGCCACGCGATCCGCAAGGGGGCCCTGCTGCCGGCCGGCGCGCCGTCCACGGCGGGCCTGTTCGCCCCCGAGGAGATCATCGCGCGCACGCCGGGGGCCGATGAGCTCGCAGCGGCCGGGCGCATCCTGGCTGCGGCGCCCTTCGAGAGGCTGCCTTACGCGCGGATCGATCTGCTGCGCGACCGCCAGGGCGCGCCGCGGCTGCTCGAGCTCGAGCTCACCGAGCCGTCGCTGTTCCTGGCGCACGCGAGCGGCTCGGCCGAGCGCTTTGCGGCGGCGCTGCTGGGGCGCCTCGAATATGTGAGGCAGCACACACAGAAGACGCAATAAGTCATTGTAGAAACAAAACTTTAATATTTCTGTCACGCCGCTGTCGCGCTGCAGCGTAAGGCTGTAGGCGTATGAAAGCGCCCGGCCTCAACGCGTTCATGGCCCGGATCGATGCGGCGGAGTACGGCCTTTGCCGGACGCTGAATCGCGGGGCTGCGTTCGCCATGCCGCGCCACGTGTTCAGGATCGCAAGCCGCCTGGGCGATGGGATCGTCTGGTACCTCCTGATCGTGCTGCTGCCGATCCTCTACGGACCGTCGGCGCTTCGTCCCGCGATCGTGATGGCGCTGACCGGCCTCCTCGGGCTCACGCTGTACACGCTGTTGAAGCGGGTGTTCGTGCGCGAGCGCCCGTTCATCACGCACGCCGCGATCGACCTGAAGGGCGCGCCGCTCGATCGCTATAGCTTCCCCTCGGGCCACACGCTGCACGCCGTCTCCTTCGCCTGGCAGGCCACCGCGCACTTTCCGGAGCTCGGCTGGGTGCTGGTGCCGCTCGCCGCCCTGATCGCCGGCTCGCGGGTGGTGCTCGGCCTGCACTATCCGTCCGACGTGCTCGCCGGGGCCGCAATCGGCGCGGCTCTCGCGGAACTCGGCACGTCCCTGGCTTAGAATCACCGGATGCGTACCCTTGGGGCCCCCTGCGAAGCGCAGGGCGGCAAAGGCGCGCCTTTGGCGCCCGGCAACGAAGCTGATGTCTGCCAAAATCGCTTGCTGCGATTTTGGCCAATGAACTAGTGCGCGTCCTGTTCGTCTCGGACGTCTACTTCCCGCGCGTCAACGGCGTTTCGACATCCATCCGCACTTTCCGCCAGGACCTGGCCGCGAACGGCGTGGAGACGCACCTGATCGCTCCGCACTATGCGGCGCCGGATCCAGGCGCGCCCGGAG
>Ga0187781_10002402_pt1 | contig 14272 bp, 6 predicted proteins | sample 0715_SJ02_MP02_2_FD_132447 | JGI IMG/M metagenome (GOLD analysis project Ga0187781, IMG submission 132447) | Tropical peat soil microbial communities from peatlands in Department of Meta, Colombia - 0715_SJ02_MP02_20_MG | ecosystem: Environmental > Terrestrial > Soil > Wetlands > Peat | place...
CCACACTCGCCGCCTTGCCGGACCAAACGAGCATTGGCATCACCGCAGGCGAGAAGTATTACTCCGTGGATGTAACCCTGTTGGTGCAAAACTGGGTTAATGGCGTCTCGCCCAACTACGGCATCTCCCTCCGTCCCAGTGCGGACAGCGCCATCAATGTCACCCTCGATAGCAAGGAAAACACCGACACCAGCCACGCCCCGCAACTCCTGATTTTCTTGCAGAATCAGGGACCGCAAGGACCCGCCGGGCCGCAAGGACCTGTCGGCCCACAAGGGCCTCAAGGATTAATCGGCCCGCAAGGCCCCCAGGGACCGCAGGGGCCACAGGGGCAGCAAGGCGCAACCGGTGGTGCAGGCCCAGCCGGACCTGCTGGCCCAACGGGTGCAACTGGCCCAGCCGGGCCGCAGGGACCGCAAGGGGCGCAAGGGCTGCAGGGACCAGGCGGCCCGGGACTGCGGGAACTGAGAGCCGCACTCTTGCAGTGGTATCCCCAGACCTATTCGGTAGGAAGCAATCCAACTGGCGTGGCGTTCGACGGCGCCAATATCTGGGTGGCCAACTCCGGGAGCAACACCGTCACCAAGTTGCAGGCCAGTACTGGAGCAGTGGTCGGCACTTACGCTGCAGGGAATTACCCGTTCGCCTTGGCCTTCGACGGTACTAATATCTGGATAGCTAACGGGGCAGCCAACACCGTCACCGAACTGCTGGCCGCCACTGGTGCTATGGTCGGGACCTACACAGTCGGGAACGCCCCTAGGGCACTGGCGTTCGACGGGATCAACATCTGGGTGGCCAACCAGAACGACAGCACCGTCACAAAGCTGCTGGCCAGCACCGGCGCCACGGTCGGCACCTACCCTGCTGGGGTGATTTCTGCCTGTGGCCTGGCCTTCGACGGTACCAACATCTGGGTGGCGGGTAACGCAGGAAACACCGTTGCCAAGCTCTTGGCCGCCACTGGCGCCGTGGTGGGCACCTACACCGTGGGGAGCTTTCCATCCGGCCTGGCCTTCGACGGCATCAACATCTGGGTGGCCAATAATGGCAGCAACCCCAGCGTCACGGAGTTACAAGCCAGCACGGGTGCAACGATCGGCACCTATACTCTACCCAGCGGAGGGGGCGTGGCTTTCGACGGCATTAACATCTGGGTGGCAGGCTACTTCAGCATCACCAAATTGCAAGCCGGCACCGGGGCCACGATCGGCACCTACCCTCTAGGCGCCGGCGGTTCCGGCGGTGTGGCCTTCGACGGCGCCAACATCTGGGCGGCAAACGGTACATCGTCCGTCACCAAGATTCCAGCCAATTGAAAAACCTTCGGTGGCGATAAGCCGAACGTGAAAGTTTCCCGGCACCCAACCTGGTTCGAGGATGCGGGCTCGCAGGGGCCTGCTGCCACATTCCAAACCTTGACTATTCGGCGAAAGTGCGAGAGGCTTTTGCCCACGTGAAAGGATGTCATGGGACTGGGCGGCGCCAACATTTCCCGGCTGATCGATTTGGCCGAGCGGGGCGACCAGGAGTCGGCAGGCAAGCTGTTCTCACTTCTCTACGCGGAGCTCCACCGTCTGGCCAGGCGCCAATTAGCCCGGCAAGGCATTGGCAGCTTGAGTGCGACCACCCTGATTCACGAAGCCTACCTCAACATGGCCGGGCAGGAAAATAGCGCTTTCCCCGATCAAAACCGATTTATGGCCTATGCTGCACGCGTCATGCGCGGCGTCATCGTCGACCACCTGCGCAATCAGATGGCAGCGAAACGGGGCGGAAAGTTCGAGATTACTGCATTAACCACCAATGTGGGACAGAGTCTGGCGAACGGTCAGGACTTGATGCGCCTGAGCGACGCGCTCGACGAGCTGGCGCTGGTGGATCGCTCCTTGTCGCAGGTTGTGGACTTGAAGTTTTTCTGCGGCTTTTCCTTCGCCGAGATCGCCCATATGGAAGGGATCTCGGAGCGTACCGTGCAGCGCAAGTGGGAAAAGGCGCGGCTGTATCTGCATCGCACGCTGCAGTCGAAGTTGTCCTGAGAAACCGATGCGAACCATCACGCCCGAGCAATGGCGAATCTTGAGCCCTTATCTGGATGAGGTCCTCGACCTGGCTCCCCAGGAGCGCCAGCCCTGGCTGCTTTCCCTTCGCGAGAAGAACCCGGAACTGGCCTCAGCCTTGCAGACATTGTTGAAGGAACAGCAGGAATTGCAAGGCGCGGCTTTTCTGGAAAAGTCTCCGCTATGGATTTCGGCGGGGCTGGCCGGACAAACCGTAGGTGCGTACACGCTGATTTCTCAAATCGGCCAGGGAGGCATGGGCAGCGTCTGGCTCGCACGGCGGAGTGACGGCAGATTCGAAAGGCAGGCGGCGGTCAAGTTTGTCAGCATCGCTCTGGCCGGCGCGGCGGGAGAAGAGCGCTTCAAACGCGAGGGCAGCATCGTTGGCCGGTTGACCCACCCCAACATCGCCGAACTTCTCGATGCCGGCGTTTCTTCCGGGGGACAGCCCTATCTAATTCTGGAATATGTGGATGGTGTGGCCATCGATCGCTATTGCGATCAGCACAAACTGGACATCCACAGTCGCATTCGCCTTTTTCTCGATGTGGCCGCCGCCGTAGCCCATGCCCACGCCAATCTGATCGTTCATCGCGACATTAAGCCGAACAATATCCTGGTCACTACAGCAGGCAAGGTCAAACTTTTGGATTTCGGTATCGCCAAACTCCTGGAAGGCGAAGGGCAGACAGGCGCTCCCACGCTGCTGACGCATGAGGGCGGTTCGGCCATGACTCCCGAATACGCCGCGCCCGAGCAACTTTCGAACCAGCCGGTCACCACCGCTACCGATGTCTACTCCCTGGGCGTTGTCCTTTATTTACTGTTGACCGGAAAACACCCCGCCGGACCCGGCCCCTTCTCTCCCGCGGCGCTGATCAAAGCCGTGCTCGAAACCGAACCGCCGCGGCCGTCGTCGGTTGCCGACAATGAAGCGGCGCCCAATCGCAGCGCCACGCCCGAAAAGCTGCGCCGCCAGCTTCGCGGAGACCTCGACACGATCGTCGGCAAGATGCTGAAAAAGAACCCTGCCGAACGCTACAGCTCGGTCGCCGCCCTGGCAGATGATCTGTCCCGCTATCTTGGACACGAGCCCATCAGCGCCCGGCCCGACAGCTTCTGGTATCGCGCCCGCAAATTCATGCAGCGAAATCGCGCGCCGGCGCTGCTAGGCGCCACCGCTTTTGTTCTGGTGATTGCCAGCCTCTCCACCGGCCTGTACGTGGCGAACCGGCAGCGAAAAATAGCCGAACAACGCTTCGCGCAGGTTCGTCAACTGGCGAACAGTTTCGTCGATCTCGACTCCAAGATACGAGGCTTGCAAGGTTCTACCCAGATCCGCATGCAGATGGTTTCGGACTCGCTTCAATACTTACGGTCGCTCGAGAGCGAAGGTCATCTCGACAAGGAACTGTCGTTAGACATCGCCTTTGCATATGTGAAGGTCGCCCATGCCCAAGGGGATCCTACTACTACAAACCTGGGACAGTTTTCCGCGGCGAAGGAGAGCCTCAATCAGGCATCCAGGTTCGTCGACCCGATTCTTTCAGATGATCCTAAAAACCGGCGCGCTCTGTTCATTGCGACAACTATCGCGCATGATCGCATGACACTCGCTGATGATGCCGGCCGCCACGAGGAGTCTTTGGCTTACGCCAAGAATGCCGCTTCTCTCATCGAGCGATTTCTCAGTCTGGGAAAGGCTGACCCTCGCGATGTCTACAGCATGGTGTACTTCTACGCAAACGTGGCCAACGTCACGACGAACTGCCGTCACTTTGACGACGCCACAAGATACTGCCGGCGGGCGCTGGAAATTGCCCTACCGGTGCAAAACGCGCACCGCATGCTGGGAAACATTTATGGAGCGCTGGCAGATACTCTTCGTCACTCGGGCGACCTTGAGGGTGCGCTCAAGACGGTGAATCAGACCATTGCATTACAAGAACAGGAGGCGTCTAAAGGACATCCCGCAGCGCTGATAAATCTAGCGGATTCCCTAGTCACAAAGGGCATGATACTGGGGTGGCCCGATGCTGAGCCCAGCCTCGGCCGAAGTGATGAGGCGCTGGCCGAGTTCCAAAGGGCACTCGACATCGCCGAGGAACTCGCCAAGAAAGATTCTGCCGATTATTTCAGCCGGCATAAGGTAGCCGTATATGCTTTTGAAGCAGGCAATCTTCTCCGCCACAAAGATCCGCGCAAAGCGCTGGCTACGTATCATCAGGCGCTGATGCGAATACGGGAGGCAAAAGCGGGTTCGGGCACTCAGCAGGATGAGGCCGAACTGCTCGCCGCTTCTTCGTATCCGCTGCGCTGGACGGGCGGCAAAGCGGAAGCGCAGCAGCGAATTGACCGTGCTTTTCAACTGCTGAGCGATGCCCAGATATATCCTGCGGACAAAATCGAACCGATGTCGGTCGCCTACCATGCGCTGCAGGCGCAGGCAGATCACTACTCGGGGACCGGACGGTTGCAGAAGGCAGTTGATACTTACAAACTATTGTTGGACAAGCTTACGGCATGGGGACCGAAGCCAGACGACGATTTACGCGATGCCACTTGCCTTTCCCGCACCTGGACCGCCCTCGCCGATCTCGAGCGCCACACCGGCCATGTTGATGAAGCCGCGCGCCTGGAAGCTCACCGTACCGAGCTGTGGAATCATTGGACTGGCAAGCGTCCAAATGCCCAATTCCTCCTCCGCCAGTCACTTGTACAGATAACCGCCCCCGGCCGGCCAGGAATCAGCCGGCACTAACCCATCCTGAGTCTGCCGCCCGGCGGTCCCCTCCGAGGGCAGAACCTGGCCGCCCAAGTCCGCGGCAATAATTTTCTTGCGCCTTGTCGTTTTTTGCCGCTGATTTCCGTTCTACCTATTAGCAGGCAAGCGCCGTATGGCGACCAAGTCTCGGCGCCGTCTTCCTGGGTGACAAAAGGGGGCTTATGCGGAATCTCTCAAGGCAAATGGCGACGGTGGCTATCGCGACCGTCTTCGCAATTCTATTGCTGGCGCCACAAGCGCTTCACGCCCAGTGGGTGACGGGCACCGTTGCCGTGGGCTCCGGACCCGAGCCCGTCGTCGTCAACCCGGCGACCAACATGATCTACGTACTTAGCCTCTCCGGCACCGTAACCGCGATCAATGGCGCCACTAACGCGACTTCAACCGTCAGCGTCGAGGGCGGCTTTTTCATAGCCGTCAATCCGGCTACGAATACGATCTACGTCACCAACCATTTCAGCGGTACCGTCACCGCCATCAACGGTGCGACCAACGCCTCCACGAACATCACGGTAGGAGGCTTCCCCAATGGCGTCGCCGTTAACCCGGTCACCAATATGATCTATGTGGCCTCTACTGGCACCAATAGCACGAACGTCACCGCCATCAATGGCGAAACCAATGCCACCACCACCATCCCTGCAGGTACCAATCAACAAGGCATAGTCGTCAACCCCGCGACTAATATGATCTATGTGGCCAACTACAGCAGCAGCAGCGTCACCGCGATCAACGGTGCGACCAATGCCACCACTACAATCACGACGGGCAACGCTCCCGTCGCGTTAGCCGTCAACCCGATCACCAACATGATCTACGTGGCCAACTACAGCAGCAGCAACGTCACCGCCATCAACGGGGCAACCAACGCGGCGTCCAACATCACGGTCGGCGCCGATCCAGAAGCCGTAGCCCTCAACCCAACCACCAATATGATCTATGTGGCCAGCTACGGCAGCAATACGGTCACCGCGATCAACGGTGCAACCAACGCGACCACCACGATCTCCACTGGGACCCAGCCCAACGCCGTGGCCGTAGATCCAGTCACCAATACGATCTACGTGGCCAATTCTGGCAGCAACAACGTCGCCGTCATTAACGGAACAACCAACGCAGTCACCGCTACCTTGACCGCCGGAACCGAGCCCTACGCTGTGGCCGTGAACCCCGTTACAAACACGATCTACGCGAGCAATTACGGCAGCAACAACGTCACCGTGATCGACGGGGCCACCTACACGGTCCAGACCGCCCCCACCGGAGATGACATCTACGGCGTGTCGGTCGCTGTGAATCCCGCCACCAACATGATTTATGTCGCCAATTCGGAATCCAACTCGGTTTCGGTCATTAATGGCGCTACGGGAATGACTGAAAATGAGATTCCCGTGGGAGGCGAATATACCGAGACCTGGGCTGTGGCGGTCAATCCGGTAACAAACACAATCTACGTGACGATCACGGGTAACACAAGTACGGTCGCGGTCATCAATGGCGAAACCAATACCGTCAGCAGCAGCATAACGGTCGGGAGTGATCCCTTCTGCATCGTCGTGAACCCAGCGACGAACATGATCTATGTGGCTAACTATTTCAGCAATGACGTGACCGTGATCAACGGCGCAACCAATGGCACCACCACGATCCCGACCGGAACCAACCCCTATGGCCTGGTTTTGAACCCCGTGACCAACATGATCTACGTGATCAATGAAGGCAGCAACAATGTCACCGTGATCAACGGAGCCAACAACACTGTCGCAGCCACCGTCAGCTTGCCTTCCAGTCCCGACGCCATTGCCATCAACCCGGCGACGAACCTCATCTACATCACCGAGACAAACGCCAACACCGTGACCGTAATTAATGGCGCCAACAACACGGCGACCAACCTCACCGGCATCAGTTTGCCTGATCTCATCGCCGTCAACCCCATCACCAACACAATTTATGCCAGCAGCTTAAGTGAGGCCCTTGTCACGATCATCAACGGTGCTACCAACGCAACCACGGTGATACCCGATTGGCTGCCCGCAGGCCTGGTGGTGAACCCGGTCACCAATACGATCTATACGGTTGGTTGCGGCGCGCAGTGTCAAGGTCAGACTGGCGGCGTTACCGTAATCAACGGTGTCACCAACGCAACCACGACGATCAACATCCCGACGTCGGTCTATGGCCCTATCGGTCAGTCCGTCGCTGCCATCAACCCCGTGACCAACACTCTTTACGTGACGAACAACACCACGGGCATACTTTCAGAAATTACCGAGCAGCAGGTGCAGCAAAACGCTCTCTTGACCACCATCGATCCCCTGCCCAACAACTCAACCGAGAGTTCCACCCCCACGTTCAACCTGGAGGCTCTTAGCGGGTTTTACCCGACTGCTCCCACGCCGCAGGCGGTCTGGTATCAGATGGACACCTGGCAGGGCCCGTGGTCGAGAGCCTCCGGCACAGCGCCGTATTTCACGCTGACCACGCCCACCCTGCCGCTGGGCACCCACATCCTGTATGCCTTTGCCACCGATGGCCAGGACGCAAACTCGACTGGAGTAGCGCAACAGTTCATCGGCGGCATGGCGGCGTACGTGTTCACGGTCTATGCGCCGGCCACAGCGAAAGGTTCCGGCTGCTCCGGCAGGGTATGCCGTCTCTGAGCAGTCGCAACGGAATGTTTTCAGCGGTTTCTGATCGTTAAAGACGCCCCCAATCGCACAAGGGGCGAAGAGACGGCGCAAGCTTGTGCTACGCCTGTTTTCATTAGTTGACTATCGCAGCTTCCCGTACTCGGCTTTGGCTTGCCTCAGGATGGGAATGTCAGGGTCGGCGTCTTTCCAGAGATTGAAGAAGTCCCGATATGCAGCCTTCGCCCGGGTGGTATCGCCCGCGCTCGCGTAAGCGCGGCCAATTTGGAGATGCGCGATCGGTCCTGTAATAAAGTTCTGCATCAGGCCGGGGTGGTCGAGCAGCTTTTGGAATTCTGTCGCGGCGGCCCGGCCATCATGTCCGAGCAGAAAAGCTTGGCCTCGAACGTAACCCGGATAGAGGTAGTTCACGAACATACCCGCAATGCCCAATTCGTACGACTCAGCATCTTCAAGTTGCCGCAGTGCTTTGGTGTAGTTGCCGCGTCTCAGCTCCAACGAAGCGTGGATTGTGGGCAGCCAGTAGAGTTTTAGCAGACTATTTGTCGGAAACTCTTTGAGCAGTTCCGCCGCCAGCGTTTCCGCTTTCGAGTCTCCGATCCGAGCCAGGGCGAGAGCGGCGACGGTTTTCACGCTTTCGCCCTGCGACAGCGACAGCGCCGACTCGACCCCTTTGCGCGCAGCCGCTACGTTGCCAATCTCCGCTTCTCGCAGAGCGGCATTCACCTCCCAAAAGGCAGCCGTTTCTTTGGAGCTGGCACGAAGCGCCGAATCCACTGCTTTTCGAGACATTTCGCGCGCCCTGTGCATGCGTCCGTAGTAAGCTTCGGTATCGGATTGCGTGGATAGCAACCCGTCTTCTTCGCCGGGCCTGCCCGCAAACCAGGCGAGCTGTTCCTCCATAGATTTCGCGTCTCCGCGAACGAAAGCCAGGGCATACATTTGCACGCGCAAGTCGCCACTATCCAGTCCGCGGGTGAGCGCTTGGTTGAAGGTGGCCTCAGCTTCGTCGAGCCGGTTTAGGTAGAGGTAGGTGAATAAAAGATTCGAATAATAGTGGCGATAATCGGGGGCGAGTTCCAGCGCCTGCTTAATTTCCGCAAGAGCTTTTTCGTACTGTCCAATCTCGGCATAGGTTATGCTCAAGTTGGCGTGAGGCACGGGATCGCGTGGGTAGGTGGCGATCCATTCCTGGTATGCCGGGATCGTTTTTTCCGTTTGGCCAGTCGCGCGAAAATAGGTTGCGGAGATGCTCAGTCTTTCGGCTGCGGCTACGCGGTCGCGCAGTTCGTAGGCCTTGCCGGCATACTCTGCCGCAAGGGATGCTTGATAGGTAGCCGAGTAGGCACTCGATAGCGCCGCGTACCCCATGGGAAAGTTAGGGTCGAGTTCAATGGCACGCTTCAAGAAAGGAATACTGGCCGCACTCCCTTTCTCGTTCTTGACTTTCAGGCCCAGGCTGTAGCTCTGCAGCGCTTCCAGAGAGCTGGTGGTAGCTTCAATGGGAGTTTCATACTTCTGCACCGAGGGAAGGGATTCCCCCAGCTTAATTCGCAGCCGCGAACAGGCTTGGCTCAACGCCTTCAAGACGTCTTCCCTGCTAGCCGCCTCGGCCTGTTCCTGGGCCAGATTCTCGCCAGTGCTGCACGCAATCGCATTCAAATGGATGACGTAGACGCTGCCCAGGCTCGAAATAGCGCCGTTGAGCAAAGCTTTGGCGCCGTTGCGCTGGCAAATTTCACGGCCTGCCTCCACGGTGATTCGGTCTCCGCTGGGGCGGCGCATCATCTGCAAGGTATCGTTGATTTTCCGGTCCGACATCACGTTCAGGAAAGGTGATTGTCCCATCTCCGCGGAGAACGCCTGCTTCAAGGCATCGGTGAAAACCGGCTCTGTAGTCTGATTGTTGAAGTCGGCCAGCACCACGGTATCGCGCTCCGTCAGAGGATGCTGGTTACGGGAACGGTAGAAAAGTGCACTCGCTGCTACTGCAACCACTAGCAAAACCGCGGCTGCAATTCTCCAAAGGTGTCTCTTTTCATCCGCCCGAGCCCTGTTCTCAGAGCTTTCCGCATCGCGTTTTAGTCGCCTCAAGTCAGCCCCGAGTTGGGCAGCGTGCTGATAGCGCAAATCGCGATCCTTTTGCAGAGCTCTGGTAATAATCTCGTCGAGCTTCGGTGAAAGTGTGGGGTTCGCGAGCGAAGGCGATCTGGGAACCTCATGCAGGATCGCACCGGAAATAGCGCCTGAGGGATCCGCCCTGAAGGGATGACTGCCGGTCGCCATCTCGTAGAGCACAACTCCGAAGCTGAATAGATCCGTGCGGGCATCGAGTTCTTCTCCCCGCACCTGTTCCGGCGACATGTAGGCTGCCGTTCCGATCGCAACTCCCGGGTGGGTCAGGTGTTCGTTTCTCGAGGGCGAATCCGCACTTGCAGGAGCCTGATCACGGACTGCGAATTCCCGGCTTAGCTTCGCGACTCCGAAGTCCAGCAATTTGACGTGGCCTTGCTTCGATACAAATATGTTGGCGGGTTTGACATCGCGATGAATAATGCCATGGCTGTGCGCAGCTTCGAGAGCGTCGGCGATCTGGATTCCGAGATCTACGATATGCCCGGTTGCGCGATCGGGAGCGCTGATGAGATGTTTCAGGGTCTGCCCGTCCAGAAACTCCATGGCGATGAAGGCATTGCCTTCGTGTTCGCCGATGTCATAAATCGTGCAGATGTTGGGATGGTTGAGAGCGGACGCCGCTTGCGCCTCGCGTTGAAAACGATTCGACCATTGCGGATCGCGGGCGACGTGTGGCGGCAGAAATTTCAAAGCCACAAAACGATGCAGCCTGGTGTCCTCGGCCTTATAGACCACGCCCATGCCGCCGCCGCCGAGTTTCTCGAGGATGTGATAGTGCGAAACCGTCCGTCCGGCCAGACTTGTTTCGCTCTCCTGCATCTGGAGCGAGCCGGCGACCATTTTGCTCACAACTTGCAGAGCGGGCGACTCGATGAAATGTTCCGCTAGTTTTTCGTGGGCAAGGAGTGACTTCACTTCTTGCAGCAACCGTTCATCGCCGCCGCAAGAGTGTTCGAGGAATTCAGCGCGGCGCCGCTCATCGAGCTCTAGCGCCTGATCATAGATTTCTCTGATCCGGCTCCAGCGTTCACTCTCCACGGCAACTCTCCTCGCTCATTTCGCGCAGGAGCCAAACCTTGGCGAACTTCCAATCCCGCAGAACAGTTTGGGTCGAGACCCGCAGCACCTCCGCAGTCTCTTCGTTGTTCAATCCGCCAAAAAACTTCAGCTCCACCACTTTGCTTGCCCGTTCATCGAGCGCCGCTAGAGCCTTGAGCGCAGTGTCCAGAGCTACGATATCGGCGTCCGGGTCGTTGCACACCGAGGGGGCCTCATCCAGGGAGATTTTGGGCGTGCCGCCGCCTCTTTTCAGGGAATCGCGGGAGCGGGCGAAATCGATGAGAATGCGCCGCATCAACTGCGCCGAAACGGCAAAAAAGTGCGCCCGGTCCTGCCACTGCACACCCCGGACGTCGACCAGACGTAAATACACCTCGTGGATGAGTTCGGTGGTTTGCAGGGTGTGCCCGTCATGTTCCCGGGCCATGTGGTGGCGCGCTATGCGATGGAGCTGGTCATAGACCAGCGGAGTGAGATGCTCCAGTGCCGACTCATCCCCATTCCCCCAGGCCCGAAGCAGCGCAGTGACGTCACGCGATGTAGACGGATCGACCTCCACAAAATCCCCGCCAGCGAAACGAGCATACCACAGGTTTTCCGGCCTCAAACCGACCTTGGAGCGTGAACGCCGGCAAAAGTAACGAGTACCGTGAAATCGATAAGTTATTGAGAAATCAATAGACTGCGGCGATAGCGCCATCCCGGCGCCCACTCCCAGGCGATCTTTGACGCAACTTGCGAACTCCCGATGTCAGTTTTCTGGGCCCGATTTCGCTATTTCAGATAGGGGGCTCGAATGGCTTTCCAGTGGAAAAGATGCAACGCCTTTGCTGCTTCCGCTCCCGGAGTGGTCATCGCCCGGTTCTCAGATTGGAACACCAGGAGGGTTGGAACCATGCATAAAGCGCGGATTTTCTCTTTCGTGACAGCTCTGTGTTTATTTTCGTGGACTGCAGCCCAAGGGCAGATTACGCCTTTGGGAGACGCGTACACGAACACTGCCGATTCGACGACGAACTACGGCGCGGCTACCTTGCTCTATGTGAATGGCGCCACTGAGATCGCCTATATCCAATTCCCCCTGTCGTCGATTCCTGCTGGCGCCAGCATTAGCCAGGCGACGCTTAAACTCTATGTCAACACAGTCCCCACGGCGGGAAGCTTCAACGTCGACTACGTCAACGGCGCATGGGCAGAAAGCACGATTGACTCGAGCAACGCGCCGCCTTTGGGCTCGACCATCGCCTCCGACGTCAGTATCACGACCACCGACAAGAACCAATACATTCTCATCAACGTAACTTCGGCCGTGCAGGCATGGCTCGACGGGAGCCAGGCGAATGACGGCATCGCATTAGTGGCCAACAGCACATTCGAAGCGACCTTCGACAGCAAAGAGAACACCACGACCAGCCATCCCGCCGAACTTGACATCGCGTACGCGGGCGGCAGCGGGACGATCACAGGAGTGACGACCGCGAGCGGCAGCGGACTGACCGGCGGGGGCACCAGTGGCACGCTGAATCTTAGCTTGACCAGCGCTTGTGCCACGAATCAAGTGCTGCAGTGGAATGGGAGTTCCTGGGCGTGTGCCTCAGCAGGCACGGGCACCATCACTGGCGTGACGGCCGGCACCGATCTGACCGGCGGGGGCACCAGCGGCAACGTTACCCTCAACCTGAACACCAGTTCGCTCAACTCAACTTATGCGCAGCTCGCAGCAGCTAACACATTCACCGGAAACCAGACAGTCGACGGAAACCTGAGTGCGACGGGCGTTGTAACAGGCAGCAGCTTTGAGATTGGCAGCAACTTGTTCGCCTATGGCTCGTACACCAACGAAAACGCCTACCTCGGCTTCTCGGGCAACGGAACTACTACGGGAGGGGGCGACACTGCGCTCGGCTATCAGGCGTTTCTCAACAACACATCGGGCGCGGACAACACGGCCATCGGGTATCAGGCGCTGATTAACAATACGTCAGGCCTAGTCAATACCGCCGTCGGTGACCAGGCTTTGGAGAACAACACCACCGGCCAGAACAACACCGCCATCGGCGAGCTTGCCGGCACGACTGCAGATAGTAGCGCAATGACTGCCAGCAACAATAGTTTCCTTGGCGCCAACACCACGGTTTCGACGGGAACCATCTCCAACGCTACGGCAGTCGGGTCGGGCGTGGAGGTGGCCGAAAGTAATGCTCTGGTGCTCGGCAGTGGTGCAAACGTCGGGATCGGGACCAGCACTCCGGCCGCCCCGCTGCACATTAATGGTCCCGCAGCCGCTCCTCCAGGCAGCCTACCGAGTTCCAATAATGGCCTGCTTCTGGGATCGAACGGTACTTCCAGCTACAAGTGGATTCAGACTTATGGCGGGAATCTGACCTTAAATCCGGTCGGCAACGACGTCGGTATTGGCACCGAATCTCCGGATATGCTGCTTTCCGTCAACGGCAACGCCGACAAATCTGGCGGCGGTTCGTGGGCAACCTTCTCCGATCGTCGTCTCAAAGATCTGAATGGCAACTTTAGCTCCGGACTTGAGCAAGTCCTGAAGATCAACCCTGTCCGCTACCGCTACAAAGATGCCAACGGCATGGGCATCAGCGATCGCGAAGAGCATGTAGGCCTGGTAGCACAGGAAGTGCAAAAGGTGATTCCGGAAGCGGTGACTGAAAACAACAAGGGATACTTGCTGGTCAACAACGATCCCATCATCTGGGCGATGCTGAATGCGATCAAAGAGCAACAGAAAGAGATTCAGCGGCTGAGTTCGCAACTGCACCAGACACGCCAGGCCCTGCGGCAAGTCAAGGCGCAGGTAGCGAAGTCGCGGGAGACCCTGGTAGCGGTGAAATAAAGCAAATCAGCAGCCCCTGGACCCGCTGGTTTCCACCCTGCGGGCCGTGCCGTCTTAGTGAAATCAGGTGCTTCGGGAAATTTGCGCAGTTACAAGACATCTCTACTTTCAATATAGGAGTTTGTTATGCCAAAACTGCTTCGGGCGATCGTTATCTGGCTGCTGTGCATCTGTGCCGTGGGCGTAATCTATGCGCCGGCCCAAACATTCACCACTCTCTTGACTTTCAACGGTCAGAACGGCGCGAATCCGGATTACGTCTCTCTCTTCCAGGGAACGGATGGGAACTTGTACGGCACCGCCGAAGCAGGCGGCGCAACCGCGAATTGCTCAGGCGGATGCGGAACGGTCTTTAACATTTCGACGGCCGGCAGTCTGACCGTTCTCCATGATTTCTGCTCGGCCTCGGAGTGCAACAGCGACGGAGAATTTCCCAAAGCGGGGGTGATTCAAGCGCTCGACGGAAATTATTACGGGACGACCTGGGGCAGCTCCGTGACCGGCTTCGGCTCAGTCTTTCAAATGACCTCTGCGGGCACACTGACTACTCTGTATACGTTTTGCTCGCTGGCTAACTGCGCCGACGGCTACTGGCCGACCGCGCTCCTGGTGCAAGGTACCGACGGCAACTTCTACGGGACAACCACTTCTGGCGGTACGGGCTACGAAAACTCCGGCGGCACGATCTTCAAGATTACTTCGACCGGCGCGCTTACCACAC
>Ga0187781_10002403_pt1 | contig 14272 bp, 14 predicted proteins | sample 0715_SJ02_MP02_2_FD_132447 | JGI IMG/M metagenome (GOLD analysis project Ga0187781, IMG submission 132447) | Tropical peat soil microbial communities from peatlands in Department of Meta, Colombia - 0715_SJ02_MP02_20_MG | ecosystem: Environmental > Terrestrial > Soil > Wetlands > Peat | place...
GCTACATCTATCCGTGCCACGCTATCCCGATCCTGTGTTCTAATTTCTCCATGACCGAACTCGAACTCCTCCAGGCGCGCAGCCAGAAATGGCATCTCGATGGCCAGCCCATGCGCACGCTCGAAGAGGCGCGCTCGTTCCTGGAGTCGGTCGGATTCTGCCTCATGTATCCCACGCGCCCGCCGGTGCTGGTGCCGACCTTCATCGGCGCCTGGGTGGGAGCCGACGAACGGCTTCCCCTGCAACAGCACGCCTACGCCGATCCTCGCGCCAAGGAGGCCACTGACCTCATGGTGCGTGTCTTGCGCGACAAATCCGCCTACGAGGCGCCGCTGTTCGACGAAAACAACGCTTTTCTCGTCTCCGCGCGCGTGTTTCCTTTTTTTTATGCTCTTGTCGGCGAACGAAATCCCAAGCAGGCGCCCAAGGCCACCACGCGCTCGGGGTATTCTCAGCTGGCTTGCGACGCTTTTGAACTCATCCGCCGCCGCGGCCCGATTTCAAAGGCCAGGCTGGGCGAACTCCTCGGCGGCGGACTTTCCACCGCCGGCCTCGATCGCGCCCTCGCCGAATTGTGGGCCAAGCTGCGCGTCACCCGCGTCGACTACTCCCACGAGGAAGGCTCGGTTTGGGACGAACTCGACCGCTGGGCGCCGGACAAGGTTTGGGAAGGTGTTGGAGTATCGACCGGTGAGGCGCTCACCGCTTTGTTGTCAAAGTACCTCGATTGTGTCGTGGCCGCCGAGCAGGAAGAAGTGGAGAAATTCTTTTCGAATTTCGTTCCCCGCTCGCGCACAAAAGATGCCATCCGCGCCCTGCTCGCCGCTCGCCAGCTCAGCTTCACGCACGTCGGCAGCAAGTCGCTGCTCGAAATCACACCGCGGAAAGAAGCCTTCGTACCGCGCACTCACGCCTCAGGCGCGCGCTCCGCCAAGCACGGCTAACAGGACGACCACCCACGGACCATTGCCGGCAAAGAACAATACTTCGATTATGCGTTGGCTTTTCTCCGTGCTCCTCTGTGCCCTCCGTGGTTGAGGGCCTTAGCTTTGGCGCGTACTACGGGTTCCCCGTGAGCGAAGTACCGATTACTTACACACTCCTCTCTGGCGTGTACAATCTGCCTTTGCCTCGATTGACCGCCTGATGACCGACCCTTCTCCACGCAAACTCATCATCGCCATCGACGGTCCTGCCGGAGCCGGCAAGAGCACCGTCGCCTCGCGCGTTGCTCGCAAGCTGGGTTACGTGAATTTGGAGAGCGGCGCCATGTATCGCGCCCTGGCCTTGAAGGCAATTCAATGGGATACGTCGCTCGAAGATGAAGCTGCCTTGCTCAAGCTGGCGCAGGAGTCGCGCATTGCGCTCGAACCGACGCTCGGCGGCAACCGCGTGCTTCTCGACGGGACCGACATCTCCGTTCGCATCCGCGAGCGCGACGTCACCGACGCGGCTTCAAAGGTCTCAGTGCACCCGAAGGTGCGTGAATGGATGGTCGCCCGTCAGCGCGAAATGGGCCTTGGCGGCGGCGTGGTCATGGAGGGCCGCGACATCGGCACCAAAGTCTTTCCCGACGCCGATCTCAAGGTTTTTCTCGACGCCGATCCCGTAGTCCGCGAGCAGCGCCGCCTCGATCAGCAAAAGATCAAGGGTGCTTCAGCCGAGTCCATGGCCGCCGAACTCCGCGAGCGCGACCGCCGCGACCGCACCCGCGCCGCCTCGCCGCTTGTTCCCGCCAACGATGCCGTGATCCTCGACTCCACCCACATGACCGAAGACGAAGTCGTCGCGCGCATCGAAGAACTTGCAGAAGCGAAACTCACGGCTCAGACTGGATAGCGCCGGGCTAACGGTCGTGCCGTTCTGAGGTCGAAACCAGAAACCCAAGAAACAGGCAGAGGGAAAAAATCTTAACCTGGCGTGTGCTCGGCGCGGTGGCGTGAGAGCCATCGTGGTTGAGCCGCCATGCGGTGTGATCGATCTGGCACTTAGGCCTCGGCAGTCTCCACAAGTTCCAGTGCAGCCTTGCGAAGAGGTTTCATGAGAGGCAAGGTAGAGATCCGCAGCAGATTTACCAGCAGGCCCAGACTTTTTTCCATCAAGCGGCGCGTGCGCTCCTGGCCGGGGGAGCGATCGTAGAGCCAGAACATGATCAACGCCATCTGGTAAAGCCAGAGCAAATAGGGCAGGCGAGGCTTCAGGTCGGGTGGTATCTTCACATTTGCGCCTTCTACGGCGATGCGCATGTGTTCGATGGCGCGTTCGCGGATGGCGTGGGCTTCGTCACTAAAGGGCGACAGTGGGTGGGAGCCGTCGGGCGCATGACGCAGGAGAGCCGCGCAGAATTTCCGGTTCGGTTCAAGAAGCTCCAGCCGCTTTTCCAGGATGCAGCCGATCCGGTCTTTGAGCTTTTTGCGCCCAGCGAGCGCGGAGATGATAAGTTCCTGGCTGCTCTCCTGCATCTCTGCGTAAAAGGCGAGCACGATCGCGTCTTTGGAGGAAAAGTAGTAGTAGGCGGCGCCGAGCGCGACTCCGGCCTTGGCCGAGATGTCGCGCATGCTGGTCTCCTCGAAGCCTCGTTCGCGGAACAGTTCCAGCGCGCTTTCATAGATCTTGCGCCGGGTATCCTCGGCGCGTGGCGTTGTCCGCTGCTTTAAGGTCGTAATCGTCGTCATTGCAGGTAGTCTCGAATATCAGGTTCGGGCACGGCGGTTCCCCCGAGACCGCATGGCTCAAGCACGACTTCGCGCAATTCGCTGGCGATCGCTTCCGGATTGCCCGATGTGAGCCAGCCTGAAAGAACATGGCGGTTCCGCGACAGCGCGGCAAAAGCCTGCCGCGCCAGCGGCAACAGCAGCGGATGCGCCAGCCGCATCGCCCAATCGCGATACTCCACCGTCGCGTAGAGCACCATGATCCAGGCGCGGTCGTTCAAGTACACCTCACCCTTATCGCTGATCACGGCCAAATCGTTCGCAGTCGCGATCCGAGCCAGTTCCGGGAAAATCTGGCTCGCCGTTTCCGATCCCGCCGGCATCATCTCGAGCGCGATCCACGCGGGCTGGGCTGCGAGCCAGTTTTTCAGTCGGCAACAAAGTTCGCACTTGGGATCATAGAGCACGTAGAGTTTCTGCATAGCTTACCCTCTTTCCGCGTCCCCTTGGGCGCGCCTCCATGCGAGCGCGTTACCGGGGAACGGCAACGCTGAGAACCGCGTTCGGCGCGACCGGCGGCGCTGGCGGTACAGGCCGGCGCTGGGCCAGGCCGTGTCGTCGGATGCGGGAAAAGACAAACAAGTTGAAGAAATGCATCCCGCCGAGAATCAGCAGCACCATCCCGATCTTTTCGCTTAGGAGCTCAATGGCCGCGCGCGAGGTGAAAATGTTTGCTTCCGTCTTCAGAGCGAGCGAAACATATCCGATGTTGATCAGGTAGAAACCCACCACCAGCAGGTGATTGACGGAGGCGGCAAGTTCCGTGTTGCCCTGAAAAGCATCGACTAGGAAGATCGCGCCGCGCTTGTACAGCGTCCGGGCCACCCATAGGGTCAGGGCGACGCTAATGAGGAGATAGACGACATACGTGATGACGATAACCGTGTTGGCGTGGGCTACGTTGGCTTGAACTGGCATTATCTCCTCCTCTCGCACTTGTTGAACACGTTCAAAATACACAATAGACGGCTTCAGCCCGTCCCTCAAGTAAAATTTGAACGTGTTCATATTGCGCGCAAGAGACTCACCGCCCTGCCCTCCTGCTAGACTCTTTACCCATGAAGAAGCAAGGTCTTCTCGTGGGCGCATTGCTGGTCGCCGGTCTCGAAACCGCTGTGGTTGCCCGCGCCCAGACGGCGGCGCCGGACCTCCGCACGCCTGAGGAAAAGCATCTCCGCAACGTGCGCCAGCTCACCTTCGGTGGCTCGAACGCCGAAGCCTACTTCTCCGCCGACGGCAGGAAGCTCATCTTCCAGTCCACGCGCGACGATCTCAAGTGCGACCAGATTTTCATCATGAACACCGATGGCTCCGACCAGCGAATGGTCTCCACCGGCAAAGGACGCACCACCTGCGGCTACATTTTTCCGGGCGACGACAAGATTCTCTATTCCTCCACCCATCTCGCCGATCCCGCCTGCCCGCCGCGTCCCGACTTTTCCAAGGGCTACGTGTGGGCCATTTATCCCGGCTACGACATCTTCACCGCCAAACTCGACGGCTCGGATCTGAAGCAACTCACCACCACGCCTGGTTATGACGCCGAAGCCACCATCTCCGAAGTCGGCAAAAAGATCGTCTTCACCTCCATGCGCAACGGCGACCTCGACATCTACTCGATGAATGCCGATGGTACGCACGTCAAGCAGCTCACGCACGAACTCGGCTACGACGGCGGTCCGTTCTTTTCCAAGGACCGCAAGTGGATCGTCTACCGCGCCTACCATCCCAAAACCGATGCTGAGATCGCCGAATACAAGGATCTGCTCAAGCAAAACCTGATCCGCCCCACCACGCTCGAAATCTGGATCATGAAAGCCGATGGCAGTGGCAAGCGGCAGCTCACGAGCCTGGACGCAGCCAGCTTTGCGCCGTCGTTCTTTCCCGATGGCAAGCGCGTCATCTTTGCCACCAACGTCGGCTCAACCGGCGGCATGGGCAATTTCGAGCTCTACACCATCAAAACTGACGGCACCGGCCTCGAGCGCATCACCTACAGTGACGGCTTCGACGGCTTCCCCATGTTCTCGCCCGATGGCAAGCAGTTGGTCTGGGTTTCCCACCGCAACGGCAAGCAGCCGCACGAAACCAACGTCTTCATCGCCGATTGGGTGGAGTGAACGAAATACAGTCCGGAACTATCGGCGCAGCGACCGGGCAACTTCAGTGATCCAGTCTCCGATCGACTGAGCCATGGCTACCAGTAGTAGGAAACAGATAACATGAACAGGCCCGCAGCCGAGATGAACCATGACGCCGATAGTCAAGATGAGGAAGAGCGCGAGTTTCATGGTGTCTCCGTCGAACCAAACATAATTAGGAGCATAGGGCACGGCAAGCCCACTAATGGCTCCCCCACGTTCCGCACCATTGCGGATGGGGACCATTCATAGTCGACTGAATGGAACGACGCGGCTTTCGCAGCTGGTGTTACTTCCGAAAACGAAAAGCCCCGCGCCGGGCGCGAGGCTTTCGCGAATCAATCTCTTTTTTGTGGGTCTGAAGACTATACGTTAAACGACGATCCGCAACCGCAGGTGCTCTTCACGTTCGGATTTTCGAACTTGAACCCTGCCCCTTCCAGCGTCTCCACATAGTCCACGCTGGCCCCGCCCAGATACATCAGCGAAGTGGCGTCCACATACACCTTAAGTCCATCGAAATCAAACACCTTATCCATCATTCCGGCCCCGTTCTCGAAGGCCATGGAATACTGGAACCCGGAGCACCCGCCTCCCACTACGGAAAGCCGCAATCCCGCCGGCACTGGGTTCTGTTGCGCCATGACTTCCTTGACCTTCGTGACTGCCTTCGCCGTCAGCAACGGTCCGGTGGTTTTTGGTGTTGTCGGTGTGGTGGTTGTTGCCATCGCAAAATCTCCTTTTCTCCTTTGATTATACCATCGGACCGTTTCTGTCCGGTCCTTCATTTTCCATGTCTCAAAGTGGCCCGCCTCTGTTCGAATTCGATGCCTACGGTAAATAGAAAGTCGCACCCGTTGACAATCGGGGCTATAATCATCGCTCAGTAGGGCTGGGTACCCGAACGGCCGGCCGGCAGAGGCGCCTAAAGCAGCGAACGGCAACGTCGGGTGTGGCCCCGATTTCAGTTTCGAGGTGGCACATGTCTCCCTTGTATACGCTGCTGGTCATCTGGGGTATCGTCACCGGAATTCTGATCGTCCTGCTCATCTACAAGAGCACCCTCTCCATGCACGAAGACGATTCGATCATGCTCAACGAGACCGAGTCGCAGTTGCAAAAGGATCACGCCGAGGTGCTCGCCAAGATGGGGAAAATCATGCCCATGATCAAGGTCCTGGGCGCGATTTCCGGACTGATGATTCTGGTGATAGCGGGTTTGTTCATCTATCAGGGACTGAACCAGGCCACGACCTTGCAATAGGCGCCGTTCGGCGGCCGTGGCTGGCTCGTCCCCGGCGTCGCTCGTTGCGCGTCGCGGTGATTTCTCCGCCTCGTAACTCCGCTTCGTCTAGGGAGACTCCGATTAAGCCTTGAAGGGGACGGCCTTTAGGCCGTCCGCAAATCTCCCAAATATGACGCGGGGCTTTAGCCCCTGAGGGACTTATCAGAGGCTCCTTAGGGCAAAATCCGGGTGGGAATGCCTGACTCGAACTCCATCGCCATTGTCGGGGGCGGTCCCTCCGGCGCTCTCGCGGGTGCGCTTCTTGCCGCCGCCGGACGCACCGTCCACCTCTTCGACGAAAAACTCGCCTGGGAGAAACCCTGCGGCGGCGGCGTTACCTTCAAGGCCCTGGAAGCCTTCCCTTTTCTTGCCCAAGCCTACACCCAGAGCCATGCCGTCGAGCATTGCGAACTGATCGCTCCCTCTGGCGCGCGCGTGCGCTTCCGCTTGCAGCATCCCGTCGCCATCTTCTCCCGCTTCGCGCTCAACCGGCTTCTCCTCGACCGCGCTCGCTCGGCTGGCGCGCGTATCCACCAGGAACGCGTAACCGGAATCGCGGGCGCGCCAAACGATTGGCAATTGACCACCTCACACGGCGAATACCGGGCTTCGTTCCTCGTTCTGGCCGCCGGCGCCCGCAATCCATTCCGCGCCCAATTCGCCGCGCCCATGTCACCCGACGACTTGATGGTCACCGCTGGCTACTTCATCCCCGTCCGCAATTCCCTCATGCAGATTCAGTTCCTCAAAGACCTCAGCGGCTACATCTGGGTTTTCCCTCGCCTCGACCACGTCTCGGCCGGCATCGCCTGCAAGCTCGGTGAAATCTCCACTCGCGAATTGCGCGCCCTGCTCGAGCACTGGCTTGTCACCAGCAACTTCTCTCTCGACGGTGCAACCTTCTATTCCCACATTCTCCCTTGCCTGCGCACACAGAGCATGGATGCGCTGGCCGTCTCGGGCAATGGCTGGGCGATGATCGGCGACAGCGCCGGCCTGGTCGATCCCATCACCGGCGAAGGGCTCTACTACGCGCTTTGTTCCGCGAAGCTGTGCGCGCAGGCATGGCTCGCGCATCGCCCGCAGGAATACAAAGCACGGCTGGAAGAGGAGATTCTGCCTGAGCTTCGCCTGGCGGCACGCGTCTCCCGGCGTTTTTACAAAGGACGCGTCTTCAACGAGAGCGTGCCCGAGTTAATGGTCCGGCTCACGGCGCAAAGCCACAAATTCGGCGACCTGATGAGCGACCTGTTCGCCGGCATTCAGGGCTACCACGATCTCAAGGCGCGGCTCTACCGTGCTTTGCCCGGCTTGATGGCCGAGGGGTTGGCAACCACCCTGTTCCGCTCGTGGGGTTCAGGGGACCTCACGCCCACTCCCATCGTGGAGTAGATTGCGTTTGCGCCCACTGCCCGCGTTTTCTGCGACTAGCCCCGGGACCAGATGAACTTTTCCACACAATCCTGTTCCCAACTGTCACCCTGAGCGAACTGAGGCGAACGCCGAACGCAGTCGAAGTTGAGGCGCTTGCGCGGCGTCCGAGCCGCGCGCCGAAATCCGGAGTGCACTCGAGAGAGCTTGGATCCCTACCTCCTCCACCACTCGTCCCCGGTAGGGAAAGAATCATCCGGTCAAAGTGCTAGCGAAATTGGCGCATTTTCCGCGTCCTCCGCGGAATCCCGGCGCCCTCTGCGGTTAGAGGTTTTTGCAGCGCGGTTAGCGGCATTTCCAGCCAGACAGCCCGCTGTGTTCCATTATTCCTGGCTGCTTCTAGAGCGGACACAACGCTGTATCCAAAGAATTCTGGCGGCGAGTCATCCTGAGCGAAGCGAAGGATCTATGGATTCTTAGGCGCCACCAAATGCCAACAGGAAGCATAAACTCTACGCCTCGCCACGGATGAGCCGATATAGCGACCTTAGTTATGCTCTACCTACGCCGCCTTCGCCTGCATATTGCGGATTTCGTCGAGCAGAATCTTCTCGTGCCCCTCGGGATTTACTTTCTCATAGACCCTGCGGATGACGCCTTTGGGATCCACCACAAACGTTGTGCGATCCCAGAACTTCAATCCCTTCCATTCCGATTGTCCGATGCCCAGCGCCTTCATAAGCGCGGCGTCCGTATCCGACAGCAGATCAATTTTGAAGGCGAACTTGTGGTGAAAATTCTTGTGTGAAGTAACGTCGTCCGCGCTTACGCCGACAACTTTAATTCCGGCGCTGTCGAAATCGTCCTTCGTGGCCGTGAACGAGCGTCCTTGGGTTGTGCAACCGGGGGTGTCGTCTTTCGGATAAAAATAGACGACTAACCAATGCCCGGTAAAATCGTCCAGTTTCGTGATTCTCCCGTCCTGGTTCGGTAGCGAAAAATTCGGAAAGTGATTGCCCGCAGCGAGCATGTGTATTCCTTTCTTGAGCTAGTTTGGTCCGAAGGGCGGCGCGACTGTCGCGGTCCGCGCGCTTTCTACGCCGCCGGCGCCATCTTCTTCATCCGTTCTCTCATTTCCTCGGGCGATACATCCTCCACGTGCGTGGCGATTCCCCAGAAATGGCCGAACGGGTCCTGCAGGAACCCGCTGCGATCGCCATAGAACTGATTCGCGACCGGCTTCAGGATCTTCGCGCCCTCGGCCTTCGCTTTCGCCACCACGTCGTCGACGTCCGGCAAGTACAGATACAAGCTCACCGGGCTCCCGCCGATTGCGGTCGCGCTGCCGTGGCCCGGGATCGCCATCTGCGGATTCTCATCCGCCAGCATGATGATCGAATCGCCAATCTTCATTTCGGCGTGGGCCACGCGTCCGCCAGGAGCGTCCATGCGCTCGATCACGGTCGCTCCAAAGACCTTTTTGTAGTATTCGATCGCCTGCGCGGCGCCCTTGATGATGAGGTAGGGAGTGACGGTGTTGTAGCCTTTGGGAATATACGGCACTTTGCTCATGACTCTTCTCCTTCTGAGGGACATCCGGTTGAAGATTGAGATGTGGCGCGGGCCAACTGAGCGCAGAGCGGAGTCAATACACTTCTCACGGCACCTGCCCAAGCCCGCGAAACCTTCCACCTGCCGAGCCCCACAGCCCGGCCGCTCTTGCCATGAGAACACAAACGAAGGCGGGCTTCAAGGGCGGCTCCTTCACCTTGAACTTCGCCTTGTTATTCGCAGAAAAACTCCGCCGTTTCAGAGAAGGGAGGGGCATGACTTCCAGTCGTGCCGTAACGTGCCACGAAGTTCGCGCTTTAGCCCCCGGGGGAGGCTTTACGGTACGACCGACCTACTCCAACCCATTCCCATAAGTCGGCACTCCCTGCTGCACCATGTACAGCAGCGCCTGCCCCCGCGCCGACCAATCGCTCTGCGCATACTGCGACACTAACTGCTGGCACAAAGCAATCGCCTCGTTCTTCGCCTGCTCCGACTTCTTCGCCTGCTCTTCCGTCTTATAAATTTCGATCAGCGCCGCCCGCCGCCAGGCCGCGTCATACAAGGCTTCCGGAGCAGCCGGCGATTGCGGGTGCTCCTTGACATACTTGTCGTACAAATCCGCTTCCTTCTCCGGACATTTCGACGATCCCTGCCACTCCCCGCAAAGCTTATTATCGATCAAATGAAACGCCGCTAAGTCGGCCCACTTAGTCCCCGGAAACTTTTTCATAACCAGCTTCATCTGTTCTTCGTTGATTCCTTCGCGATAGATCGGCTGCTTCTCGTGCGCCGATGGCCTCGACATCATATCCGACTTTTCCACCTGCCACCGTATGTCCGCCGCCCGGTACAAGCCCTCGCCCGCCAGCGGTGAATTGGGGAACAGATCGTACACGCGGTAATACAGCCGCAGTGCATCCTGTGCCGCCCCGCGCCGCCCATGCCGCTTGCTCGCTTCGTCTTCCGAGTCCGCCGCCGCGCCAAACAGAATCCGGTCACCGTTCGGCGTCGACGACCACACCGTCCCCGCATCCAGCATCCACCCGGTGATGGTTTTCTGCTCCGCATCCTGGTCTTCTATGAACGCCGGGTCGGGAAGGTTGGCGCGCCCAAGCATGGCCTCCACTTGCACCCAGTTCCGGCTCCGCTCCAGCAACACCACCTCGCGTCCGCGCTCCGCCTGCCCCAGTTTGGCCGAAGCCGAGTCCGGCGAAATGTACACAATCGCCTCGCGAATAATCGTGCCGCGCTCCGCCGCCACCGCGGGAGAAATGGCGGTCATGAGCCCAAAAGGCATAAGCAACAACCAAGCAGCAAGGGGTCTCACCATTCGTCTCTCCGCTGTCGAGGGTACCACGCTCAGTTAGATGCGTGAAACCGTCAGCCCTAGCTATGTCTCCACCCGCCAGTTAGCGCTGTGGATGAACCCAGCGGGAACTGATTTATTCCTCCGTGCCCCTCCGTCTCCTCCGTGGTTACGCCTTTCTACCGGTCGATGTCTCCCGCTTCCCCTTAGCCCCACCCCGCGCCCGGCCTGCCGTTTTCCCCGCGCCTCGTTTCGCGCCCGCCTTCGCGTTCTTCTCCACGCGCAGCTTCCGCGCCGCATCGAGCGCGCCCCTCAGCACCTCTTCGTTTGCCGCCGCCAGTCGAATGTGTGTCGCTCCCATCCGCCCCCACCCTCCGGCGACTGGCAGAAAAATCTCCGGCAGTTCCGCCACAAAATCCGCCTGCTGCTCCGGCGAGAGCATCAGGTTCCCGTAACCTTGTTTTGCATGGGCGAGCGTGGCAAAAATCCTTCCCCCCACGCGAAAGTCGGCCGCTCCCATATGCGAGCCTTCCTCCGCGCCCTCAAAGCTCAAAGCAATACGGCGAAAATCCCCAACCTTCATGGTTTCCCCGCTCCCACCGCCCAAGTATCGCACGCAGCCGCGCTGACCCATCGCTCTGATCCACTCATCAATTCCTCCGACTCCCGTTACGCCGCCACTTCTGGTGCCCTGATGACCATCGTCACCGCCTTGTTACTCCGAGCTTCACCCTGCCTCTGATATCGTCAAACTTGCGCCGGCAAAGTGGGGCCTGCCGTCGTTGACGGTTTGCACCGAAATGGTTCGCACATATCAAAAACTCATTTTCCTCGCCGCGATTCTCGCCGCTACGCCTCATCTCGTCGCGCAGTCAGCCGCTGCCGTCACTGTCGATGGCGTCGTCCGCGACTCAACCGGCGCCGTCATCCGCGGCGCCTCCGTGCACCTCCAAACCGGAACCTTCCACGCCAAAACCCAAACCGACGACCGCGGACATTTTTCCTTCACCAGCGTTCCGTCAACGCCGGGAACCATCGACGTCGCCGCCGAGGGCTTCCTCGGCGCTCGCCAGACATTCGGCGAAGCCGCAAACGCCGCCTCCTCCGGCACCGCAATCCATCTCGAATTCACCCTCAAACCCTCGCTCACCAAGGAGCAAGTCGTCGTCTCCGCCGCCCGCGCCGAAGTCCGCCTCTCCGATGCGCCCGGCAGCAATATCCTTCTCTCCACCACCGATCTCTCCGCCGCGCCCGCCCTCCGCACCGACGACGTCCTTCGCGAGGTCCCCGGCTTCTCGCTCTTCCGCCGTTCCGATAGTCGCTTCGCCAACGCCTCTAACCAGGGTTTCTCCCTCCGCGGCCTCGGAGGCAGCGCCGCCAGCCGCGCCCTCCTGCTCGCCGATGGCATTTCTCTCGTCGATCCCTTCGGCGGATGGGTCTACTGGGATCGCATTCCCCGCACCGCCATTTCCACCGTCGAAGTCGTGCGCGGCGGTGCTTCCAATCTCTACGGCAGCGACGCTCTCGGCGGTGTCGTCCAGCTCCTCATGCGTCAGCCCGAGGCGCCCGCATTCGCCCTCGAAACTTCCTACGGCAACCAGAACACTCCCGACCTTTCGCTCTGGACCGGCAGCCGCCGCGGACCGTGGGACTACTCGACCTCCACCGAGATGTTCCGCACCGATGGCTTCATCGTCGTTCCCGGGTCCGAGCGCGGTCCCGTCGATAAGCCCGCCAACGTCGAGGACGCAACTGTCCTGGCCCGCATCGGCCACGCGCTCGCAGGCGACGGACGCATCTTCGGCCGCGGCAACTACTTCACCGAGTTCCGCCACAACGGTCCCATCCTCGAAACCAACGACACGCAAATCGGCGAGGGTGCTCTCGGCCTCGACCAGCCCTTCGGCTCGAACGACTCGCTCTCCGTCCGCATTCACGGCGACGCCGAGGATTACTACCAAACCAATTCCTCCGTCACCGAAACCGTCGTCCCCCGCGACACCGACACTCTCACCTCCATCCAGCACGTTCCCGAGCAGGCCGCCGGCGGCGGCGCGCAGTGGACTCACCTTCTCGGCCGCAGCCAGACTCTCATCGGCGGCATGGATCTCATCGAAATCATCGGCGCCAGCCGCGACGTGCTCTTCTCCGGACCCAACCATGGCCGCACCGGTTCCGGCCGCCAGCGCATTCTCGGCTGGTTCGGGGAAGATATCTTCCATCGTTCCCACTGGACCGTCATCCTCGCCGCCCGCCTCGACGACTGGAATAATTTCAACGGCCAACTAATCCTGTTTCCCGTCTCCGGCGCGGCGCCCACTGTCACCACGTATCCCAGCCGCAGCGACTTGGCTTTCAGCCCGCGCCTCTCTGTCCTGCGCGCGCTCAATCAGCATATCTCAATCACCAGTTCCATCTATCGCGCCTTCCGCGCCCCAACCCTCAACGAGCTCTATCGCACCTTCCGTGTCGGCGACGTCGTCACCGCCAACAATCCCAATCTCAACGCCGAGCGCCTCACCGGAGCCGAAGCCGGCCTCAACGTCACCGCCTGGGATCGCCGCCTCGACATCCGCGGCACATTTTTCTGGAGCGACGTCGTCGATCCCATCGAGAACGTCTACATCTCCACCACCGTCACACCCGCCGGTAGCACGGTCAATGATGAAAAGGAAAACTTGGGCCGCACCCGTTCCCGCGGTCTCGAACTGGATAGCATCGTCCACCTAAGTCGCGACGTACAAGTTACTGCGAGTTATGCCTATACTCATGCGACCGTCCTAAGTTATCCCGGCAATCCCGGAGGTATCGACTATGTCGGCCTCGACGTCCCCGAGGTCCCGCGTAACGTCTTCACCTGCGAGGCTCGGTACTGGCATCCCTCGCGCCTCTTTCTCAGCGTCCAGGGACGCTTCATCGGACGCCAGTTTGACGACGCCGCCAATCAATATCCACTGAATAATTTTTTCACCATGAACCTCGAAGCCGGCCGCGACCTCACTCGCAACGTCCAACTCTTCGTTGCCTCCGAGAACCTAACCAACCAGCGCTATCAGGTAGCCAACACCGCCACCCCCACTGCAACCTGCCCAACCTGCTCCCTGATCAACATCGGCCCGCCCGCCTTGGTCCGAGTAGGCCTCCGCCTGCACTTCCCCGCCCAGCAATAGTGTAAGGGAAGCACGTAGGGACAGCCGCCTTCGGCTGTCCGGCGGGCCCCGCCCGCGAGTGAAGCAGAATGGTGTGGCGCGGGCGCCCCGCCCGCGACAGGCCTTTGGGTGGCGCAGCGCTTCAGCGCTGCGATAAGGTTTCGTCAATTGGTTGCGCCTTCAGCCGCTGAAGGTCGGTGGATGCCGCGGGGCCTTAATTCACTCGCTCGACAAGCTGTCAGCAGTGAGGATCAGAGGGTGCCCCATCCTTGCGCGCTCTTTGCGCAAGGGTGGGTTTTCGTCCGTCTTCCACTACCTCGGGGATCGCCCGACCATCCACCCCGTGTCATCCTGAGCGGAGCGAGATCAGCGCGAAGCCGGGGTCCCCGGCGCGCGAGGTTTTTCGCGTGCTGGGGTGGAGAAGCGCGTGTCTCGCGCAGTCGAAGAGCCTGCCCCGAGCGAAGTCGAGGGGACCCGTACACCCTACACCGCACCCGACGGTCGCAGGGAGTTCCCTCAACAAATCTCCCAGGCAGCGACAACCGTCATCTCGACGGCAGGGCTGCCCCATCCTAACGTCGCGCTCTTTGCGACGTTAGGATGGGGATTTTGACTTTTCTGCAACACTGGTCCCGTGCCCAGGTCGGCTCCCCTTCTTTGGGCGCCAACCTGGGCTATGCAACGCCATAGGACTATGACCTTTACCGTGCCCCGAGGGGGAAAATTCGTCCTAACCCTTTATTCCTCAAAGA
>Ga0187781_10002404_pt1 | contig 14271 bp, 12 predicted proteins | sample 0715_SJ02_MP02_2_FD_132447 | JGI IMG/M metagenome (GOLD analysis project Ga0187781, IMG submission 132447) | Tropical peat soil microbial communities from peatlands in Department of Meta, Colombia - 0715_SJ02_MP02_20_MG | ecosystem: Environmental > Terrestrial > Soil > Wetlands > Peat | place...
CACCGGCATGATCAGCGTGACGAATCCGGCGATCCCGTAGCTGGTCCAGGAGAAGGCATCGTGGCCGATGGCCATCAGGTAGGTTGCCGCCGCAACCGCGAGCAGCGCCATCCCCATGGTGCCCACCAGAGCGGCGGTGCCACGCAGCCAGACGCGGTCCACCGCCGCCTCTGGCAACGCCGACCGTAACGTGGTCAACCGCTCGGTACGGCCCTGCCGGGTCACGCTCGATACGGCCGTGTGCCCACTCGCCGTGCGTGCCGATACCCTCGCCGATCGCGCGACTGGCCCATCCCGGGTGGTGCGCCGGGCGCGCAGCAGCATCGGGATCGCCGCGAGGATGACCAGCGCGGAGATCACGATGATGGCGTAGAGCACCGACGAAGTGTGCGGATTTCCTCTTGGATCGTGGAAGCCCCGGCCCAGGTCCATCAGGGCGACGATGGCGGCCACGCTCATCCCCACCAACGCCAGCCAGACGGCCGCGCACGCCCCGACCAGGATGCGGTCGGCGGTATCCGGCGCGATCCTGCTCCGCGCGCCCCACACTTGCGAGTACCGGTCGACCATCAGCAGTTCGTCTGCGGTTGGTTGTTCTCATTCGACGACAACACCTTGCCGTCGCTGGTGGTGATCGAGCAGTTGAGCTTGCTCAACCGCAGCAAGCTGGACGCCTCGATCGAACCGACGTCGGACGTTGAGATCGGTGTGAGTGTGATCGTCCACGGGATATACACGTTGTTCAGGATCCGTCGCATTCCGGAGGCGTCGGTGTAGGTGATCGTGATCTGGTCGAACGGCGCCTTGGTACCGGTCACCGAATAGGTGACCTGCCGAGGTGTGGCGGGAGCAGGAGCGCCGCCAGGCGGCGGGGCGGCTGTGCCCGGCGCCGGCGGCGCCGGAGCCGGAGCCGGAGCGGGCGGCGGGGGCGCCGGAGCCGGAGCGGGCGGCGGCGGTGGCGGCGGGGCCTCGCTGGTCGGCGGAGGCGGTGGCGGCGGCGCCTCGCTGGTCGGCGGCAGAGGCGCGGGTGGCGGCGTTGTGACGATGATCTCGTCCTGCTGCGGCGGCGTCGACGTGGGCGCGGTGCTGGGCGTGGCCAACTGGTTGGTGTCGGTGCGAACGAACAGCAGCGACATGGATACCACCAGGGCGATCGCCGCGCCAATTGCGGCGACGCCGACGATCCACGGCCAGCGCGGCGTGGTGGCTTCCTGATCGGCTAACTCGTCGTAGCTCTCGTAGTCGTAGAGGTCGAGGTCGGCCGGCACATAGGGGCCGCTGGTGACGTGTTCGGACTCCGGCGCCGAATACGCCCGGGAGTAGATATCGGTCTGGGCCGTCTCGGCGTCCTGCTCGATCCGCTCCCCCGCCAAGCCTTCGCCGAATTCGCCGCCGCCCGCCTCGAATTCGCTGTCGCCTTCGCTGGGCTCGACGCCTGGTTCCAGTTCTTCGGACTCCGGTCCTGGTGGATTGGGCCCGCTCATGTCTGCCTGTCCTGTCCGACTACTTCACCGGCGCGCGCAGCACCGGGGCTGTGTCGTTGAGCGCGCGCTCTGATGTTCCTCATTGTGCCTTGCGAAACCCTACCCAACCGGTGCCTGCGCGGCATTCTCGGTGAACGGGTCACGGATCAACTGATGCCCTGATTGTGACCTTGAAGCGACCCAGCCGGTGTTGACTAATGCTTCTCGGGACCGAGGTAGTACTCGAAGACCAACCCGGCCGCCGAACTCAGGATGAACACCACACCGGCGACGATCAACCACGGCAGCCACAACGCAATGCCAACCGCTGCTACCGAGGCCGACAGCGCGACCAGAATCGGCCACCAGCTATGCGGGCTGAAGAAACCCAGTTCACCTGCGCCGTCGCTGATCTCAGCGCCCTCGTAGTCCTCGGGACGGGTGTCGAGCCGGCGCGCAACGAAACGGAAGAAGGTCGCCACGATCAGCGCCATCCCCGAGGTCAGCGCGAGCGCCGTCGTACCCGCCCACTCGATGCCGCCCGTGGCGAACAAGCTGCTCAGCACGCCATAAAGCACCGCACAGAAGACGAAGAACGCGGCCACGAATTCGAACAGCCTGGCTTCGATATGCATTGGGGCTTCCTAGTTACTCGCTTGGGGCGCATGCTCGCCGCGGCGGGTCTCGAACGGATGCGTGGTCACCGCGAGCGGCGACTGGGCGATCGCCTGCAAGGCCTGGGCATTGGTCTTTCCGGCGATCCGCTGCTGCAGGTAGGCCTTGAAGTCGTTGGGCTGCACCACCCGGACCTCGAAGTTCATCATCGAGTGATATGTGCCGCACATCTCAGCGCACCGGCCGACGAAGGCGCCTGTCCGGTTGATTTCAGCGACCTGGAAGACGTTCACCGAATGGTTTTCATGCGGAAAGGGCATCACGTCGCGCTTGAACAGGAACTCCGGCACCCAGAATGCGTGGATGACGTCAGCTGATGCCAGCTGGAACTCGATTCGCTTGCCCGCAGGCAGCACCAGTACCGGGATCTCGGTGCTGGTGCCCACCGTCTCGACCTTGTCGTAGTTCAGATAGCTGCGGTCTTCCATGTTGATTCCATGGTCGGGACCGGGAAGCTCCTCGCCCTGCTTGTTCCGGGCTTCCGACTTGGCAACCACCGCTGCTTTGCGGACCGGGTCGGTGCCGTCGTATTTGAGCGTGCCGTCCTTGAAATCGACCTTCTGGTAACCGAACTTCCAGTTCCACTGGAATGACGTGACGTCGACCACGACCTCCGAGTCGGAGGCCAGGTGCAGCATCTTCTCCTGCACCACCACGGTGAAGTAGAACAGCACCGAAATGATCAGGAACGGCGTCACGGTAAGCACCAGCTCCAACGGCATGTTGTAGCCGAACTGGCGCGGCAATTCGGTGTCGGTGGCTTTCTTGCGGTGAAACGCGCTGGACCAGAAGATCAGGCCCCAGACGACGACGCCGACCACCAGCGACGCGATCACTGCGCCGATCCACAGCTGCCGGTTGAAGTCGGCCTCCGGGGTGATGCCCCTCGGCCAGCCCATGCCCAAGACCTCCGACCAACTGCATCCGCTCAGCGTGGCCGCTAGCGTGCCCAGCACGGCGGCCAGCACCGGCAGCCGAAGCCGGCGGGAGCCTGCGAAGCGGCTTCCCAACAAGCCCGGCGAACGGCCTGGTCCGCGAGGTGTCACTGTGGCGCCTCCTGAATCACAAGCTGGACCGACAGCAAGCATGTCGAATACTACGCAGCGTAGACCACGCCGCGCAGTGAAGCCGTGCCGGAGTCCCCGCGTCGGGCGCTGCCTGACCGGCTCAGCCGCGACCTGCGGCAGCGCCGAGCCCACCGCGGTGCGGCATACTTGGCGCGATGTGTGGACTGCTGGCCTTCGTGAGTGCTGCGGCTGGCGGTGATTCGTCGGATTCGGCCCGCGATACGGCCGATGCCGTGGCTCATGCATCGCACCTGATGCGCCACCGCGGACCCGACGAGCCGGGCACCTGGGCCGATCCGGCCGGGACTGTCGTGTTCGGTTTCAACCGGCTGTCCATCATCGACATCGCTCATTCGCATCAACCGCTGCGCTGGGGGCCGCCGGAAAGTCCCGGCCGGTATGAGTTGGTGTTCAACGGCGAGATCTACAACTACCTGGAGCTGCGGGCCGAGCTCGCCGAGCGCCACGGCGCCGTGTTCGCCACCGACGGCGACGGCGAGGCCATCGTCGCCGCCTATCACTATTGGGGCGCCGGCGCCCTGACCCGGCTGCGGGGCATGTTCGCCTTCGCGCTGTGGGACAACGTCGCGGGCGAATTATTCTGCGCGCGCGACCCTTTCGGCATCAAACCGCTGTTCATGGCGACTGGGACCGGTGGCACGGCGGTAGCCAGCGAAAAGAAATGTCTCCTGGAACTGGCCGACCTGATCGGATTCGACACCGCAATCGACTTGCGCGCTGTACAGCACTACACGGTGCTGCAGTATGTGCCCGAACCGGAGACCCTGCATCGCGGCGTGCGCCGGCTCGAGTCCGGCTGTTACGCGCGGATTCGTCCCGGCACGGCCGCACCGGAGACCACCCGCTACTTCGTGCCGCGCTTCACCGCGACACCGATCACCCGGGAGACCGAGCAGGCCCGCTACGAGGAGATCACCGCGGTCCTGGAGGACTCGGTGGCCAAGCACATGCGCGCCGACGTCACCGTTGGCGCCTTTCTGTCGGGCGGCATCGACTCGACGGCGATCGCGGCGCTGGCCATCCGGCACAACCCCCGGCTGATCACGTTCACCACCGGGTTCGAGCGTGAGGGATTCTCTGAGATCGACGTCGCGGTGGCGTCGGCGGAGGCGATCGGTGCGCGGCACGTCGCCAAGGTGGTCGCTCCCGACGAGTTCGTCGCCGCCTTACCCGAAATCGTTTGGTATCTCGACGAGCCGGTGGCCGACCCTGCGCTGGTGCCGCTCTTCTTCGTCGCCCGCGAGGCTCGGAAGCACGTCAAGGTGGTGCTGTCCGGGGAGGGCGCCGACGAGCTTTTCGGCGGCTACACCATTTACCGAGAGCCGTTGTCGCTCAAGCCCTTCGACTACCTGCCCGGCCCGCTGCGGCGTTCGGTGGGCAAGATGTCCAAACCGCTGCCCGAGGGCATGCGCGGCAAAAGCCTGCTGCACCGCGGATCGCTGACGCTCGAAGAGCGTTACTACGGCAACGCCCGTAGCTTCTCCGACGCGCATTTGCGCGACGTGCTGCCCGGGTTTCGCCCCGACTGGACGCACACCGACGTGACGGCGCCGCTGTACGCCGAATCAGCGGGCTGGGACCCAGTGGCCCGCATGCAGCACATCGACTTGTTCACCTGGTTGCGTGGCGACATTCTGGTCAAGGCCGACAAGATGACGATGGCAAACTCGCTGGAACTGCGGGTGCCGTTTCTGGATCCCGAGGTGTTCGCGGTCGCATCCCGACTGCCCGTGCAGGCCAAGATCACCCGCACCACTACGAAGTACGCGCTGCGGCGCGCACTGGAGCCCATCGTTCCGCCGCATGTGCTCAACCGGCCGAAACTGGGCTTTCCGGTACCGATCCGGCACTGGCTGCGTACCGGCCCGCTGCTGGAGTGGGCGCATGAAATGGTGAACTCCTCCGCAACCGACCAACTGATCGACGTATCCGCTGTTCGCCGGATGCTAGACGAACACCGTTGCGGCACAACCGATCACAGTCGCAGGCTGTGGACGCTACTGATCTTTATGCTGTGGCACGCGATCTTCGTCGAGCACAGCGTGGTGCCGCAGATCAGCGAGCCGTCCTACCCGGTGCAGCTATGAGTGCTTAGCAGTCCCCCGCAAGCGGGAGGTGCCCCAGCAAAAGCCCCCGACACGCCGGGGCGGCAAGGGCTTTTACGCCTGCTCGGCAGGCTTGGCCAGTAAGGCGCTGATCTCGGTGGCAGCGTCGTCGCCGTAAGCATTCGCTAAACGCGTCTTGGCGACTTCGCGATCCCACTTCCACTCCTGAGTCCCGGTCGACTCCAGCACTAGCACGGCCACCAGTGATCCGAGCTGAGCCGAGCGCTCCAGGCTTAGCCCGGCAGTACGGCCGGTCAGGAAACCGGCCCGGAACGCGTCGCCGACGCCGGTGGGGTCGGTCTGGCTGGTCTCGGGCACCACGCCGACGTGGATGGTCGTGCCGTCGCGGTCCACGATGTCGACGCCCTTGGCGCCGAGCGTGGTCACCCGCAGGTCGACCTTCTCCAGCACATCGGCCTCCGACCAGCCGGTTTTGGACAGCAACAGCTCCCACTCGTAGTCGTTCGTGAACAAGTACGCGGCGCCGTCGATGAGCTTGTTGATCTCGTCGCCGGACAGCCGGGGCAACTGCTGCGACGGGTCGGCGGCGAACGCCAGGCCGAGCTTGCGGCACTCCTCGGTGTGCACCACCATGGCGTCGGGGTCATTAGCCCCGATGATGACCAGGTCCGGCTTGCCGATTGATGAGACGACCTCGGCGAGCTTGATGTTGCGCGCCTCTGACATCGCACCCGGGTAGAACGACGCGATCTGGGCCATCTCGAGGTCGGTGGTGCAGACGAAACGCGCGGTATGCGCGGTTTGTGAAACCAAGACGTGGTCGGTGTTGACGCCGTGGGCCTGCAGCCAGTGGCGGTAGTCGCCAAAATCGTCGCCGGCCGCGCCGACCAGGGCAGCGTCGCCGCCGAGAACCCCGATGGCGTAGGCGATGTTGCCGGCGACACCGCCGCGGTGGATCACAAGGTCGTCGACGAGGAAGCTGAGCGAAACCTTCTGCAGGTGATCGGCGAGCAGCTGTTCGGAGAACCGGCCCGGGAACCGCATCAGATGGTCGGTTGCAATGGAACCGGTCACCGCGATCGTCACGAAAAATCCACCCTTCGTTCGTAAGTTCGGCTAGCTAAGCTTACCCACGGGTGGTGGCCGCCGCTGCGGCGCGGGGCGAGGGCCGCTAGCCTCCAAAGGGAGAACCTCGCTGCGACAGACGTCGTTCAGGGTCATCCAGCCCCGATACCCGAGGAGTACCGCCTATGCCCGGTCCGTATTCGCCGAACCACCGTCTCGGCGCCGACGGACCGCCGTTCAACGACCCCCATCCCAACCAGCCCATCCCCGGCCCGCCGGCCTACACCGTGCCGCCAGTGGGCGAGGCGGCCGAAGCAGCACCCCCGTCGGCCGCATATCCGGGGCTGCTGCCGCCGCCGGTGCCGTACCCGAACCGCCGCCGTCGAACAGTGGTGCTCGGCGCTGTGGTGGCGTTGGTCCTGATCGCCGGGTTGATCGCCGCGATCCTGCACGGTTCGCGCGGCGGCTCGACCACCCCGACCGGCGCGATCTCTGACGCCACGGCAAAAACGGCGATTCAGGGCTACCTGGACGCGCTGCAGCACCGCGACATCGAAACCATCGCGCGCAACGCGCTGTGCGGCATCTACGACGCCGTTCGAGACCGACGCTCGGATCAGGCACTCGCCAAACTGAGCAGCGACGCGTTCCGCAAGCAGTTCTCCGAGGCGCAGGTGACCTCGGTCGACAAGATCGTGTACTGGTCGAACTACCAGGCCCAGGTGTTGTTCAGCATGCGCGTCAAGCCCGGCACCGGTGGCGCGCGGCGAGAGCAGGTCCAGGGCATCGCGCAGTTACTTACCCAGCACAACCAGGTGCTGGTGTGCTCCTACGTGCTGCGAACCGCAGGCAGCTACTAAGGACAGCTACCAGATACGCCGAGGTAACTGCGTCAGTTGAAGGAGTCGCCGCAGGCGCACGAGCCGGTGGCGTTCGGGTTGTCGATGGTAAAGCCCTGCTTCTCGATGGTGTCGACGAAGTCGATGGACGCGCCCTGCACGTAGGGCGCGCTCATCCGGTCGACAGTCAGCGTCACGCCGCCGAATTCCGCGGTCAGGTCACCGTCGAGTGCGCGGTCGTCGAAGAACAAGTTGTACCGCAAACCCGCGCATCCCCCAGGCTGAACTGCGATACGCAGCGCCAGGTCGTCGCGTCCCTCCTGCTCCAGCAGTGACTTCGCCTTGGCTGCCGCGGCGTCGGTCAAGATCACGCCGTGGCTCGCGGTAGCTGACCCTGTGGCGGCTGACTCGTCCTGAACAGTCATTGCGTCTCCCTATAAGTGCCTACATGCCCAAATCGTTCTCGGGTCGATGGGTGGGCCTTTTCACTCAGGTCTCCGAGGTATCGGGCCCCGCGGAAAACACCCACCTCTTCAAAGGTACCTTGTTGAGCCTCTATTCCCGAGTCGCGCCGCCACATAAGAGGCAAGGCCCATTAGCTGGTTGGCGGCGTCGGCCAGAGCCAGCCGCACTGAACCGGCGTAGTCGGCGATCGCGTACGCCGCCAAAATGCCCTCCGATCGCAGCGCCCGACGGTCAAGATCTACCTGACCGGCCATCACCACGATCGGTACTTCCTGTGGTCGCGCCGCCCTGGCCAGCGCGCCGACCACCTTGCCGTGCAACGACTGGTCGTCCAACCGACCCTCGCCGGTGATCACCAGATCAGCTGCGGCGATGTCATCAGCCAACCGCGTGTGCTCGGCGATGATCGATGCGCCCGATTCGCACCGGCCGCCCAGTGCCAGCAGGGCCGCGCCGATTCCTCCGGCGGCCCCTGCGCCTGCTTGCGCGCTAACCGGCCGCCCAACGGCTGCGTCCAGCTCACCCGCCCATTCCGTGAGCCGCCTTTCGAGCGCCGCCACGGTTGCTGGGTCTGCTCCCTTCTGTGGGCCGAATACCTGCGCGGCCCCCCACGGCCCCAGCAGCGGGTACTCGACATCCGAGGCGGCGATCAGTTCGACGCCGGCAAGCCGCCGCCGTCCCGCCGTAAGGCCGCCCAGCTCGTCGACAAGCCCACGGCCACCGTCGGTGCTGGCGGTGCCGCCTAAGCCGACCACGATCCGCGCGGCGCCTGCCCGCACAGCTGCATCGACGAGCTGCCCGACCCCCCTGCTGTGGGCCGACAGTGCGGTTTGCGGCGTCGGCGGGCCGCCGAGGCGGGCCAGTCCGCACGCCTGCGCGCATTCCAGGTATGCCGTTGCAGACTCGGTGTCCAGCACCCATTCGGCCTGCACGTCTTCGTCCAGCGGACCGGATACCTGAAGTTGCCGCCGCTGCCCCAACCGGCTGGCCAGTACGTCGACGAAACCTGGGCCCCCGTCGGATTGCGGCGCGATGATGAACTGATCGGCGGGCCGCGCACGGTTCCAGCCGGTCGCTATCGCGGCGGCGGCCTCGACCGCGGTCAGGCTGTCGCCGTAGCAATCGGGGGCAACCAACAGCCGTATGGTCGCCGGCACAAGGTCCGCGGCGGGTGCGATACCGCCGACGTCAGCCGCCGACCCGCTCATTTCAGCCAGCCTAGGGCCCGCTGTGTAAAGGCGCACCACACCTAGACCGTGTACCGGGCAACATCCGCTGCGAAGTAACCTGGCGAACGTGAAACTGCTGGGTCGTAAGAAAGACGGAGACGCCGCTGACCGGGACGGTGCTCGGACGCCGGCGGAAGCCGGGGATGCGTCCGAGTCCATGCTCTCGGCCTCGTCGGAGTCATCCCACGGTTCGCAAACAACCGCCCCCAAGGGGCGCCCGACACCCAGGCGCAGCGCCGCCGCCCGGCGCAAGGGCCCGGTTGCTCCGGCACCGATGACGGCCGCCGAGGCCCGCGCACGGCGAAAGTCTTTGGCGGGGCCCAAGCTCAGCCGTGAGGAACGCCGGGCTAACAGTGCAGCGCGTCGCGCCCAGATGGCGGATCGGCGGGAGCGCATGATGCACGGCGACGAGCGCTATCTACTGGCGCGCGATCAGGGCCCGGTGCGGCGGTTCGTCCGCGACTTGGTGGACGCCCGCCGCAATGTGCTCGGGCTGTTCATGCCCTCGGCCCTGACATTGCTGTTTGTCATGTTCGCCGTCCCGCAACTGCAGCTGTACATTTCGCCCGCGATGACGGTGCTGATGGGTCTCATGATGCTCGACGGGCTCATTCTGGGCCGCAAGGTAGCCAGGCGGGTCGATGAAAAGTTTCCGGATAACACCGAAAGCCGTTGGAAACTAGGCCTTTACGCAGCCGGTCGGGCTTCCCAGATGCGGCGGATGCGAGCGCCCCGGCCCCAAGTCAAGCACGGGGCCCGTGTCGAGTAAACGCCGCCTGAAAGCTGTTTGATCTGCCGTGCGAACCCTGGTGCTCGGCGGGATCAAGTCGGGCAAGTCTCGCTGGGCGGAGACGGCCATCGCCGAGTCGCTGGGACCGTTTGAGCCGGTGCGCTACCTGGCGACCGGGTCGGTAACCGACACCGACCCGGCCTGGGTGCAACGGATCGCCCAGCACCGTGATCGGAGGCCCGAGCACTGGTCAACGGTGGAAAGCGACGACGTCCCAACACATTTGCGCCAGTCACCGGCCGCGCCCACCCTTGTCGATGATGTCCCCGGCTGGTTGACCGCCACTTTGAACCGCCGCGGATGGGAGCACGGCTCGGTGTCGGCGGACGTCGATGAGATGCTCGCCGCGGTGGCCTCGTTCAATCCCCCGCTGATCCTGGTCAGCCACGAGGTCGGACTGACCATCGTGTCGGCGACGGTGTCCGGCCGCCGGTTCACTGACGAGTTGGGCACGCTCAACCAGCGGCTGGCCGCCTTGTGCGATCGAGTGGTGCTGATGGTGGCCGGCCAGCCGGTGCAGATCAAGTCGCCTAGGACCTGACAATGTTTCCGCAGGTAGTGCCACCCGATACTGATGCCGCCGCGGCGGCCCGGGCCCGCCAGGACACGCTGACCAAGCCGCGCGGCGCCCTGGGCCGTCTCGAGGATCTGTCCGTCTGGGTCGCATCATGTCAAGGCCACTGTCCGCCAACGCAATTCGAGCGGGCTCGAATTGTGGTGTTCGCCGGCGATCATGGGGTCGCCCGATCGGGGGTGTCGGCCTACCCGCCAGAGGTCACCAGCCAGATGGTCGCGAACATCGCCGCCGGCGGCGCCGCGATCAACGCGCTGGCTGACGTCGCGGGGGCCACGGTGCGCGTCGCCGACCTGGCAGTGGACGCTGACCCGCTGTCGCAGCAGATCGGCGCGCATAAGGTACGGCGCGCCAGCGGCGACATCACATATGAGGATGCGCTGACCCACCAGGAAACCCTCGACGCGATTGACGCCGGCCGGCAGATCGCCGACCAGGAGGTCGATTCCGGTGCGGATCTTCTGATCGCTGGCGATATGGGCATCGGAAACACCACTGCGGCAACGGTTCTGACCGCAGCGCTGACGGGTATCGAGCCGGTCGCAGCGGTCGGCTACGGAACCGGCATCGATGACGCCGGGTGGGCCCGCAAAACGGCGGCCGTGCGCGATGCGCTGTTCCGGGCCGACTCGGTGTCATCGGATCCGGTGGCGCTGCTGCAGCGTTGCGGCGGCGCCGATTTGGCAGGGATGGCGGGCTTCTGTGCGCAGGCCGCCGTCCGGCGCACCCCACTGTTGCTGGATGGCATGGCGGTGACGGCGGCGGCTCTGATCGCCGAGCGCCTGGCTCCCGGGGCCCGGCTGTGGTGGCAGGCCGGCCACCTCTCAACCGAACCGGCGCACGCGCTGGCCTTGGCCCAGCTCGGGCTGGATCCAATCGTGGACCTGAAAATGCGGCTAGGCGAGGGTTCCGGCGCAGCGGTGGCGCTGCCGGTGCTGCGCGCCGCGGTGGCCGCGTTGGCATCGATGGCCAGCTTTTCCAGTGCGAATGTTTCCGACCGCGCCGACCGCTCTATCTCCTCACCGTGATCCGCTCGCTGGCAACGGCTTTCGCGTTCGAGACCGTCGTCCCGGTGCCCGGCACATCGGACCGGCCGCTGGGCCGCGGCGCGATGACCGCGTTACCGGTCGTCGGTGCGGCACTCGGTGCGCTGGCCGCTGCCGTGACATGGGCAAGCGCGCTGGTGTTCGGCTCGGGCAACCCGCTGAACGGCCTGCTCGCCGTGGCGGCACTGCTGGCGGCGACTCGTGGCCTGCACATCGACGGCGTCGCCGACACCGCCGACGGGCTGGGCTGCTACGGGCCGCCGGAACGCGCGCTGCAGGTAATGCGTGACGGGTCGACCGGAGCGTTCGGGGTGGCCAGCGTCGTGTTGGTGATGATGCTGCAAGGACTGGCGTTTTCGGCGCTGGGCGCGGCCGCGATCGTGGTCGCCGTTGCCGCTGGCCGGGTAGCCGCCGTGCTGGCCTGCCGCCGGTCGCTGCCGGCGGCGCCGGGCAGCACGTTGGGCGCCCGGGTCGCGGGCACCCAGTCCGCGCCGGCGATCGCGGCCTGGGTCACCGTGCTGCTCGGGGCGGCCCTGGCCGCAGGTCGGCAGCCATGGCAGGGACCGGTGGCGGTGCTGGTCGGGCTCGGCTGCAGCGCGGCGCTGATCGGGCGCTGCGTACGCCGTTTCGGCGGCATCAGCGGCGACGTACTCGGCGCCGCAATCGAATTGACCACGACAGCGACCGCCCTGACGCTGGCGGCGTTGGCGCGGCTCTAGCCACGTGAGGCGAGGCTAGAATCGCCGAGACTGCTCAGGTGGCTAACCACCGGATGGGGTCGATGTGGGCCGGTTCAGCCGCTGGCGCAGGCCATTCATGAGCGCTGGCGCCAAGAAGCGATCGTCAACGGCGAAACGGCACCGACGTGGCACGACCTCGACGAATCCGGCAAGAATTCCAGCCGGGATCAGGCGCGTCACTTCCCGGTCCACTTGCGCAAGGTTGGCTGTGCCATCACGCCGTTACGCGACTTGGAGGCAAGCAATTTCACTTTCACCGACCCGGAAATTGAACTGCTTGCCGCTGCCGAGCACGAGCGCTGGAACCCTCAACGCATCGCCGATGGCTGGACGCTGGCCAATGAAAAGAATCTCGAACGGAAGGAAACGCCAATTCTGCTGCCGTGGAAGCAGCTGAAAAGCGTTATCCGGACGTCGCCGAATTAGACACCGTGTTTATCGGAGCAATGCCTGCCATCCTCGCTTCGGCCGGTGGGAGATCATTCGCACTCACGAGGGGCACGGTCGTCGACAGCGAATGATCTCCGCGGCTCGCATTTCAATGCCATCATCTTTACCGCGGCCCAAGCAGGAGAGAAGGTCGAATGCAACGCACCATCGCACCTTCCCGCTCGGCGCAGGCTGCGCTTTTAGCCATTGCTTTGGTCTTGCTTGGGTGGCTATGCGTCCTGGCAGTCAATCCCTCGGCAGGAGACAGCTTGCCGAACTGGTTGAGGTGGGTCGGCCGGCCGGGATCGTCGGCAACGATCGCGATCGTGACCGCTGTGCTAGTCGCGCTGTGCGTATTGAGCTTTCGTTCGCACAGTGCCCGCCGGTCGGGCAACGTTCCCGTCGTCGTCGTTGCCGGACTCGCCGCGACAAGCGCCGTGTTGGGCTTCAGCTCGTTTTGGACCTGCCACGATGACACGCATCCGGTCTTCTTCCAGCCACTGATCTGGACCGTCTCAGTGGTCAAAGGCTACCCAATCGATTTCTCGCTGGGCGGGCGCGTCTGTCCCAACCCGACTCCGGACGCACTGTCGGTTGCACGGCTAGCGGGGCTGGGTGCGATTTTCACCGCTCTTGCCGCTGTGGTGATCGCACTGTTCCGGTCCCAGCTGGACCGGCTGCGGGCAAGCCTCGCCAGCTCGGTCACCGCCATCGTTGGGATCGACGACGAAACCCGGTCCATGGTCAGCGCGATCGGGGGGACACTCGGCCGGTCGAGCACGTTGGTCGTCTTCACCAGCGGCCCCGATGAGCCGGGCGTGCAGGAGGCCAGAATTCACGGCGGCCGAGTGGTAACGGTGGACTTCAATGCTCCGGAGACCCTCAAGTCGCTGTCGCTGTGGCGCAACCTCGAGCGGCTCTACCTCATGTCGGCCGATCCGACGACCAACCAGTTATGGCTGGACAGCATCACGCGCGCGCGATCCGCGGTTGGCCACAAGCGGCGACTACCGCTCACCGTGCGGATAGATGATCCGTGGCAAGCCGAGGCGTGGCGCGCTGAACAGCTCGGTGGATCGAACACCCGATGGGCGGCTGACGCCGTTAGCAAATACGAGGTCACCGCTCGCTGGCTACTGGAAGAGATTATTTCGACGGCCACCGTAGAACACGTATTCGTTTGCGGCACATCAGAATTGACATTGGCACTGTGCGCGGACCTGAGTCGTCGGAAGTTGGAATACGACTACTACTCCGCACCGGGCGAGACCCCGCTGCCGACACTGAATCTGGTCGCCACAGACGCCGAAGAGTACCGCGAGGACCATGAATTCCACCACCGGCAGGTCGGGTTCTTGTCAACCGGGCCGACGATCGACGCCATACCGCAGCCAGCGACCGTGCCGGTGTTGATGCGGCTGATCGGCGCGAGCGACGCTCCAACCAACGCCGTGATATTCGTCGACGACAAGGCACACGGACCGGCTACCGCAAGGTCAATTGGTACCAGGCTGGCTGCGCGTTATCCGACCATGCCCATTTACATTTGGGACAACGACGCCCAGAGGGCCGGGGACCCGTTGCCCATCGTCGGCCGGCTGCGGACCTACCGACTGGCGCTCGACAATCCGGAGGGACAAGCCCAGGATGTCTGGGAACGAGCGGCGAAGCTGATTCAAGAGCGCTACGTTGCCAGTATCGAACCGGAACCGAACCCTCCGCCTGCACGGTTGCCGTGGGCAGCCCTCGACGAGTTCTACCGCGAGTCGAATCGGCGCGTGGTCCGCAATGCCCTGTGGATG
>Ga0187781_10002405_pt1 | contig 14269 bp, 12 predicted proteins | sample 0715_SJ02_MP02_2_FD_132447 | JGI IMG/M metagenome (GOLD analysis project Ga0187781, IMG submission 132447) | Tropical peat soil microbial communities from peatlands in Department of Meta, Colombia - 0715_SJ02_MP02_20_MG | ecosystem: Environmental > Terrestrial > Soil > Wetlands > Peat | place...
GACGCGCTGATGGGTATGCCGCCCAGGCCGGCGACCCGCGGGAATACGAAATCGAGAATGAGGCGTGTACCTGCGAACGCGATGCCCAAACCCGCCGCACCGCCGGCGATGGAGAGCAGGATGCTCTCCGTGAGCGCCTGTCTCACCAGCCGCCGCGCACGCGCGCCCAGGGCCATGCTGAGCGAGATTTGCCGCCGGCGCTCCATGCCCCGAACAAGCATCAGATTGGCGACGTTGGCGCAGACGATGAGAAGCACCAGTCCGGAGACCATCATCAGGATCTGAAGCCAGTGCTCGTATTCGTCGCGCATGCTGCTGATGCCAGCGCCTCCCGGGCGCAGGAAAAGAGTCTGCGCCGGAAGCGTGGCGCGCTCGTTGCTGTCCATGTCGCCCCAATGCGAGAGCAGCCATTGCTTGAGTTCCACCCGCATCTGCGAGTCGATCGAGGCCGGGTTCGCGCCGGGCCGGATGCGCCCGATCAGATCCAACCATGCTTCACCAGGGTCGTGCAGATCGTTATCGGCTTCGAGAACGGGTTGGGCGTTGAGCGGCAGAAACAAATCGGGTGGGAAGGCGCGCAGCTTGTCGCCAAAGAAGTCCGGCGGAGCGATGCCCACCACGTTCACCGGCTTCTCGTCGATGTTGAAGACGCTCCCCACGACCGCAGGGTCCGCGCCATATCTTTCGCGCCACAGGCGGTAGCTAATAACGGCGACGGGCGGAGCGCCGGGCCGGTCATCGTCAGGAGCGAGCAACCGGCCGGCATACGCGTTGATGCCGAACATGGTGAAGTAATTGCCCGATACGAACTCGCCCGGGAAGCTTGCGGCCGATTCGCGCGCGCCCGACCGCCTCACACCGAATAGGGTGCCGCCGGCCTGGAAGGCCGCAAGTTCGGCGAAGTCCTGGGTATTGTCCCTGAAATGTTTGTACAGATCGTACGAGACAATCGAGACTTCCTTGTCCTGACTGTAGGCGGGCCAGTAGCAGCAGCGTGCTTCGGTCCCCAGGCGGTACAATCCGTCCGGGTTGGCCACCGGGAGCGACTTCAGCATGACGGCGTGGACCAGCGTGAAGATGGAGGTCGTGGCGCCGATGCCGAGCGCCACCGTGAGCACAACCGTGACGGTGAACGCCGGTGACTTTCGCAAGCGCCGCAGAGCGTAGCGGGTATCCTGCGCCAGTGTTTCAACGAAGGGGAGTCCGCGCTTGTCGCGGTAGTCTTCCTTCATCGACTCGATCGCGCCGAACTTCAGCACCGCCTGGCGTCGCGCTTCCTCGGCCGAAAGGCCGGCGCGCAGATTGTCTTCGATCTGAAAAGCGAGATGCTCTTCGATCTCCGCCCGCAAGCGTTCCTCATCGCGCTTGGTTCTCGCCCAGGAGGTAAGCCGCTTGACGAATCGCTTCAGCTTCTTCATTCGAAGTCCTCCGCCTTCACAGCAAAGAATCGGGCAATGATGGCTGCCGTCTCGTCCCAGTCAAGTTTCTCGGCCCGCAATTGCCTGCGCCCCTGCCGCGTCAGCCGGTAAAAGCGCGCTTTGCGATTGTGCTCCGACGTGCCCCACTCCGAAGCGATTGAGCCCTCCTGTTCGAGCTTCAGCAGAACGGGGTAAAGCGTGCCCTGATTCACCGCGAGCAGCTCGCCGCTGATCTGCTCGATGCGCCGCGCGATCCTGTAGCCGTGCATCGGACCCAGCACGTCGAGGGTCTTGAGAACCATCAGCGCCAGCGTGCCCTGCAGAACGTCTTTTTTGTCCTTTTTCTCGACCATTGGGTTTCCAAGTGGAAGAATGGCACACTTGCATTGGGAAAGCAACAGGAATGAGAAGTAACTTGAGGCGCGCGCTGAGAGGTCGTCGGTTTCAGAGGCTGACGGCGGCGGAAGTCTCGTGGAGGACTGCGTTCTGCTTCACGAACTCAATGATTCTTCGATCGACCATCTCTGCCTGGGCGATCGTCAGATCGTGACCGGCGCCGGGAATGACTGCGGCGGTGACCTGGGGAGCCACGCGCCGCAGCCGGCGGACGGCTTTCTGGTGGTCATAGATGGTCTCGTGCTCGCCGATCAGGAACAACGTGGGCACGCTCAAAGCGCGCCATTGGGCGTCGGTCCAGGTCGGCGGCATGGGAAGGCTGCGCGGCCCAAGACTTCGCATGCCCATTCGCATCTCATCGAGCAACTCATCAAGCCATTGGGGGTCCTTCCGCACCATATCGGCAAAGATCCAGCGACACAGCGGCCGGAGAAGCCATCGGCTGAAAATGCCGGCAAGCACCAGCCTCACAATGAATCCGGCACTTATGCGCAAAACAGCGCCGCCGGGCGCCAGCGGAATAGCTGAGGTAAGCCGCTGGGGAGCATGGGCTGCGTATTGCAGTGTCAGCCATCCACCAAAGGACACCCCGGCGAGACTTATCCCCTCGCGCAGATCCAGGGCGTCGAACAACTCGTCGAGCCAGGCAAGAAGATCATCGACGCGCCGGACCGGCTTCGTGCAGGTTGTTCGTCCCACGTCTCCGATCTGATCGACCGCGTAGGTCCGGCAGGATTCGGACAGATCCCGGATGTTGGGGGCCCACATCAGCGACGTCGCGACCGCCCCGGGCAAAAGAACCAGAGGTGGCGCGTCGGCCGGGCCGGTGATGCGCACGAAGGTCTCGCCGTAGGACGTGGGGACCATCCGCTTGTCCGAGGCGATAGGCCATCTCTTGAGCGCCAGAGAATCGTAATACGCAAGATACGAATCTTTCGCGGACTCGGAGCGGTACGGGAAACATGCGGGCAGGCTCATGACTTCCTCCTCTAAATTGCGTAGCACCAGACGAGCAACGCCGGCGATGACACAGGTCACAGCCTCAGGTGACGTCACGCTCCGGGTACGCGAGTGGCAAGCGGGCGGAGCTTGCGGACAATGTCTGGGACCGTCAAAACCTGCAGTCGATGCCGACGCGCACGCCGTTGCCTCGCACAATTCCCAGGGTCAGCGCGGAATCGTAGTACGTGTAACCGAGGCTGCCTGAGAGGTACGGCGTGACCTTGAACTTCAGAGTTGGACTCGCGAAGAGAGCGCGCTTGGCCGCCTGCTTCTGATCGACCCGCTGCACGATCTGGTCGAACTGCTGCACGCCGAATCCCGCCGCCAGATCGTATCCGAGACGCTTCGACAGCTGACCGCTGAGGCGGCCGTTGACGAGTTCACGCTGATAGAAACTGGGCGTGAAAAGGCCAAGATCGACGTTGCGACGCGGACCGTTGTAGCCGTCGAGAAAAGCGGATGCGCCCACGTCGAGCGCCAGGCGTTCTCCGTTCACCACCCGGCTGTTGAAGCTGAGCATGCCGCCGCTGCCGCTCTCCTGATCGCGCTCGTCGACGACCTCCGGCAGACCGGTTCCGGGAATGACCGCGGAGCTAGTCTGGCTGTACGGCTCGCTTGCCAGGTGCTCCTGGAAGTAAGTCAGGTGAAACTGCGTGCGCGGTACGGGAATCCAGTTGATGCCGCCTTCCTCGCGAGTGGAAACCACGCCCAGGCGCACGGCGAGGGGCGTGTAGGGCATGGCGAGGTGAGACCAGGTGAGGTCGCCGCTCCAGGCTGCGTTGAGCGCGTAAGTTCCTCCCAGGAATCCGATGATTGTTGAGGTCGCACCCGGCTGCGGCCCGTTCCCGTTGGGCAGAGCGACCGGCGCGCCGGAACCGAAATGCTCCATGCCGATTCCGCCGCGGAGCGTGAGGCCCTTGAATACGCGCGTCGTCTGGCGGTAAAGGAAATTGGTTGGCGCCGCCGCGCCTCGGATAATTCCGGATGGACTCTCTGACGGGAGAGCGTCAGCATTGACGCTGGAAGTGCTGCGCGGCAGCGCTGCGAAGTCGAGCTCGGACCCGAAAGCCAACGACGTCAGGTCCTCGGCGATTGCTCCGGGCGGAAATCCCGGCTGGCCCGGGCTGCCGATCTCATGCGAATAGCCGGCCGTCAAATGCAGCGCGGTGCTGGATTCTTCTCCCAGCCTTTCCCGCAAACCGGCGACTTCGGCATTGTGCCGCGAAAGCTGATTGGCGCGGTTGAGCAGCAGCCTCGCATGATATCGGTGTCCGCGAGCGCGCTCGATGCTGGCCAGCAGAAAAATGGCGTCGAAGTTCCGGGGCTGTTCCTGGACCAATCGACTCGCTTCCGCGTACGCGGCGCGGAGATCCCCGGTGTAGTAACGCGCCTGCGCCGCGCCCATGAGTGCGTCGGCATCGGCGGGGCGCCGGACGAGAACGCGTTCGAACTGGCGGAGCGCGCTCGGGTACTGTCCTGCCTTAAGTTCGAGCTGGGCCAGCAGCAGCCGCGCATCCAGTTGTTCCGGGTCGAGCGCCAATACGGTCGCGAGGCGATCGCGCGCCGCCGGATACTGATGAGTGGCAGCCTCAAGACGTGCCGCCTGGTAGATGTAGCTTGCGTTTTCGGGATGCGCCGACGCCAGTTGACCGCAGATCGCCGCCGCATCTGCAAGCCTGCCCGACCATTCCTCAACGGCTGCCAGACCTTCCAGCGCTTCGGGATCGCCTGGCGCCAGCGCGAGCGCCGCCTGATACACATGGATCGAGTCGCCGTATTGGTGATTCCAGCCCAGCAGCCGCGCAAGCTGGATGCGGGCGGCGCGGTCTTGAGGACGGGCCGCCACGATGCGCTGGTAGACAGCAATGGCTTGTGCGAAGTCTTTGCGTTCCGCCTCGATTCGAGCAATCGCTTCGAGCGCGTCCAGATCGTCAGGATTCGTCTTTAGGCGCTGTTCGTAATTGGTGAGTGGCGCCTGTTCCCCGGCGCCTTGCGCCCCGGCCGGCGGCGGCGATCGAAGGAGACAGCAGCCAGCGAGCGTTGCCACGGCGCAGAGCTTGCGCCGGCCGCGCCTCAAAAGCTGCGCGTCCTTTTTCATGGTCTAGCCCTCGCTCCTGCGGACACCCACTCCGCCGGCGGGACGTGCACCACCTTCTCCCACGTGTGGAATCCTCTCAGAAAGCGCACCATGCCGGCGAAGCGGTACAGAAGCAGAAGCTGCCGGTAGCCAAAGTTCTCAATGAGCGCATAGAACAGCAACGTGGCAAGCTGGCGCGCCCCCTGATAACGCCGGTGAGTCAGCTCTTCGAGCGCCACCGCAGCTGCTGAGATCAGCGCCGAATAGGCTAGGCTGAACAGCACCAGCGGGAGCAGGAAATCAAGCCGTGCCGGACTGAGCCAAGCCACCAGCGGAATGACCATGTAACCCACGGATTCCACGACCGCTCCCAGTCCCTCAATCAGGGCGTGGAAGGGAAGGCTCAGCCAGCCGAAGGTCCCGAAGTCCGGATCGAAGAAGAGTGCGCGATTCTTCCACAGCGTCTGGCACAGGCCGAGTTGCCAGCGGCGCCGCTGGCGTCCGAGCATGCGCAGCGTGTTTGGACACAGCACCCAGCACACCGGATCAGACGAAAAGGCGGTCCGGAGAACCCGCCTGTGCTCGACAGCCCAGCGTCGCAGGCGCACCACGAGTTCCATGTCCTCGGTGACTGTCTCTCGATTAAACCCTCCGGCCTCGACCACCGTCTCGCGGTGGAAGAGCGCAAAGGCTCCGGAGATGATCAGTGTGCCGGCCAACCGGCTCCAGCCGGTGCGGCCGAACAGGAAGGTGCGCAGATATTCGATTACCTGGAAGCGCTCGAGCCCGTTGCGCGGGAGATTCACCTTCGTAACCTTCCCGCTCACAACCGTGCAGCCGTTGAGCGGACGCACCATGCCTCCGCTGGCCGCAATATGAATGGGCGAGCTGACAATGGGGCGCATCAGTCGCAGGATGGCATCGCGCTCCAGAATGCAGTCGGCGTCCAGCGTGCAGAAGTAGGGCGTGCGGCACGTGTTCAAGCCGGCGTTGAGCGCGTCCGGTTTGCCGCCGTTCTCTTTGCTGATGACCAGGAGATTGGGAAATGCGGAGCTGATGTACAGCTCCCGCAGGGGACGCGTGTTCAGCACCGGGCGCACAATCAGGTTGGCGGGTGTCAGCTCGAAGGCAGCCACCAGTCGCTCAAGAGTCTCGTCAGACGAGCCATCGTCGACGACCGCGACCTGGATGCCGGGATAATCGGTGTGCAGTGCGGAGCGCACCGCCTCAACGATGATCTCCTGTTCGTTCCAGGCCGGCATGATGATCGTCACCGGCGGAGTGACCGGCGATTCCCGCAATTGCTGCAGAGCTTCGTGGGTGTGGCGCCGTTTGTGAATCCACACCGATGCCAGCGAGCTGAGCATCAGCATGGTGTATCCGCCGTTGCCTGCCACGAAATAGACGGCGAGGAGGGCGTTGAAGAGAACGAGCGTGTCTGTTGCGAAAGTGTGCACGCGCAAACCCCTTCGAATCGGCTTACGAGACGGAATGCGGGCGCCCCTCGCGCGAGGTTTGGACAGCGGGAGATCCCGTACTCGCAGTGGCCGACCGCAACGGACCCAGGCTTGTCAAATCACTGTGCTTCCGCAATTCGGCGAGCACTTCTGTGCGCTTGTATTCCGGGGCATTCCCGAGAGCGGCGCGCAAGGAGGCCGTTCTGCCCAGGCGAACCAGGCCTTCGATAAACCGCGTCTCTGCGTGGGCGCTGGGGTCGCCAAATGCGGCAACCAGCGACGGAATCAGGCCCAGGCGCTCAATGTGCTCGGCCACCTGCTCCCGACTGTAACGGTCATTCGTCGTGCGGAAGTGGCTCAGGAGAAATCGGACGCCGTGCTGGCCCTGCGCGCTGAGCGCCTGAGCGGCGGCTTCCCGGACCCGCCAGTTCGGGTCCGTCAACCTGCCGCCGAGCTGCTCGAGCGGGACAAACTCACACTCCGCCAGAGCCCGCGTCGCATGCAACCGGACGAACCATTCACCGTCTTCGAGCAGAACCAGCAGAGCGGACACGGCGCGGTCGTCATCCAGGTGCGCGATTACGTCAGCCGAGCGAGCCCGCACGTCGGGGTTCTGGTCGGTAATGAGGCCGGTCAGAAAGATATCTGCGATCGCATCCAGGAGCGGATCGTGCGGCAGATACCACGGCCGCACCTGGTCCCGGCTTCGCTGCATCATGGTGGCTGCCAGGTCGGCTGCTAGGAAGCGGACGCGGCGGTGCGGATGCTGCAGCATGGTGCTGAGGTCCGCCAAGTAGGTGAGCGGGAAGCTTGCCAGCGTCATCTTCAGGCTGCGAAGCGATACGTTACGATCCCCGCCCAGGACGGCGTCTTCGAGTTTTCGCATCAGCATGGGAAAACTCGCAGGAGCGTGAATCCTGCCCAGAGCGCGGGCGGCTACCGAGCGAACGGCAAGATTCGGATCGTTCAGCGCTCTTGCCAGGAGCGGCCAACTAGGTCGATCGCCTACGAGTCCGAGGCGCTCCGCTGCTTCGGCGCGCGCGACGAAGCTCAGGCTGGGTATGCGCTCGATCAGCGCAAGTCCCCGTTTGGTCAAGTGGAAGATCAATCCGCCCGACCGCTCGCGACTCAACTGGCGCCGCCATTCGGCTACCAGACCGAGATCGGTGCACAGCTTTCGGAGCGTCGCAACGCGGTCCGGGTCCGCATGGGCCTCGGCCAGGGCCACCTGATCGACCACGGCTCGGCGTGCGTTCCCGGGATGCTTGCGAAGCTGGAGGAGCCCGGTCTCGTAGTTGGCGGAGCCATCGAGCAGGGCCTCGATGCAGGGTCCGAACTGGGCGCCGAGCTTTAGGGAATGACGCAACGCGATGGCTTGGATGATCCGCCGCGAGAAGAGAAATGCCGCCAGCACGGCAACGAGGACTGAAAGGACGGTTGCCGACCCCCAGATGAAGTCCGCGACGGAATGGCTGAGAACGACCATCGAAGGCGCACCGTAGCTCACGAACGTCCCGATGGCTGCTGTCCGGGAGCCTACGGTTATTGAAAGTTGGTTATATACAAATTTCTACCAGCGGGCATGTCGCAGCGATGTGACGCGAATCACATGACATCGATCCACACGGGATTCGGCGGGCTGACGCCGAGATCGGTTTTGAGGACTGGCATTTACGCTTGGGATGCGTCCGCGGGTAATCTCCGGGGGCCCTTCGCCATCGAAGACCTTACATGACTGGCTTGAAAAAAGGCCGCGAACGCGATTCGCGGCCTTTCTCCAGTGTTCTGATTTCGATGGCGACTAAGGGACTGTACCTTTCACGGCGCCGGCCTCGGGAGCGCTTGGAAAGCTGAACCAGCCGACCTGAGCGGGATTGTAGGCGATGAAGTCGTTGGCAAGTGCCCAGGCACCGGTGAAGGTCGGGGCCTCGGTATCGTTAGACCGAGCTACCACCCAGTATTGAGTCCCTGCAGTGAGAGCGACCCCGGGTGAGCCGAGGTTCGCGCTGACCAGCGTGCAGCACGTTCCGAACGTCGGTGCATCATGGACGTTAATGGTTGCCAGCGGGGTTCCTGGAACACCGCTCACGTCGTTGTACAGAGACAGTTCGAACCCGTTGGTCCCGGCAAAAACTCCGACCGCGACCTCAAGTATGGTGGCATGCGAGTTCTTCGCAGGGGTGAAGGGCAGTCCAATCCACTGCTCGTCCGTGCTGCACTCTGGACCGGTCGGGCTGGCTCCAGCAACGCAGTATCCATCCGTGTCGTTGTACTCGTCGGTCGACGAAGGCCCGAGGTTGCTGAATATTGTCACAGTTGCCGCGCCCAGAGCGGCCTCGTGAAAGGGCGTGTTGCCGACTGACGGTTCCAGTTTAACGAAGTCCGACACGCGGCTCTGAGCCAGAAGTGTGCCGCACGCCAATGTCAACGCGAACAGGCTGCCTACCACAGCGTTCAACAGCTTTCGTGCCATTCAGTTTCCTCCTAAGGGTAATTGAGCTTGTTTGAGCCGATGGTTTGCACTCTCAAGGCTGTCTCTGCGCTGCCAAGCCCCCCGCCGGTGAAGGCCGTCAGGTGCACGACCGCTCAAACTGCGCCGCGCACTATAATCAAGGGGAAAATGAAAGTCAACGGGCAATAAGATTGCCTGCTAATATCAAAGCTGACGTCTGAAAAGCCGATGGCTGCGGTCCTTCCACTTTTCCGTTGAAGCCATCAAGACCGCCGGCTGGCGTATTTGTGAAGGGCGATAGAAATCAGGGTTTTTTTCTCTATCTATGGCTTGTGAACTTCGTCCAGGCTACCCTCCTGGACTTCGATAGACGTGCAGCGCCGCCCCGGTCTCCCGCCCGCGGTGCGGTCGCACCACGATTTCGACATCCTGATCGAGCGCCACCAGGAATCGAAGCAGCCGTTCCACGGAAAACTGCCGGAAGTCGCCCCGCAGCATTTTGGAGACGTCAGGCTGGCCGACGCCAAACAGTTCGGCGGCTTCCACCTGTTTCAAGCGGCGCCTTTTCATGATCGTGTCGATCTTGAAAACCAGTTGCGCCTTGATCAGATGTTCCTCGGCGTTCGGCACACCGATATCTCCAAAAAGATTGCCGCTGCCGGTCTGATAGGTCTTCCCACTCATTCGGTTTCCTCCCTCGCGATGCGCTCCGCCTCGCGCAATCGCTGCTCGCTCAGCTCCATGTCGCGGCGCGGCGTTCGACGGCCGGTCTTCGACTTCTTCTGGAATGCGTGAAGAACATAAATTCTTCCGGCCCATCTTACATCAAGGAACGTGGGGGCCGGCGAGCACGCCCCGGAGGGCGAAAAAGGGCGAAAAAGGACTTGACATTGCGCGAGCGTGGTGTATAATGTAGTTAATGAGCACATGATATTGACTCTGTCAATTGTCCGGTCGCGCTGTCGTTCGGTCCTTTTAAGCAACCCATCGAGCAGTTTTCGCGTGGAACGCCAAAGCCAACCAAACCCAATGGGGTTAAATCTAGTAGCATCAGCAGCTTACGCCGAAAGTGGCCGTCGCCAAAGCCACTGTGCTTATCTTGATTATTTTCAGCATTTTAGACCGGGAAAAGCGTCCTTTTCAGCAAAAAGATTGATAAACGCTCTCGAATTCAGTGTTCGACGTGGCTTCTCCACGGTCTGTGTCGTTCCAAGGCGGCCAGTGGGCTTAAAAGTCACCCCTACAGTCGAAGCTGGAATGTGCTTTGGAGTCAGTCGTTTGCTTGGAAAGCTTCAGACCGGTTTGCGACGTAAACCGATCAGTTATAACGCAGTCAGACTTGGATCTCGAGGTGCTCGCCCAACAGTTGGCTGCGGGCCGCCGACATTTCGGCACTCAACCGCCGGCCGGTTGCCATCGAGGACGCAGAGCCTCCAGTGCGAGCCCAAATCAGTTGCAGGATGGAAGACGAGGCGGGCGGCGTCAGGCGCAGACTGCGGGGCCGGGAGGCTCAGAGCGCCTTCGACATCACGATGCAATGGCACTCGATCCCATCTTTGAGGGGAACGGAAGGGTGGAATTCCTGAACGCCGGTCTCAACGTAGTCCAGCTTGCGATACAAGGGCGGAAGCTCAGGCCGCAGGCTGAGCACCGTGATGTCCATGAATTTGCAGCCGCGCTCGCGGCAATGATCCTCCGCAGCCTCCACCATCCGCCGGCCGAGGCCCGTGCCCTGCTCGACGGGATCGACCGCCAGCATGCCGAAGTATCCGCGTTCGCCGCGCAATTCCGTGTAGACGCAGGCCACGACGCGGCCCGGCTCGCGCTCGGCCAGCAGAAACTCGCCCTTGCGCATCATCTCCGCCATGCGTTCCTCGTCGGTGCGCGTGCCGTCGATAAAGGTCTCGACGGCAAACGCGGCGTTCACCACCGGAATCGTCGCCGGCATGTCGCCCGCGGTCGCCTTGCGAATCGAGATGGCAGCGTTCGGACTCATGGATTCTGGCGCAGTGATCGACGGCGTATTCACGGCTTACACTCCAAGGTTGACGGCAGTCCCGACCTTAGAATAGATTCTCCACCGGACTCGGCGATGCGGATTGTCGACACTCACCAGCACCTTTGGGACCTTGACCGCTTCTCCTACGCCTGGATCGAAGCGCAGCCCGCGCCGGGCAGCCTCGCCGGCGGCCGTCCAGGGTTGAGACGCAGCTTCCGCATGGAAGATTACCTTGCGGCCACAGCCGGCCTGGGCGTGGAGAAGTCCGTTCACTTGGAAGCCGATGTGGACGAGCCTTACATGCTGGACGAAACCCGCCACGTCCTGGCGCTTGCAGACCAGCCGGGTAATCCGCTCGAAGCCATCGTAGCCTGCGCGCGTCCCGAGAGCGCGGACTTTGTCCGTTACCTCGACGAGATTGCCGGACATCCGCGGGTCAAGGGCATCCGCCGCATCCTGCACACGCAGCCGGACGAACTCGGCCAGGGTGCAACATTCCGCGATAACGTGCGAAGTCTCGCCAGCTACGGCCTATCGTTCGACATCTGCGTGCTCGCGCGCCAGCTTCCGATCGCCATCAGGCTGGTGGAGCACTGTCCCGAGGTCAGTTTCATCCTCGACCACTGCGGCGTCCCGCAGGTCAAGGAGAGAATTCTCGACCCCTGGCGCGACCACCTGCGCCTAATCGCGGGCTGTCCGAACGTCTGCTGCAAAGTCTCGGGGATTGTGGCCTACGCCGACCCCGAGCGCTGGACGCCCGAAGACCTGCGGCCCTACGTCGAGCACGTGATCGAGTGCTTCGGCTGGGACCGGGTAATGTTCGGCAGCGACTGGCCCGTCTGCACGCTTTCGGCGAGCTATCGGCAATGGGTCGAAGCGCTCTCGTCGATCACGGCGAACGCGGAAGGATCGAACCGCGACAAGCTTTTCTATGAGAACGCGCTTCGCGTGTATCGTCTCGGCTGAGGCCTGCCGGGGCGGGTGCGAACCGGAGCACAGGAGATCTTATGGCTGACGCATCACTGAAGCGCTATGGGCGGATCATCGGGCTCAAGCCCGAGGCCTACGCGGAGTACGTCCGATATCACGCGGCCGTCTGGCCTGAGGTGCTCAAGACGATTCACGATTGCAACATCCGCAACTATACGATCTTCTATCGCGACAATCTGCTCTTCGCATACTTCGAGTACATCGGGGCCGATTACGACGCGGACATGGCTAAAATGGCGGCGGACCCCAAGACGCAGGAGTGGTGGACCATCATGGATCCCATGCAGCATCCGGTGGCGACGGCGAAGGAAGGAGAGTGGTGGTCGCCGATGGAGGAAGTTTTCCACATCGACTGACGAGACGCGGGCCTGCGCGGCCTGGCGTCCGTTCAGTAAGGGGAATAAGCCAGGCCCTTGGTCTTGCGGTCGACCAGGAGTTTCAGCGCCGGCGTCTCGTGATTGACCACCACCAGGATGGTGACGGTCTCCGAACTCGCCGAAGTGGCGTCGAGGATCTCGAAGTCGCGGATCTTTCCGTAATCTCCCTGCGGGCCCCAGTCCTTGACGAAATCATCGTAAGAGTAGCTGGCGCTTGGCTGCCAGATCTGGTAAGCCGTCTTGTAGTCGCCGCGCTGGAGCGCTTCCATAAAGTGGTTGACAGTGCGCTGCTCAGGATAATCCCACAGCAGATATGCGGAAACACCGATCGCGATGGCTGCCACCGCTCCGATCAGGATGTAGCGTCCGATCGGACGTTCGGGCTTGGGGGGCTTGGCGTCGAGTAGCGTCATCAGTCGCTCGGGTAACCTGAATTGCCATTTTAACCCAGCGGCGGCACACGTGCAGGCGTGATTTGATCGAGCGGTGATTGCGGATCATTTTCGAGGCGGCTGATCCTAGCAACTGTATTACCATATGTGATATCGCCTTTTTTGTGGCTTGACGTCCAACGAACGAACGACGATCCTGTAAAACATCGAACGCATGGTGAATTTACGCGGGAAGGCAGCATCGGATTCCTGAAGTAACGCAAAGCAACAAGCTGTAACTGAGCCGCTACGCAGCGGTCGGAATCGAGCAGCCCGCAGAAGAGCAACCAGAGGTCAGAGTGGCTCGCGGGCAGGGGGGAAAATGACGCGCAGTATCAACCGAAATGTAGTACGCGTGCTCGCCACGCTGGGCCTCATGGCATTGCTCGGCGCATTGGCCGGACAGGCTGAAGCCGCGACGAATCCTGTTCCTTATGTTGTGGACATCTCGCCCGTCACGGTAGCGCCGGGCAGCGCGCAGTTCACCTTGACGGTGAACGGCGCCAACTTTGTGAACGGCTCGACGGTCATCTGGGGGACTCACCAGGGCTCCCAGCGGCTGGCGACGACATTCGTCAGCAGTGACCAGTTGACAGCCACCGTCCCCGCTGCGGAAGTCGCGAGCGCGGGCACGGGGTCGATCACGGTGCAGAATTCCGGGGCCGCGCTTTCGAACTCAGCCTACCTGACCGTTACGCTGCCCACCACCTCGCTCGTTTTCAGGCGAACAACGCAATCTCCGTCGGGGGGCAACCACCCCAATGTTCCGGTTTTTGGCGATTTCACCGGCGACGGGATTCTCGACCTGGCCGTTTCGAACAACCAGGCTACGGGGGCTCAGGTCTCCGTCTTTATCGGCCTCGGAACCGGCTCCTTTTACGGCGCCGCGAACTATACGGTGGCATCGAACTGCGGCCCCGGTGGGACAGCGCCGTGTGATCCGGAGGGAATGGTTGTCGGAGACTTCAACGACGACGGCTACCTCGACCTCGCGGTTGCCAACATGGGTGATTCCAGTGTCACGATCATGCTCGGCTCTGCCAGTGGGACCTTTACGGTATTGACCCCGGTCACTGTCGGAAGCCAGCCCTACGCCATTGCGGCTGCAGACTTCAACCAGGACGGAAAGCTGGATCTGGCGGTGGCCTGCCAGGGACCGTCAGGGGGGCCGGGCTTCGTCGATATCCTGCTCGGCAACAATGACGGGACATTTGCTGCGCCGGTGCAATACGGCACGATCGGCCAGCCGGAGGGTATCGCGCTCGCGGACTTCAACGGCGACGGAAACATTGACGTTGCCGTCAGTGACTTCGATAACAACGAAATCTGGATTCTAACGGGGAATGGCGACGGCACATTCTCGTCTGGGACCCCCTTCGCAACGGCCTTGGGGCCCGCCGGCCTCGTGGCCAATGACTTCAAGGGCGATGGCCAGACCGACCTCGCGGTTGCGGACCTCATGAGCAATGCTGTATCGGTGCTGCCCAACAGCAGCGGCACGTTCCCCACTCACGTGGAGTATCCCGTCGCGGGCGGCGGGTATTTCCTTGGCAGCGCCGACCTGGCTGGCAGCGGCATTCCCAGTATTGCGGTCGCCGATTATTCTTCGAACGCGTTTTCGTCCCTGTTCGGAAACGGCAACGGCACGTTCCAATCCTATGTGAGCTACC
>Ga0187781_10002406_pt1 | contig 14266 bp, 12 predicted proteins | sample 0715_SJ02_MP02_2_FD_132447 | JGI IMG/M metagenome (GOLD analysis project Ga0187781, IMG submission 132447) | Tropical peat soil microbial communities from peatlands in Department of Meta, Colombia - 0715_SJ02_MP02_20_MG | ecosystem: Environmental > Terrestrial > Soil > Wetlands > Peat | place...
AGCGAGCATCAAAAACCAGCATGCAATAGGCAAGGACGAGACTTACAGCAGCCACGCCGATCACCGCCACCGTGATCGACTCGACCGGATACTCCTTTTTCCTTGGCGCAAAAATGCCGACCGTGAAACAGAACGCAAGTGCCGCTCCCGGCGTCGCAACGATGAGCAATTCCTTGATGACCGCGGGAACATTTAGCGCCTCGGCGCGAATGATCTTCGGGAGGGCTTGTCGAAGGCTTACCCGATATGTCCACGGCCACGAATGGGGTGGCATGGGATCATCCACCATGTAGTCATCCATGGTCTCGGAAGTGTCAATCATTGCTGAGTAGGTTGGGTCCCGATGGTAGGGCCGCAGCGTCCATTGCAGGAGGTTGGCTTTGAATTGGGTGCCGGGAGTAAAAACGCCGTACTTCGAGTGCAATACGCCCGACCACGCCACGGCAACGACAGCCGGGATCACCGCTGCTGAGACTACCCGCTGAATTCGCTTCTTCCAACTTCCCCCGCAAAGCACGGCCGCGGTTAGCGTGCAAAGCGCCAGCCAAGGGAGCGCGAACGCTTTGGCCAGGAACGCTACACCGTGAACAGCCCCAAGGTAGAACCAGTTTTTCCAGATCGGCTCGCGTAAGCATCGCAACAGCACAATGAAATACAAGAGCGTCAGCGACGCGAGGAGAAAGTCCGGGACGACCATCGCGACGGCGGCAAGGATGTGACCGCGCCCAAACGCAAACAGCGCAACGGCAACCGAGGCGACCGTTTGTGAACGCCACAGACTTTTGGCAAAAATGTAGAGAAGTGCAAGGGCAGCAAGGAAAGCAGAGATGTTAATCAGCTTTCCAATGCGGACAAGGTCTGCGCCGCCCAGCGAGGCAAGCGCGATCATCCAGGAAAGAAGTGGGCTGCGAAACCCGTTAATGGAAGAGCTGTACTGTCCATGGATCAGGTGGCGAGCAATGCCGGTGTAGGCCATCCCGTCATAGTCGACCTCCCGCATGACCCTGGAGCCAAACCAGAACAGCTCAAAGCAACAAACCGCGACCGTGATTGCAAGGAATAAATACGAGGCAGTCTTGTTTTCGTTGAGCTTCATTACGGGTAAGGCCGGTACCGTTGGCACGCCTGTACCGGCTTAAGCCCATCCCTTGGCAAACTCCACCAGGCTGCGCAGTGCGATTCCCGACGGCCCTTTGGCGATCCAGGGTTTCTGTTCTTCCATCCACGCGGTGCCGGCGATATCGAGATGTATCCAGGGCGTGTCCTCGGAGAACTCCTTCAAGAACATCGCGGCAAAAATGGCCCCGCCGTAGCGGGTGCCGGCGTTCGTCATGTCGGCGATGTTCGACTTCAGCAGTTCCTTATATTCGTCGTCGAGCGGCAGCCGCCACATTTTCTCGCCGGATTGCTTCAGCGCTTTGGCGAAGCGCTCGTACATCGGGTCGTCGCTCGCGAAAACCCCCACGTTGACATATCCCAGAGCCACAACCACTGCGCCGGTGAGAGTGGCGGCATCGACCAGGTGCGTGCAACCCAACTGCCGCGCGTAGGTGAGGCCGTCGGCGAGTACCAGGCGTCCTTCGGCATCGGTGTTGATGATCTCAATCGACTTGCCCGACATGGCAATCTGCACGTCGCCCGGTTTCTGCGCTTTCCCGGATGGCATGTTCTCCGTGGCCATCACGACTGCCGTCACCTTAACTTTCGGTTTCAGCAGCGCGATCGCCCGCATGGCGCCGATCATGGTCGCGCCACCCGCCATGTCGTACTTCATTTTTTCCATCCCCTCCGCGGGCTTGATGGAAATGCCGCCGGTGTCAAAGGTAATGCCTTTGCCCACCAGTCCAAGATGCACGCTCTTGGCCGCGCCACGCGGCTCGTAGCGCAGCACAATCAGCGCCGGCGGTTCATCCGATCCCTGGGCGACACCCCAGAACGCTCCCATCTTGAGTTCTTTGATCTCATCGGGACCGAAGACCTCGCACTTCAACCCGGTTTCCTCGGCCATTTTCTGCGCGCGCTCCGCCAGAATGGCCGGCGTCATGCGGTTGGAAGGTTCATTGACCAAATCGCGTGTGAAATTCTGGGATTCGCCCACGATCTGTCCGGTTTCGACCGCGCTCTTCAACACCTTGGCATCACCCTTGACCACAATCGTGAGGGCCTCGATCTTCTGCTCCTCATCCGAGCGGTCGCTCTTGTAGTAGCCGGGTTCGAAGCCGCCGATAAGCGCGCCCTCGACGATGGCGCGCACGGCTTTGTCCGGTGCAATCCGCGCGTTTCCTGCCGAACCATCGGGGGCGGCGAAGGCAAAACTACGCACGCTTTTTGCCTTCAACGTGCGCACCGCGGCGCCCGCCAGCTTGCGCAAGTCGGAGGCGGAAAAAGTCTCCGCCTTGCCGCCGCCGAGCAGCAGCAAGCGCGTGGCCGCCAAGCCGGCCGGGTGGTGCAGCAAAGTTGTTTCGAAAGCTTTGCCGGTCACCTCGCCGCTGGCGATGGCATCGGCCGCCGCGGCGCGGACGGCTTTATCCGCGGTGGCAGCGGCGGGCGCGGGCTTGCTCTTCGCCGCGTTGGTCTTGTCGGCACCCCCGTTTTTTCCCGTGTTCTTGTCTTTGTTCGTGCGGATCAGGTTCGCGCGGTCCAACACCACCACCACCAGGCAATCGGTTTCAATTTGTGAAGGAGCTAGGGAAGAAAGGATTGTATTCATACGCGCCAGTCCATCAAGTATCCACGGTGAAGGCCGGAGTGCGCAACTCGAATGGCATTGCTCTAGGGACTGGCCTGATTCTGCGCGTACGACCGCTCGATGAGGCTCCTGCCTGTACAGCCTTGACCGCTCCGTCTCAGGCGTGTTTTCGTCCGCGCGCGATGGCTTCGCGCGCCTCCCGGTCGGCAGTTCGTCGCCGCTCGGTTTCGCGCTTGTCCCACTGCTGCTTGCCGCGCGCCAGTGCAAGCTCGACTTTAACCCGGCCATCTTTGAAATACATGCGCGTGGGAATCAGGGTAAGCCCGCGCTGCTGCGTCTTGCCGAACAGTTTGCGGATTTCTTCCCTGTGTGCCAGCAGCTTGCGAGTGCGCAGCGCGGCATGATTGGAATAGCTCCCGTGCTCGTAAGGACTGATGTGGCAGTTGAGCAGCCAGAGTTCCCCGTCCTTGACCAGCCCATAGGAGTCCTTGAGATTGGCCTTACCCGCCCGCACCGACTTGACCTCCGTGCCCGTGAGAACAATCCCCGCCTCGAATTTCTCGAGCAAGAAATAGTTATGTCCGGCGTTCCTATTACTGGCAGCGTCCCTCTCCCCCGCGGCGGCCGGCTGCCGCCGAGGACTCTTTTCCCGGTTGGGATGGGTTTGGTGGGTACTCTGTTTAGCCATTGACAAGAAGAAGTTAGCACGAAGGGCGAGGTTCGGGCGTGAGTTCTGGCGCTAGGCTCGGATCCGGCCAGCCGCTTTCCAGTTGGAGTCTGTTCCAACGAGAATCGGCAGCCGACGAGCGGGGGCAGCGCCCAAGCCCTGCCTTTGAAGTCAGAAGCGGTCTGCGCTCCAGGCATTGCCCCTGGGTTCAGGTACCAATGAGTGTAAACACCGACCCAGCAATCAGTTGGGCGCATGTTAAGGCGATGTTATAATCCGTTTTTCAGGTACTTTTTAACGTGGAACGGGCCGGTTTCCGCCGCGCCTGCCCTACGATTTCTGCGGTTGCCTGGAACCAACGCTGGTCCATTTCAGCGAGAGAGAGAAAGCAAGAGGCCTGTTGAATGAAACGCCTGCTCCGACCGACGATTTTCTTCTTCCTAGTGTTTTGTCTCCAACTTCCCGGGTTTGCCAAAGAGTCCGCCAAATCGCTCTACGCGAAAGGTGAAGACGCGCAGGCTCGCCAGGATTACGAGAAAGCCTTTGAGTACTTTAAGCAGGCCTACGAGTTGCAGCCGAAAGAGCTGAGGTACCGCACCGCCTACGAGCGCAACCGCTTCCTGGCGGCCGCCTCGCACGTGCACCGCGGCCAGATTGCTTTCGATGCCGGAAAGCTCGACGAGGCCAAGGGGGAGTTCGAAAAAGCTCTCGCCATCGATCCCTCGTCGTTCATCGCGCAACAGGAACTGCGGCGTACCCTGCAGGCGATCCAGGATAACTCGAACCCGCAGCCGCAGGCCAAAAGGCAGTCCGAGCTCCGCAAGCTGCTCTCCGAGGCTCAGGGCCCGGTCGAGCTCGCGCCGATTTCCGGCGCGCCCATTACCTTGAAAATGACGGAAAAGAGCAACGTCATTTACGAGACCGTGGGCAAACTCGCCGGCGTCAACGTGCTGTTCGATCCCGACTACACTCCCAAGCAGGTGCGCATCGAGCTAAACGGAGTTTCGCTCGAAGAGGCCCTTTCCATCGTTTCCTTTGAGACCAAAACCTTCTGGCGCCCGGTGACGCCCAATACGATCTTTGTCGCGCAGGACAGTGCCGCAAAGCGGAAAGAACTGGAACAAAACGTACTCAAAACTTTTTATCTTTCCAATCTTTCCCAGCCGACTGAGTTACAGGATCTGGTCAACGCCATGCGCACCATTCTGGAGGTGAGCCGCATTCAGCAGCTGCCTTCGCAAGGCGCGATCATCGTTCGCGGAACTCCCGATCAGGTGGCGCTGGCGCAAAAACTGGTCGACGATCTCGACCGGGCAAAACCGGAGGTTCTGGTCGACGTTGCCGTTCTGGAAGTGAGCCGCGACAAAATGAAACAGCTCGGTATCAACCCTCCGACCAACGTCGCCGTGCAGCTGCAGAGCAACGTATCGACCACTCCATCGTCAACCAGCACCAGCACAACCACAACGACCGGCACAACTACCAACGGGCTGAACCTCAATACCTTCGACAATCTGAACGCTACCGACTTTCAAGTTACGCTGCCGTCGGCTAGCGCTACCGCGCTGCTGAGCGACAGCAGCTCCAAGATCATCCAGAATCCTCAGGTTCGCGCCCTCGACGGGCAGAAAGCTTCCCTGAAGATTGGTGAGCGTATTCCGGTCGCGACCGGGTCGTTCCAGCCCGGCATCGGCGGCGTGGGTATTAACCCGCTGGTCAATACCCAGTTTCAATACCTCGATGTCGGCGTGAACATCGATATCACTCCGCGCGTCTACGCCGGCCATGAAGTCTACTTGAAGCTGACAATGGAGGTTTCCGCCGTAACCGGCAACGAGAGCATCGGGGGCATTACCCAGCCCATCATCGGCCAGCGCAAGGTCGAACACGAGATCCGCCTCAAGGATGGGGAGGTTAACGTGCTCGGCGGCATCCTCGAGGATCAGCAGACAAAATCGCTCAGTGGTATTCCGGGCCTTGCCCAGATTCCGATTCTGAAGTATCTGTTCTCGCAGACGACCACGGAACATCAGGAGGACGAGATCGTCTTTGTTCTGGTGCCGCACATCATTCGCGGGCCCGAAACGTCGCGCAATGCCGAACTGCTCGATGTGGGTACGGCGAGCCAGATCGAATTGCGGCGTGTTACAGCTCGTCCCGCAACGCCAGCAGCTCCGGCGCCAGCGCCGGGATCTGCGCCGGCCGTGCCCAATCCGGCTGGGCAGCCACCCGCGCCGCGCACTCCCGCACCGGCTCCCAGCGGAGCGGCTTTCCTGTTCGATCCTCCGTCGCTCAATCAAACCAAGGGATCGACTTTCACGGTGAACGTAATGGTCTCGGGCGCGCAGAACGTTTACTCCGTTCCCGTGCAGCTCAGCTACGATCCCAACCAGTTGCAGGTGCTGAACGTTTCCAACGGGGGCTTCCTTTCACAAGATGGCCAGGCGGTGGCGCTCGCCTTTCGTGACGATCCTGCCAGCGGCACCCTGCAGATCACCGCTTCGCGCCCGCCCGGCGCCGCCGCCGTTTCCGGCCAGGGAGCTGTAGTTACTTTGACGATGATGGCAAAGGCGGCGGGGCAATCCGCGCTGGTGATCACGCGCGGCGGAGCGCGCGATCCGAATATGCAGCCCATTCCCATGAATGGAGCGGAGGCGGCGGTTACCATACAATAATCGTGTGGGGATGTTGTTATGAACCGTTCGCAAAACCTCGATAGCAACGTGGCCAGCAGGATTGCGATTGCCGTGGCCGGTATTGCGCCGAGGGTCCGGCGTCAGCGCGGCTTTACGCTCATCGAGCTGATCGTGGCGACTACCATCCTGCTGCTGCTCTCGACTATGGCCCTGCCCATCGCCCGTTTCGCCATCCAGAGGCAACGTGAGAAGGAACTGCGCGAAGATCTCTGGATGATGCGTGACGCCATTGACCGCTATAAGGACGCGGCCGACAAAGGCGCATTCCAGATCAAGGTCGGAAGTGACGGCTATCCGCCCGATCTCCAAACGCTGGTCGATGGCGTGGACATCGCCGGCAAGAAACTCAAGTTCCTGCGCCGCATTCCGGTCGACCCCATGACCGGCAAAGCCGAGTGGGGCATGCATTCCATGCAGGACGACCCTACGTCCGATTCCTGGGATGAGCAGAACCTGTTCGACGTCTACAGCAAGTCGCTGGGCACCGCTCTCGACGGGAGTAAATACAAGGATTGGTAGTGAGACTCAGATCCAAGTCGTCCGGGGTCCCCAGCGCGCCCGCTATTGGCGCGATGGGGTGGAAGTCGTCCGCTGTCCCCAGCGCCACTTTTGCCGCGATGGGGTGGAAAACGAAGCCCCGCGGCTTCACCCTCATCGAGCTGGTCATCGTCATCAGCATGGTGCTGGTTTTGATGGCCATTGCCCTGCCCATGTACAACCGCAGTATCACGAATGCCAAGGAAGCCAGGTTCAAGAACAATCTATCCGTCCTCAATGAAATGATTCAGCGCTATTCCGAGGACAAACGCCAGGCTCCGCAACAGCTCCAGGACCTGGTGGACGCTGGATACCTGAAGTCGATTCCCGACGACATTACCGGCAGCAACACCACTTGGGTGACGGAGCAGGAGCAGGACCCGGAGAAAGCGTGGAACCCGGACCAGATGGGGATCGCCTCGGTGCATAGCGGTTCCGAGGAGCAAGGTTCGGATAGCAGGCCGTACTCACAATGGTGACGAAACGCGCGAAGTGAAACGCACATTCCAACCCGGCGCTCGTGGCTTCACGCTGATCGAGATGATGGTCGTCATCAGCGTGATGCTCATTCTGCTCGGCATTGCCATGCCCATCTACAGCCAGACCGTCAATCGCAAGAAGGAAGACGCGTTCCACGATGGCCTGCTGACTCTGAACCAGGTGATCTTTCAATACACCATGGATAAGCAGAAGCCGCCACAATCCCTCCAGGATCTGGTGCAGGCGGGATACATCAAGAAAGTGCCCGATGACATGACCGGCAGCAACACCACCTGGGTCACGGAAGACGATCCGCCGGCAATCTTTTCCCTCTACCAGACCGAACCCGGCATCTACGGTGTTCACAGCGGATCCAATCGCATCGGCAGCAACGGCAAACCGTATTCCGAGTGGTAGATGCGTTGCGTCTCGCGCACCAGGTATCGGACACAGACCGCCATCAGTAGCCGCCATCTGGCACTACTGCGCGTGTTCTCAACTATGCTTTTACAATATGCCTGCTGTTATCCGGCAATTTCACAACTTTGCGCCGTCTGCTCGCCCGGTGGCTTAGCGTTCACTTCCTGAAGTACATCCACACGGCGAGCACGAGCAACAGAATCGTGATGACCCAGAGTGATGAATCGTTCATTCCTAGCTTCTTGGACATGGACGGCATTGTAATCTTGGATTTGTTTCTACGCGATACCATTTGAGGCAACCGCGCTCAACTCCTGTAATCAGGGTTTGGCATAAGCTTGCGCCGTCTGTTCGCCCGTCGCGCTTTCAAAATCCTGGTGCGGCCCGACCGAAGCGACGTTGCCCGAGAGCTGGTACGCAAAATCAAGCCGTGGCAACTGCAGCTTAACCCGTGAGATTCCATCCCGGCAATTCTCGCCGGACTTTTCTGCTACCTTTATCGTTTCCCCTGCCGGAGGTGCGCCCGTGAATCTCGATTTCTTGAACCGCCTGCAACCCTTTGCCCAGCTCGTCATGCGGCTGGCATTGGGCGCGATCATGATCGCCCATGGCTACCACAAAGTGTGGGGAGGATTCCACCGCCACATGGAGTTCGTCGCCTCGCTCGGCCTGCCGCGCTGGTTAGCTTACTTCTCGGCGGGAACCGAATTCTTCGGCGGCATCGCGCTTGTCTTGGGGCTGTTCACGCGCTTCTTCTCGCTCGCCATTGTCATCGAGATGGCGGTGGCGATCTGGAAAGTACACTTCAAGAATGGCTTGATGGGCCCGATGGGCTACGAGTTTCCGCTGGCGGTGGGAACGATCGCCTTCGCCCTGCTTTGCTTCGGGGGCGGTCCCTGGGGCTTCAATTTCGGTAGTGGGTTGGGGAGAGCGCGTACGCCGGCAAAATGATCGCCCGCGGCAGGAGCGATACGCTGCAGTCCCCAAGCCGCAGACAGCCTGGAGCCGAAGGCCCAGCGCCGAAAGCCGCTTATCTCAGAACTCCGCCAGCTCTTTCATCCCCCGGTAGAGGTCGCTGGGCTGCGGCAGGATGGCATCTTCCAGAATCGGCTGGTAGGCCACAAACGTGTCCGTGGCGGCAACGCGTTTGACCGGCGCATCCAGATCATGGAAAAGTTCGTCCGCGACGCGCGCGGCGATCTCGGCGCCATAGCCCCAGCTTAGTGAATCCTCATAGGCGATCAGCACGCGGTTCGTCTTCTTCACCGATACGGCGATCGCGTCCCAATCGAATGGGTTAAGCGAGCGCAGATCGATCAGCTCCACGCTTACATGGTGCTCGCGCTCCAGCCTTTGCGCTGCCTGCAGCGCCCGCGGCACAACCGCGCCGTAGGTGATCACCGTCAGGTTGTCTCCCGGCTGAACCATCTTCGCCTTGCCGAAGGGAATCATGTAGTCGGGACCGGGATAGGGCGCGCGCCCGAAGGCCTCGCGGTACAGCCGCTTGTGTTCCAGGAAAAGAACCGGGTCGTCGCAGCGGATGGCGGTGCGCAGCAACCCAGCCGCGTCGAGCGAGTTCGAAGGAAACACCACGCGCAGTCCGGGAATGTGCGTGAACGTGCTCTCGCCGCACTGCGAATGGTAAATCGCGCCTCCGGTCAGGTAGCCGCCGATTGCGACCCGCACCACCAGCGGCGCGGAAAAAGCGCCGTTCGAACGCCACCGGAACGGCGCCAGTTCGTCGCGCAGCTGCATCATGGCCGGCCAGATATAGTCGAAGAACTGGATCTCGACCACCGGTTTCAGGCCGCGCGCCGCCATCCCGATGGCCCGGCCTACGATATTGGCTTCCGCCAGCGGCGAGTTGAAGACCCGGTCGGAGCCGAACTCCATCTGCAATCCGGCGGTCAGCTTAAAAACTCCGCCCTTGCCCTTCACCAGCTTCTGCTTCACGTACTGCTCCCGGCTGGCGTCGGCCACGTCTTCGCCGAACACGACCATGCGTTCGTCGCGCCGCATCTCGTCGCGCAGGGTGGCGTTGATGAGATCGGCCATGGTTTTCGGCTGCGATACCGCGGAACGCTTTCCCTCCGCACCAGCCTCCAGCGCGGCGTAGGCTGGATGCGTGTCGAACGCGGCCGACTTCGGATCGAGATCGGGCGAATAGACAAAGTTGTGGATTGACTCCGGCTGCGGCAGCGGCGCATCCAGCGCTCGGTCGGCGTCGGTCTGAACCTGTTCCTCGATCTCTTTCTCCAGCTGGTTGATGCCGTTGGCGTCGAGGATGCCCTCGCGCAGCAGAAACATCTGCAGCCGCGGCACCGGGTCGCGCGCCGCGTCGTTTTCGCGTTCGTTCTGCGGCCGATACAATCGCTCGTCGTCCGAGAGCGAGTGCGAATAAGGACGGATCACGTGCGTGTGCACGAAAGCCGGACCATTGCCCGCGCGGCAATAATCGGCTGCACGCTGGAACGCGGCGTAGGTGGTCCCGGGATCGGTGCCGTCAATCTCCTCCAAATGAAAATTCGGGAAGCCCGACACCAGCCGCGAAATATTGCCCCCCGCGGTCTGCACTTCGACCGGAACTGAAATGGCGTATCCGTTGTCCTGAACGCAAAAAATCACCGGCAGCCGCAGATTGGACGCGCTGTTGAGCGCCTCCCAGAATTCGCCTTCGCTGGTGGTGCCGTCGCCGAGGGAAACGTAGGAGATTTCGTCGCCGTGAAACTGAACGTCCTTGAACTGGCGATAATCGCCATCCCCCTTGCGGGCCGCGCCCGGGTGATGGGTGAAATAACGTCCTGCTTCGGCGCATCCCACAGCGTGCAAAAGCTGCGTGCCCGTGCACGACGACTGCGTCACCACGTTCAGCCGCTTGTGCGCCCAGTGCGACGGCATCTGGCGCCCGCCCGAACTGGGATCGCCGGCCGCGCCCACCGCGCCCATGAGCATTTCCAGCGGCGTCACGCCCAGCCCGAGCACCAAGGCCCGGTCCCGGTAATAAGGGAAGAACCAGTCGTATCCCGGCTTCAGCGCGTACGCGGCTCCCACTCCAACCGCCTCATGGCCCGCGCCAGAAATCTGGAAGAACACCTTCTGCTGGCGCTTCAGCAGGATTTCGCGGTCGTCGATCCGCCGCGACGTGTACATGATGCGGTAGGCATCGACGAGCTGTTGCTTGCTGAGACCTCCATAGTTCCTGGCCTTCTTTTTCAGCTCGCTGTCGTTCAGTTTGGGATCGACTTTGGTCGTGGCCATGCTTTCCGCTCACCCCAGGGCAGCACACCAGCACTCATATTGTAAATGAGCCAGGGGGTTCGAGCTACGCGCGTTGCCGCCGCCAGAGTCTCAAAGGGATTGTAGGCGCGAGGCAGCACGGCCAGGCCTGCGCGGAAGTCAAAAGTCAGAAGGCAAAAGGCAAAAGCAAAACCTCGCCCTGCCCCTTTTAACACCCGACAATGCGGCACAACCGCTATTCTCTGTTAGTTTCATATTTCCGACTTTTGACTTCTGCCTTCTGCCTTTTGACTTCTTACATAAGCGGTCATCATTTATCCTGAAGCGTCCATGATCCGTTTTCTGCGGCCCTTTGATCCAGGTTCCATACACCTTCTTGTTTTCGATCTCGACGGAACCCTGATTGATTCGCGGCTCGATCTCATTCATTCGGTCAACGCCACCCTCCACCACTTTGAGCGCCCCGACCTTCCCGGCGACCTCATTGCAAGCTACGTCGGCGACGGCGCGCCCACACTCGTGCAGCGCGCCCTCGGAGAAAGCGCAGATGGCGAGCTTCTTGACGAAGCGCTTTTGTATTTTCTCGGCTATTACCGCATGCACAAACTCGACCACACCACCGTCTATGAAGGAATTCCTGAGACCTTGGCGGCACTTTCTGTCTCGTGCGGTGCGCATACTCCCTTCGACTCGCTGCCCTCGCTCAGGGCAGGCTCTGTCAAACGGCTCATGGCTGTTCTCTCCAACAAGCCCGTCAATCCCTCGCGCGACATCGTTCAGGCGCTGGGACTTGGACAGTACTTCGTCCGCGTCTATGGTGGCAACAGCTTCGCGACAAAAAAGCCTGATCCGCTCGGCGTCCTCACCCTGCTCGGAGAAACGGGCATTGCCCGCGAACAGGCCCTCATCATCGGCGATTCCTCCATCGACGTCCTCACCGGCCGCAACGCCGGCCTCTGGACTTGCGGCGTAACCTACGGCTTCGCCCCCCACACGCTGGAACAGTTGCCGCCCGATGTACTGATTGACAGGCCCGGCGACCTGATCGAGATGTTCCGCTAGCTCCCCGTATCGCCCGCCCGTTGATCCGCGTGACGAACCCTATCCCCCACTTCCACGCGCCTTGCCCTCCTGCTACCTTCAAATACATTGAAAATGACTGGCAGCGCCAATTCCTGGGGTTTCACGCCCCGCGAACTCCGCAAACTTCGTTCCCTCAAAACTCCCTACGGCATCCAGCGCCTGCTCGACGCCATGCCCTATCATCTCGAAGACACGGCCTGGTCGCCGCGCCGCGTGCTGGCAGAGAACACCGCCCACTGCTACGAAGGCGCGCTGTTTGCGGCGGCAGCGCTGCGCGCGAACGGCTTTCCCCCGCTCCTCTGGGACCTCGAAGCCGAGCATGACACCGACCACGTTATAGCCATCTACAAGGTGAACGGCTGCTGGGGAGCTATCGCCAAGTCCAACTACGCCGGATGCCGTTTCCGCGAGCCCGTGCACCGCACACTGCGCGAGCTGGCGCTCAGCTACTTCAACCTCTATTTCAATATGCGCGGCGACCGTACCCTGCGCACTTTCTCGCGCCCTGTTCACATGAGGCGCTTCGATCATCTCCACTGGATGACCACCGACAAGCCGGTCTGGTTCGTTGCCGAATACCTGCTCGAAATTTTTCATTACCGGCTAATCACAGCCGAGCAGGCCAAGCATCTACATAGGGTGGACGGTCGCTTGTTCCGGGCCGAGTGCCTGGAGAAAGCGGTCAGGAAGCGGTAGCCAGTACCCAGTACCCAGCATTCACCGAACCAAACACGATTCGGATTCGTAGCAACGGCATGCGTTTTTCGCCATCGCTCATCCTCGCTTTTGTTGTGCTCGCCTCCTTGGCTTGGGCACAGGAAGTGGAGCCCAAAGCCGCTTCGGCTGGTTCGCAAGAGACTTCGCCTGGTTCGGAAGTCACAAAGTCGCCCGCTCAGCTTCCGAACGCCCCTCCAATCACCCTGCAACCCGACGCCAGCGGCAATGTCCCGTCGGAGCAGATTCGCACTCTCCTCGCGCGCGCCGAGGAAAACGACTTGGAGAACGACAAGCAGCTCCGCAACTACACCTACATTGAGCGCCAGGAGGAACACAAGCTTGACGGCAAGGGTAACGTCGCCAAGACCGAGATTCGCACCTCGGAGATCCTCGAAATCTACGGAGAAGACGTCGAAAAGCTCATTGCCAAAGACGACAAGCCGCTGTCGGCTGAGGACGCGCAAAAGGAAGACGACAAGATTCAGAAGATCATCGACAAGCGCAAGAACGAATCAGAAGGCGAGCGGCGCAAACGGATCGAGAAGGAGGAGAAGGAACGCGAAGAGGATCGCAAGTTCGTCCTCGAGGTCGCCGATGCCTTCGACTTCCGCCTGCTCGGCTCCGAGACCGTCGATGGGCACGACACCTGGGTGCTCGAGGGCACGCCGCGCCCCGGTTTTGAGCCCAAGAGCCGCGAGGCCAAACTGCTTCCCAAATTTCAGGGCCGAGTCTGGATCGACAAGACCGAAACGCAATGGGTCAAGTTCGACGTGACTGCGCTCGATACGATCACGTTCGGCCTGTTTCTGGCGCGCATCCACAAAGGCGCGCGCGTCGTTGTCGATCTCACCAAGGTGAACGGCGAGGTCTGGCTGCCCCGGCACGTCCAGTTTCACGTCGACGCCCGCGTCGCCCTGCTCAAGGAATACCGCGAAGATGTCGACCCAACCTTCCGCGACTACAAAAAATTCCGCACCGAATCGAAGATCACACTCGTGGGCGACCCGCAGTGACGGGTCGGCAACGCAGTCGCCAGCAAGTTATCCCATCATGCGATCAATATCGGAGCTCAAAGCTCGCAGCTCACGCAATCCGATACTCGATCTTGATCCCCCGCCGCTCGACTTCCTTCAGGAATGCCTCGGCCGGCACGTCGCGCTCCTGCAGCACCGCTCCGCGCTTTTCGATCGCGCCCGAGCACATCATCTGCAGCACAATCGACGCCGGAAACGCCGTCGTCCGCATCATCGAGCTCATGTTGGTCTTGGCATCGTAGTGATCGACCATTGTGTAGCTGGCCACGCGACCGTGCAGCTTGCCGCCGAGCAGGCCTCGCACGCCTGGCGCCTTGATCGATTCATGCCCCTCGATGCGCATGATCGTGACATCAGGACCCTTGCCCGCAAACTTGCCCTCGAAAATCTTCGACAGCACTGCGCGCGGTGCAACCTCCGTGCCGTTGACGCGGATCTTGTCCTTCGAAAACAGGCCGAGGTCTTTCAGCTCGCACAGCAGGTCATAATGCCCCGGATAGCGCAGCGTTTTCTCGAAGCACTCGCCAACTTGCCCCTCGAATGTCTCCGGCATGGTCGAAGTTCCGCCCGAAGTCTGAAAGGCAACCAGGGGAGGGAAGCCTTCGATATGGAATTCCTCCGGCTCGGTGAGCGGCTCGATTACCGTGAGCTTACCCTTGCGCAAAATCCGCGCTGGCTCGACAAATTCGTTGATCAGACCTTCCAC
>Ga0187781_10002407_pt1 | contig 14259 bp, 13 predicted proteins | sample 0715_SJ02_MP02_2_FD_132447 | JGI IMG/M metagenome (GOLD analysis project Ga0187781, IMG submission 132447) | Tropical peat soil microbial communities from peatlands in Department of Meta, Colombia - 0715_SJ02_MP02_20_MG | ecosystem: Environmental > Terrestrial > Soil > Wetlands > Peat | place...
CCGGAGGTCTCGGTCGACTCGGCCACCCACGTGGCCAAGGTCGCGGCGGGCCTGAGCTATGCCGAGCTGGCCGGGCGCCTGGACGCGCACGGCTTCGCCCTGGCCAACCTGGCCTCGCTGCCGCACATCTCGGTGGCCGGCGCCACCGCCACCGCCCCACGGCTCCGGCGCCGCCCACCAGAACCTCGCCGCGGCCGTGGCCGGCCTGACCCTGGTCACCGCGGACGGCGACCTGGTGGAGCTCCGCCGCGGGGACGACGGTTTCGACGGCGCCGTGGTCCACCTGGGCGCCCTCGGCGTCGTGGTCAGCGTGATCCTGGACCTGGTGCCCTCCTTCGACGTCAGCCAGCGGGTCTACGAGAACCAGCCATTCCAGGCGCTGGACGATCACTTCACCGGGCTCATGGCCAGCGGCTACAGCGTGAGCCTGTTCACCGACTGGCGCGCCCCGCGGCTGACCCAGCTCTGGATCAAGCAGCGGCTCGACGTCCCCCCCTCAGCCGTCTCCCAGGCCTCGTGGTTCACCGCCATGCCCGCGCCCGCCGCCCGCAACCCGGTGCCCGGCGCCTCGCCCGACGCCTGCACCCAGCAGCTCGGCGTGCCCGGCCGCTGGTACGACCGGCTGCCGCACTTCCGGCCCCAGTTCAAGCCCAGCGCCGGCCACGAGCTCCAGTCCGAGTACCTGCTCCCCGTGGCCCATGCCGTCCCCGCGCTGCACGCCTTGACCGAGATCCGGGATCGCCTCGCCCCGGTGCTGCAGATCTGTGAGATCCGCGCCATCGCCGCGGACCGGCTCTGGCTCAGCTCGTGCTACCGCCAGGACAGCGTGGCCTTCCACTTCACCTGGATCGCGGATACCGCCGCGGTGCTGCCCGTGGTCACGCTCGCCGAGCGCCAGCTGGCCCCGTTCGCCCCGCGACCGCACTGGGGTAAGGTCTTCACCACCTCGGCCGAGGATCTCCGGGACCGGTACGAGCGCCTGCCCGATTTCCTCGACCTCATGCGCCGCCTCGACCCCTCCGGCAAGTTCCGCAACGCCTACACCGCCCGCTTTCTCGGCGTCTAGCCAATCAGCGACATCAGGTGCCGTCGCGGAGGTTCGCCGGGGCGCCGGGCTGGAACGAGATGTGGTCGAAGGTGGCGGCGCAGCCCCGGCCGACCGGCGACTGGGCCAGGAAGCCGACCCGGACCAGCTCGGCCGCATCCCCGCCGAGGGCGAAGTAGCGCAGCAACCGCCACCAGGACCCATCGGCCGAGGCGTGAAAGGCCCAGGCCGCCCCGGACCGGGTGATCCGCAGCCACAAGGTGTCTCCGTCTACCTCGAAGGAGTTGCAGTCATCGGAGACGTCCCTGGTCACGACCGTGACCGCGGTCGGCCGTAGCTGCGGTGAGTACTCGAAGCACAGCTTGGCCCAGTGCCGTTCGCGGGCGTGCACCAGCAGCACGCCCGCGTCGTACCTGCTGCCGAACTCCACCCGGACCTGGGTGGCCAGCGTGAAGTCGCCGGCCGGAGGCAGGCCGACGAAGCGGCCCGCGTCCGGAACCACGTCAGCCCCCGCGGGGTCGACGAACATATCGGTCCCGGCGGCCGCGCTGAGGGTCAGGACCCCATGTCGCACCCGGCAGCCCGGCGGCGGGCTTCCGGCGGGCTCCAGCGGGAACGGCAGACCGGGCAATTTCAATGCGGCCACCCGGGTAGTGTGCCATGGCATCCGCCGACATCAGCCGCCGCTCAGGCGCGCAGCCTGGCCCGGACCCGCGCGGCGGCCCGGCCCGCCCGGGACCGCAGGACGGTCCGGTAGCCCCGGCGGGGCGGAGCCGTACGGGACCGGTGGTGCAGCACCCGTACCGGCCTGCGTGCCGTGGTCTCCTGCGCCGGGTGCCTGGGCTGGAGCTCGTTGCGCAGGCGGTCCACGTGGGCCAGGATCTCGCCGCGCAGCGGCCAGCCGTCCGGGCGTTCGGCCGGGTCGGCGGCCAGCAGGTCCGCCAGCCGGTCCTGCTGGCGCTGGGCCTCCTCCAGGTGGTCTTCCAGCACCAGCGACAACGCCGGCTCGGCGTGCGCCCGCGGCGTGTCGAGCGGCTCGGGGTCGGCCTCGATGAGCTGGCCGTAGGCGCGCACGCTGGCGGCCAGTTCGGCGATGACGGCGGCCAGCCTGGCGCGGGTCTCGGCGTCCTTGACCGGGCTGTCCCCGCTGTCCAGCCGCGCGCTGTCGGCCACCGCCCGGGCCAGCACCCGCAGATCGGTGGCGGCCCGTTCCAGCGTGTCGACACCGTCGCGCAGGCCGGCCGCGGGGTTGGGATACCGGAGCCGCCGGGGGTTCAGCCGGACGCTCTCCTCGGCCTGGCCGAGCGCGTCGTCCACCCGCTCGATCTCACCGCGCAGCGCCCGGGTGCGGTCCAGCCACTCCGCCGCGCGGCGCGCGTCGGGCTCGTCGGCCAGGCCGTCCGCCATGTGGCCCAGCAGGTCGGCCATCTGGCGGCTCAGGTCGCCGATCGCGTCCTTGGCCGGCTGCACCCGCAGCGGCGCGAAGAGCAGGCCCGCGGCCAGCCCGGCCGCGGCCCCGACCAGGGTCTCGGTGATGCGGCTGGTCGCGGCGGCGTGCGAGTCGACCGCGAAGATCAGCATCGCGCTGATCGGCACCTCCAGGGTTTCCTCGCGAAGCCGGAGCATCAGGCCGAGGGCGAGCGTGCCCGCGATGAGCAGGCCGAGGACCCACCAGCTGAACGGGACGTAGGCGGCCACCGCGACGGCGGCCAGCACTCCGGTGGTGACGCCGATGACCCGCTGCACGGCGCTGCGGATGGTGTGGAACAGGGTCGCCTGCACCACCAGGAGCGCGGTCAGCGGGGCGAGCACGGACCGGGTCGACCCACCGGGCAGCTGCAGTGCCAGCAGGTACGCGAACACCGCGGTCAGGGTCATCCGGCTGATGTACACCGCGGCCGGCTGAGCCCGGCGGCGCACCAGGGTGAGCTGCTCGGCCTGGCGCCTGGCGACCGCCCTGGCGGCCTCGCCCACGCTCTCGGCGGGCACGCGACGGACTGGGAAACCTTTCATGGGATCAATACCGAAATCGAGTGGGCGGCGGGATACAACATCGCTCTAGTCGAGAGCAAAACCATCACCTGCGACTAACGCGTGTCCCGCACAGCTATTCCCGGCCCGCTGGCCCAGCCTCCGCCCCTGCTGACGTGAGCGTCACTGACCAGCCGGTCCGGCCCCGGCCGACCCGGCCAGCACCGCGACCGGGACGACCGCCGGGACCGCCAGCGCCCAGGACAGCCCGGCCGCCTCGGCGATCAGTCCCACGGCCAGCGGTCCCAGCCCGCCCGCGAGTCCGGCGGCGCTGCTCAGCGTGACCGCGACCGAACTGCGTCCCGGCAGGCTCCCGTACAGCCTGGCCTGCAGAAGCGGGTACCAGGGCGCCGTGGCCGCGCTCAGCACGGCTAGCACCACCAGCTTGGCCGCCGGTCCCGGCACGAGCAGGAAGCCGGGGTAGAGCAGCGCGGCCGCGGCCGCGCTGGCCCGCAGCACGGTGACGTCGGTGACCCGGTCCAGGACGAACACCAGGGCCGCGTCTCCCGCCAGCCCGGACGCGAGCCGGACCGCGATGGCCAGCGCCGCGATCGCCGGCGTCAGATGCGCCACGTCGACCAGGTACAGCGCGAGGAATCCGGTGAGCACGTCGACCAGCAGGTCAGCGACCACGGTGACACAAGCCCAGCGCACCGTGGACCAGTCCCGTAGCGCGGCCAGGACCGCTCGCAGCCGCGATATCGATGCCGCGCTCGGCTCCGGGTCGCCAGTAGCGTCCGCCGCGGCGGCAGGCGTTGGCGCGGCGGGGGACACCGCACGGGGCTCGCACCGGCAGGTGCCCAGCCAGGTGACGGCGGCCACCGCGGCCAGCACCAGGTAGGCCACCCGCCAGCCGCCCCCGGCGGCCAGCACCGCGGCGAGCAGCAGCGGCCCGGCGACCGCGCCCGTGGATCCGGCCAGGTCCCAGCGCACCATGACCTGAGGCTGCCGGTCCGGCCAGACGTCCATCAGCTCGGCCTGGGTCAGCGACACGAACGCCCCCGAGGCCGGGAAGAAAACAGTGAACGCGGCCAGCAGCACGACGAAGGAGCGTGCCCCGGCCACCGCGACCAGGCTCAGGATGAAGACGATGCCGCCGCCGAGCACGACCAGCCGCCGCCGCCGTCCCTGGCCGGCCGCGATGCCCAGCGGAAGCTCGAGCGCCCCTCCCGCCAGCAGCGGGACCGAGGCGAGCAGGCCGACCTGCTCGTAGCTCAGCCCGAGGTCGTGACGGATCAGCGGCAGCGCGGCGCCCTTGGCGCCGTCAACCAGCTCGTCGGCAAGTTCGACCGCGAGCGCGACCGCCAGGGCGGAAAGGGCCGGCTTTCAGCCTCAAGTGAAACCCATGGCGCCATGCTACGTCGGCAGCGGCGGAGCCGCCCCTGGATAAGAACGTGCCAGCCGGGGCGGTCAGCGGCGGTTCTCCACGCGCCAGACCAGGCGCAGCCCGGACCAGTCGCTGTCGATGGCCGCGACCTTGACGTCGACCAGCCCGATCGGCAGCGCGTGCTCGCGGATGACGGTATCGGTGATGTCGCTGCCGTGGCCGCCGGCCCGCCGCGGCCACGCGACCCACAGCGCCCCGGCCGGGTAGATCCGGCGCGCCAGGCCGTCGAGTTCCCCCGCCATGTCGGCCCGGGCCGCGAAGAACGCGAGGATCAGGTCGGCCGGGCCGTCCGGGCCCGCGTCGATCAGGCCGTCCGGCGGGTCGGCGAGGTCCCAGTCCGGCGGGGGATGGTGCAGGTGCACCCGCTGCCCGGGCCGCAGGCCCAGTTTGGCGGCCTGCGGCCGGCCCGAGTAGCCGGGGGACATGAGCGAGTAGCCGGGGGACATGAGCCAGATTCAATATCACACCGAGGACACCTGGCGCAAGGGGGCTGTCCTCCCCGTCCGTATGGGGGCTAGGCGGTGCGGTAAAGACGGGTGCTGACCGGCCTGCCGTGGCCCGGTTTGGACGGCAAGATACTCAGTATGCTACTCAGTAGGGCCACCCGGTGAGCGTCCGGCACGCCTTGCTCGCGCTGCTCAGCGAGGGCCCGAAGTACGGCCTTCAGCTGCGCGAGGAATTCGAGGCCCGGACGGGCGAGGTCTGGCCGCTCAACGTCGGCCAGGTCTACACCACCCTGCAGCGGCTGGAGCGGGACGGGCTCGTCGCGTCCGACGACGCCACGCCGGACGGGCCGCAGAAAACCTTCCGGATCACCGCCGAGGGCCAGCGGGAACTTGCCGACTGGCTGCGCACGCCCCCGGACATGTCCACCCCACCGCGCGACGAGCTGGTCATGAAGGTGCTGGTGGCGATGCGCGTGCCCGGCACCAACGTGCCCGACGTGATCCAGGTCCACCGTCGGCACCTGGTCGAGCTGATGCAGCAGTGGACCCGGATCAAGGAAGCCGAGGCGGAATCGGACCTCAGCCTGGCCCTGGTCGTGGACGCGGAGCTGTTCCGGCTGGATGCGGTCATCCGGTGGCTGGACGCCGCCGACGGCCGCATCAAGCGGTCCGCGGCCGAGCCGCCCGGGGCACCGAACGCCACCGCCGCACCCACAGCGCCCGGGCGCCGGCCCACCAGAACCGCACGATAAGTCACTAAAGGGAACGGGGAATGCCATGAACCACGATAACGAAACCAGGGGGATCGCGATGAGCTTCCTGGAGATGCGGCACGTGTCGCGGACGTACGGGCAGGGCGCGGCCGAGGTGCACGCGCTGACCGATGTGGATCTGGCCGTTGAGGCCGGGCAGATGGTGGCGGTGATGGGGCCCAGCGGGTCGGGCAAGTCGACGCTGCTGACCATTGCCGGGAGCCTGGAGGAGCCGACCAGCGGCGAGGTCCTGGTCGGCGGCGCCGCCCTGACCACGATGTCGCGCAACGCCAAGGCGCGGCTGCGGCGCCGCTCGATCGGCTACGTGTTCCAGGATTTCAACCTGCTGCCCGGGCTGACCGCGGCGGAGAACGTGGCCCTGCCGCTCGAACTGGACGGGACCTCGGCCCGGAAGGCACGCCTGGCCGGGCTGAAGGCGCTGGATGAGCTGGGCCTGGGTACCAAAGCGGGGAACTTCCCCGATCAGCTGTCCGGTGGCGAGCGGCAGCGGGTGGCGATCGCCCGGGCCGTGGTCGGCGACCGGCGCCTGCTGCTGGCCGACGAGCCGTCCGGCGCGCTGGACTCGGTCAACGGCTAGGCGGTCATGCGGCTGATCCACGCCGCGTGCAAGCGGGGCGTGGCCGCCGTGGTGGTGACCCACGACGCCCAGCTCGCCTCGTGGGCCGACCGGGTGGTCTTCCTGCGGGACGGCCGGGTGACCGACCGCACCGCGCCGCTGCCGGGTCCGGAGTCCCTGCTCTCGGGGGAGCAGGGCAGATGAGCGCCACGGCCACCATGGAACGGCCCGTCGTCGCGGGGACCGCGGACGGGGGCGTCCCCGCCCGGCGGGCCGTGATCCGCTGGGCCTGGCGGCTGGTCCGCCGCGAATGGCGCCAGCAGCTCCTCGTCCTGGCCTTGCTCACGCTCGCGGTCGCGGCCACGATCTGGGGCGCCGGGGTCGCCACCAATACGCCGCCGTCGAACCCGAACGCAGGCACGTTCGGGACGGCCAGCGCCCTGGTCACGCTGCCCGGCAACGACCCGCGGCTATCAGCAGACATCGCCACCGTGGTGACCGAGTACGGCCCGGCGGACGTGATCGAGAACCAGAACATCAGCACCGGCCTGGCCCAGGCGGTCCAGCTGCGCGCCCAGAATCCACGTTCGCGATACGGCCGCCCGATGCTGTCCCTGGTCTCCGGGCACTACCCGGCCGGCCCCGGCCAGGCGGCGCTGACCAGCCAGGTCGCGTCGGCCTACGACGTCAAGACGGGTGGCGTCTGGCACGCCGACGGCCAGGCCTGGCGCGTGGTCGGCATCGTCGAGAACCCGGCCAACCTGCTGGACGAGTTCGCGCTCGTCGCCCCCGGTCAGGTCACGGCCCCGAGCCAGGTGACCATCCTGCTCGGCCCTGCGGCCGTCCCGCAAGACCAGGGCCAGGGCCCGTCGCAGGCCCTGCCGGGCCTGCCCGCGGCCGCCATCCTTTCCTACCCCACCAGTCCCTCATCCGGGATTCCCCCGGCGACGATCGTGCTGGTGGTGGCCGTGCTCGGGCTGGTCTTCATCGGCCTGGTGTCGGTGGCCGGGTTCACCGTGATGGCCCAGCGGCGGCTGCGTGCGCTCGGCATGCTCGCCGCGCTCGGCGCGACCGAACGCAACGTCCGGCTGGTCATGGTGGCCAACGGCGCGGTCATCGGCGTGATCGGCGCGGCGCTCGGCGCCGTGGCGGGCTTCGCGGCCTGGTTCGCGTACGTCCCGTCGCTGCAGGCCGATACCGGGCACGTCGTGAACGCGGCGAACCTGCCCTGGTGGGCCATTGCCGTCGCGATCGCCCTGGCCATCGGGACGGCCATCGTGGCGGCCCGCCGGCCGGCCCGGGCCGTGGCCCGGATCCCGGTCGTGGCCGCCCTGTCCGGGCGCCCGGCGCCGCCCAAGGCCTTGCGCCGCTCCGCGCTGCCGGGCGGCATCCTGCTGGCCATCGGCGTGGTCGGCCTGGCGTTCTCCGGCGGGTGGGCCGGCAACAGCGGCAGCGACGCGCTGCTGCTGCTCGTGGGCCTGGTGACCATCATCATCGGGATCACGCTGCTCGCGCCGCTGTGCGTCGCGGTGCTGGCCGCCGCGGCGGGGCCGCGGATGCCGGTCGCGGTACGGATCGCCCTGCGCGACCTGGTCCGCTACCGGGCTCGTTCCGGCGCGGCCCTGGCCGCGGTCTGCTTCGCGGTGTTCCTGTCCGTGCTGATCTGCATCGTGGCCAGCATCCGGTTCGAAAAGGTCCTGGACTGGACCGGGCCCAACCTCACCAGCAACCAGATAATCGTCTACACGCAGAACAACGGCCCGAACGCCGGGCCCAACGCGCCGCTGACCGCCCGTCAGCTGAACGCCCTGAGTAACAAGGTGGACAGCTACGCCGCCGCGCTGCACGCGCAGTCCGTCCTCCCGCTGGAGATCACCGGCGCCACCCTCTTCCAGCTGGGCACGCGGGACAACAACTTCACCGGGATGGTGTACGTCGCAACCCCGGCGCTGCTGAAGGAGTACGGGATCAAGCCCGGCCAGATCAGTCCCGGTACCGACATCCTGACCATGCGCCCCGGCCTGTCCGGGTACCCCAACATGGTGATGGTCTGGGGCAGCTTCTTCAACCAGAACGGCCCGCCCCCGGCGTGCACGACCAGCAACGACTGCGTGGCCAACCCAGAGATCCAAGAAAACGGCAACCTCCCGTCCGGCACTTCGGCGCCGAACACGGTGATCACTGAGCAGGCGGTGCAGAAGTACCACCTGCAGGAGGGCCTGAACGGCTGGCTCATCCAGGCGCCGCAGCCGCTGACCGCCGGGCAGATCAACGCGGCCCGGCAGATCGCGGTCAGCTACGGGGTGAGCGTCGAAACCAAGTCCGGTGAGCTCGGCCTGTCGCAGATCAGCGACGGGGCCACCGTGCTCGGCCTGGTCATCGCGCTCGGCGTGCTGGTCATGACCGTCGGCCTGATCCGCAGCGAGACCGCGCGCGACCTGCGCACGCTGACCGCCGCCGGCGCCAGCAGCACGACCCGGCGCACGATCACCGGCGCCACGGCCGGCGCCCTGGGCCTGCTCGGCGCGGTGCTCGGCACCGTGGCGGCGGCCATCGCCGGCGTGGCCTGGGCCCGCAGCAGCCTGTCGGTGACGTTCGGCGACGTGCCGGCCGTCGATCTCCTGGCCCTCCTGGTCGGCCTGCCGCTGGTCGCCGCCCTCGGCGGCTGGCTGCTGGCCGGCCGCGAGCCGGCCGCCATCACACGCCAACCCCTGGAGTAACACGAGATAGACGGACCCGGCCTCGCGCCGTGATCAATGGCGCAGGCCGGGTCCACCGTGCCCGGGCTTGTTCTCCCGCTCGAGCATCTCCGCCGCGCCGCGGACCACGCACCGCAGCGGGTCCTCGACCAGGACCGCGCCGATGCCCGCGGCGGTCTCGATCCGGGCCGCCAGGCCGGGCAGCAGCGCACCCCCGCCCGCCAGCCTTATCTTGCCGCGGACGACATCCTCGGCCAGGCCGGCCGGGATATCCGATAGCAACTCGTGCACCGAGGCGGCGATCGTCGCCACGATGGGCTCCAGGGCGGTGGCCACCAGCCCGCCGGGCACGTACTCCGTCCGCGGGGTGCGGTGCGCGGCATCGAGGCCGACCGCCTCCGCCCAGCCCTCGGCCCCGCCCGTCACGCCGAGCGTCATCTTGAGCTGCCGGGCAGCGCGCTGGCTGATGATCAGGCCGAGTTCGCTCCGGACCGCCTGCACGATCGCCTCGTCCATGGCGTTGCCGGCCTTGCGCAGCGACCGGGCCCGGACCACGCGCCAGCCCGCCACCGCGGCCACCTCGGTGGTCCCGCCGCCGATGTCGACCACGAACCCGCCCGCCCCGCCGGTCAGGTCGAAGCCGGCGCCGGCCGCGGCGGCCACCGGCTCGTCGATCAGCCGCACGTTGTACCGGGGGCGCCGCACGCCCAGCGCGGCGACGACGGACCGGCGCTCGACCGGCGTGGCACCGCTGGGCACGCAGACCAGGGCGTTCGGCCGCAGCGGGCTGCCCCGGCGGCGGGTCTTGCGCAAGAAGGCGTGCAGCAAGGCGACGGTCGCGTCCAGGTCGGCGATGACCCCGTCCCGCAGCGGGTGGATCACCTCGATGTCCTGCGGCTCCTTGTCGGCCAGCGCATCCGCGGCCTCGCCTGTCGCGGCGACCTTGCCGACCGCCGTGTCGATGGCGATCGCGGTGGGCTCCTCGAGCACGATGCCGCGCCCCGCGACCCAGACGAGCGTATTGACGGTACCGAGGTCAATCGCCACGCTACTTCGGAAGCGCATGTTGCTCCCCTCTGCCACCGCGGCCGAACCCCCGTGCCGCGTGACGGTGGACTAGCGTACAGCGGGGTATGCCATAGGCACCAGTGACCAGATTATGTGTCAGGGGTCGCCTGGGCTCACAGCGGGAGCGGTTTATGCGGTGGTCAGGCCCGGCTCGCCGGCCAGTGAGGGGGCGAGCACGCACCACGGTTCGTTCGGCTGAAAGAATCGTATTCGTACGACCGGGAATCTGCAGCAGGCCCTCAGCTATTTATCAGCTTGATGGTGCTCACTAGAGGGAAAGGACAGCCGGCGCCCGACCTTGCCTCCCCCAGGCCCACCCTAAGGCGTGATCAGATGCAGGATTACAGCGGATACGGCGAGCCGCCCGCGGGGCCGACCATGCCGATGCCGCCCATGCCGCCGCCACCCAGGCGCCGCGTCGGCGCGCTGAGCTACCTGCTCGTGGCCCTGGCCGCGGGGGCACTGGGCGCGGGCTCGGTCGTGGCGCTGTATCACCCGGCGTCCAACACCTCGGCGTCGGCCCAGCCCAGCAGCGGCGCGCTGGCCCCGGCCCCGCTGCCGAGCAGCGCGGTACCTCAGCCGGGCAACGCTAGCCCCGGCACCAGCAGCGGCGAGCAGGCCATCGTGAACAAGGTCGCGCCGGGCCTGGTGATCATCAACACCACGCTCCGGTACAACAGCGAGCAGGCGGCGGCCACCGGCATGGTGATCAACCCCGACGGCCTGGTGCTGACCAACAACCACGTCATCGAGGACTCCACCTCGATCACCGCGCAGACCGCGAACGGGCACCAGTACCAGGCCAAGGTCCTCGGCTACGACGTGACCGGGGACATCGCCCTGATCCGGCTCGAGGGGGCGCACGGCCTGCAGACGGTCCCGCTCGGCGATTCCGCCAGCGTCAAGACCGGCGACTCGGTGGTGGCCATGGGCAACGCCGAGGGGCAGAACGCCATCGTCCCCGCGACCGGTCAGGTGACCGCGCTGAACCAGACCATCACCGCGGGCGACCAGGGCGGCTCGGTCACCTCGGAAACCCTCCACAACATGATCGAGACCAACGCGAACATCGTCTCCGGTGACTCCGGCGGACCGCTGGCTAACTCCGCGGGCCAGGTCATCGGCATGGACACCGCGGGCGACGACGGGGGCTTCGCGGTGCAGCAGCCGTCGGCCGGCTACGCGATCCCGATCGACACCGCGCTGGCGGTAGCGCGGCAGATCGGGCAGGGCCAGCCCAGCTCGACGGTCAGCATCGGCTACCCGCCCTTCATGGGCATCTACATCGGGCAGGGCTCGGACAGCAACCCGCAGGCCCAGGCCGAGCAGCAGAACGGCAGCTTCGGCGGGAACGGCTTGGGCGGGAACGGCTTCGGCGGCTTCAACGGCAACGGCAACAGCAACGGCAACCCGAGCTGTGACGCCAGCGACCGTAACCTGGCGCCCGTGGAGAACATCGCCGACGTCAACTCGGGCACCCTGATCCTCGGGACGATCTGCGGCGGCCCGGCCGCGGCTGTCGGCATGACCGCCGGGTCCGTCATCACCGCGGTGAACGGCCAGGCCATCGGTTCCCCGGAGAGCCTGACCGCCGTCGTGTCGAAGTTCCGGCCCGGCGACACGATCTCGGTGACCTGGGTCAGCCCGTCCGGTCAGCAAACGACCAGCATCATCAACCTCACGGCGGGCCCGCCGCTGTAAACCACCTCGTGCTACTGTGCCTGGCAGTGCGCCAGGTAGCGAAGCCGGTGAAGTCCCGCCAGGAGTTCCCTGAGGACCATTCCGGCGCTGTCCCGCAACTGTGACGGCCCGCCCGGGCCCAAGCCAGGTCGCCTCCTGTCGCGCTCGACGAAATCGACCCTCGTGGGAAGGGCGATCCGTCCCGGCGGGCGCGCACGGCGGCCGCCAACGGCCTCGCCTTCCTTCCCGCCCCCGGGAGGAAGCCATTGAAACCCCTCGCACCAAAGCTCGCGGCGTTGACCGCCGCCCTTACCGCGGCCGCCCTGACCATGGCTGCACTGACCATGGCTGCACTGACCATGGCTGCACTGACCGCGGCCCTGGCCGGCTGCGGCAGTGCCACCACTACGTCCGCCAGCACCTCCGGCCCGGCCACCAGCGCTCCGGCCGCAGCGGCTGGATCCTCGTTCCCGGTCACGCTGACCGCGGCCAACGGCACGGTGACGATCAAGGCCAAGCCGGTGAGGATCGTCTCGCTCGCGCCGACCGCGACCGAGGACCTGTACGCGGTCGGCGCCGGCCCGCAGGTCGTGGCCGTCGACCAGAATTCCGACTACCCCACGACAGCGAAGAGAACCTCGCTGAGCGGCCTGACCCCCAACCTCGAGGCGATCGCCAAGTACGCTCCGGACCTGGTCATCTCCTACCAGGACGCGAACGGCCTGGTTTCAGGGCTCGGCAGGCTCGGCATCCCGGTGCTGATCGAGCCGGCCGCCGCCACCCTGGCCGACGCGTACGCCCAGATCGACCAGATCGGCCAGGCCACCGGTCACTACGCGCAGGCCCAGCAGACCGTGACGTCGATGAAGACCCAGATCGCCGCGGAGGTCAGGCAGGCCGGCTCGTCGCACCCGGGCCTCACCTACTACTGGGAACTGACCGCGAACCCCTACTACTCGGTCACCTCGTCGACCTTCATCGGGCAGATCCTGGCCCTGTTCGGCCTGAAGAGCATCGCCGATGCCGCGGACAAGGCCTCGGACGGAGGGTATCCGCAGCTCTCGCCCGAATACATCGTCAAGGCCCAGCCGCAGATCATCTTCCTGGCCGACAACCAGGCCGCGGACGGCGGGCAGACCCCGGCCATTGTCTCCCGAAGGCCCGGCTGGTCGGCCATCCCGGCGGTGAAGGACGGTGAGGTCATCGGGCTCAACGATGACATCGCGTCCCGCTGGGGCCCGCGGCTGCCGCAACTGGTCGAGCAGATCGCGCAGGCGGTCGAGCGGGCGTCCGGATGATCCGCGCGCGTGGCAGGCGGCTGCCCGCCGCGCGTGCCTACGGCGTCGCGGCGGCCTTCCTGGTCGCCGCGACGCTGGTCAGCGCCCTGGTTGGCGCCGCGGACCTCAATCCCGTCGCCACCATGACCGCCCTGCTCGACAAGATACCGTTCGTCCACCTGCCGTCCAGCCTCGACCAGCTGGACCGCGCGGTGCTGTTCGACATCCGGCTGCCGCGCATCATTCTCGCCGCCCTGGTCGGCGGGCTGCTGTCCGTGGCCGGTGCCGGGTACCAGGGGGTGTTCCGTAACCCCCTGGTCGACTCCGGGATGCTCGGCGCGTCCGCGGGCGCCGGGCTCGGCGCGACGCTGGCCATCGTGTACCTGGGGAGCAACGGAACGGCGGCCGTCCCGGTGGCCGCCTTCGCCGGGTCCCTGGCCGGGGTGGCGATCGCCTATCTGTCCGGAGCGGTCGGCGGCTCGGGCACGACCACCCTGCTGCTGGCCGGCGTGGCCGTGGCCCTGTTCTTGACCGCGGTGCAGACCTACCTCATGCAGCGCTCCACCCAGGACCTGCAGCAGATCTACTACTGGCTGCTGGGCTCGCTGTCCGGCGCCACCTGGCAGCAGGCGGCGGAGATCCTGCCGTACGCGGCGGTCAGCGTCGCGATCGTGCTCCTGCACGGCCGGCACCTGGATGTCCTGTCGGTGGGGGACGAGGAGGCGCACGCGCTCGGCTTGCACCCCGGCCGCATCCGGCTGGTCGTGGTCGCCGCGTGCGCGCTGGCTGCCGCGAGCGCGGTGGCCGTCAGCGGCCTGATCGGCTTCGTCGGAATCGTGGTGCCGCATGTGGTGCGCCGGCTGGCCGGGCCCAGTTATCGCCTGGTGCTGCCGCTGTCGCTGCTGACCGGCGCTGGCTTCCTGGTCCTGGCCGACACGCTGGCCCGCACCGTCGTGTCGCCCGCCGAGCTGCCCATCGGCGTCGTCACCGCCCTGGTCGGCTCGCCGGTGTTCGTCTGGATCCTCCGCTCCACCGCGGCGGTGCGCACATGAGGGCCGTCCGGTGCCGGCCAGCGAGCGCGGGCCTTGAGCCCGCGCGGGCGGCCGGTGGCCCGGTACGGGCTTCTGGCTGGCGCGAACATCGGGAGCAAGCAGAGTGAGCGCGCTGAGCATCGAGGACCTCAGCGTGGACCTGGACCACGTCCCGGTGCTGCACGCGGTGTCCTGCGCCGTGTCCTCGGGCGGCTGGCTGGCCCTGATCGGGCCGAACGGAGCGGGCAAGACCACGCTGCTGCGCG
>Ga0187781_10002409_pt1 | contig 14257 bp, 12 predicted proteins | sample 0715_SJ02_MP02_2_FD_132447 | JGI IMG/M metagenome (GOLD analysis project Ga0187781, IMG submission 132447) | Tropical peat soil microbial communities from peatlands in Department of Meta, Colombia - 0715_SJ02_MP02_20_MG | ecosystem: Environmental > Terrestrial > Soil > Wetlands > Peat | place...
TCCTCGGCCGCGCCGAGCGCGTCGATCAGATTAACCGCCACGCACGCTCCAGATACTCAATGTTCGCACAAGGTATATGCGACTTTCGGCCCCAAAAGTCAACTCCGCCGAAAATACCGCTGGGTGCGCCCGGCGGTTCCTCGACACAGGCGCGCGGCTTATTCCACAACGAAGCGAATGCCATCGCCGCGCCTGGCCCCCCGGGACGAAGCGAATCGCCGGCAACGTCAAAAAATATCAGGAAAATCAATCGACTAATTCCGTCGGCGACTGCTGGTCGGAGCGCTCCTTGTGGCCCGTGGCAGGCCTCCGATGGCTCAGCGCCAAAGCCGCTTCGAGGCCGTGGCGCGGCCATTCTATCGAGCGACGACATAGATCATGCTCCCGTGAGCCCCTGCCCGAAGCTCACGATGAATTTCAGAAATCTGAAAAAGACGTTCGAGCGTCCACCGCAATTATCGCGACTCGGCGGAGGTGGTAAACGTGGGCCACTGACCTCAATAAAAGATGACCGTCCCTTGCGGATATGCCTGCTGCAGCAAGTCAAAATTGTCGTCATTCGTCAGGACGGGAAGGCCCGCCCGCGCGGCGCATAGATAGATCAGAGCATCGTTCAGCAGCTCCTTGCGCTGATGAGCCTGGAAATCCTGGCGGCGCGCCACGGCGCCGGCAAGGAGGCCGGCTTCGAGCCAGTCCTGCTCGTTCGGCACGAGGATGCGCCCGGCGGGGATGGCGCCCATCAGGCCGGCGTAGTGGGACCGGACGCGGCGATAGTCTCGATGGGTTGGGGACATGGCGCCGATGCCGGCGGCGATCTCCCCCAGGGACGCGGCGCAGTGATATTGGATGGCGGCGCCGAGGAGCGCCCTGGCCGCGGGCGAGAGCCGTCCGGACGCCGCGTGGATGTAAGCGCAGGTATCGGGAACCAGGACGGTCGGCCGCGCCGGCACCGCGGACGCGGCCATGCGCGCGCTTGCCGGGCGAAGGGATAAGCGGCGCGTCTGTCTCTCCGGCCTGACGCGCCGGAGCGCATCACCGAGCGCGACGGCCGCCAAGGTCAGTGCTCGAGCCTATGCCGCTCGCCGAGGGCGCCGTAGGTCTTCATCATGAAGGCGCTGACGGGATCGGGGGCCGCGACGGCGGCGAGCGCCGTCTCGACGAGCTCGGTGTTCGAGGCGATCCCGGTCCGGCGCTTGGCTTCCGCCAGCAGCGCCCGCGTGGTCCTGACGCTCAGATGCTCCGTCCGCTCTCCGGACAGAAGGCCGGCCTGCTCGGCGTCGCTCCGCGCGGCTTCGAGCAGCCGCACCCGCTTGGCGTCGCTCTCGGAGCGGATCGCTTTCGACCGGGTACGTCTTCTCCCTTTGCGGCCGTCCATGCGCGCCTCCCCGCCTTGTGTGCAAATTCGGAAGAATTCGCACACAAATCAAGAAGCGATTCTTCGGCTCAGCGTCCCGCGAGCACGGCGTCGGCGATCTTCTCGGCGACCATCAGGGTCGGGAAGTTGGTGTTGGCGCAGGGCACGACGGGGAAGAGCGAGGCGTCGACCACGCGCAGCCCCGTGAGCCCGCGCACGCGGCCGGCGGCGTCGGTGACCGCCATGGGATCGCTTTCGGCGCCCATGCGGCAGGTGCAGGAGGCGTGCCAGACGCCGATCGCCGCCCGGCGGATGAACGCCTCCAGCGCGTCGTCGTCGCGCATCAGCTCGTCGAAGCGGAAGCCCTCGACGATGAATTTGTCGATGAGCACACGGCGCAGCGCGGCGGGCCCGTCGAGCAGCCGCGCCAGCATCGTGGTGATGATGCGGTTGCGCGCGGTGACCCGGCCCACCTTCTTGACGCGGTCGCTGTAGCTCGCCGGGAAGGGATCGGAGGTCGCCGCCGACAGCGCCGGGCCCTGCTGCATCCTTCCGGCGCGGCGGAAGGCGTCCATCAGGCGCTCGAGGTCGCGCCGGTCGGACAGCAGGTTGAACTCGACGATGGGCTCGCGCCGCCAATCCGCCGAGGCGAGCCGAACCTGGCCGGTCTCCGAATAGGTCTTGTAGACGGAGAGGATCAGCGAGCCGATCTGCTCGCCGACGGGATGCCAGGCGGATTTGTCGATGGCGGCCGCGAACATGTCGCCGCCCGGCGCGCCGCCGATGCCCGAGGAATAGCGCAGGCCCACCAGGATGTGGCGCCGCGTCAGCCCGTTGAGCCGCGCTTCCGGCTTGATGAAGGAGGAGAGTGCGATCGAGGGATGATCCATCAGCCGCTGGCCGACGCCGGGCAGCGCCGCGAGGACGGGAATGCCGAGATCGCGCAGTTGGGCGGGCGGGCCGATGCCGGCGCGCAGCAGATGCGCCGGCGAATGGATCGCGCCCGAGGAGAGGATCACCTCCCTGCCGCGGAACTCGGTCTCGCGTCCGGCGACCAGCGCCCTGACGCCGATGCAGCGCGCACCCTCGAAGAGCAGCCCCGTCACTATGGTCGATGTCGAGATCGAGAGGTTGGGCCGCAGCCGGGTCGCGGGATCGAGATAGCCGATCGCGGCGGAGACGCGACGGTCATAGGCATTCGAGATGGCGATGGGGAAATAGCCGTCCCGGAACTCGCCGTTCTGGTCCGGGAGGTAGTGGAAGCCCGCCGCCTCGAAGGCGGCGGCCGTCGCCTTGGCATGGCCGTTCCAGAGATCGGGGAAGATGCGGCGCACCGGGATGCGCCCTTCCTTGCCGTGAAACGGCCCGTCGAAATCGAGGTCGCGCTCGATTTTCTTGAAATAGGGCAGCACGTCGCGCCAGCCCCAGCCGGCGGCGCCGCGCGCCTCCCATTCGGCGTAGTCGCCGGGCGCGCCGCGATTGGCGAGCTGGCCGTTGATCGAGGAGCCGCCGCCGAGCACGCGCGCCTGCTCGTATTTGCGCAGCGCCGGCCGGTCCGTCTCCGGGTTGTTGTGCGAGATCACCCCGGTATGGACCTTAAGCTCGGTCCAGTGGAAGCGCGGGTCGAAATAGGCGGTGCCGGTATAGCTGTCGAGAAGCTCCGGCGGCACGCGTCCCTCGGGCGTGTCCTGGCCGGCCTCGCAGACCAGCACGCGGTTGGCGCCCGGCGCCGAGAGCCGATTGGCCATGACCGACCCGGCCGAGCCGCCGCCGACGATGATGTAGTCGTAGGACATGCGCCGGGCTCAGCGCCAAAGCTGCTTCGAGGCGAGCGCGGCGCCTTCGGCGAGCGATTGCAGCTTCGCCCAGGCGATCTCGGGATGGACGCGGCCGCCGAGGCCGCAATCGGTGCCGGCGATGACGCGCTCGCGCCCCACCGCACCGGCAAAGCGCAGGATGCGGTCGGCGACCAGCTCGGGATGCTCGACCACGTTGGTGGCGTGGCTGACCACGCCGGGGATGAGGACCCGGTCGGAGGGCAGCTTCACCTCTTGCCAGATCTTCCATTCGTGCTCGTGGCGGACGTTGCCGGCTTCGAAGGAATAGGATCGGCAGTCGACCGCGAGCATGACCTCGACGATGTCGCGCAGCGGGATGTCGGTGACATGCGGCCCGTGCCAGCTCCCCCAGCAGAGATGGAAGCGGATGCGCTCGCGCGGCAGGCCGCGCAGCGCGTGGTTCAACGCCTCGACGCGGATCATCGAGAATGCGCGGTAGTCCTCGACCGAGGGCGCCGGATTGATCATGTCCCAGTTCTCGGCGATGGCGGGATCGTCGAGCTGGAGCACGAGGCCGGCATCGACGATGGCGCGATATTCCTCGCGCATCGCCTCGGCGCAGGCGTAGAGGAGTTCCTCGTCGCCGGCGTAATACTCATTGCCGATGCGCGCGGCGCTGCCCGGCGCGATCGAGGTCATGAAGCCTTCCGCGACGCCGGCGGCGGCGAGCGCCGCCTTGAGACGCGCGATGTCGGCGGCGATCGCCGCCTGGCCGGTATAGCTGAGCTTGCCCACGCAGACCGGCAGCGGGAAGGCGCCGCCGCCGCTGCGCGGCCTCGTCGTCACCCCGGCATCGGGATCGGCATAGGCGGCGGGGAAAAGCGCGCGGTCGCGGCGGTCGGCGAAGCTGGTGAGCCGCAGCTTGCCGGGCGCGGAGCGCTGCGGCGGCAGGGTGTAGATCTCGCCGCCGAGCTTGAGCCCGCCAAGGCGCTGGAAGGAATAGCTCCACCACGCGCCGTAGCTGACCCGCATTCCCATCGCCTTGCCGTATTCGCCGTCATTGACGATGTCGATGCCGCAAGCCCGCTGGCGCCGCACCACCTCGGCCACCGCCGCGCCGAGCCGCGCTTGATAAAGCGCCTCGTCGCCGCTTTCGCCGGCCGCACGGGCGCGGTTCAACTCGATGAGATCGTCGGGACGCGGCAGGCTTCCGACATGGGTGGTGAGAATCCGCTCGCGGCTGGTCTTCACCTGCGTCTCTCCCCGGCGCGCGTCGTCCCGCCGCTCACACTTGCAGCCATTCCCGCCGGACGGCCTCGTTGTCGCGCAGCTCGGCCGGCGTCCCCTCGAAGACGACGCGGCCGTGACCCATCACGTAAAGGCGATGAGAGATGCGCAAGGCGATCGCCAGCTTCTGCTCGACCAGGAGGATGGCGATGTCCCGTTCGGCAATCCGTTGCAGCAGATCGCCCACGCGCTCGACCATCTGCGGCGACAAGCCCTCGGTCGGCTCGTCGATCATCACGAGCTCGGGATCGCCCATCAGCGTCCGGCAGATCGCCAGCATCTGCTGCTCGCCGCCCGACAGAACGCCGGCCGGCGTCTGCGCCCGCTCGGCAAGCTGCGGGAAGAGGCGGTAGGTGTCCTCGACCGTCCAGCGCGACGTCTTCTGGCGGTTTTTCACGCCAAGCCTCAGATTCTGGGCGACGGTGAGCGAGGGAAAGATGCAGCGATCCTCGGGAACGTAGCCGAGGCCGAGGCAGGCGATCTCGTAGGGCTTGAGGCCGGCGATCGGCCGCCCCTTGAACAGGATCGTGCCCTGCGGCGGCACGTCGCCCATGATGGCTTTGAGCGTCGTCGAGCGGCCGACGCCGTTGCGCCCGAGAACGCCGACGATCTCGCGGCCATGGACGTCGAGATCGACCCCCTGAAGGATGTGGCTCTTGCCGTAATAGGCGTGGAGGTCGCGGACGCGGAGCAGCGCTTCCCCTGTCATCGCGCCTCCTCGCCATGCCGCGCCGTGCCGAGGTAAGCCTCCTGGACGGCCTCGTTGCGGCGGATGTTGTCCGGCGTGTCGGTGGCGATGAGCTGGCCGTAGACCAGGACGGAAATGCGATCGGCAAGGCCGAAGACGACGCCCACGTCATGCTCGACCACGACCAGCGCCTTGCCCACGGTGACCCGGCGAATAAGCTCGACCGTCTGATCGGTTTCCGAGCGGCTCATGCCCGCGGTCGGCTCGTCGAGCATGAGCACGTCGGCGCCGCCGGCGAGCGCGATGCCGATCTCGAGCGCGCGCTGCTCGGAATAGGTCAAGACGCCCGCGGGCAGGCGGCGGCGGTCGGCCAACCCGATCTCCTCGAGCAGGCGCTCGCTGCGCTCGTTGAGATCGGCGAGGCGGTCGACGTTCCGCCAGAAGGCGTATTTGTATCCCATCGGCCAGAGCAGGCCGCAGCGCAGATTCTCGAACACGCTGAGGCGCGGGAAGATGTTGGTGACCTGAAAGCTGCGGGCAAGCCCGCGGCGGCGGATCTCGTAGGGCGGCAGTCCCGCGATGTCCTTCCCCTTGAGCCTGATCGCGCCGGCGCTCGGCGGGAAGCGACCGCTGATGAGATGAAAGAGCGTCGATTTGCCGGCGCCGTTCGGGCCGATGATGGCATGACGCTCGCCGGGCTCGATCCGGAGATCGACGCCGCGGATGACCGCGATGCGGCCGAAGCTCTTGCGCAGGCCGACAAGCTCGAGCGCGGGAGCCGTCATGCCCAGCCCTTTCGCCGCGCCACCGCGAGCGCCTCGTCCAAGGCGTCGGCGACCCTCGGCCGGGCGCGGCGGAAAAGCCAGAAGCCGCCGGCCACGAACAGCAGGCCGACGATCCACGGCACGGCCGATTTGGCATCGACCGGCTGGTAGAGAAAGCGGAAGGCCGACCCTTCATTCGCCTTGACGGTGAGGCGATAGGTCATCTCGATGATCAGGCTGACGCCGGCGAGGCCAAGCAGGCACGGGACCGCCGCCAGCAGATAGGCCGGGACGACGCGGTGAAGCACGCGCGCCCGCCACAGCGGCGCGTGCTTCATGAGGATGCCCGCGATCCCCGCCGGAGCGAAGACGACCATGGCAATGAAAAGAAGACCGAAATAGAGCTGCCAGGCATCGGTCGCGTCGCTCAGCATCACCTGGAGAAAGGTGATGAGCATGGCGCCGAGCACGGGACCGACGAAGCTGCCGGTGCCGCCGATATAAGTCATCAGCAGCACGGAGCCGGACTGGGCGGCGCCGACGGCGACCGAATTCATGATCTCGAAGTTGATGGCGGCGAGGCCGCCGGCGATCCCGGCGAAGCCGCCGGCGAGGCAGAAGGCGATGAAGCGCACCGCCCCGGCGTTGTAGCCGATGAACTCGGCGCGCTCGGGATTGTCGCGCACGGCGTTGCACATGCGCCCGAAAGGCGTGCGCGACAGGGCATACATCGCCATCATGCAGACGAGGCACCAGCCGGCGATGAGATAGTAGACCTGGATCTGCGGCCCGAAATTCCAATCGAAGAGCCGCAACAACTTGGCGCGGTTGGTGGTGATGCCCTCCTCGCCGCCGAAGAAACTGCGCAGGATCAGCGCGCTCGAGGCGACGAGCTCGCCGATGCCGAGCGAGATCATCGCGAAAGCCGTGCCGCCGCGGCGCGTCGAAACCGAGCCGAAGACGATGCCGGCCAGCAGCCCGGCAACCGCCCCGACCAGCGGCACCACGATCGCCGGCGCCGGCAGCTTGTCGCCGATCACCAGGTTCATCGCATGCACCGCGAGGAAGCCGCCAAGCCCGTAATAGACGGCGTGGCCGAAGGACAGCATGCCGGTCTGGCCGAGCAGCATGTTGTAGGAAAGCGCGAAGACGATCATGATGCCCATCAAGCTCATGGTCGTGAGCGCCGCGCCCGAGCGGAAGACGGAAGGCAGCACGGCGAAAAGAATTGCGGCGACGATCCAGACGCCGAGGCGCCAGACCGTCCGCCGCCCGTGTCGACCCTGGCTGGCAACGACCGCGGCCATCAGGTGTCTCGCGTGCCCAGGAGCCCGACGGGCCGCAGGATCAGAATCAGGACCAGCAGCAGATAGGGCATCACCGGCGCGACCTGGGCGACGGTGACGTTCCAGAGATCGGCGACGACGGCGGGAGCGCCGGGCATGATCGGACCGAGCAGGCCCGCGAGCGAGGCATTCGACGCCACCGCGAAGGTCTGAACGAGTCCGATCAGCAGCGAGGCAATGAAGGCGCCGGCGAGCGAGCCCAGCCCGCCGACCACGACGACGACGAAGAGGATCGGCCCGAGCAAGGCCGCCATGTCGGATTGGGTCACAAGCGCAGGCCCGGCAATGACCCCCGCGACCGCCGCGAGGCCGGTGCCGACGCCGAACACAAGCATGAAGATCCGCGGCACATTGTGGCCGAGCATCGCTACCATGTTCGGATGGGTGAGCGCCGCCTGGATGATGAGGCCGATGCGGGTGCGCGTCAGAGCCGTGAGCAAGGCCAGGAAGATGGCGATCGCCGTCGCCAGCTCGAACATCTTGTAGGCGGGATAGTTGGTCGAGAATACCGTGAAGGCGGTGAAGTCGAGCGACGGCGGCACGCGATAGTCGACCGGCAGCTTGCCCCAGACCATCTGCACCAGTTCCTGGACGACGAAGGTGAGGCCGAAGGTGAAGAGCAGCTCCGCCACGTGGCCGTGACGGTGCACCACCCGAAGCCCATAGCGCTCCACCAGCGCGCCGATGCCGCCGGCCGCGAGCGGCGCAATCACGAAGGCGGGCCAGAAGCCCAGCCAGTGGCTGAGCTGGAAGCCGAAGAAGGCGCCGAGCATGTAGAAGCTCGCATGAGCGAAGTTGAGCACCCCCATCATGCTGAAGATGAGCGTGAGTCCGCTCGCCATGAGGAACAGCAGCATGCCGTAGAGCACGCCGTTCAGCGTCGAGACGATGACAAGCTCGAGCATGATGCGACCGATTGCCGCGCGGACGCCCGGCGCCGCAACGACGCCGGGCGATCCGTCGGCCGGGCTAAAATCCTAGCTGGGGCGCTCCATCTTGCAGATGGTCGGCACGATCGTGTCGCCGGTGTCGATCTTGCCGACCGTCTTCCAGCCCCAGCCGGTATGCTCCTCGTCGAACCGGGCGCCGTCCGTCAGCGGCCCGAAGGAGGCGATGTACATCGGCTGGAAGAACTGGTGATCGACGTTGCGCATGAAGCCCTCGCCGCCGTTGAAGACGGTGATCTTCATGGTTTCAAGCTTCGCCGCGATCTTCGCCGGTTCCGTCGACTTCGCCTCCTCGATCGCCTTGACCAGCATGGTCATCTCATTGACCACGCGCGGATACCATACCGACTGGCCGCCGAGCTTGGCGCGAAACGCGTCTTCGAACGCCTGCGACGGCGCGTAGGGGACATTGGCGTGGCCTTCGAGGACGACGAAGACGCGATCGGCGAGATTGGTCTGCTTGATCGCCGTCGGACCGCCCGCGCCGCCGGCGTAGTAGGTGTAGAAATCCGCCTGCAGTCCCGCGTCGGCCGCCGCCTTGAGCAGCAGCGCGATGTCCTGGCCCCAATTGCCGGTGATCACCGTGTCCGCCCCCGAGGCCTTTATCTTGGCGACATAGGGGGCGAAATCGGTGACCTTCAACAGCGGATGCACCTCGTCGCCGACGATATCGATGTCGGGCCGCTTGTTGGTGAGCATCTTGCGCGCCTCGCTGCGCACCGATTGCCCGAAGGAATAGTCCTGATTGATCAGGTAGACTTTCTTGATGTTGGAGCGCGTCTTCATGTAATTGGTGAGCGCCTCCATCTTGATGTCGGCGCTCGCGTCCCAGCGGAAGTGCCAATAGCTGCATTTCTCGTTGGTGAGGCTCGGATCGACCGCCGCGTAGTTGAGATAGAGGATCTCCTTGTCGGGGTTGCGGTCGTTGTATTTGGCGACGAAGTCCTCGATCGCCGCGGCGACGGCCGAGCTGTTGCCTTGGGTGATGATGCGCACGCCCGCGTCGATCGCCTTCTGCACCTGGATCAGGCTCTCCTGCGGGTTCGCCTTGCTGTCGTAGCCGATCACCTCGACCTTCATGCCGAGCACGCCGCCCTTGGCGTTGAGCTGGTCGGCGAGATACTCGAAATGCCTGAGGCCGATCTCGCCGACGCTGGCGCCGCCACCGGAGAGCGGATCGATATAGGCGATCTTGAGCGTGTCAGCGGCGGTGGCGGCCGGCGCCATCCCGCCAAGGGCCAAGGCGCCCAATGCCGCCACCAGATATGCGCGTTTCATATCGTCCTCCCTCTCAGCGGGTGTCTTGACGACTCATGGTCGACACCTGGAAAAACAACGCCGCGGCCGTCGGCATCGCGAAGATCGTCCGCCTTCGCTTGAACGCCGCTACCGGACGCATTCACAATAATATGCCGTGAACGACGCCGCTACCGCTACTTGAAGCGGGCCGGTCGCCGCTCGGCGCTTCAGGGATCGATCAGCACGCCGGGGTTGAGCAGGCCGCGCGGATCGAGCGCCTGTTTCGCCGCTTTGAGCGCCGCTGCAAAGAGTTGCGGGCGCTGCCTATCATACCACACCCGATGGTCGCGGCCGACCGCATGATGGTGCGTGATCGTGCCGCCGGAAGCGATGAGCTGGTCGGATGCCGCGGCCTTGATCGCCTGCCATTGCTCGATCAGGCGGCCGTGGCGCCCCAGGGCATGGAAGGTGAAATAGGGCGCGGGCCCGTCGGGATAGACATGGGTGAAGCGGCAAGTGACTTGGCCCGGGCGGCCGGTGACATCCCTGATCGCCGCTTCCGTCGCGCGCTTGACCGCATCGTGGAATTGCTCGAAGCGATCCCAGGTGATGGCGGTCTCGAAGGTGTCGCTGATGATCGCTCGCCCTATCATGCGCTCGCGGCCATAGGGCATGCGGATGAAGGCGTTGCGCCAGAGTCCGGCGGCGCCGCCGCGATGGGCATCCGCGCCTTCGGTGCCCTCCGCCACGCCGCCGTGGTCGCGGCAGCATTCGAGCGCGCGCCGCATCCAGGGATCGACGGCATGATCGCCGGATTCGAACGCCAGCACCATGACGGCGGAACCGCCGTCGCCAGCGCCAGTGTTGAACGCCTCCGCGGGATCGAGCACGCGGCAGTTGGCAGGGAAAAGGCCGGCCTGGGCGATCGAGCGCACCGCGCGCGCCGCGGCGAAGAAATCCCTGAAGCGGACCGCGCCGCCGGCGCGAAAGCGCGGCCGGTCCTGGAGCCGCATCCACGCCTCGGTGATGACGCCGAGAATGCCTTCCGATCCGATGAACAGCCGATCGGGGCTCGGCCCGGCGCCTGACCCCGGCAGCCGCCGGGTCTCAAGGCGGCCTTGCGGCGTCAGCACCACCAGGCTTTCGACGAAATCGTCGATATGGGTGTAAAGCGTGGCGAAATGGCCGCCGGAGCGCGTCGCGATCCAGCCCCCCAGGGTGGAGTATTCGAAGCTTTGCGGGAAATGGCGGAGCGTCAGGCCATAGGGCTTGAGCTGGGCTTCGAGGGCGGGCCCGAAGGCTCCCGCCTCGATGCGGGCGGCGCGCGAGGCGCGATCGACTTCCAGCACGCGCCCCATCCGGCTGAGGTCGATGGTCAAGCCGGCCTGGTAGCGCGCGCGGTCGAGCCGATGCTCGACGCCGCCGACGACGCTGGAGCCGCCGCCGAAGGGGATGACGGCCGCCCCGACCTCGCCCGCCCAGTCGAGCAGCGCCGCGACATCGGCCTCGCTGCGGGGATAGGCCACCACATCGGGTGCGACGGCATAGTCGCCGTCGAGACCACGGACATAGTCGGGATAGGACTTGCCGTAGGTGTGACGGGCGCGGTCACGGGGATCGTTCGAGGCGAGCGCCGCCAGCGACGCCGGCGGCGTTACGCGCGGGGACGGCAGTTCGATCTCCTGCGGCTTCGGCGCCGCTTTCTCGTCGAAGCCGTCGACGCCGAAGCGCCGCCGGTAGCGATCGAGGACGAAGCCCTCTTCCTCAGCGGTCATCGCTTCGCCTTCGCGACCCCAGCCGAAATGCTTCATAGGGGCTTCCGCCATCGCTTCCTCCCTCGCCGCCGCCGGTGGAACCCGGCTCGCGGCACCACGCCGGCAACAGTAGCGCGAAACCTCCGCTTCAGCAGCTTTCCCTCTAAGATAGTAATATAATACTATAACGCACCTTAAGATTGTTGACCCAGATCAATGCGCGCGGCCAGGGCGCTCCGAAGCTGGCCGAAACGCAGGGGCGTCACCGAAGGGACAAGCGCCATGGAAGACGCAGCGTTCTGGCGCAGGGAAGCGGTGAAATTCCGCGACGAGGCGGAAGCCGCCGAGGATGCGCCGCAAACGGCGGAACTGCTCGACCTTGCCGCGGTGTGCGAACAAGTCGCCGCCGAGATCGAGGACCGTGCGCCGGCCGGGTGAGTCGCCGGCGGGCAAGATCGGATATTTCTCCGCCCGGCTCGCGCCATAGCCGCGCGGCGCATTCGTCTGCCCGCTACAGGAAAGCCTCGGCCCGCTTGATCAGCTCGTCGAGGCCCGGCTCGTCGGCAGTGAGCGGCTTGCCCGGGTGGATGATCGAGACCTGGCAGCCTTCGGCCGCTTCCACGAGCTGGCGATAGGTGCCGGCCGCCGCATCGGCGATGAACGCCTGCTTGTCCTTATTGTAGCCGAACATCTTGTCATTGATCGCGATGCATTCGTTGCAGCTCGTGCAGCGCGGCGTCTCGATATAGGCCGCTTCGGACCCGCGCTCGCTTTCCGCTTCAGCCGCCGGCGCCGCCGCCGCGGCCGGCGGGAGGGCAGCGGGCGGCGGCGGTTCCGCCGCCGGCGCCGGGCTGGCGGCGGCGGCGTGGCGCAACTGCTCGTCCCAGGCCTTGCGCTCCCGCGCCAGCAACCTTTGCGCATGCGAATTGTGAATCCCGCCCAGCTCCTGCAGGCTGCGCCACATGTCGCGGCAACGCCGCGCCTCGCGCATCGCCCGGCGGTCGACGATGACCTTGTGCAGCCGGTCGTCGCCATCGACCATGAGCAGGCACGGCACGGTCTCGGCGCCCTCCGCGCCCTCGTCCAGGCTCTCGGCGACTGGCACCATGTGGCCGTTCCACCGCGCCCGCGGCACCCTGGCGAAACTCGCGGCATAGCGCTGATCGCAAGCCAGGAAATCGACCAGCGTGAAGGCGAGCCGCTCCGCGACGCGCTGATGCGCTTCATCCTCGAAGCCGAGGCTCTGGACCGGCCAGTCCAGCTCGGCCTGCGGATTGTCCTGGAGACAGAAGCGCGACGCCCAGTCGCCGCCCAGCGACGGGTCGTAGACGAAAGCCGGGAAGGCGCGCGCTTCGAGCGCCGCCGCGGCGACAAGATAAGGCGGCAGGCCGCCGGCTTCGCCGGTCGCGCCCGAGAACACGCTGATGAGCGCCGGCCCGCGATAGTCGAGCCCGGCCTCCATGCGCTCGCGCAAACGGAAGAGGTTCGAGCCGGGCGACTGCAGCACATAGATATCGCCTTGCCCCATCGCCGCGCTGGCGAGCTGACGGCTGCGCGCGCCAAGCGCCGGCTGCCCGCTGGCCGCCGCCGACCCTTTCAGGATGTCGTCGATCTGGACCAGAATCTTCATCGGCAGACCCGCGGCCAGGACGTCCATCAGCTCGGCGGCCTCGGCCGCGCTCATGGCGCCGCCATCGACGCAGACGAGATAGTCCGGGAACAGCGCCGCATCCCGCGGATCGAGCCCGTTCGCGCCGAAATCGGCGAAAAGCGCGTCGTGCCGCGCCTCCTTATAGGTGCCCGCGGTCTCGAGCTCGGCGATCGCCATGGCCTTGGCCAGCTCGACCATGCCCGCCAACCGCGCGCGATAGGCTTCGAGCGCGCCGGCGACGCCGTCGAAAGCGAAGGCATAAAACCCCGCCGCGGCGGCGGCCTGATCCGGCGGCGGAAAGAATTTCTGCGCTTGCAGCGTCGCCAGCAGCCAGCCGATGCGCCGGCGGCGGCTCTCGGGCAGCGTGTCGGCGGGCGCGGCCTTCTCCAGGAGGCGCGACATGGCGTCGAAATCGAAGGCGTTCCCCTGCGCGGCGCCGAATGCAGCCTCGAGACTCGCCGCGCTCCGTCCCGCCGGCGAGCGGACGAAATCCGCCTTGAGGATGTCGGAAAGCCTGAGGATCAGCCGGTCGATATCGGCGCGAGCGGCGCGCGCCTTGCGCTGCTGCACCGCTTTCCACAAATGGGCCAAAAGACGCGCCGGCATCGCCTTGTCGCAATCGACGACGTCGCCGTCGAGCGCGAGCGCGGCGCGCAGGCGGGCGAGGCTGTCGCGGAACAGCGCATCGCCTTGCGCCATCGATCGCTCGGCCGCCTTGTCCAGAAGCGAGGACAGCGAGCCGGCGTTGCCGGCGGCGACCAGCACGCGGATCTCGCGTTCGAGCCGCAGCGCGTGATTGGTCAGCCGGTCGGCCTCGCCCTCCCGGGCGATCTTGCGCAGCGCGCCGTCGACGGCGCCCGACAGCGACTGCACGGGCGCCGCGTCCGCGGCGGCACCGCGCACCAGCAGCAGCGGGAAATCGTACCGCAGACGAGCGAGGTCGCGGTAGCCGGCGAAGAGCGCCGGCCGCAAGCCGAGGCCGGCGATGCCATCGAGGCCGTCGCCCTGCCCCTTTGCCGTCAGGTGAAAAACGATGTGCGTTTGATGTCCAGCGTCCATGTCGGTCGCGCCTTCACTCTCCCGGAGCCCGCTCGGCGGCCTGCCGCGGCCAGACCGTGAACTTGTCGAACTCCGCCTCGAGACCTTTGCGTATCAGCTCGGCCGAGCGCAGTTGCCCGGCGTTTCTCAGCTCCTCGTAGCAGGGCACGGCGGGATTGCGGTAGAGAATGCCGACCGGGATCGGATCGAAGCCGGAGGCGATCTCGCGCGCACGGTGGAGGTCGGAGGGATCGTGCCGCCGCTGATTCCTGTAGACCTTGGCAAGGCCCGGGCTGATCCCGATCCCGTCTTCGTGCTCGAGCAGCAGGACCTTTTCCGGATCGTGCAACCACGGCTCGAGCAGCTTCGGCAGCCATTCCGGGCAGCGCTGGACGATGCGCACGAAGGAGA
>Ga0187781_10002410_pt1 | contig 14257 bp, 9 predicted proteins | sample 0715_SJ02_MP02_2_FD_132447 | JGI IMG/M metagenome (GOLD analysis project Ga0187781, IMG submission 132447) | Tropical peat soil microbial communities from peatlands in Department of Meta, Colombia - 0715_SJ02_MP02_20_MG | ecosystem: Environmental > Terrestrial > Soil > Wetlands > Peat | place...
CTATCCAGCGCTTCGCGGAGCGGCGTGAACCATTGCCCGTAGTAGACGAGTTCGGCATAGCGCAGGGCCACGTGCTGCTTGTAGTGGTAAGTCTCGCGGTCCAGGCAAAGCGATTCGAGCTCCTGGTGCGCCAGCATAATGAGAGTGCCGGCGGGAGTTTCGTAGGCGCCGTGCGACTTGATTCCCACCAGGCGGTTTTCCACCAAGTCCGTTCGCCCCACGCCGTGCAGCCCGCCCAACTCGTTGAGCGTCTCGACCAGAGGCACCGCGGCCAGTCGTTTCCCGTTCACCGAGACGGGAACTCCGGCTTCGAAACCCAACACCACTTCCGCTTCCCGCGCCGGGGCTTTCTGGGGCTTGCGGGTGAGTTTCCAAGCCGAGTCCGGGGGCTCGCCGAGCTGGGTTTCGAGCGGACCGCCTTCGTGGCTCAAGTGCCAGAGGTTCTGGTCGCGGCTGTAGAGCTCTTCTTTGCTGACGGGCACGGGGATTTGGTGCTGGCGCGCGTACTCGAGAGCGTCCTCGCGCGATTTGATGGACCATTCCCGCCAGGGCGCGATGACGCGCAATTGCGGGGCCAGCGCCTGGTAGGACAGCTCGAAGCGCACCTGGTCGTTTCCCTTTCCGGTGCAGCCGTGAGCCAGCGCATCCGCTCCGCACTCGAGCGCAACTTCGATTTGCCGCTTGGCGAGCACCGGCCGGGCCAGCGAAGTCCCCAACAGATACTTGCCCTCGTAGATGGCGCCCGCGCGTACCGCCTTCCAGACATAGCCGGTGATGAATTCCTCGCGAAGGTCCTCAACGAAGACCTTCGACGCACCGCTGTGCAGCGCCTTGGCGCGCAGTGCGGCGTAATTGTCGCCCTGGCCGACATCCCCCACCATGGCGTAGACCTCGCAGCCATAATTCTCCCGCAGCCAGGGAATGATGATGGAAGTGTCCAGCCCTCCCGAATAAGCAAGCACCACCCGTTTGACAGGGTGGCTCGAATCATGCGCTGGTGTCATCGGTTATTCTGAACTCCTTTTCTAATCTTCTTCATTCCGCGACGATCGCCCTGATTTTTTTGCGCATTTGTGCCGCATCGCGGGCGCTGGGGGTGGCCACAAAAACCGTGTCGTCGCCGGCGACGGTCCCCACCACTTCGGCCCACTCCTGCGCATCCAACACCGCCGCCACCGAATGGGCGTTGCCGGGGTAGGTTTTCAGCACCACCAGGTTCGACGCCAGGCTGACGTCGCGAAGAAACTCCTTCAGGATCACCTGGAGGCCGGGATGCACCGGGACAGGCGATTCGGCGGATTCCGGCAGGCGATAGCCGGACCGCGTCTTCACCAGACCCAACTCCTCCAGGTCGCGTGAAACCGTCGCTTGCGTCACCTGGATGCCGTGCCGCGCCAGCTTCCGGCGCAACTCCTCTTGCGTAACCTCCGGGTCGGCGCGCAGCAGATTCAGAATTTGAGTGCGCCGGTAAAGATTGTTCATGTAAGTTTATGCAAGCAACTTATAAATATACCAAATGAGGCGGGGGTTCGCAAGAATCAGGTAGTCGGGGGTAGTGGGTCGGTTTGAAATTGTAGCGGCGAGTCTATCTCGCCAGATGGCGGCGTAAAGCCGCCGCTACTTCAAACTCACCCAGTACCGAGATCGGGTGATCGGGTGAGCATCAGCAAGCTGTCAGCCCTCAGCGATCAGCTATCAGCAAAAGCTCCCCGTAGGCCGATTCGCCACTGCGTGCACGCTGAAGGCTGAGAGCTTGTTCACCCGATCTCCCGATGATTTTGTTCACCCGATCTCCCGACCACCCGATTTCGATTATTGGGACGGGAAGGGTATATTCATCTTCTGGGGCTCGCCTTGAATGCGGGATTTCTCGCCGGTCAGGAGCTTTTCAAGCACCATGGTCATCTCGCCGCTGGTCATTTTCACCGTGCCGTACGGGGAGACTTTGGTGGAGACCCACACGTCCACGGTGCCATGCGGATCCTGTTTTCTATAGTGCTCACAGTCGAACGTGCCGGCGGGAACCGTAATCGTTTCCGACCCTACGCGTTCTCCGGGGCTCGTGTCGCCGCTTCCTCCTCCGCCGCGCTGCGCCATGCCCGACATCATTCCCACGGACATCTCCATGGGCGGACGCCCGGGCGGCTGCATGATCATCCGCTTGATTTGGGGCTTGTCGCCGCCCTGCACCATGAGTTGCTTCATGACCATCTCCCCATTCGACTCGGGACTCTGCATGCGGATTTCCATCCAGTACCCGACGCCGCCCTCCGCGTCCTCTTTGCCCACGATGGCGTAGGCGAAGGTCGAGGTGCGGTTTTGCGTGGTCATCTGGTACTGCGCCCCCGACCCAACCACCGGTTTGAATTCACCCAACAAGCGGGGCGCTTGCCGGCCCATTCCGCCCCTCATGCCCTGCGTCCAGCCCATCGAGGCGAAGCCTATCAACAAAACAATCGCTACAAGTGCCGTCTTAACTCGAATCATCACGTACCTCCGTTTAGAAGTATCGGGAACTCCACCTTCCAACGCACCCATCGGAAGCCCGAAAGCCCTCAGGACTTCACCGAATTCGGATGCTCCACTCCAAATGTCGTTGAGAGTATAGCAGAAGAGAGATCAAGAAATCGGGAGATCGGGAGATCGGGTGAACAAGCTCTCGGCTGTCAGCTCTCGGATGTCAGCCCTCAGCTTTCAGCGTGCAGCCATTGGCGAGCCCACCACCGGGGACCTGTTGCTGATAGCTGATAGCTGACGGCTGAAAGCTAGATCTCCCGATCTCCGGATCCCGCTCATTCTCCGTGGCCGCCGTAGGCCATGAAATGGTGCTTCTTGAATTCCTCCCATAGCTCGGGGCGGTATTGGTCCTTGGGGATGAACTGCCTGGTTCGGAACGTGATGCCCAACGCTCGCTCGTCGATGTCAGCACCCTTCTGAGGGAGGTAATCAAAAACGCTGCGGTTCGCCCCGTAGTAGGCGCAGAGCCAGACGCCATCGGCCGATTCCACGGCGTAGAGGGCACACGCCAACGGCAAAGGCCGGGTAGCATCCACGGAGACCTTAACTTGCGCGTCGGTGATTTTGCCGGTCACCAACTGGGCAGGGCTTACGGGTACCGAGGGAGTGGTGGTCATCGTTTGCCTCGCGATCACCCGATAAATACTGGTTTGATATGCCGGGCGAAAAGGTTCTCGGTCACGTTCTTGGTTATGCTGGTTTCGTTCGCGGCGAGGAGATCCAAGTAACGGTCTCCCATTCCCGCCGCCACCTTGAAGCCCACATGCAGAAGCTGACGAAAGCTTGGGTTATAAGCCGGGCAAGCAGGATCGTGGCGCAGGGCGGCGACGAACTGCTCCGCTGACCAGCGCGCCGCCAATTCCGGCGCAGGCAAGCATGCTGGGTCGATGTTAATTACCGCGGCGTAAGGCGCGCACAAGTCTTGGCGCTGCGCGAAAGCTTGGGCATAGACTTCCTTCGCCAACTGAAGCCCTGCGCCGCCGGCTTCCGCCAAGCCGATCAGCTCTTCCAGCCACGTGGTCCCGGCCGTTTTCAAATGCACACCGGCATCGAATTTCTCGAGCACGCTATGGATCGGTCCATAGAGCGAGAACTTGTCGCTCCCGGAGTGTACGCTCAGTTTCAGGTTTCCGGCCAGGGCGTAACGCCGCACGGCGTACGCGATGACAGCCACGTCATCTGAAAACCCTTCGCTGAATTTCCCCATGTCGCCTGCATAATCCACGCCCTTGTCGAAGCGCCCGGTGAATTTGGGCGCCAGGGTTTGAATCGGAATCCGCTCGCCCGCAACCGCAACCAGAATGACCAGCAACTCGGCAGGAGTCTGCGGCGAATCGGTCTCGTCCATGGAGACTTCGGTGATGAATCGTCCCCTGCCTTTCTGATCCTCAATTCGGCGGTAAATCCGTCCCGCCTCCTGCACCGCCGCAAGGTATTTCCGCCCAACCTGCTCGATGAAACCCCGATTGATGCGAAAGGCCTGCGCAACGCCGGGGACGCGCAACTCGCCCAGCAATTCCGAGTGGGCGCTGAGGAACGACTGCAACGCTTGCTCCTCGCAGGGACGGCCAATCAAATCCGCCACGTCAATCGTGAAGAAGTCGCAGGACTCCGTGAATCGATCCACGGTAGCCAGATTGATGTGGTCCGCATCCACGTAGTACGGCTTCGTCCAACCCAACGCTTTCACTGCTTCATCGGCTGCGGCGCGCGTGGCGGCAGGGGTCGAGCCGATAATCTTATGTTCCCGGTTGGATTTATTCCACACCGGGATGACCTCGACGCCGTGCTCGTCAGCCATCTGGCAGGCGCGCATTTGGGCTTTGCCCTGACGAGCAAACCGGTCGCCCACTCCGATGGAGTATTTTGAAAGCGTAAGCGCACCACTCATCTTGTTACGCCTCTCCGAACTGGCTGTACGGTGAGCACGGGCTTCCAGCCCGCATGTCGCATCTCGGATTGCTACTGCGCTTCCGGCTTCTTATAAGGTTTGCTAGCCGACTCCTTGTCGCCGTCGCGGGTCGATTTGCGCTCGCCTGCTCGCCGTCGCGTGTGAAGCTCTACGAACGTGTTCTTGAGAGGTTTGGCCGGAGCGCTTTGGCCGCGCATGGCATTGCCCAGTTGGCTCTGACATCCTGCCAAATTGGTTTGCGCCGTGTAGAGCAGTTGGTCGGGGTTACGCAGAAGATAGGCGATATAAGGTTCAAGAGCCTGTTGCAGGTCGAAGAGTTGGTCACCGGCGCGGCTGTATTGCGCGCCCAGGCTGGAGTTTTCATATTGGCTGACGGCGTGCCCAATGGCATCCAAACGGGGCAGCGCCGCATTGATCGCGGCGTAAGTCTGAAACCCGTAGTAGATGCTGTCCGGACGCTTCTCGAAAAGCGCCCGCCATTGCTCCAGTCCATCCAGCGCCTGGTGCAGATTGCCGAGCGTCCCATTGAAGGAATTGTGAATGATGTTTGAGACCTTCCACTTCTCCGGGTGCACCGCCAATAACAAATCCTGGATGCGGAATTCCGCTGCCCATATTTTCTGGGTCAAGGCTTTCACTTGCGCCGGATCCATGTACCCGGGAGCATTGGCGGACTGCGGCGTTGGGCCGGGCTGGGCAGGAGGAATGGTTTCTGTCTGGGGCGCCGAGGCGGCCGGGGCGCCTATCGAAGTCTGCGGCTGGGCCGCCTGCTGCGCCGCCCCCTGGGAAACGACCGGCAGAAGAAAACCACACGCGAGAATGGTCTTCAATGGCATATCAGTCGAGAAGCCCACCAACCCTTACCCCTGCACCGTTAAGGCGGGGACCCGCGGGATGCCAGTAAGTAAGCACTAGTTCACCGAGCGTCTCGGCCGGGCCCGGGGACGAATTCCTGAATCTCCACGCCGAATTCAAAGTGCGGGCGCGGATCGCCCCGACCCCAACGGTTGACTTCCCACCGGGCCTGGAGAAACTTCGCGTTAAGCAGTTGCCCCAAATCCAGGGCGGCCGGCGTAATGCCCTGGTAGAACTTCTGGGGAAACCAGAACACGGCCTGCTGCCCCCAGTCCTTTCCGTCCGGCGAGCGCCAAATGGAGACGTGCAGAGATTCCTGTTCGAGGATCTCCGTAATGTTTACCACGATGAGGACGGGTCTTCCCGCCAGCGCGCCAAGTTCGAAGGCAGGGCCTGCGCCGTCCGTTTCTACCGCAGTTCCGGGAGGAACAAGATACTGAATCTCGGCTTGCGTCGCTATGCTCGCGCTCATCGTCGGTTATTCGCTGGGACCAAGATTGAAACCCTCCAACCTTGTCATCGTAGCACAGCCCGCCGCAGTGCGGTTGACAAAACGCGCGGAGCGCCTTGGAGTGCGGCGGCTTGGGATCGCCACGGCGCACCACGTCCCTACGCGGGGCGGAAAGGCGGCGTCAAGCCGCCGCACTCCAAGGCGCCTTCGGCGCAAGCATTTTCAAAGCGGTCAAAAAACAAAAGCGGCCACCGGCAGAAGCCGGTGGCCGCCAAAATGATGCTCGCGCGATTCGAGATCCAGCCGCTAGAAATACAATTTCAAGGCAAACTGGATTTCACGCGAATCGTTCTGTGTTCCGCCAATGGAACCGAAGGTCGTATCTTCGATCGTGCCGTCGATGCCACCCAGGTTCACGTGGTTGAAGGCGTTGAAGAACTCCGCCCGGAACTGCACGCTTTGCTTGTTCTCGTGGATGGGGAAGTTCTTGTAGAGACCAAGATCAAAGTTCTCCATGCCCAGATTGCGCGTCGTGTTGCGCCCGAGAGTGCCATAGGTGTATAGGGCAGGCACAGCCAGAGCGGCCGAGGCGGCGTAATTCGGGTTGAGGTAGCCGGTCGTCTGGTCCACGCCCGCACCCGGCGTAGTTCTCTGGGGTTGGCCCGGAAGGAAGTTGGGTCGCTCCTCGAGCGAGCGCTGGCCGATGTTAGCCTGGTCAACGCTAAGGCCCAGGCCGAGCGGCGGACCGGTGTTCGCGTGCACGATGCCGGAGAATTCCCAGCCTCCCAAAATTGTGTTGACGATCGGGTTGCTGTTGTTGAGGAAGCGGCGCCCGTGCCCAGCCGGCAGGTCGTAGACCCAGTTGGCGGTGAAGATGTGGCGGATGTCAAAGGTGCCGTCGGCGCGGTCAGCCGCAAAGTTGTTGTCAATCTGAGGGGCAGAACTCTGGGAGAATCCGGAACCGCCCTCGTCAATGTAGTGGCCCCAGGCGTAGCTGCCCAGGAATTGCAGTCCGTAGGAGAATTTCTTTTCGATCTTCACCTGAAGTGCATTGTAAGCCGAGGTCGCTACGTTGTCCATTTCGCTATCCGCCCCGAATCCCGGCGAAGTGGGGTAAGTGCCGAAGTTCGGATCAGCGTATTGGTAAGGCCGGAAGTGTCCTGGAGCGCCCACGGTGCCCGGCCCGGGCTGCGGGTCGTTCTCATTGGTGAAGAGCGGCATATGCCGGCCGCCGTCTCCCACGTAATTGACTTCCAGCATCAGGTTATTGGCCAATTCACGCTGCACGCCGGCATTCCATTGCACGCTGTACGGCGTGCGGTTGTAGCGGGCCATGGTGTGCTGGGCATCGGCAGGCGTACCCGGTACGGGTATATCGTAGGTCGGGTACATGTGTTCGGTATAAACAATTTGAGACGCGGGAGTACCGGGTGCGTTGAGGCCCTCCAGGGTGTCGGCGATGGCATACGGCCAAGTGCCGCGGGCGCCCTGGCCCTCCCAGTAGTAATTCGAACCGTAGAACATGCCGAAGCCGGAGCGCAAAGTGGTCTTCGGTGTCAGGGCGTAGGCAATTCCGAGGCGAGGCGCGAAGTCGCGGTAATCCGGCCGCATCAACGAAGGATCGTTGATGTTCGGACCCACGCCGAGGAGTGGATTCGGGCCTGCCCACACAAATTTATCAGATGCGAAGTCGAACTCCGACAGGTGGTTGTGAACTTCCGTCGGCCACTTGTCGTACTCCCAGCGCAGGCCCGCGTTAACGGTGAGTTTGCGGGACAGCTTGATGTCATCCTGGAAGTACATTGCCTCTGTCTTGTCGCGCATGTAGGCCGCCGTAATGCCAACATTGCGCGTGCCGCCGTACGGAATGCCCAACAGAAACGATGCCAGGCTCGAGCCGGTGGTGGCGGTGTCTGCGGGGTTCGGGTCGGAGGTCTGGAGGCTCCCATAACCGAAAATGCTGGTAAACAGACCGTCGGTCCAGCCCTGGAAGTAGTTGAACTCGAATCCCGCTTTCATCGAGTGCTTGCCGCGAATCATGGAAACGCTGGCCAATTCCTGCCAGATGCTCGACAGGAAGGGATTGCCAGTCTGTGAGGGACTTGTCCATCCCGACCAGTAGAGCTGCGGGAACAGAGGATACTTCGAGTTTTGCACCGGGGTGCCATCGATGGGATGGTCCGCCAGGAAGGAGGCCCAGCCGCGGTTGTTATCCGCCGTGAAAATCAGGGTGCGGTTGACGGCAGACTTGAGGTCGACGACTGTCGTGGGTGAGGCGAGCCAAGTCAGGCTGACCATGCCGTTCTGGAAATGGTTGTCCAAGGTGTTGTAGTTATTGGCCATGGCGTACGGGCTGATGGCAATCTGCTTCTGGTCCGTATAACGCCCGAACATCTGGAGATTGTCCTTCAGTTTGTGATCGAGTCGGCCGTTGAGCTGGTATTGGTTAATCGAGTAGGGGGAAACCACCACGCTGTTGAACCCGCCCGGCGCATTCTCAGCCAATAGATTTGTCTGCGGGTACCACACTGCCGCATAAGCGATATTGAAGGGATCGAAGCGGTTCGAACAGATTTGGTTCAGGCCGCCGCCGCAGGAGGCCGCAGTGATTTGCTGCCCGGTCGTCGGGTCGTAGATCGGGGGTTGGTCCGTGAGGTCGGCATAAGGTTGTGATCCGAAGCCGCCGAACTGCGCCGTGGTGGGAATGGTGCCGAGGTTTGTCGACGCCTCCCGAAGCTTTACGCCTTCATAGTTGAAAAACCAGAAGGTCTTGTCGTGCCCGTTATAGAGCTTAGGGATATAGACTGGTCCGCCGAGCGTAAATCCGTACTGATTCCTGCGCAAGGCGGTCTTGGGGATGCCGGCCCGGTCATCGAAGAACTCCGTGGCATCAAGCGAGTCGTTCCGCACGAATTCGTAGGCGGAGCCATGAATCTGGTTGGTGCCGGATTTTGTTGCCACCGCCACATTCGCTCCGGCGGCTTCGCCGAATTCCGCGCTGGTGATGTTGGTCCTGACCTGGAATTCCTGGATGGAGTCGATCGCCGGCTGAATGCCGTAAGCTTTAAAGAACTGTTCGTTGTTGGAAACGCCGTCGAGCGTGTAATCGTTCTGTTCGGAACGATTGCCGCTCACGCTGTAATTGGTGCCGGTGGCTTGATAAATGCCGCCGCCGTTGTTCACTGAACCCGGAACGAGTTCGAGAAGGTCCGTATAGGCTCGGCCGTTCAGCGGCATCTCGAGCACGTTGGAGTTGTTGATCGTGGTTCCCACCGTAATTGGTGGTGTTGAGCAAAGGCGCCACGGCTTGCACTTCGACCGTCTGGGTGACCGCGCCGATTTGTAGGACAACGTTCATGGTCAGCGAGCCGGCCACGTGCAATTCCTGTTGGGTGACTTCAGCCGTTTGAAATCCCGCCTTCTCAGCTTTGATCGTGTAGGGTCCGGGTACCATAGAATCGAACCGGTACGCCCCCGCCGTATCGGTCTTGGTTGTCCGGCTGATTCCGGTGTTGACATTCGTGGCTGTTACAGTGCAATCCGGCACCGCCGCCGCCGATTGATCCGTAACGCTTCCAACGATGATGCCGAAATACTGCTGAGCCATGACGCGGGTTCCAGTACTGAGGGCAAGGAGTAATAGTAGCGCGCTTCCTAACCCCAGCCATTTCACCGCTCGTCCTTTCATGCCTTCCTCCTTTTCAGTTTGGGTCTTGCTGGTTCTTGTTAAATTACCTCACGCGACTGGTTAGGCAGGCAAATGAGCCCGACCTGCCCACCTGCCTATCTGCCCACCTGCCCATCTTCAGCCGCCGACAACTTGCGAAATATACCTTGCTCCTGCTCGGCCAACTCCGGCCGGCCGCTGGCCCGGTAGACTTCGGCAAGTAATTTGTGGCTGAGAGCGTCCGAGGGGTTATGCTGTACGGCGGCCTCGAGCAGGGCTTGCGCCTTGGCGAGGTCGCCGCTCGCCATCCACGCCTGGCCGAGTGCCCTGCACACTTCCCAGGCAGCAGGGTTCACTTGGTGCGCCGCGGCCAGTTCCGCCATGGCATCTTGAATCCTGCCTTGAGCCAGGCGGTACTCGCCAATGCGTAGGCGTGCCTCGTCGTCGAGCGGATAGCTTCGTAACTCCGCTTCAAATTCCTGGGAGGCTGGTTCGTATTGTTGTTGCTCCCAGTACATTTCTGCTATTCCCCGGTGGGCGCCTTCGAGGTCGGGTTTCAACTGGAGGGCCTTCCGGTATTCGAGAATCGCGTTCTGGTATTGGCCGTTCCAGGCGAACGCTTCCGCCGTCAATTGATGGGCGCGATAGGAATTCGCATCGCTTTTCTGAATGCGCTCGTAGTAGTCCTCGGCCACCCGGCGATACCCATGGGCAAGCTGGTAATCCGCATCCATCGCCACTGTCGAACCGGAAGGTACTTTCTCCAGTTCCGCCGTGGCCTCTTCGTGCTTGCCCAAAGCCATCAACGCCGAGCCGAGCCAAAAATGACCCTCTGGAACGTCCGGCTTTATTGCCAGTGCTTTCTCCAGGGCAGCCTGGGCGCTAGGAAACTGTCCCATGTGGCACTCACTAATGCCCAAGAACAAATCGGCCGCCCACAATGTAGCGTCCAGTTGAGAAGCCCGCTCGAGGGCGGATGCAGCCCGGTCAAACCGATTGTCAAGGTAGTAAGCAAGGCCAAGGCGCTGCCAAATATCCGCGCGGTCAGAATGTTCCTTCAAAAAGTTCGTGTAGCTCTCCGCAGCCCGGCCGAAATCTCGCGCCTGTTCGGCCGCCTTAGCTTCCTGAAGCCAGTCAGGCTGTGTGCCTTTATTCTGAGCCGAATTCATCGGGACAGACGCGGTCAGGATCACAAGGAGCCCGACTACGGCCGTGCCCAGCCCAAAGTACGCTCTCGCCGTCCTATTACGACTCATCCTTACTCTCGCTCTGTAACTGCAAATCGCCTGAAGATTGACACACCCAGACTCTTAGGTTGATGCACGCGTATTGCCAGGTTGATAACTATCGTTGGCTTGTAGAATCAGCACGTTAGCGCCCGCATAACCAGGGGTTTCCGAGAAATACTAAAATTGGTATCCAATTTAATGGAGATTATGGATTTATGTAAATTGAGGGACTTAACCTGACAAATAAGTATTACTTTGTGGCCACAAACCGACTACCGAATGCCTCGCTCTGTAGCGGCGGTCTGTGACCGGCGGGCGCTCATAGAGCGCCGCCACAATTAAGAATCCATCACTTCGGAGGGCCATTAAGCTCTTGCTCTTCAGTTTTGAGCTGCTGCAGGCCCGCGGCCCGCTGGTTGATGAGCTTGGCCGAGATCTCGGCTTCTTCCTGAGCCTCTTTCAGGCGGCCCATCTGACGATAGGCGCTCGCGAGCATGGCGTGGACGGTGTGGTCAGAAGGGCTTGCTTTAGAAATCCATAGGAGTTCACCCACCGCGTCCTCGTAGCGCTTCTCCGCGAGCAACCCTCGGGCCCGCGAGCGATGCGCTTCCGAGAGGCCTGGGTTGAGTTTCAGGGCCCGGTCCAGATAAGACATGCCTTCTTCGATCCGGCCTTGCTTAATGTCGATGTCACCCAGCTCGAAGTTCGCCCCGGCATGATCGGGATTGATCGCAAGCTCTTTCTCAAGTTCTTGCCGGGCTTCCGGATACTTCGCCATCAGGTAGTAAACCTCGCCCACGTCGAAGTGCAGTCCCGGAACCTGGGGGGCCGACTTCAATGCCTTCTGATACGCCTGGAGCGCTTTTTCATAGTCCTGTCGCAGCTTGAACTGATCTCCTGCGAGTTCCTGCACCAGGTAGTGGTTCGGGTCCTTTCTCTCCATCTCATCTAAGACATTCTGCGCCAAGGAGTTATAAGTCGCGCCAATCCAGTACAGTGCGTCGACGTCATCAGAGTGCTGCCTCAGCCAGGATTGCCATGTGCTGATTGCCTCCTTAAACCGCCCCGCCGAAGCGTAAGCGCGCCCCAACTCGATCCACGCCGCCTGGCTTTGGGGCCGTAATTGGCGCGCTCGGTCGAGGTGTGCTATAGCCTTATCAAAACTGTGGGCGCGGAAATAGCAGTCGCCCAGGATCTCTTCGACCTCGGCTCGGGAAGACCCGTTAAGCGGCTCGAGGGCGTGATTCGATTCCTCACATCGTCCGAGCCTTCCCAGGACTCTGCCGAGCCCCAACCGAGCATCCGGAAAGGAAGGAGAACGCTGCAGTGCGGCCTGATAGGCCTGTTCGGCACGCGAGTAATCGCCCTGACTCTCGAGGGCTCGAGCAGATGTCAAGGCATCCTGCCCACAGAAGGCCGGCGCAGCCCCCACCGTCAAAACGATGAGGCCAAAAGCAGTAATTCTTGCAGGAACGGGGCACGTCATGAGCTTCACATCAAAAAAGCCAAGTCCTCTAGAAGGTCAATCCTAGCACCAACTCCAGCATGCTCGCAAAGACGTGGATGAAGCGCAGGCATCATGATAGATGCGCGAGGCGCCTTGGAGTGCGGCGGCTTGACGCCGCCTTGCGATCGCACGGCCCGCCCAGCTCGTACCAGGGGCGGAAAGGCGGCCGCTTCACCGCGCCTCGCCATCGCCACGGCCAGCTCATACGACTGGCGGAAAGGCGGCGTCAAGCCGCCGCACTCCAAGGCGCCTGCGGCGCAAGCATGTTCGCATCGAGACTTGACACCGTCGTGCGCGCGTGAATTAGAATCAACTATTCAGGAGCACCGTTGATCATCATTCCAGCGTCGGCTCTCGGTCTGATCCGCCGGCACGTTCCAGCGGCACTGCTGGCTGTGATCCTGGCAGGGAGTGCCTCTGTGGCCGCCGGCCAAAAGAAGAGCGGAGCCGCCGCAGTTGGCGATAAACAATCGAGTCAATCTTCTGAGGCGGTTGGTCCCGAAGCCGGTAACCTGGAAGGCAAGGCCGCGAAGCTCTTTCGCGATGCGAAGGCGCTTTTCGCGGAGAAGCAGTACGCAAGAGCCATGCCGGTGCTTCAGGAGGCCGCGAAGGTGGCGCCCGCCGAACCGATAATCCATCACTACCTCGGCTATGCGCTGTGGAAAGAAGACCGCTTCAAAGAGGCCGGTCAGGAATTCGAACGGGCCCATCGCCTGGATCCGAAGAATGCCTACACGCTGTATTTTCTGGGGAGGGTTTTCGACGCTCAAGGGGAAACCAACGCGGCCGTCCGTTCCTATGAATCCGAGTTTGCCGTGGGTACACCCGTTTATGACACCTACCAGCGCCTGGCTGTAGCCTACTTGCGACGTGGGGAGCCGAAGAAGGCGCTCGAGATGGTGCAGCGGGGCCTGCAGGCCACGCCTTGGGAAAGCTCCCTGCATTACCAACTGGCTCGCATCTACCAGCAAACGGGACACCCCAAGGAAGCGAAAGAGGAATTCGACGCCACCGATCGCCTGAAGCAAAGCGATCAGGCCTCCATCCAAAAGCTGCTCGACTTGACGGTCGCGATCCAAGATATGAAGGCAGAGCGGGTGGCTGCGCTGCGGCAGGAATTGCTCGCGCAAACCCCCCGCGACCCGGAAATCATGCACTCGCTCGGCCTGGTGCTCGGCAAGCGTGGGTATTACGCCGAAGCGGCAGAACCGCTCACCATGGCGGCGCAGATGATGCCGCAGTATTACGACGCGCAGTACAACCTTGGCCTGACGTTGATGAAGCTCGGGAACGCGGCTGACGCCCAGAGCGCGCTCGAGAAGGCTGTGGAACTTCGCCCCGATGCCTTCGAAGCCAATAGCGCCCTGGCCGTGCTCTACGTCGGCCTGGGCCGCACACAGGAAGCCATCGGGCGCCTGATCGTCGCCCGGCAGGCGCGGCCGGACGACCCCGGCATTCTGGCGCTTCTCGGGGATCAGTATTTGCAGGCTGATGACGCGCGGGCGGCCATTCCGCTGCTTCGAGAAGCGATTCGCCTGAAGCCCGACAATCCCAATCCTTGGCACGTGCTCATCCAGGCCTATCAGCAGGAAAAGGATTTCGCGAGCGCACTCAGCCTGGCCCAGAAAGGGGCGGAGCGGTTTCCGGCGGTAGGCCGCTTTCAGTTCGAAATCGGGAATCAACTCTCGAATTTGGGGCGCTACCAGGAGGCCTTGCCATCCGCCGAGAAGTCCGTCCAGTTGGATGGGTCGTTGGTGGAGGGGCACGATCTGGTGGGAGACGTTGATTCGCGACGGGGCGATTATGAGAAGGCGTTGGCCAGTTTCGAGCGGGCTAAGGCGCTAGACCCAACGGATCTGGAAGCCTTGCGCGGCATCGCGCAGGCCCTCTTGCGCCTGAAGCGATACGAGGATGCGATAGCCGCCGCGAATGAGGCCATCCCGAGTCACCCGGCAGAACCCGAGTTCTACTACGATCTGTCGCAAGCCTACATCAGGCTCGGCGACCAGCAAAAGGCAGCGCAGGCATCAGCAAAGTTCCAGGAACTTCATGCCGCCCAAGTTGCCAAGCAGAACGCCGAGGATCAACGACGCGCCTTGCGCGACAACGGAACCAAACC
>Ga0187781_10002411_pt1 | contig 14256 bp, 11 predicted proteins | sample 0715_SJ02_MP02_2_FD_132447 | JGI IMG/M metagenome (GOLD analysis project Ga0187781, IMG submission 132447) | Tropical peat soil microbial communities from peatlands in Department of Meta, Colombia - 0715_SJ02_MP02_20_MG | ecosystem: Environmental > Terrestrial > Soil > Wetlands > Peat | place...
GCATTTCAACGAGGTGTTCTTCACCGATGTGCGCATTCCCGACAGCCAGCGCCTCGGCCCGGTGGGGGCGGGCTGGCAGGTGGCGCTCACCACCTTGATGAACGAGCGCCTGGCGGTGGGCGATGCGCCCGGCCCCGATTTCCGCGAGATCTTCGAGCTGGCGCGCAGCATCGAGCTCGAGGACGGGCCGGCGATCAGGAACGCCGCGGTGCGCGACCAGCTCGCGCAATGGTACGTCAAGACGCAAGGGCTCCGATATACCAAGTTCCGCACCATGACGCGGCTGTCGCGCGGCGAGACGCCCGGGCCCGAGGCCTCGATCGGCAAGCTCGTCAGCGCCTCCAAGCTGCAGGAGATCGCCGCTTTCGGCATGGACCTTCTGGAAATGGCCGGGATCATGACCGACCCCGACGCGATGCCGGCGCAAGCGCTTTTCCAGCAGGCGCTGCTCTATTCGCCGGCCTTGCGCATCGCGGGCGGCAGCGACGAGATCCTGCGCAACATCATCGCCGAGCGCGTGCTGGGATTGCCCGCCGATCTCCGCGCCGACAAGGACGTGCCCTTCAACAAGCTGCCGGCGGGCAAGCGGTAGGCAAGCCCGCAAAGCGGGCTTGTTCGCGACGAGCGACTTCTCGCTGATCTTGCCCGTCCTATCTCTGCCGCGAGAGATAGTGCGCCAGCACGGATATTATCGGCACCGATTATTGCATCCACGTGGTGCGATCGAGGCTTGAGCTTGAACTTTTTCTAGGCGACGACTCCCCGCCCGCCGGGCTCGATCAAGGGGAGAACATCAATGGACGTCGCCGCCGCTTGTCACCAGTTCCTGGAGCATTGCTGCCACCAGAAGCAGCTTTCCAAGAACACTCTTTCCGCCTATCGGCAGGACCTCGCGGAATTCGCGCGCTTTGTCCCGGCGGCAACGCGGATCGGCGAGGTCTCTCCGTCCATGCTGTCTTCCTATGCTCGGCACCTGTCGGGGGACCGGGGGCTCGCTCCGGCGACGGTGAAGCGCCGGATCGCCTGCCTCAAGGCGATGTTCCAATGGCTCTTGCGCCGCGACGCTCTCGCAGCGTCGCCCTTCGCCCGCCTGGAGCTGCGCATTCGCCTGCCGTCGCGGCTGCCGCGCTGCCTTGGCGCGGGCGAGATTGCGGCGCTGCTGCAGGATCGACCGGGCGCCTGCGCCACGACGCTGCTGGCCGCGAAGCTGTTGTTCGCGACGGGAATGCGCGTCGGCGAGCTGACGTCGATAAGGTTGCGCGACATCGATATCGCCGAGCGCACGGTAAGAATCGTCGGAAAGGGAAATCGGGAACGGCGCGTGTTCCTGCCGGACGATCGCTTGACCGCGGAAATGGCAAAATATCTCGCTTCGCGCCGCGCCGCCGCCGATGAAGACGATTTCTTGCTCGTGAACGAGGCCGGCCGATGGCTGACCTGCGCCGCGCTCCGCAACCGTCTGGCAAAGCTCGGCCGGTCCGCAGGCATTACCAGGCGCGTAACGCCCCATATGCTGCGGCATTCCACGGCCACCGTGCTCCTGGAAGCCGGCGTCGACATCCGCTTCGTGCAGCGCCTCCTCGGCCACAGCAGCATAACGACCACTCAGATTTATACGCATGTCAGCGATCGCGCGCTCAAGGCTGCGATTGTTGGGGCGAATACTTTGCGTGCCGTGGCCAGCGCGGTGTGCTTGGAGGAGAAATAACTAGGAATTATCGATGACTTACTCGATCGTCGTTACGTTTCACAGCGGCTTGAGCTTTCTGCGTCTATGTTTGGAGAGCTTGATTCGGACCACAGCGGAAGACGTTGAGATAATTGTGGTGATGAACAACGCCGACGAGCGGCAGATAAACGTTGATTTGGCATATCCGAGGATTCGAGAAGTACGAATAAAAGAAACACTTGGCTACGCGGCAGCGGCGAACGCTGGCGTGACGGCTGCTCGCGGTAAGGTAATTATATTTGCCGACCAGGATATGATCTTTACGGATGGCTGGTTCGAGGCACTTTGTGTTGTTCATTTCCATTCATCACGAATCGGAGCCACGAGTGTTCGGATCGTCAATCCGCACAGCCTTCGCGTGCTCGACTTCGGAATTGGGTTCACTCGCTTAAATTCTCCTCATCCGCATTTGGATCAGCGACTTGAATCACCGTTGGTGAATCATCCAAGGCGCGTTCAAGCGATGTGTACGGGAGGATTTATGATCGAGCGACATCTATTCGAACAAATTGGCGGCTTCGACCCGGATTTGGATAATTTCTACACCGACATTGACTTGTGTTTGCGTCTCAAGGATGCCGATCGCGAATGTTGGAGCGCAGCCGACGCAGTTGCCTATCATTTTGGCGGTGACTTTTCACAGATCGATCGCAGTTACAAGGCAAGCTTCCTCAAGGCAGACCTTAAGGCGTGGTTTCGCGCGAAAAATCACCACCGAATCACCATCGATATGGATCACTATTACAATCAATCATGGCGTTACTTTCGTAGCACCGGCCCGGAGCCAGCGGAAAATTATGTCGCCTGCTGTCTCATGAATGTCGCCGATCTCCAGTGGTACCTCGATGTCATGCGCCAGTATCTGCGACTGACGGACGTAGCGAAACTTCCCTCTGGGCGGCGTGATTCCGGCACCGAGGGACTTTACGAAATGCTAGGATATGATTTTCTGACAATACGTGCGCCCATCGCGTACTTCGTCGATCGATTTGTATCATTGGCCAATAACCAGTTGTGGTGGCGTCAACGTGCGGATGTGCGCGACATCATCATTGATCGTCACGGCAATATCCTTCGCGTTGCTGATCTCTGACGTCACAGACAAGGCAAATTCGACCGACCGTCATTAAAAGTAGCGCAGGGTTTATATTGGTCCATGAAAACCTCGAATTGCGGCTGAGTGAGGCTCATAATGTCAGTCATCCGTTGACGAATAAAGGAATTCCGCACACGTCCGGCATCTACTGGCAAGGAGACTTTCATACAGCGAGCGGCGATCGCCATGTCCTCATAAAAGTATCGATAGAGTATCTCACTGGTCTCTGTCGTAACCATTTGCAATTGATGCAAGGAGGCTGCGAAGGCCGCCATAGTGCTCTCTGGGCTAGCAGATAGCAACTCGACCTTGGCGCGCGCGTGTAACGCCTTCCAGTAGATGCGATTGACGTTATAGGCCTGACAGGCGTCGATAGCGCGGTCTGTCAGCTCACGTAGTAGCTCAATACGACGTTGGGGATCGGGCGACAAAAGCTGCCGGATGATCTGCAAGAGCATGAAGGACACACCAAAGAAAGCGTCAAGCTCCCGCATGCAACGTGGTCCCTGCACGTCTATCACCTTCCCGGCTTCATCGAGCCTATTTTCCAGTATCAGCAGCTGGGCGCGAATGAGATTCGCACAGGCCAGATTGTCGAAGGCCTTGTCGCTGATTTCCGCCTCGTGAGCGTCGTAGCAGTCAACGGCTTTTCGCCAATGGTTAAATAGTTCTGCCGAGACCGGAAGGCTACCATAGTAGATGTAACCGAGATCGACGTGGTTTACAAAGATAAGTTCCGGAGCCTCCAGGCGCTCACCAATCGCCAACGACGCGCGGCCGGCGGCCAACGCAGCATCCCTGTCGGCAAGTGACTTATGAGCGACGCATAGCCTGTTGAGGATGCGAGCACGAGAAATCTCCTTCGCTCTATGCGATGGGAATTCAAGACTGTCGATCAGCCTACATGCCTCATTTAAAAGGCGTCTGGCGCGGTCATCCTCCTGGGTACCAAAGTACCAACTGGCGTGCTCATGCAGCAACTCGACGAAATCTTGACCGGCTTGACGGTAATGCGCCAACTGTCGCTTGCGCGCTTTCACTTCGGCATCAAAAACCCTCAGCCGATAAATTAATCCACGAGAAGCCGAGACGAGAATGGCTAGAGCATGAATGATGCGGAGTTCCTCGGCGGGCTGGAGCGCGTTAGGCCGCTCACGGATCAGGTGTCGAAGGCGCTCGCCGAATGCGACGTTGAGATTATTGTTTGACAGCCCGGCGTTAAGGAAGAGACTAGCGCGTTTTACGAGGCTGTCGTTGACGATGCCGCTTTGAGCGGCTGCGATAAAGTACGAGGGAAAGTAAACTTCATCGAGTCTGGCATCCGCAAGTCGGTCAGCTAGGCTAGCCGCCACATTCCGTTCAACATTTTCGTATTCCTTGGCAAAACTACGCTCCACCTGTTCATGAAAGAAGGTCAGCTCGCCGAGTTCGTTCTCCCGAGCAAAACCGAGTACGATCAGTGCCTCGCGGTCACCCCCGGAAATGCCAAGGGTCGCAGTATCTTCAGGACGAATAGCGCGCAACTGTGCCAGCAACCGACCGGCCGGTTCGAGAGCCGGTCTAGTCGCCAACACGCGTCTCCAGCGCTCGCGTAAGATCTCGTGAAGCGCCGTTGGAACGCTGTTCAAGGCTTCATGTAAGCGGTCTATATCCTCGATATAAAGGAAATCGCCCTGTCGCCGCAGGGCAAGAGCGTCAGCAAGGTAGAACATGGTCTGGAGAAGATGTAGGGGCCGAGGCATCACCCTTCTGCGCACCAACTCCGCCATGAGAGGGTAACGGAAGGTGAAACCGTGCTCAAACCGCTCACTACCAGTGGAGATAAGGTGATCGAGGAACAGATTTACTTCGTCGGACGAAAGATCGCCCAGATCGCAGCGCAGCACCTGATCGCGACCGGTCCGATGAATCTCGTATAAAAATTCGCGAAAGCTTGCCGCCTGCTGGTTCAGCGACAGAAAGTCTGTATTGAAGACGAATATTCCCACGAGCTTCGCGACCGCCTCTCGATAATTTTGAACGAGGTCAGCCAGAAATCTGATAGTGCTATGGTCCAGGTACTGGACGTTGTCGACGATCAAGGCGACAGCTCGATTGCTGAGCGCTCGCTTTACCAGCACCAAGATCTCATCCACGTGGTCAGCGGGGTTGATAGCGTCGTCATAGAGAATCCGCTGCAACCCAACCTCTCCCTTGTCTGACGACGATTGTGCACCTCTCTTCGGCAAGAGCTCGAGAGTAGAAAAATCAGGCAATCGGTAAAGCGCCGCACACAATTTTCGAGCGAATGCCCTAAATCCACCTCCATGTTTGCCAGCCCCATCGAAAGTGTGCAACTCAACACCTTTGGAAAGTAGAACAGCCATCAACTCGCCGGTTATGCGGCTCTTTCCCACGCCGGCTTGGCCGCTAATCACAGTGAACGTTGACGTGACGCGAAGACTCACGTGATGACGAAAATCGGCGATGAACTCGTGAAAACGGCCGCCGAGCAGCGGCGGAATCAAGAGACTGCGCACGGCGATCTGCCCTAATTCCACCAATCGGGATTCATCGCCGCTAGCGGACACATGCAGCGTTGGCAAGCGAAGCGATCCTCCCGCATGGATTGGTCGAAAATAGTATTCAAACAGACTCAGACCAAATGGTGGAATGGTCTGGACCGATGTCCGATCGTCTCGATTTACGAGTTCGAAAGGCGACGTTAGCGGCTCTGCGCCGTCTACGGTGACGGTCACCTCGGTAGCGTCCGAAAGGCGACGGTTGCGCACGGCCAACTGCAAGCGTAGTAGAGAGCGCAAATTGATAACCCGCCCGACAGCGTTGGTTTTTGCTTCGCTATCTTCGTCATCGCCCAGACGAAGTGGATCGACGTCTATATCGCGTGTTAAGCGAGGTACAATTTGCAATCCGCCGACCGGTGGTTCCCATATAGAGTCGGGAGCCAGGTCAGGAAAAAATGGGATGCGCAGCGCCCCAATATGACTAAGTATTAAATCCTCGAGAAGTTCATCATCAACTATTTCAACGCCGATGCCGGTCGCCGCGCTAAAGCGGGCCAGATGCAGTCGCGCGTTATCGATGACGGAACTGTAAGAAAACAAAAGCAATCGTCTTGCCTCGTCAACGATTGCCATCACCAGGGTATTCGACACCGCACGCAGCGCAATGGGTTTTTTATGTAACTTGCATTCCGCCCATGAAGCAGTGATCTCCCTCCTTCCGTCGGGCAGCTCGCGCACCTCTTCGGTTACCGCATCCTTCCCCCCATCCCAGGACACTTTAGTAATGCGCCACCCCCCACCGAAATGGAGGTTAAGGAGTCTTTCGACGAGTTGTTCGAACAATCTGCCGTCAAAGCTGCCATCAGGCCGAAGAAATTTGTTCCATCGGCCGCTATCGAGATATTTCATCGATAATTCCTAGTTATCGTCAGGAGCGACGGGCGGGTTGTAACTGAACATCGCAACGATATCTTGCAGTTAACCCATGATATCTCTATTACCGCGATAGCGAACAGAAATCAAACAACTTTCGCGACGCAGCCCCTGCGCGAATCTCTGGTCACGAAACGTCAGCACGCTGTGACGGCGTTCATGGGATCCGGTAGAACTGTTGTGAACGCTCGCCTGAGCAAGCACCCAGCGATCGGCCGGGCTGGACCGGCACCCTATCTCTGCCGCGCGAGGTAATGCGCCAGCGCCTGCATCTGCTCGTCGCTGAGCGCCAGGGCGACCTCCGGCATGGCGGCAATGCCGGTGCCGAAACGGACCCCGGCTTTGTAATCTTGCAGCGCCTTCAGGATCACCTCCTCGCGCTGGCCGGCGATCCGCGCCGCGCCCTGCTGGCCGTGGAAACCCTCGCCGTGGCAATTGCCGCAATGGCGCAGGGCGGCGAGCCTGGCGCCCGCCTCGGTCATCGCCGGCGCGTCGTCCGGCGGCGGCGGCGTCTCGATCGGCGGCAGCGCCGCGAGATAGGCGCCGATGGCGCGGATGTCGTCGTCGCTGAGCCCGGCCGCGACCGGCTCCATGATCTCGCTCTTCACCCGGCCGGTGCGGAAGAACACCAATTGCCATTCGAGGAAGATCTCGGGCTCGGCGGCGATCGAGGGAACGCCGTCGAGCGCGGAAATGCCGTTCTCGCCGTGGCAGGCAAAACACGGCTCGAGCTTGGCCTTGATCGCCGCGCCATCCTCGGCGCGCGCCGACGGCGCGCCGAGGAGCGCCGCCGCGATGAGCGCGCAAAGCGACAGTCGATGCATCATCCGGGTTCCGGAAAAGCGACGCCCCGCCCGCATCGTCGCGGGCGGGGCGCAGAGAGAGACTACTTGCCGTAGCTGATGCGATAGATCGCGCCGGCCCAGTCGTCGGCCACCAGGATCGAGCCGTCGGGCGCGTTGATCACGTCGTTCGGCCGGCCGAGGAAAGTGCGGTCGCCTTCGATCCAGCCCGAGGCGAGCACCTGCTGCTTGGGGTGCTTGCCGCTGGGATCGACGCTGATCGCGACGATGCGGCCGCCATTGTATTTATGCCGGTTCCACGAGCCGTGCTCGGCCAGCAGGATGGCGTCCTTGAACTCCGCCGGGAACTGGCCGCCGGTGTAGAATTTCATGCCGAGCGGCGCCATATGCGGCCCGAGCTTGACGACCGGCGGCGTGAACTCCGAGCATTTGTGGCCCATGGCGTAGGTGGGATCCGGCAGGTCGCCCTGATGGCAATAGGGATAGCCGAAATGCTGCCCCAGCCGCGTCACGTGGTTGAGCTTGTCGCTCGGCAGGTCGTCGCTGATCCAGTCGCGGGCGTTCTCCGAGAACCAGTAGTCGCCGCTGCGCGGATCGACGTCGCCGCCGACGCTGTTGCGCACGCCGAGCGCGATGATCTCGGCCGTGCCGTTGTTGGGATTGACGCGCCGGATCTGCATGGTGCTGGTCGGCGCCATGCACTCGTTGCAGGGCGGCCCGAAGGGCACGTAGAGCATGCCCTGCTTGTCCACGGCGAGATACTTCCAGCCATGCGGGATGTAAGGCGGCATGTCGTCATAGACGACCTTGGGCGCCGGCATCTTGTCGAGATTGGCCTCGGCGTTGTCGTATTTGTAGATCTTGTTGACGTCGGCGACGTAGAGCGCGCCCTTGTAGAAGGCGATGCCGGTCGGCACCGTCAATTTCGACAGGATGGTCTTCACCACCTTCTTGCCGCCCTCGTCGACGATGGCGTAGACGTTGCCGGCGTCGAACCAGGAGCCGACGAACAAGGTGCCCTTGTCGCCCCAGGCCATCTGCCGCGCCTCGGGCACGTTGGCGGCAAAGACGCTGATCTTGAAGCCGGGCAGCAGCTTGATCTTCTTCAGATTGGCATCGAGCTGCGCCGGGCTCGCCGGCGTCGGCGGGTTCGGCTGCGGGGTCAGCCCCTTCTGCTGCTCGGTCTCGTCGCCGAGGAACCAGTCCGGCGGCGGATTCTTCCAGAAGCTCTCGGTGTTGGAATCATAGTGCTTGAGCTGCGCCAAGGCCGGCGTGCCGGAGGTCAGCGCCATCACCGCGGCGGCAACCATGCCCGCCAGCATCATCTTCTCTGTCATTCCGCGTCTCCCCTTGCAGCCTTTGACCGGCTGCCGATTTCGCCTTGAGATCAAGGCAAGTTGGACATCCAACAGACTACCGGAGCCGCCGCCGCCCGTCGACAGCTTCCTTGACGCCCGCCGCCCGCCCGCTCAGACCGGCGCATAGCCGCGATCGAGCTCGACCTCGACCAGCGACGGCCCGCCTTGGGCAAGCGCCGACCGCACCAGCTCGATCGCCTCGCTCAGCGCTTGCGTGCGCGCCGCCTCGACGCCGAGCGCGCGGGCGAGGCCGACATAATCGACCGGCGGCTCCGTAATGTCCATCCCGATATAGCGGTCGGTCTGCGCGGCAAAGCCCTGCATCGCGTTGGCGCGCTGCTTGAGGATGCGGTAGGACCGGTTGTTGAGGACGACGAAGACGACGCCGACCCGGTCATGCGCCGCGGTCCAGAGCGCCTGGCAGGTATACATCGCGCTGCCGTCGCCGATCAGCGCCACCACCGGCCGCTCGGGCAGCGCCAGCTTGACGCCGATGGCGGCCGGCAGTCCCCAGCCGATGCCGCCGCCGCGCAGCCCGAAGAAGCTCCGCGGGTCGTCGGCGCGCAGCAGCAGGCGCAGCCCCGGCGAAGAGGAAAGCGCCTCTTCGACCACCACCGCCTCCTTGGGCAGCGCCGCGCCCAGCGCCTCCAGCAAGGCGAGCGGCCGGATCGGCGTCTTCCCCGCTTCGGCGCGCGCCTTGGCAACCAGCTTCTCGCGCTCGCCGGCGATGAGGCGGCGCATCGCCGCGCCGCGCGCTTGCGACCGCGCCCGCTGCTCGGCGCTCATGCAGCCCGCCAGCGCCTGGGCGAGATCCGGCAGGCTTGCCTTGGGATCGCCCAGAATCGCGACCTTCGCCGCATAGTTCTTGCCGATCTCCCAGGCATCGACGTCGAGATGGATGATGTCGAGACCCGGCGGGACCGGATCGACCTCCGACGGCAGCGACAGGGTGAAGAGGTCGCCGCCGACCGAGAGCAACAGGTCGTATTGCTCCAGCACTTCGCGGATCGCCGGCGCGAGGCGCAGCATGGCGCCGCGGTACAGCGGATGGGAGGAGGGGAAGGACGCGGTGTTGGCGATGCCTTCGACATAGACCGGCGCGCCCAGCGCCTCGGCGAGCGCCGCCAGCTCCTCATGCGCGCGGCGCTGCGCCACCGCGTCGCCGGCGATGATCGCCGGCCGCTCCGCTTGCGCCAGCAGCGCCGCCGCCGCCGCGATCGCCGCGCCGTCGCCGCGCATTCCCGGCGCCACCCGCGTCGGCGCGCCGAGATCGAGCTCGGCCTCGGCGTTCAGCACGTCGACCGGCAGCGACAGGAACACCGGGCCGGTCGGCGGCGCCAGCGCCGTCTTGGCGGCGCGGTGGACGGCGCGCGGCAGATCCTCGAGGCGGCGCACTTCGGCCGACCATTTGACGAAGGGCCGGGCGATGGTCGGCAGATCCGCCCACAGGATGGGCTCGGTGAAGGTGAAACGCTGATCGTGCTGGCCGGCGGTGACGAGGATCGGCGCCTGCGCCTTCTGCGCGTCATAGAGCATGCCGAGCGCGTTGCCGAGCCCGGGCGTCACGTGCACGTTGGCGACGGCGAGCTTGCCCGAGGCCTGGGCGTAGCCGTCCGCCATCGCCATCAGCGCCGCCTCCTGCAGGACGAGCACGTAGCGCAGGCCGGTCTCGACCGCGAGCGCATCCATCAGCGGCAGCTCGGTGGTGCCGGGATTGCCGAAGATGAGCTCGACGCCTTCCTGCTTCAGGAGCTCGAGAAAGGCGCGTTTGCCCGAGATGATCGGCATTTCCCTATCCTTTCCGCGGCGCCCATGCTATCGCGTGCGGCCCTGCTTCGCCATCGCCTCGGCGGCGCGCAGAAAGTCGCCGCCCGCCGCGCGGGCGGGCGCGGCGGGCGGTGCATCGACGCCGTGCGTCGGAGCGGAGCGGCGCGCTGCGGTCGGAGCGACGGCGACGGCGAGGCTGCGACCGGGCGCTCGGCCCTCAGATCGCTTCCTTGAGTTCCTTGGCGGCGCGGAAGGCGACCTTCTTGCTCGCCTTGATCTTGATCGGCTCGCCGGTCGCGGGGTTGCGGCCCATGCGCGCAGCGCGCTTGCGCACCACCAGGATGCCGAGCCCGCCGATGCGGATCCGGTCGCCTTTCTTGAGATGCTTCACGATGAGATCGATCATGCTGCCGAGCACCGCCTCGCTGTGCTTCTTCGGCATCTCGTGCTCTTCGGCCACCGCCGCCGCCAAGTGCTTCAGGGTTACCGTCGAGGCACCCGCCTTTTTCTTCACTGCCATAGCTATCGGACTCCCTCTTGCGTTCCAAGGTCACAACGGCCTTCGCAAGCGCTACAGAATCATGGCAAGGCGCGTAAAGCAAGTGTTTGCGTGCCGCCGAACGCGCCTTTTCGCGCGCGGCGCCGCTGCTCGCGAATCGCCAGAAATGCCCGTTTCACCGACGTTTTCGAGTGTCCGCGGCGCGGGCGCGGGACGACGCGCCGCCCGCCCCGAGTCGGCCGCCGTACTCGCGTGATGATCATGAAGTAACCGACGCTTTCGTCTCGGCGATTACCACATATTAGCCATGCGGAGACAGGCCGTGGACGGCGTCCGGCGCGTGCTGGACTTGAAAAACACTTGGTTCAAAAAGGAATTATTAACTTCTTGACCCGACTCTGTGCGGCGTTCGCAACCTCTGGGAGAGATTTCGATGCGTAGAAAGAAGCATAAGGCGGCGCACAAGTCACACCGCCGCGGCAAGTCGAAAGCCGCCCGCTCGTCGGCCGCGATGCGCAAGTCGCCGCGCCGCGCGAAGCACGCGAAGAAGAGCCACGCCCGTCGCCGCGTCGCAAAGCGCCGCGTCGCGAAGCGCTCCGCCAAGCGGCGGTAATCGTCTCGCAGCGACTACGCGGACTGCCCGGCGCCGACGCTTTCGAGCAGCGGCGCCGGGCAGTTCGTTTTTGCGCCCTCGTCGGCCGCGGCGCCTGCCGCGTTTCGACCCTGCGGCACAACCGATGGAACGCCGTCGCCCGCGCGCGCTAAAGTGCCGAAACCGCGACGGCGCAACCCCCGACGAAGCGCGCATGTCATCGACCTACACCGCCACCGACGCCGCCGCCTATGAGCGGCTGATGGGCCGCTGGAGCCCGCTGCTGGCGGACGCGCTCATCGCCTTTGCCGGGCTCGGCGCCGGCGAGACGGTGCTCGATCTCGGCTGCGGCACCGGCAGCCTGGCATTGGCGCTGGCGCGACGGAGCGAGCCGCGGCGCATTCTCGGCATCGACATCGCCCGACCCTATATCGACTACGCCGCTTCGCTGAGCGATGATCCGCGCCTCGACTTCCGCGTCGGCGACGCCGCCGCGCTCGCGCTCGCCGACGGCGCGGTCGACCGCAGCTTCTCGCTGTTGGCGCTCAACTTCATGCCGGCGCCCGAGCGCGCGCTCGAGGAAATGCGCCGCGTGACGCGGCCGGGCGGCTGCGTCGCCGCCGCGGTCTGGGATTTCGCCGGCGGACTCGTCTATCAGCGCATCTTCTGGGACACGGCAGCGGCGCTCGATGGCGATGCCGCGCGCGCCCGCGCGCGCCAGCTTTCGAGCCCGCTCACCCGCGCCGGCGCGCTGGAGGCCGCTTTCCTTGCCGCGGGCCTGACGCAGGTGACGGCGCGGACGCTCACCATCCGCCAGTCCTTTCGCGACTTCGCCGATTACTGGCAGCCGATCCGCAACGCGCAAGGACCGGTCGGCGACTACGTGAAGCGGCTGACGCCCGAGCGGCTCGCCGCGCTCGAAGCGGCGCTGCGCGGGGCCTATTGCGCCGGCGCCGCGGACGGCCCCTTAAGCCTCGCCGCCAGCGCCTGGGCGGCCAAGGGAATCGTCGGGTGACCGGAAGGCCGCCCGAGACTTTTGCCGGAACGGGCCGCGCCCGCGCACCAATCACGCGGCGCCGAGAAGGATCGCCGTGTCCGATGACGCCGGACGCATCGTCGCCGCAGGGGCGCGCGGCCACGACAAATCTCGGCGCCCGATCTTCTCCGCCGCGATCGGCGCCATGGGAACGCCGGCTTTCGCCGACGGCTTCGCGCCGTTGCAGCGGGTCGGCTTCGACACCGTGACGAGGAGCGACAATCCGACACTGGCAAAGATGCCGGCGCGCCCGACGCGCCTCGATTTCTTCCGCCCGCGCCTTCATCCTCGCGGCGTCAATCATCTGCCGCGGAGCGCCAGCCTCGTTGCAGCGATGCACCCGATCGCGCAGCGTCCGCCGGTCCGTCCCGCCGATCTTCGCTGCTTCCGCCCGCGAGCACCCGTCAATCGCTGCCGCAACCGATAGCCGCCGACCATGACGCACTTGCGGCGCGGCGCACCGCCGGCGCCACCGTGCTCCTTGCCTGAACGAACACAGGTTCAATCGCGAGACGCGCGAACGGGAATTCTCCTTCATCAAAAGTTGTATTACGGATGGAAAAAACTTCTTTTTTTAGAAAAACGCCTGGACAGGGCCGATATGTACATGCATTAATTGTATCAAAAGGAGAAACGCCATGTACGAGGAAACTGCCCAGGAGAGCCACGGCCAAGGCAAGCGCCGTCGTCTGATTTTTCCCGTTTTGATCGGCACCATGGGAACGCCGGCTTTCGCCAATTGCTTCGCGCTGATGCAGCAGCTCGGCCCCGACACCGTGATGATGATGGGCGACAATCCGGCGCTGGCGAAGATGCCGGAGCGGCCGAGCCTGATGGACTTCTTCCGCCTGCGCTTCCACCCCTTCGTCGTCAACCATATGCTGCAGAGCGCCGCCCTTGCGCGCAAGGCCGGGCTCGACGAGAAGGTGGTCCTGGCCTGCCTGCTGCACGACATCTCCGTCGCCGGCCTCATCGGCGGCGACCATGGCTATTGGGGGGCGCAGCTCATCGGCCCCTATGTCGAGGAGGAGGTGAGCTGGGCGGTGCTCAATCACCAGGTGCTGCGCTTCTTCGCCGATGACAGCGTCGGCTATCCCTATCCGGAGGCCTATATCCGCTATTTCGGACCGGACTACGTGCCGTCGCCCTACATCCACGAAGCCTATCGCGAGGCGCGGACGCATCGCTGGTACATGTCGGCCCGCCAGATCACGCTCTTCGACGTCGATGCCTTCGATCCCGCGGCGGTGGTCTCGTTCGAGGATTTCATCGACATCGTCGGCCGCCATTTCCGGCAGCCCGAGGACGGCCTCGGCTTCGACGGCTCGCCCGTCGCGCATATGTGGCGCACCATCATCTGGCCGAATAATTTTCTCTAGGCGCCGCCAGCCGCTCGCGCCGCCGCAGCGCTTCGCGCCAGAAGATGTAGAGGCCCGAGCCCACCACCACGCTGGCGCCGATCATCAAGTCGCGGGTCGGCCGGTCGCCCCAGACGAGAAAGCCGGCGATCACCGCCCAGACCAGCGACAGGTAGTTGAACGGCACCACCGCCGAGGGCGGCGCCAGATGCAGCGACCGCGTCCACCAATATTGCGCGACGCCGTTGGCGATGCCGGCCGCGGCCATGAGCAGCGCGTCATGCCAGGCCGGCATGGCAAAGCCAAAAGGCAGCAGCAAGGCGGTGAAGAGCGTGATCAGGTTGAGCTGATAGATGGTGAGCGTCTCCGTCGATTCCGTGAGGCTCATGCGGCGGATGGCGATCGCCACGGTGGAGATCAGCACCGCGTTCGCCAGCGCGAACACCGCGCCGAGCTGTAGCGTGCCGGCGCCGGGCTTGGTGACGAACAGCACGCCGAGGAATCCGACGATGAGCGCCGACCAGCGATGCGGCCCGACCCGCTCCTTGAGGACGAGGATCGACAGCAAGGTGGTGAAGAGC
>Ga0187781_10002412_pt1 | contig 14252 bp, 14 predicted proteins | sample 0715_SJ02_MP02_2_FD_132447 | JGI IMG/M metagenome (GOLD analysis project Ga0187781, IMG submission 132447) | Tropical peat soil microbial communities from peatlands in Department of Meta, Colombia - 0715_SJ02_MP02_20_MG | ecosystem: Environmental > Terrestrial > Soil > Wetlands > Peat | place...
ACTTCCAGCGGGAATTATCGGCATCACTTGGAATCTCCTTGAGTTTGAGCAGCTTTTCGTTGCATCGCACTTGGTCATCGGTGTGCAGTACTGGTCGCGACTTGAAATAAATCCGGGCTGCGCCACTTGAACGCGATTCTCGAAATCGTTCCGAATACTCTGCCGATTGCGCCGGTCCCATCTGCTTCCGCGCAAGCAGCAGGCGGCGCAGCGGCAGCGGGTGGGTTTGCGGAGCAATTTGCGGCCGCAGTGCAGAATGTGTCTGGAAATTCTCCCCAGAGCCTGCCTTTAGCAACTGGAGAAGCCGGGACAGGAAAAGCTACAATCGCAAATTCGGCTGGGGACGCCGCTTCGCCGGTGTCGAACTTAAAGCCGGCAAACCTGAAGCCGGCTGGCGCAGCGAACGCTCCGCGCAAACCGGCGGCAGGAAACACTGCTTCAGTGGCAACGAGCAATCCGGCTCCGCCTGCGTCACCGTCTAGTCCTGCGCAGTCGACCTCTCCGGCTGTAAATGCACAGGCGATTCCGCCGGGAACAGTATCGGTGGCAAACCCAATCTCGAGCGCAGGCGCGAGTGAGCAGGCTGTGAGTGCGAGTAATAATGTCGCGACATATGCTGCGAGCAACGCGCTGTTGTCCTTGGCAAAGGCGTCTGTTCAGTCATCTTCCCTCAGCACTGCTGCGGCGACGAACGCAGGGCCTGTCGGCGGGTTGCCCGCCCGGGGTTCATCGCCGCTAACGCTGCCTGCAACATCCAGCATCGCGGGAGCGGTGGGATCGGGAGTTTCGTCAGCCCGGACTGCGCCTAAGCAAACGCAGGCGCCAGGGGGTTCGGAGGATGAGGATCTAATCGCGCAAAATCAGATGCCCGGGGCGGGGCAAGTTACGGCGCCGGGAGTGGCGTCGGATGACGTCATTCCGGTGACAACTCAGGGAGCGGGAGTGTCCGCTTCAACCTTGACTCCGAACCCGAATGCGGCACCGCAGCAGCCTTCCATCGAGCAGCCATCCGCTCCGGCAAATTCTGCGGACTCGAATCCCGCGCCTATCGAGAAGCCAAATTCATCTGCCGCTCCAGCAACCAACGGGCAAGAGAGCGCCCTCCAGAGCTTTCAGTCTGAGGGTGCGGATTCCACGCCGCCTGAGGTCACAAGCTCGGCACCAACAAATGCGACCATCGGGACTAACATGCAGAGGGCTGCGTTTGCCGCGCTCGCAACCGCGGCTGGAGCCGGGACGGCAGTGGCAAGCGCACAGAGCGCGGCGGCAAGTATGGCAAGCCCGGCCGTGAAGGCGGCGGTGAGAAATGCGGCTGGGCGGGTCATTAATAATAATGAGGGAACTAACAACGGCGGCGCGAGCAACGATGCGACTCCCGGCGCGAGAAGCGGAGCTGCCGGGTCGGCGTCCACTTCGACACTAGCGCGGCCGGAGGCCGCGAATGGAACCGGCGGGAGCTCAACCAGCGCAGGCCAAACTCCGTTTGCGGTGTACTTCTCGAGCGACGCGGCAACGCGATCGGCTGCGGCAGTTTTGCCGAAGATGATTGTGCCCGCGGCGAGTTCAGCGACGCACGGAAATTCTGCGAGTGGGGCAACGGCTCCTAGCGTGGCGCCACAAGTCAGCGGTTCAGAGGGAAATCCGGGGCAGAGCAGTGCGCAGGGCACAAAAACGCCACCTTCTACCGCGACAAGCGGTGACGGGATGCAGACGCCCGCCAGCCGAAGCGCCGATCAATCGTCAGCAAGCGCGCTGACGGCTTCGCCGCAGTCTACCAGTGCGCCGGCTACCACGCCATCTACGGCCGCGGCAGCGCCAGCGGTGAACGCGCAGGTTCCACCAGCAGTGGTTGCGCAAGGAGGAATGCAGCCGGGGATTGCCGATTCGCAACCGCAAACGCAGAACGCAGCCCCAACCGCGAACCTGCCGAACGTCGCGCCGCCCGTTGCGCAAGCGCAGCCGCAGGTGTTGCCCGGTCCGGTGCAGGTCGCGCAGATGGCTAGCCGCGCGGGGCAGGCCGAGATGCGAATTGGCATGAACACGTCTGCCTTCGGCAGCGTGGAAGTGCACACCGTAGTTCACGCGAGCGATGTGGGAGTAACCATCGGCAGCGAAAAAGGAGACCTGCGCGGGTTGCTGACCAACGAGATACCGGCGATCTCGAATAGCTTGCAGCAACAAAATCTGCGGCTGAGCAATGTCAGCTTCATGCAGGGATATGCGTCTTCGGGCAACCCGACGGGCGGGGACGGCGGGCAACAGCAGAAAGCATTTACGCCCGCGCCATCGTATGCGTCCTCGAATATGGAATCGAACGAGACGGAAAGCGAGATGGAAAGTTGGGCGGCCTGGCAGCCCTCGAATTTCGTGAGTGGAAGTCTGAGCATTCTGGCTTGAGGAGGTTGATTTATGAGTACAACTCCGATTACTCCGAACCCGCCTTCGGGAAGCGCGTCCACCACAACCGGACTGCCGAGCGGGCAGAGCCTGAACAACATGTTCCTGCAGCTGCTGGTGGCGCAGCTGCAAAACCAGGACCCCACCGATCCCGTCGATCCTTCGACCTTTGTGGCGCAACTGGCCCAGTTCAGCGAGTTGAGCGAGGTGACATCGATTTACACCTTGCTGCAGTCGGCGCTGCCCAACGCCAGCGGATCGGGGACCGGCTCAGGATCAGGCTCGGGAAGCGGATCGGGTTCTGGAACGAGCGGCACTACGCCCTCGAGCGGCAGCAATGCGGCGGGGGTGAACGGAGCGGCATCGCCAAGCATGGTCTGGCCTGCGGCAATTCCCGCGATGTCGGCTGGCGGGGCGATTCCGAATGCGGTTACGCCTTCTTCCAAGTTTGCGGCACCGGACATTTCGTCCATTCTCGGCAACATAAAAGGAGCGTTCTAAATGCCTGACTTTTCCATTCCCCTTTCCGGGTTGACGGCGGAATCGACGGCGCTGTCGGCTATCGCGAACAACCTATCGAACCAGGACACGACCGGATACAAAGCCACGAACGTTCTGTTCAGCGATTTGTTCTATCAAAGTTTGGGCACCACGGGTTCGGGCGATCCGATTCAGGTCGGCGCGGGAACCGAGGTGCAGGCGATGCCCGCGCTGTTTACGCAAGGCAGCATCAGTTCGACGGGCGTGCCCACCGATGTAGCCATTCAGGGCAGCGGATTTTTTGTAGTACAGAATACGAGCGGCGTAACCAGCTACACGCGGGACGGCGCTTTCACCACCAACCAAGACAATTTTCTGGTGACTTCCGATGGACAGCAGGTGCTGGGCTATCAGGCAGTGAATGGCGTGGTGAAGACCGGAACCGCCATCGGAGCGCTACAGTTGGGAGCGGGCACGCTCAGCCCGCCGACCGCGACGGCGAATGTGAATCTGACGACAAATCTCAACGCGCAGGCGGGGATCGGCAATACCTTTTCGACGCCGGTAACGATCTACGACTCACTGGGCGGCGCGCACACTCTGACCTTCAACTTTACGAACACGGCGCCGAATACCTGGAGTTACAGCCTGAATCTTCCGACCACAGATCTCACAGCCGTCGGCGGAGTCGCGCCCACCGGCGTGCTTTCCACCGGGACCTTGACCTTCAATGGAAACGGCGTGCTGATCGGCGACGGCGGAGGAATTGGAACGCCGACCTACGGCCAAACCGGTCCTCCTGCCGTGCCGAATACGGGCAACGGCACGGTCACGGCGCTGGGAGCGACGTCGGCGACGACAAGCGAGACCATTACGCTCACGGCTACAAGTCCGACCACGTTCTCGGTCGTGGGATCGAAAAGCGGAAATCTGGGGACGGCGACGGTGGGAACTCCGTTCGCGTCGAGCGTAATCAATTTCACCCTCAACCAGGGATCGACGGCTTTCGCCACCGGGGACACGATTACCATCCCGACGACTCCGCTCACGCTGGCGAACGTCCCCAACATTCCGATTACGGGATTCGCCGACGGAGCCACCAATCAGACGTTCAACTGGGACCTGCTGAGCGGGACGACGCCCACCATCACGCAGGATGCGGCGCCGAGCAGCACCTCGGCCACTCAGCAGGACGGCGTGAGCAGCGGGACTCTGGTCAGCTTCGCCATTGGGTCGGATGGCACGATTACCGGCTCGTTCAGCAACGGCAAGACGCAGGCGCTGGGCGAGCTGGCGCTGGCCAATTTTGCCAATGTCAATGGCCTGCAACTCGATGGCGAGACGGACTACACGCAAACCCTGGCCTCGGGACCGGCGGTGGTGGGAGTTCCGGGCACCGGTGGCCTGGGAACGATTTCGGGAGGCTCGCTGGAATTGTCGAACGTCGATATCGCCACCGAGTTCGCAAATTTGATCGTGGCCCAGCGCGGCTTCGAAGCCGACGCGAAAGCGGTGACCACGTTCGATCAGATCACGCAAGATACGATCGCGCTCAAGCAGTAACGGAATGTGCGGCTGGGTCTCTCCGGCGGCGAAGCCCGCCGGAGCGCTCATGCATGAGACAACCGCAATGAGAATCTCCTAACCCGCACTCGCCGACCCTGAGAACGCTTCAATCTTCCCCTGACGTCATAACCAGTAGTTGGCGCCGGTATTGATTCTCGGGGATTTAGCGGGCGACCTGCCTTTCCGCTTCCCCTCCCTTTTGTTCCTCCCTCCGGCGCTTCAATTGCTTTTTCGCTCCAGCGAGTGCCCGCCCAGAACACGGCCGTCGGTGGAACGCGCGCAGCCTGGGGAAAGACTGTGCTGCCCGTGCTGCTGGTGGCTCTGATCGCGGGCGCCTGGCTTTGGGGGAATCGCGGGAAAGAATCGCCGGAGGCGGGCCCGACGCCGAAGAGCACATTGCACCTGGAACCCTTTGTCTTGAACCTGGCCGACCCAGGGCAGAGAGCGTACTTGCGCGTGGGCGTCGATCTTGGCCTGGGACGTGATGTGGGCAAGGGGGAAGATGCTCCGCCGGTGGCGGAGATTCGCGACACCATTCTCGGCGTACTGGGGCAGTGCCGGGCGGACGATCTTTTAACCGTCGGAGGCAAGAACAAATTGAAGGCCGATCTATTGCAGGCGCTGCAGGCGAAAGCTCCGGAACAAAAAATCGAGGAAGTGTATTTCACCGAATTTCTGATTCAGCGGTAAGGAGGCGAGGCAGGAAACAAGATGGCCGCACCAGCGCCAGCGATGGAGCCAGCCGCGGCGAGCGCCGGGAGATCGCCATCGCTACCGCAGGCAGAGAAAAGTGAAATTTCGAAAACCGCGGCGGACGAGCGATGGAAACCGGTGCTGGACTTGCAGTGCGAGCTTACGGTCGATCTCTCGATGCCGGATTTCAAGATCGGAGACCTTTTGAAGTTGCGCCGGGGGTCGGTGATTACGGCACGACTGCGCCTCGGCCTGGACGTGCCCCTGCGCCTGAACGGGGCGCAGATCGGATGGATCGAGTTTGAAATGGTGGGCGAACGGCTGGCGGTGCGTCTGACTGAGTTGGCGTGAGGCAAGTTGGAAGCGGGAGACAGCAGGCTCCCGTTCGACTCCTTCGCTGCGCTCAGTCGCTCAGGGCAGGCTCTCACCCGCGCTTCGCGCGCGATCAGAATGACGACACTTTTCGGCAAGTTGCGGGCGGCAGCAAGAACATGAGTCTCATGACGACCGAAACATGGCGGGTTTCGCGGTCTGCGCTGGCGCGACGCGTTGCCGGGGTCTGGCGGCGCATGCGGCGGATGAGTGCGCGGACTGCGAAGCGTCTGCGGCTGTGCGAGACTCTGCCCCTCGGCGAGCGGCGTTTTGTGGCGGTGGTGGAGTTTGAGAACGAACGTTTCTTGCTGGGCGGAACGGCGTCGTCGCTGGCGCTGCTGGCGCGGCTGCCCGAAGCCGATGCCAACCCGGCAAACTTGGCGAAAGACCTGAGCGGCGAGGAGCCAGGGGCGAGGAAACGAGACGAGGCAGCACGGCACTCGAAACACGAGATTCAGACGCCGGTGAATGCGCTGTGGAGCGGAGGCTTGCGAGAGGAGCAGCGGAGGACAGAGCCATGGTGAACGGACTATTCGTGGCTGCCATCGCGCCCCATCCCCGGCACTCCTCGGCCTTGAGCTGGACGGGGCTGGGTGGCGCGAGCGGCTCGGTGCCCTGGAACATCGTCGTCCTGCTGACGCTGCTGACCCTGCTGCCGGCGCTGCTGGTTTCCCTCACGCCGTTTACCCGGCTGCTGATCGCGTTTCACTTTTTGCGCCAGGCGCTGGGGACGCAGACGGCGCCGAGCAACCAGACGCTGATCGGGCTAGCCCTGGTGCTGACCTATTTCCTTATGCAGCCGGTGGGCGCGTCGATCTACACCGCGGCGGTGGTGCCATTTGAACGCGGCCAGGTGGATGCGTTGGAAGCGCTCGGAAAAGGAACCCCGCCGCTGCGCCACTTCATGCTGAAGTACGCGCGGGAAAAAGATCTGGCGCTGTTTCTGGAGCTGTCGCAGGAGCCGCGCCCGGCGCGGCCCGAGGACGTACCTATGCGGGTGATCGTGCCCGCTTATGTTTTGTCGGAGCTAAAGACCGGGTTTCAGATCGGGGTGGCGTTGTTTCTGCCGTTTCTGGTGATCGACCTGGTGGTGGCTGCGGTCACCACCTCGATCGGCATGATGCAGCTGCCGCCGGTGATCATTTCGACGCCGCTGAAGATCGTGCTGTTTGTGATGGTGGATGGGTGGAACCTGCTGGTGGGGTCGCTGATGAGGAGCTTCACGTGACGAGTTGTTTGCGGGGTAAATGTCATGGGATCGGATCAGATTGTCGCCTTGTTGCGCCACACGCTGGAGACAGCCTTGTGGATTGGCGCGCCGCTGTTGATTGCCGGCTTGGCCGTGGGACTGGTGATCAACGTGGTGCAGGTGCTGACTTCGCTGCAGGACATGACGGTGTCTGCCGTGCCCCGGCTCGCCGCGGTGGCTGCGGCAGTGCTGCTGCTAATGCCCTGGATGGTGCGGCGGGTGGGCGTGTTCACGCTGCAGTTGTTCTCGGATTTCCGGCCGTTTGTGCGATGAGCTGTGAGCGATGAGCTGGGAGCGACGAGCTGCGAGCTGCGAGGGGCGAGGGGGGCGGGTGACTTCTCGAAACGCGAAGCCCGAAGCCCGGAGCTCGCAGCTCAAAGCTCATCGCTGACTGCAGAAAGAAACACCGGGGCGGCAGAATCGCCAGAACCATGACCGATGCATTCAACTTCGAAACAATCGTGGCCGCCGCGGTGTTCACCGGCGCGCGGGTCGCGGGGCTGATGGTGTTCTGCCCGTTCCTCGGCAGCGATGCCATCCCCATGCCGGTGAAGGCGGCGCTGGCCGTGCTGATCACGGCGCTGCTCGATCCGCTGCGCGGGCCGGCGTTTTTATCCGCCGGCGTGTGGCAATGGGGGCAGATCGCGCTGGGCGAGGCGACGATCGGGCTGCTGCTGGGCTTGACGGCCAATTTTCTGCTCGAGGCGGCGCTGCTGGCGGGGCAGATTTTGGGAGTGCAGATTGGCTACTCCCTGGCCAACGTCTTCGACCCCAACACGCAGGCGGACACGCCCGTGCTTTCCTCTCTCCATCAGTTCGCGGCGCTGCTGATTTTCCTCTCGCTCAACGTGCATCACTGGCTGCTGCGGGCGCTGGCGCGCAGCTTCGTGTATCTGCCGCCGGCGGGCGCGGTAGCGGCGGGCGCGGTGGCCGGCAATCTGCTGCACGCGGCGGGAGGGATATTTCTGGCGGGATTGCAGATCGCGGCCCCGTCGCTGGCCGCGACCCTGGTGGCCGATGTCGCTTTGGGATTTCTCGGCAAGGCCTCGCCGCAACTGCCGGTGCTGTTTGTCGGCATCGCGGTGAAAAACCTGCTGGGCCTCGCGGTGTTGATCGGCGCGATAGCGTACTGGCCGCGGCTGTTCGGCGAGCAGTTCGCGAGAGGCGTACGGCTGGGGGAGCAGTTGTTGCACTTGGCAAGGTGACCGGGCTGACGGAGTTCCGCCTCGCTTCGCTTGGCCGCACAGCCGAGGCGGCTGCGGCCACATGGTCATTACTGGAACTAGGACGTAGCTTGTAGCGCAGAGCCATAGCTCGGAGCTAATTGTGCCGGACGAGAGCAGAACCGAACGGGCGTCGCCGCGGCGGCGGCAGAAGGCGCGCGAACAAGGGCAGGTGGTGCGCAGCCGCGATCTCACCGCCGGACTGGCGGCGATGGCGGCGATTCTGGTCTGCGCCTGGCAGATGCCGGCCTTCGCCGGCGAGTGGCGGAGTTTCATGCGCTGGCAACTCGAAACTGCGGCGAAGCACCCGGACCAGGCTCTCACCTCGTGGCGCAACGGCCTTGCCGTGTTTCGCGGGGTAGCCATGGTCGGAGGCATGAGCTGGCTGGTGGCGACGGTGAGCGGCTTCGCCCAGGGCGGACTGGTGTTTGCGCCTTCGGCGCTCGCGCCCAACTGGAACCGCTTCAATCCCGCGACGCATGTCGAGCAGCTGTTTTCGCTGCCCGCGCTAAGCCGGTTGCTGAAGTCGCTGCTGCCGACTTCGGTTGTGGTTTATCTCGCGATTGGCGTGCTGGCGCGCGACTGGCGTTTCTTTCCTGCGCTGCTGCGCGGCGCGCGCGGGACGCTGGCGGGATTTGTCATGGCCCGGATGTTTGAAGTGGCGTGGAAGGGCTGCCTGGTGCTGTTGCTGTGGGCTGGAGCGGATTATTTCCTCGAACGCCAGCGCTACGAGAACCAATTGAAGATGAGCCGGCAGGAGCAGAAAGACGAGTTCAAGGAGATGGAAGGGCATCCCGCGATCAAGCAGCGTATCCGGCGGCTGCAGCGGCAGTCGCGGCGGCGGCGGATGTTGAAGGACGTGGAGCGGGCGGCGGTGGTGATCACGAACCCGACCGAATATGCGGTGGCGCTCGAATACCGCATGGACATGGAGGCGCCGGTGGTGGTGGCGAAGGGAAGGAATCTGATCGCCGAGCAGATTCGCGAGGTCGCGCGCTGGCACGGCATTCCCATCGTCGAGAATGTGCCGCTGGCGCATGCGCTCTATCGCATGGTGGAGATTGGGCAGGCCATTCCGGCGCAGCTCTACACGGTGGTGGCGGAGATTCTGGCCGCGATCTGGCGGGCGCAGAGCCGGGCGGAAACACGCGCGGAGAGGGCGTAAGCGATGGCGGCGGGTGCGACAGCGGTTACGGCAACGGCGGCCAAGCCGAAGGGCGGCATTTCGGAATGGATCATGCCCGTCGCGGCCGTCGGCCTCATCTTCGTGATGCTGGTGCCGCTGCCGGGCATTCTGCTCGACGTGCTGCTGGCCATGAGCATGACGGTCAGCGTGCTGGTATTGCTCTCGGCTATACAAATCCTCAAACCCAGCCAGTTCTCGGTCTTCCCCAGCCTGTTGTTGTTGCTCACCCTGTTTCGGCTCTCGCTGAACCTGGCCTCGAGCCGGAGGATCCTGCTGCACGGCAACGAGGGCGCGGGCGCGGCCGGGCACGTGATCGAGGCCTTTGGACAGTTCGTGGTCGGCGGCAACTACGTCGTCGGCTTCGTGCTGTTTATGGCTTTGATCGCGATCCAGTATCTCGTGGTCTCGCATGGCGCGGTGCGCACGGCGGAGGTCACGGCGCGCTTCACCCTGGACGCCATGCCGGGCAAGCAGATGGCCATCGACGCCGACCTGAACGCCGGGCTGATCAACGAAGGCCAGGCGCGGGCGCGGCGGGAGCAGATTGCGCGCGACGCGGAATTTTACGGAGCGATGGATGGGGCGGCTCGCTTCAATCAGCGCGACGCCATCGCCACGATTCTCATCACCGCCATCAACATTATTGCCGGCTTTCTGATCGGCGTCTTTCAGCTCGATATTCCTTTCCGCGAGGCGCTGAAGACCTACACGGTCCTGACCGTGGGCGACGGCCTGGTCACCATGATTCCATCGCTGCTGGTCTCGATGGCGGGCGGCATCGTGGTGACACGGGCATCGTCGGATGCGACGCTTTCGGTCGATGTGGGCCGTCAGGTGCTTTCGCGCCGGCGTCCGCTCATCATTGCCGCCTGCGTGATGCTCGGCCTGGCTGCGGTTCCGGGTTTGCCCAAGTTTTCCTTTCTCCTGCTGGCCGCAACCGCTGGATTGCTGGCTTGGCGAGCGCCAAAAACCGCGCCCCCGGAACCTGCCGGTGCTGCGGCTGCGGCTGCGGGCGACAAGAAAACTCCGGCCAAGGACTCGGTCGAGGAACTGCTCAAGCTCGACGAATTGAGCCTTGAAGTGGGCTACGGACTGGTGCCGCTGGTCGATCAGAATCAGGGCGGGCAACTGCTGGCGCGGGTCAAGGCGCTGCGGCAAAACCTGGCGCAGCAACTGGGCTTCATTGTCCCCCCGGTGCACATCACCGATAACGTCCGGCTGAAGCCGAAAGAGTATGTCATCTCGCTGCGCGGGGTGGAGGTCGCGCGCTGGGAACTGCACCAGGACAGCCTGCTTGCTATCAGCTCGGAAGGAGCGCCCCGGCCTTTGCCCGGAGTAGCGACCAAAGAGCCGGCCTTCGGCGCACCGGCCGTATGGATCGCAAAGCCGTTGCAGAACCAGGCGCTGGCTTCGGGCTATGCCGTGGTTGACCAGACGTCGGTGCTGGCGACGCATCTCGCGGAAGTGGTCAAGCAGCACGCGCACGAACTGCTGACCCGGCAGGAAACCAAGCGCCTGCTCGACCGGCTGGCGGAAAGCCATCCCAAACTGGTGGAAGAGCTGGTGCCGAAGATTTTGAGCCTGGGCGAAGTGCAGCGCATTCTGCAGCAGCTTCTGCGCGAGCAGGTTTCGATCCGCGATCTTTCCACGATTCTCGAAGCCCTGCTCGACCTCGCTCCCGCGAACAAAAATCCGGTGCTGCTGGTCGAGACGGCGCGGCAGGCGCTGGGGCGGGCGCTGGTGCGTCCGCTGCTCGCGGATGGCGGCGGGCTGCGCGTGGTCACGCTCGACCGCGCTCTCGAAGAGGAGCTGGGGCGCGCCTTCAGCCCTCCCGCCGCGGCCAGCGCGAACGCCGTGCAGCCGAATTTTGCCCGCCGCATCGCCGACGGATTGCGCAAGATCGCGGGCGAGCATGTCGCGCTGGCGAGTCCGGTCTTGCTGTGCGCAACTCCGGCGCGCTATCACCTGAAGCGGCTGCTGGAGCCGTTCTTGCCCAAGATTGTCGTGCTCTCGCCGCTGGAAATCCCGCCGGTGGTCGAGGTGCAGTCACTGGGGGTGGTGCGCTGAAAAAAGTGAGTTCCGGTTCGACGCCTTCGCTACGCTCAGTCGCTCAGGGCAGGCCTCGCCCGCGCTTTGCGCGCCTTCGAAATGACAAGGGGAAGACATGATGAGCAAAAACACGGCCCAAGCCTACGCCGCCTGGCAGGACAAAGAGGAGCGCGACCGGGTTCTGCTCGAGCAGCTGCCCCAGGTGCGGTATCTGGCGCGGCGCATTCACGAGCGGCTGCCCCGGCATGTCCCGCTCGAGGACCTGATCCATGCCGGAGTGATCGGGCTGATCGACGCGCTCAACAAATTCGACCGCTCCAAGCACGTGCAGTTCGGCTCGTACGCGAAGTTCCGCATCCGCGGGGCCATCCTCGATAGCCTGCGCGAAATGGATTGGGGACCGCGCGAGCTGCGGCGCAAGGCGCGGCGTGTGGAGGAAGCAGAACGGAAGTTGAGCCTCGAACTCGGCCGGGCGCCCTCGGAGGTCGAGGTGGCCAAAGAGATGAATCTGGAGTTGCGCGAGTTCCAGCAGTTGCTGACTGAGTTGGACGGGCTGGAGGTGGGCAGCCTGCATCTTGAATCTCCCTGGGACGGCAAAGAAGAAGACCTGTGCGACTACCTGCCCAACGCTCCCGAGGACACGCCGTTTTTCCGCTGCATGCGCTCGGAAATGAAGGGACTGCTGGCGCGGGTGGTCGGCGAGCTGCCGGAAAAAGAGCAGCAGGTGCTGGCGCTCTACTACTTCGAAGAGCTGACCATGAAGGAAGTCGGCGCCGTGCTGGGCATCGGCGAGTCGCGGGTTTCGCAGATTCATTCGCTGGCCGTAGTGCGGCTGCGGGCGCGCCTTGAGGAACTCATGAAGACGGCGAAGCCCGCCGGGCGCACGGCGCAGGCGGGAAGACGCTGACGATTTCGGGAGACTCTTATGCAGGGCGAACTCAATCAGGAAGAAATCGACGCCATGGTACGCGCCGCCCGCACCGGGGGACAGGCGCAGCCAGGGCAGGCCAAGGAACCGAAGGTCGAGCGCTGGGATGTGCGCCGCGCCGGGCAGATTGGCCGGACGCGGCTGCAGGCGATCACCCGCCTGCACGAGAATTTCGCGCGCAATCTGGCCAACGCGCTGGCCACCTATCTGCGCGTGGTGCTCAATACCACTCTGGTTTCGGCCGAGCACCTGACTTACCGCGAGTTCACCGAGCGCATTCCGGAGATGACCTATCTGGCCGCGTGCAAGATGGAGCCCATGGGCCTGACCGGAGCGCTGCAGCTCGATCTGAAGGTGGCCTTCCCCATCATCGATCTGCTGCTCGGCGGGGAGGGTAAGCCGCTGGCCACGCCCCGCGACATCACCGGCATCGAGCAGGAGATTGTCGAGAGCGTCTCGCGCATCGTGTGCCGCGAGCTGGGCGCGGCCTGGAGCGCAGTCGAACTGCAAGTGGAATTTGAAAAGCGCATTGAGATGGCGGACGCCGTGCGGCTGATGCCTCCGCACGAGAAGGTGCTCTCGCTTAGCTTCGAAGTGGCCCTGCTCGAGGTGCGCGGCGGGTTGAATCTGGCGGTTCCGGTGGCGCTCTCGCACGCGCTGCTGCGCAAGATTTCCGTCTCCTGGGGGGAGCGGCCGCGAGCCCCCGAGGAGTGGCGGGAGCGGCTGCGCGGGCGGCTGCTGGAATGTCCCTTTCCCGTGGAGCTCGACGTGAGCGGGCTCAGCGCCAGTGTGGGCGCGCTCTCGGAAATGGAGCCGGGAACGCTGCTCGCGCTGGGGCGCAGCGCGGCGCAACCCGCGTCGCTGGTGGTGGGCGGGCGGGAAATGTTCACGGCGATTCCGGCGCGGCGCGCTGAGGCCCGCGCGGCCCAGTTGCTCCACATGGTGCTGAAGGCGGTGGCGGCGGAAGAAGCCAAAGAAAGTAAAGAAAGCAAAGAGGCGAAGCAATAATGGCGGAACCGGAAGCGGGAAGCGCCCAGCCGCCGGTCGAGTTTCTCGAACTGTGGGCGGCGCAGGCAGCGCAGGTGATCGGCCAAATCGCCGGCGCGGCGACACCGTGCGCCATCAAAACCGAGGCACCAGCCGAAGCTGCGCCCGTGGGCGAGGGGGACCTGTGGGTTCTGGTCGCGTGTTCGGGCGGGCTGCGCGGCGAAATGAGCTGGCGGGTTCCGTCTGCGGCCGTGTTGCGCCTGGCGCAAGCCTTCATGGGCGAGCCGGCCAACCCGGAAGCCGGGCTCACTGCGGATCACAAGGATGCGCTCATCGAGCTGTTGCGGCAGGTTGCGGGACTGGCCGCAACCGCGGCGAAGAAGCGTTGGGGCGAAATTCAATTGCACGTCGAGATGGCTGCGGCAGCGCCCTCCTGGCCGCCGGCGGAGACGTTTTGGCTCGCGGTCGGCGAAGCTCCGGCGATGACGCTCGAAGCCGGACTGAGCGCGGCGCTGGTGGCGGAGCTGCGCGCGGAAAAAACGGAGGAAAAGAAGGAAGAAAAAAGCGACCTCGCGCCGCCAGCCCCTGCCGCTCCGCCCGCTCTGCCTGGCGAAGCTCCGGCGGGCGCCATGGACATGTTGCTCGAGGTGCAGCTGGCGGTGACCATGCGCTTCGGAGCGCGCCGCCTGCTGTTGCGCGAGGTGCTTGAGCTCACCCCGGGGGCCGTGGTCGAGCTCGATCGCAAGGTGCAGGAGCCGGTGGAGCTGCTGCTCGATGGCAGGCTGATCGCGCGCGGCGAAGTGGTGGTCATCGACGGCAACTACGGGCTGCGCGTGACCGACACTTCGCCGCTCTCGCCGCCTGCCGGAGCTGCGCGCGGCCAGGTGGCGCGGCCTTGAGGGAGGCGGAATGCTGAGGAGCCGGATTCGCGCCTGGCGCCATGCGTTGCGCGGGCTGGGCGTGCAGTGTGCGAGCTGCGGCCGGACTTACTACCGGGTGCCATGGCCGCGGACCCGGGCGCGATGGCGGGGGGCGGGCATGGCGGGCGGCTGGTACTGCCGTGCGGAATGCTTGCAGCTGGCGCTGGCGGAGGTTTTGGGAAGGGAGCGCTCGGTTGCGCGG
>Ga0187781_10002413_pt1 | contig 14252 bp, 10 predicted proteins | sample 0715_SJ02_MP02_2_FD_132447 | JGI IMG/M metagenome (GOLD analysis project Ga0187781, IMG submission 132447) | Tropical peat soil microbial communities from peatlands in Department of Meta, Colombia - 0715_SJ02_MP02_20_MG | ecosystem: Environmental > Terrestrial > Soil > Wetlands > Peat | place...
AGCCGCGCAAACACTTCGCCCGCCTGTTCGGCCGAAACCGATCCGGACAGGATGCGCGCGCCGGTCAGGAACATGTGCTCCTGGCCGAACAAGCGCAGCGCGTCGAGCATCTCCTCATAGCTGCGGGTCTCCGAAAGCGCGGGCGCCAGCTCGGCTTCGAGCCGGCTCTCGTCGGGCGGCGCGCCGAAGAAGCTCGGATCGATCAGCGGATCGATGACGTGAGGGTGCTGCGCCAGGATTTCGGCAAGCCGCGGGGCGGCTCCCAGGATCAGCGCGATGAAGCGCACAAGGTCGGGATGCTGCCGCAGCAGCGACAGAAACCGCCCGCCGGCGCGCAGGCCGGCGAGAAATCGATCAAAGGCCGCAAACGCCGCGTCCGGATTTTCCGCGCGCGCGAATTGATCGATGATGACCGGCAGGAGCTCGAGGAGATTGGCGCGCGCCTGCTCGCCGCGCAACGCTCGATAGACCGCCCGCTGCCACCGGTACACGGCCGCGGCGACCTCGCGCGGCTGGCGAAAGCCCATTTGCGCAAGCCGATCGAGCGTGGCGCCCTCCCCCTCCGGCGTCGCGAATGACAGGTTCTGCTGCCGCGCCAGGGTGTCGGGAGCCTGCTCGAACAGACGCACATAGTGCCGCTCGACCGAACGCAAATGGCCGATCAAGATGTCGGCGAAAGCATCGCGATCCGGAAAGCCGAGAAAACGCGCAAATTGGTCGAGCGCTGCGGAATCGCTCGGCAAGGTATGGGTTTGCTCATCAGCGGTCATTTGCAGGCGGTGCTCGACGCGGCGGAGGAAATCATAGGCGGCGGTCAGCTGGTCGCGCGCCTCGGCGTCGATCCAGCCGCCGGCAGCGAGCGCGCGAAGCGTCGCGACCGTGCTTCGGCCGCGCAATTCGGCGTGGCGGCCGCCAGCAATGAGCTGTTGCGTCTGCACAAAAAACTCGATCTCGCGGATGCCGCCGCGGCCGAGCTTGACGTTGTCGCCTTCGACCGCGATTTCGCCATGGCCGCGATAGGCGTGGATCTGCTGCTTCATCGCGTGCACGTCGGCGACGGCCGCATAATCGAGATATTTGCGCCAGACGAAGGGCGAGAGATCCCGAAGGAGCCCCTCGCCCGCGGCCAGGTCGCCGGCGCAAGGCCGCGCCTTGATCAGCGCTGCGCGTTCCCAGTTCTGTCCCCGGCCTTCATAATACTCGAGAGCGGCATCTCTCGAGATCGCTATCTGGGTCGAGGACGGATCCGGGCGCAGCCGCAGATCGACGCGAAAGACATAGCCGTCGACAGTCCGTTCCTGCAGGATTTTCACCAAGTCCCGGGTTAGCCGCACATAGAACGGCGCAGGTTCCGCGTCGGTGATCGATCCCCGCCGACGCGGATCGAAGAAGACCATGAGGTCGATATCGCTCGAAAAGTTGAGCTCATGGCCGCCCATCTTACCCATGGCGAGCACGATCAATCCGGAATCGGCTTCGGGGTTTCGCGGATCGGGCGGGGAGAGCTTGCCGCGGTCGCCGGCTTCGGCGAGGAGGAAATGTACCGCGACTCTGAGTGCCGTCTCGGCGACGTCGGTGAGCGCCTCGGTGATCCGGGCGAGCGGCCAGACGCCGCCGATGTCGGCGAGCGCGATCAGGAGCGCCGCCTCCGCTTTCATGCGGCGCAGAATCCGCATCAGCGCATCGCGCTCCGGCGCGGCTGCGGCGGCGCGATAGGTCTCGGCGAGAAGCGCCGCGAGCGCCGCTTCGGGCTCGCGCGTGAGAAGCCGCGCGGTCCGTGGCGGGTCCGCGCTGATGAGGTCCCGCAAATACGGCGCGGCTTCGACAATGCCGGCCAAAACGCTCGCCAGCGTCCGATGGTCTTCGATCAGCGATTTCAGCGTCTTAGCTGATGTTCCTCGACCGGCCCCTGAGAGCCATTCGGAGACCGCCTTGCGCGCTTTTGCCATCGGCCGGGGCAGCGCGCCTGCCAACCGCCGGACCAAGGCCCTCTGATCGATATTTTGCTTCGGCTGTTTGGCGCGCGCGGGCCGCTTCATCGCGTCCCCGGCGGGCCGGCGCTCGGCAGCACGATCATGCTTTTGAGCCCCGGCGCATTATCCTCGAGCTTGAGCTCGCCGCCATGCAGGCGCGCCACGGCCGACGCGAGGCTGAGCCCGAGGCCGGAGCCCGGCGCCGAGCGGCTCTGTTCGAGGCGCACGAAGCGCTCGACGACGCGGCCGCGATCGGCGGCGGGAATGCCGGGGCCGTGATCGGCTACCGACAGCGTGATGCGCCCGCCCTCGCGCCCGGCTCCGACCACAATCTCGGCCGGCGCGCCGTTGATCTTGCTCGTCTCCGGACTGGCATATTTGATCGCGTTGTCGACGAGATTGGCCAACGCCTGGCCCACCAGCTCGCGATTGCCGCGGACCGGCGCGGCACCGGGCGCATCGATGGTGAGCATCAATCCCTTGTGCTCTGCAAGCGGCTCGTACAGCTCACCGACGCCACGCGCCACGTCGGCGGCATCGAATTCGGTCATGTTGTCGCGCGCCTGGCCGGACTCGGCGCGTGCGATCATCAGTAGCGCGTCGAAAGTACGAATGAGCTCGTCGGACTCCGCGATGGTCGCCTCCAGCGCGGCGCGGAAATCGGCCTCGCCGCGGGCGCCGCGCAAGGCCTCCTCGCAACGGTTGCGCAATCGGGTCAGCGGCGTCTTGAGATCGTGAGCGATGTTGTCGGAGACTTCCTTGAGGCCGCGCATCAGCGCCTCGATCCGCTCCAGCATGGCATTGACGTTGTCGGAAAGCCGATCGAGCTCGTCGCCGGTGCCGGCGATGGGCAACCGGCCGGAAAGGTCGCCGGCCATGATGGTTTGCGCGGTTCCGGTCATGGCGTCGATCCGTTTGAGCACCCGGCGGCTGACGAAGAATCCACCGGCGAGCCCGAGCACGACCACAAGCGCGAACGACCACCGCCCGGCATTGGCGATGATCGCATAGATGCGTTCGCGCTCCTCGAGATCGCGTCCGACCAGCAAATGGAAGCCGGCAGGAATGTCGACGACCCGCACCAGGGCGCGGTGCTCGACATCCTCCGACGCCTCGACCCGACGATACGGAATCTCGAGCCAGCCCGGATGATCAAGCACGCCGGGTTCGAGCGATTCGACGTTGCCGGCGAGCGTCTCTCCGGTCGGAGTGGTCAGGAGAATAAGACTCGAGCCCGGACGGCGCGAGCGCAACTCAACGACGATGACCAGCCGCCGGATGCCGCCTTGCTCGTATTGCTCGCTCAGCCCATTGATTTCGGTATTGACGCGGTGGGTGATCTGCTCGGTGATCAACCGGCGCGTGTTGAGCGCGAAGTAGCCGAGCAGCGACATCGCGAACACGATGAAAATCAGCAGATAGGCCAGCGTCAGCTGAAACGCGGTGGTGCGGAGAAGCTTGCCGAGCGCGGTCACGGATCGAGGCCTCTATCTTCCGGCCCAAAGTGAAATAAGGTGTTCAAGTTGACAAGGAGTCGGGCAAACACTCCTTTTCCGCCTGATCCATTGCCAGAGTACTTGCTTGGAAGCCAATGAAAAACCTGAAAGGTTAAAGAGGCAAAGTCGGATCCATCACGATGGGACCTCTCGCGGGAATTCGTATCGTCGAATTTGCCGGTATCGGACCGGCGCCGATGGCGGCAATGCTGGTCGCCGATCTCGGCGCCAATGTCATCCGCATCGACCGGCTCGCTCCGAGCGGGCTCGGCATCGGCATGCCGACACGGTTTGGCTTGCTGAGCCGGGGGCGCCCATCGGTGGCGATCGATCTCAAGCACAAGGAGGGGATCGCGCTCGCCGCCGATTTGATCGATAAAGCCGACGCGCTGATCGAAGGCTTCCGCCCGGGCACGATGGAGCGGCTCGGCCTCGGCCCAAAAGAGGCGTTGGCGCGAAATCCGCGTCTCGTCTATGGCCGCATGACCGGATGGGGGCAATCGGGTCCGCTCGCGCAGGCGGCCGGCCACGACCTCAATTACCTCGCGCTGACCGGCGCGCTCGCAGCCATCGGCCGGGCCGGATCAAAGCCAACCCCGCCTTTGAATCTGGCCGCGGATTTCGGCGGCGGTGCGCTTTACCTCGCCTTCGGCTTGGCCTGCGCCATGGTCGAGGCGCAACGGTCGGGAAAGGGCCAGATCGTCGATGCGGCAATGACCGAGGGTGCCGCCTCGCTAATGACCGCGTTCTACGGCATGTACGCCGCGGGCCTGCACAAGCTCGAGCGCGGGACGAACCTCCTCGATTCCGGATCGGCAATCTACGAGGTCTACGAGTGTGCGGATGGCCGCTTCATCTCGATCGCGCCGATCGAGCTCAAATTCCGTGAAGTCCTGTTCGAGCGGCTGGGTCTGCCCTACACGACCGACGACGGCCCGGCGGTGCGCAGCCGGCTGGAAAAGCTTTTCAAGACGCGCAGCCGAGACGACTGGTGCGCGCTGCTCGAAGGAACGGATGCGTGCTTTGCTCCGGTGCTCACCATCGCCGAAGCGCCGCACCACCCGCATAATGTCGCGCGCGGCAGCTTCGTCGAGGTCGAGGGCGTGGTGCAGCCCGGCCCTGCTCCGCGATTCAGCCGGACGCCCGCCGGCCGCCCGAGCCCGCCGCGCGGGCTCGGCGAAGGGTCGCGGTCCGCGCTCATGGATTGGGGCATCGCGCGCGAGAAGATCGACGCGCTGTTTTCCCGCGGCGTGCTTGGCGAGCCCAAAACGCAGGACGCCGCAGCGAAGTAGCGATCCGAGCGTTGGCGCTGCCGCGCGGCGATCGGGCGGAGCCGGATCAGCGCGCACCCTCGCGGATCATATATCCGGCGCCGCGCACCGTATGCAAAAGCGGCAGCGCAAAACCCTTGTCGATCTTCGAGCGCAGCCGCGAAATATGTACATCGATGACGTTGGTCTGCGGGTCGAAATGATAGTCCCACACATTCTCCAAGAGCATGGTGCGGGTTACCACCTGGCCGGCGTGCCGCATCAGATATTCGAGCAGGCGGAATTCGCGCGGCTGCAACTGCAGCTCCTGGCCGGCGCGGCTGACCTCGTGCGACAACCGGTTGAGCTCGAGATCGGCGACGCGATACACGGTCTCCTCGCCGCGGCTCGCGCGCCGACGGGCGAGCGCTTCGATGCGCGCCAGCAATTCCGAGAACGCGTAAGGCTTGGCGAGGTAATCGTCGCCGCCGCTGCGCAACCCCTTGACGCGGTCATCGACCTGCCCGAGCGCGGAGAGGATGAGCACCGGCGTTTCCACCGACTTGCCGCGCAACGCGGCAATGACGGAGAGACCATCGAGCTTCGGCAGCATGCGGTCGACGATCAGCACGTCGTATTGCCCCTCGAGCGCGAGCGCGAGGCCCTCCTCGCCGTCGGTGGATTGGTCGGCAATATGGCCGACCTCGCGCAACGCCTTGACCAGATAGTCGGCCGCGTCGCGATCGTCCTCGATAATGAGAAGACGCATGATGTTGCCGGGCCCGAGAAACCGCTGGCGGCCGATGGCCTGCCATCGGCAAATCATATCATCTTGCAAGCCGCTGCCGGCAACATCGGGAGCGCGAGACAAATTGAGGGGGCAGCGAGCGGCTAGCTCACTGCCCCCTCGACCGACTCCACCCCCGGCGGGGGCGACGGATGCCGGAGGCAGAGTCGGTATTCTGCGGGGACGGGCCTTGCGGCCCGTCCCCAGGGTACGCCCGCCAGCGGGGGCGACGGATGCCGGCGGATCGCCCCATTCGTTCGAGCATGATAGGAAAGCGGATCCGGCCTTCCGAAACCATGCTCCTTAGGCGTTGCCGAGGGGCAGAGCGACGAAGCGGGTGCCCTCGTTTGACTTCACCCGAAACAACAGCGTGTGCTTGCCTTCCTTGCGCGCATCGGCGACCTGATTGCGCACGTCGCTCGGGCTCGAAACTGATTTGCCGCCGACATCGAGGATCAGGTCACCGACCTGGAAGCCATGATCGGCGGCGATGCCGTTCGGATCGACCGCGGTTACGAGCACGCCCTTGCCGTCGGAGCCGGCCGCCTTGCTGCCGGGAGCGAGCGTGAGCCCAAGCTTGGGCACGTCGCTGTCGGGCGCCTGGTGCTGGTCCTCATTCGCCGCCTGCTTCTGGTTCGGCAGCGTGCCGAGGGTCAGCGACACGGTCCTTTCCTGACCGTCGCGGAACAACCCAAGCTTGACCGTGGTGCCGGGATTCATCGTGCCAATTCGCCGCGCCAGCTCGCGGGCGTCGTGGACCGGGGTGCCGTCGACCGAGGTGATGACGTCGCCGCTCTGGATTCCAGCCTTGGCTGCGGGACTGTCGTGCTGCGGCTCGGAGACCAGAGCGCCGGTCGACTTCTTCAAGCCGAGGCTGTCGGCGATTTCCGGCGTCACCGGCTGTATCTGCACCCCGATCCAGCCGCGGGTGACGCTGCCTTTGTCGCGCAACTGCGCGACCACGCCCTTGACCGTCTCGGCGGGTATGGCGAAGGCGATGCCAACTGAACCGCCGGAGGGCGAGAAGATCGCGGTATTGACGCCGATAACATTGCCTTCGACGTCGAAGGTCGGACCGCCGGAATTGCCCTTGTTGACCGGTGCGTCGATCTGGATGAAGTCGTCATAGGGCCCGGTGCCGATATCGCGGCCGCGGGCCGAGACGATACCGGCGGTGACGGTGCCGCCGAGGCCGAACGGATTGCCGACCGCGAGCACCCAATCGCCGACGCGCGGCGCGGTGTCGCCGAGCTTCACGTAGGGGAAGTCAGTGCCGTCGACCTTGATCAGGGCAAGATCGGTGCGCGGGTCGGTGCCGATCACCTTGGCGCCGTAGCTCTTGCCGTCGTCGGTCGTGACCTGGACGGTCTCCGCATTCTGCACGACGTGATTGTTGGTAACGGCATAGCCGTCGGCGGTGATGAAGAAACCGGAGCCTTGGCCGGTAACGATCTCATGGCCGCCCTCGCCGCCATTGGGCATGCCGAAGCGGCGGAAGAAACGGTCGAACGGCGAGCCGGGCGGGAACGGAAGCTCGTCATTGCTCAGCCCGGACGTAACCGGGCGCTCCATCTTGACCCGCACCGAGATCACGGCCGGTTTGACCTTCTCGACGATGTCGGCAAAGCCGACGGGACGTTGCGGGAGCTGCTGGGCCTGCTGTGTCAGGTTCTGCGCATGGGCAGCGCCGGTAAAGAAATCGACTTGCGGCGCATAGGGAGCAAAGACTGTCACCGCGCCGAGGCCGGCGATCGTCGTTGCCAAGAGCGCGATGCGTCGCGCCGACAAACCGCGATGCCGAGCTTGGTTATTGTCGTTCATGAGCCATCTCCAGAATCGTTGTCCCGTCTCGCAACGACGGTGGCTTGGGATCCAACACTTGATGGGAATGTGGGGCTCGTCGCATTACCGGGCGATTTCCCCCGCATTAAAACTTGGTAATGCCGCGGCGTGCACAATTCTCCTGCAAAAACAGGATGTTGATGCAAGCAGCCGGGTCGCGCGGCGCAGCGGCCGCGGGTCGGCAGGCGGCGCGGAAACCGACCGAGACGGTTCCCGATGATCGCGATTTCAGTCGCGCAACAGATCCGATAATCGCGCTTCTTCGGCGGGCGTCAGGTTCGGCTCCGGCACCGCCGGTGCCATCCGCCTTCGCCGGACCAAGGCGAGTGCGAGCGTCATCCCGATCACGAGCGCAGCGGGCGGCAGGCCCCACAACAGCGCGGTGTGCCACGACAGACGAGGCTTGAGCAGCACGAACTCGCCATAGCGCGCGACGAGGAAATCCATCACCTCGGCGTCGCTGTCGCCGGCCTTGAGGCGCTCACGCACCAGAACGCGCAGATCATGCGCGAGCGGCGCCTCGGAATCGTCGATCGACTGATTCTGGCACACCATGCAGCGCAATTCCTTGGACAGCGTCCGCGCGCGCGCTTCCAGCGTCGGGTTCGCCAGCGTCTCGTTGGGCTCGACCGCGGCGAGCGGCAGTGACGCCGAGACCACCGCCAACAGGCTCAAACAAATCGTCATCGCCGGAAGGAGAACGCGTAAAGACGCCACGGTTCTTACTCCGCCGCCTGGAGTGACGCTCGCGATTTCGCCGCCCGCGGCGCGCCGATGCGCAACCGCCGGTCCGACAGCGACAGCGCGCCGCCGATAAACATGATGACGGCGCCGAGCCAGATCATCAGCACTTGCGGCTTGAAGTAGAGCCGGACCGGGATGGCGCCGTCCGGGTTCGGATCGCCGATCGACAGATAGAGCTGGCTGACGCGACGCGTCATCAGCGCCGCTTCGGTCGTTGCCATGTTGCGGGCGGGGAACGTGCGCCGGCTCGGCTCCATGGCGCCGAGAAGGTCGCCGCTCGCGCGACGTACGGTGAAATGACCGACGAGGTCACGATAGTTCGGGCCTGCCCGATTGAATAATCCGTCGAAGGTGAGCCGGTAATGGGCGACATCGAGGGTGTCTCCCGGCTTGAGCGCGGCGACGCGCTCGCTGCTCCAGGCGGTGACGGCGACGATGCCAAACACGGTGACGCCGATGCCGAAATGCGCAAGCGCGGTGCCCCAGGCCGACCGCGGCAATCCGGCGGCGCGACGCAGCGCCGCTGCGAACGGCACGCGCAGAAACATCGTGCGCTCGGCAATATCGACGAGAGCGCCGGCCATGACAAAGACCGCGAGCCCGATGCCGAACGGCGCCAGCACCGGACCGCCATGCTGGAGCGCCAGCGCAGCCGCCACCGCGACGATGCCGAGCGCCGCGGCTGCGAACAGGCGTTGCGCCGCGCCCGCGAGGTCGCCGCGCTTCCAGCCAAGCAATGGGCCGAACGGCATGATCAGCAACAGCGGGGCCAAGAGCGGGCCGAACGTCATGTTGAAGAACGGCGGCCCGACGGAAATCTTCTCCCCGGTCAAGGCTTCGAGCGCCAGCGGATAGAGCGTGCCGACGAACACGGTGGCGCAGGCCGTCGTCAAAAACAGATTGTTGAGAACGAGCGCACCTTCGCGCGAGATCGGCGCGAACAGGCCGCCCTGTTTGAGCAACGGCGCCCGCACCGCGTAGAGGAGCAGCGCCCCGCCGATGAACACCATCAGAATCGCCAGGATGAAGATGCCGCGCCTTGGATCGACGGCGAAGGCATGCACCGAGGTGAGCACGCCGGAGCGCACCAGGAAGGTGCCGATCAGCGACAACGAAAACGCGAGAATCGCAAGCAGGATGGTCCAGACTTTCAGTGCGCCGCGCTTTTCCATCACGACCGCGGAATGCAAGAGCGCGGTGCCTGCGAGCCAGGGCATCAGCGAAGCATTTTCGACCGGATCCCAGAACCAGAAACCGCCCCAGCCCAGTTCGTAGTAAGCCCAGTACGAACCGCCGGCGATTCCCAGCGTCAGGCACATCCAGGCGCCCAGTACCCAGGGCCGCACCCAGCGTGCCCAGGCGGCGTCGATGCGGCCCTCGAGCAGCGCGGCGATCGCGAACGAGAAGGCGATCGAGAACCCGACATAGCCGAGATAGAGGAGCGGCGGATGGAAGGCGAGACCGGGGTCCTGCAGGATCGGGTTGAGGTCGCGCCCCTCGAACGGCGCTTCGACAAGGCGCAGGAACGGATTCGACGTGGTGAGAATGAACAAATGGAAGGCGGCGGCGATCCAGGCCTGGACGCCAAGCGCGTTGGCCTTGAGCACCGCGGGCAAATTGCCGCCGAAGGCGGCGACCAGCGCGCCGAAGAAAGCGAGGATGAAGACCCACAGCATCATCGAGCCTTCGTGATTCCCCCACACGCTGGTAAGCCGGTAAATGAGCGGCATTGTCGAGTTCGAATTCTCGTAGACATTGAGCACGGAGAAGTCGGAGGTGACGTAGCAGATCGCCAGCGCGGCAAACGCCGTCGCGACAAAGGCAAACTGCGCGAGCGCCGCCGGCGCCGCAATGCTCATCAGCACCGGGTCGTTGCTGCGCGCGCCGAGGATCGGCATCGAGCCCTGAATGAGGGCAAGCCCCAGCGCCAGCATCAGCGCGTAGTGTCCGAGTTCGGCGATCATGGGCTCTTTCCGCCTGCCGCCACGGCGCCACGCTGGCCGTAGGCGTCCTTCCAATGCCCCGACTTTTTCAAAGCGTCGGCGACCTCTTTCGGCATGTAGGTCTCGTCGTGCTTGGCGAGGATGGTGTCGGCGTTGAACACACCGCCGGCGTCGAGCGAGCCTTCGGCAACGACGCCCTGGCCCTCGCGGAATAGGTCGGGCAGCACGCCCTGATAGGCGACCGGCAATCTGCTCTTGCCGTCGGTCACTTCGAACCGGATTTTCAGATTGTCGCCGCGCACCAGGCTGCCCGGCTGCACCAGTCCGCCGAGCCGGATGCGCGCTCCGGGCGCGACGTGCTTGTCGGCTACGTCGCTTGGCGAGTTGAAAAACACGATAGTGTCGCGCAACGCACCGAGCACGAGCGCGACCGCGATCGCGAGCACGCCAAGCCCGCCGCCGATCAAGACGAGACGCCGGCGCTTGCGCGTCATTGTGCTGGTGTCCGCATGATCCCGGCCGTCAGCCTTCGAGACCCAGTCCCTTGACGAGATCGTCGATCCGCCTGACCTCGTCGGGACGGCCGGCGAGCGCTCGCCTGGCGTCGGCGGCAGCGCCGCGCGCCCCGTCGCGATCGCCGAGCACGACATAGGAACGCACCAGACGCAGCCAGCCCTCGACGTCGCCGCCGTCATTTTGCAGCCGATCCGCGAGCCGCGCGACCATGCCGCGAATCATGTCGCGGCGCTGGTCATCGCTCAGCGTCGAGGCCGCCGCCAGGTCATCGGTATTCGGCCCTGCTGCCGCGACCGGCACACGGGCGACGCGGGCCAGCGCGCCGCGGACGAATTCGGTCCATTGCGCCGCGGGCGGCGCGTCGGCAAGGAGCGAACGCCAGATCGCGGCGGCGGCATCGGCCTTGCCGTCCTGCTCGGCCGCGAGACCGAGAAAGTACCGCGCCTTGGCTTCGTGCGGATCGCTGGCCACAGCGCGTTCGAACAAATCCTTGGCCTCGGCGGTGACCATGCCGTCTGAGGCAGCCGCCAGCGCCTCGCCGAGATCGGATTCCCGCGTTGCGGTCGCGCCGTTGAGCGCCAGCGATTTGCGCCGCGCCTCGACGGCGTCGTCGAAGCGGCCGAGGCGCATATAGACCGGGGCGATCACTTCCCAGCCGGAGCCATCATTGGGATTGCGGGCGAGGTGCGCCTCGACCTGGCTGACGAGGCTTGCAATCGACTGATCGCCCTGCGGTGAGGTGACGCGCGCGAACGCCGGCTCTCCCGGGAGATCGGGCGAGCCGAGCGCGAAGTAAAGGCTCGGCGGCCCGAGCGGCAAAATGACCAATGCCGCCACCGCGGCGGCCCGGCGGCGGCGCAAATTCCGCGGCGCGGCGGCGACGAACGCAGCCGGCGCCTCGTGGTCGGCGGCGACGAGGAGCCGGCGCGACACTTCGAGCCTCGCTGCTTCGGCCTCGGCTTCGCCGATCAGCCCGGCAGCGCGATCGCGGTCGATCTCCTGCAATTGATCCTTGTAGACCAGAAGGTCGCTGCCGCCGCGCCCGCTGCGCGGGCTGCGCGCCAACGGCCACAAGACGGCGAGGATCGCCGCCACGGTCATCGACGCAAAAACCAAAAACAAGATCATGGCGCCCACAACCATCGGCCCGGCGGCAACCGCAGCGGAAGGCGCTGCTGCCCAAGGGGCGGCTACATCATCACGGCGTCAATGCGGCGGCAATGGGAGCCATGGCGCGGCAATTGAGCGCTGCGGCAACCGAGGGCGGCCGTCGGCGACCGGGCCTCGATCACGCCCGTACCGATTTGCGGTCGGCAGAGCCGGCCTGCACCGCCATCTCGGCGGCTTTGGCCAAGAGCCCAGCATAGTCGGCGCCGAACAGCGTCCGGCAAAACCGGACCGCGGCTTCGACCTGCGATTGACGGAACGGGCGGTCGCCGTCGCCGGCCTGGCGCAACGTGTCGAGCAGCACCTTGGTGCCGGTCTCCAGGTATTCGCGCAGCTCGACGTAGCTGCGCATCGTGGCCTCATTGATCGCGAGCTCGCTGGCGTAGCGATGACAGGCGCCGACGAGATCGACCAGGATTTCGGCATCGCCGACGTCGATCGCATCAAGAAGCGAGCCCGGAACGATCTCCTTTCCCGGCCGCGGCCGCAACAGGCGGCGGACGCGGCCCGGCGCCGCATCGATCTCGGTCTTGAGCAGGTTGGAAATCTCGGTGCGGATTGCGGTGAGCTGCCGGCTCCAAGGCGAATCGACGGAGAGGTCGAGTTCGGTACGCAAGCCGCGCGCCGCGTCGTGCAATCCCTTGAGCAGCGAGGTGACCCGACGATGCGCCTTCAGCTGCACGCGCAACTCGCGCACCATGCATTCGACCTCGCTGAGCACGATCGTAACCGCGACCGCAAACGGCGTTTCCGAGACCCGGGCGGTGTCGTCGCTCTCGGCGGCACGGGAAGCGATACGGATGAGCTGCCACGGCGCCTCGATGCGGCCCATGACCAGGACGAGGCCATAAAGGAAGACGTCCGCCTTGCGCGCGGCGCCCTCCGGCGATCGCGGCGAGGTCGCGCCGTGGAGCAGCGCCTTCACCGCGTCGATCTGCTCGCGCTCGAAAGTCCGCATGTGGTCCGGCAATCGGCGCGCCAGGTCGCCGAGCACGTCGCGGATCGCGAGCACGCGGGTGACGGTGTTGAGATCATCGAGCGCCCGCGGCGTGCCGACCTGAACGGCGAGGCGTCGGCGTGCCTTATCATCACCGGCAACCGCGTCGATCGTTTCGCGGACGCGCTGGATCGCCCGGTCTTGCAGGACGCGGGTCAACTGGTCGGCTTTCACCCTGTCATCGGCAACCAATGAGCGGTTGATGTCCTGGCTCAGCGTTCTGGCTTCGGCCGGCATCAGATCGCGGCCGATCCACCCCCAAATCGGATCGAGGGACACGCGCGCGAGGCGTCCGACGCGCTTATGATCCACGGCATCGTCGGTAAGGAATGGCTCGAGCGGCGCGAAGAACAGCCGAGCCGCATCGCCGACGCGCGGTGCCGAATGCTCCGCGCCGCGGATCGCGCGACGCAACTCCTGCAGCACCAGATCGTTGCCGGCGACCTCTTCGCCGCGCAGCAAGCCGCGCTCAAGCTCGGCGATGAGCATGGCCCGGGCCTCTGGCGTGAGAGTCCGCAGATAGTCGCGCAGCCGCTCGGTGGATTGCTGCCCGCCGCTCGTCATGGAGAAACACACACCTCGCCTGGACGGCGCCCGATACCTTTCTAGTCGGCCGGCGCTTAAGAAGGCGTTACCCAAAATGTCAGGATTCCGCGGTGAAAAACCGCGTGGCGCGGGCGCTTAGCCCACGGTCGTCCAGGTGCCGTCGGGATTGCGACAGGCGGTGCCGCGCTGCACCTGCGGCTGGCCATCGATGTAGATCGTGTGCGTGTACTGCCGGCAGGAGGCGCCGTTGATCTCGGAGACCGGGCCCGGCACCACATTGCCGTAGCGGCCGGAGTCCGGGTTGCGCCAGGCGACCGGAGCACCGGACGGTCCGGTTTCCAGGGCCTGCATCTGCGCGGCATAAGCGCGCCGTTTGTCGTCGTCGTCAAGCGCGGCGCCGATGCGGTTGCCGAGGAAGCCGCCGACCGCGGCGCCGATCAAGGTCCCCGCCACGCGGTTGCCGGATCGGCCGCCAATGAGATTGCCAATCACGCCCCCAGTCACCACGCCAGCCGCCGTGCCCCCAGCCTCTTTAGGTCCGGAATCGGCCGAGCAGGCGGCAACGTTCAGGCCCACCAACGCAGCCGAGATGACCTTGATCGCCTGCATACCGTCCCCAAAAGACGCCGCGGCGCCCTGCACCGCGCGTATTGACGCCAAACACACACGCAATGATTGGGGCGAAACTCTGTCGGCTGCCCGCGCCCGGCAGCCTCCTAGGGTGCGACCTGGCCGCCGGGCAGCGCAAGCTCCGCACGCAGCCCCCCAATCGGCGCGGTGCCGAGCGAAAGGACGCCATCATAGAGGCTTGCGAGCTCGACGACGATAGAGAGGCCGAGGCCGGAGCCGGGCTTGCTCTCATCGAGCCTTTGGCCGCGCAGCGCCACCTGTTCGCGTTCCGAAGGCGAAAGACCGGGCCCGTCGTCGTCGACGATGATGCGCACGCGCGGCTTGTCTTGGCCCGCGGGCCGGTCGGCTACCACTTCGATCG
>Ga0187781_10002416_pt1 | contig 14246 bp, 12 predicted proteins | sample 0715_SJ02_MP02_2_FD_132447 | JGI IMG/M metagenome (GOLD analysis project Ga0187781, IMG submission 132447) | Tropical peat soil microbial communities from peatlands in Department of Meta, Colombia - 0715_SJ02_MP02_20_MG | ecosystem: Environmental > Terrestrial > Soil > Wetlands > Peat | place...
CACGGCGCGCTGCGCACTCGAACAGAATCGTGAAGTATTCGCCGTGCCCGGCAACGTCACCAACAAGAATTCATGGGGCCCGAATACCTTGATCAAACAAGGGGCGAAGCTGGTGGCGACCTGGGAAGACGTTTGGGAAGATCTGCCCACCGATGTACGACTTGCGTTAAGCCCGCCTGCCGCGGCTGAATCTCAGAACGGCGATTCGGCATCTCTATTTCCGGACGACGAGCTGCCGCCGCACGAAAAAAAGATTCTCAGCCTGCTGAAAGCCGACGAATCCACGCACATCGACGAACTGGTGGAGAAGCTGGAAGCGGTCATGTCCTCCTCTGAAATTTTTGCCGCATTGTTCGAACTGGAGCTGGCCGGGAAGGTGCGCCAGATGCCGGGGAAGAATTTTGTGAAGAGCTTTTAAAGCTGTCAGCTCTCAGCTGTCAGCTTTCAGCCGGAGATCGGGGAGGACTCATGCAGAGCTTCAGGAACCTGAAGGTCTGGGAGAAAGCGCACTTTTTGACTTTAGATGTGTACCGTTCTAGCCGGTCATTTCCGCGAGAGGAGCTGTACGGACTGACCAGTCAGATGCGGAGGTCGTCAGCCTCCATCGGAGCCAACATTGCTGAGGGTGCATGCCGCAAGGGAGATCCCGAGTTTGGCCGGTTTCTTCACATCGCGATGGGATCGGCGAGTGAATTGGAATATCACCTCCTGCTCGCACACGATTTGGAGATCATGAAAAGGTCGGACTACGAGCGCCTCTCAAGAGAGGTCGTCGAGGTCAAACGAATGCTGGCGGCACTCGTGCATAGGCTGAAAGCTGAGAGCTGACAGCTTGTTCCCCGTAACTTGGCACCCGCTTGACATTCGTGCTAGCTTCAAAAAACGGAATCCAAAGAAATTGAGGAAACATTGTCTAAAAGTTTAGTCATTGTCGAATCGCCGGCCAAGGCGAAAACCATCCAGAAATATCTGGGCAAAGGCTTCTCGGTTGAGGCCTCGCTGGGGCATGTGAAGGATCTGCCCAAGAGCACGCTTGGGGTGGACATCACCAACGGATTTGAGACCGACTACATCGTCATTCCCGGCAAAGAGAAAGTTGTGGCCAAGCTGAAGAAGCTGGCGGCATCGGCTGACAACATTTATCTCGCGCCTGACCCGGACCGCGAAGGCGAAGCCATCGCCGCGCATCTGGCGGACGAACTCGACGAAAACGGCGCGAAGAAAAAATCCAAGAAAGTCAAGAAGGCCGATGCCGAAGCTCCGCCGCGCATTCAGCGCGTGACGTTCAACGAAATCACCAAGCGAGCGGTGCAGGCCGCGTTCGAGCATCCGCGGGCCATCGATCGGAATCTGGTCGACGCGCAGCAGGCGCGGCGGGTGCTCGACCGGCTCGTGGGCTACCAGGTTTCTCCGCTGTTGTGGGATAAAGTGCGCCGCGGGCTTTCTGCCGGCCGCGTGCAAACGGTTGCCCTGCGTCTGATCGTTGAGCGCGAACGCGAAATCAAGGCGTTCGAGAAAAAAGAATACTGGACCATCGACGCGCACCTGGCCGCCGCCAAGCCTCCTGCGTTCGACGCACGGTTTCTGGGCAAGGGCGAGGAAAGGATTGAGATCCCGAACGGCGAAGAAGCGGCCAAGATTCGCGCGGCGCTGGAAAAAGCCAGCTGGGCCGTGCGCTCAGTCGACAAGAAAGAACGCCGCCGCAACGCCGCACCGCCGTTCACCACCAGCAAGCTGCAGCAGGATTCCTCGCGTAAGCTGCGCTTCAGCGTGAAGCGCACCATGATGATTGCGCAGCGCTTGTATGAAGGCGTGGAGCTGGGTGAAGAAGGCCTGGTCGGCCTCATCACCTACATGCGTACCGATTCCACGCGCGTTGCGCCGGAGGCGATTCAGGAAGTTCGCGAGTATGTGGGCAGAGAGTATGGCGCGGCGTATCTGCCTGAGACGCCGAATGTGTTCAAAGAGAAAAAGGATTCGCAGGGAGCGCACGAGGCGATTCGTCCGACTTCGGCGGTGCGGCACCCCGATCAGATCAAACAGTATTTAAAAGAAGATGAGTTCAAGGTCTACAAGCTGATCTGGCAGCGCTTTGTGGCCTCGCAGATCAATCCCGCGGTGTTCGATCAGACCACGGTCGATATCGACGCCGTTAGCGGCAGCGACAAGTTCTGGTTCCGCGTGACTGGTTCGGTGCTGAAGTTCGACGGCTTCCTGAAAGTCTATGAAGAATCGAAAGAAGGCAAGGACGAGGAAGACGAGGAACTGAAGCACAAGCTGCCTGCGCTCGAAGCGGGCCAGAAACTGACTCTGCGCGAACTCAAGCCGGAGCAACATTTCACCGAACCTCCGCCGCGCTACAACGAAGCGTCGCTGGTGAAGGAACTGGAAGAACGCGGCATTGGCCGGCCTTCGACCTACGCCGCGATTCTTTCCACGATTCAGGAGCGGCAATATGTGACGAAGGTTGGAGGAAAATTTATTCCGACCGAAATCGGGCTGGTGGTGACCGATCTGCTGGTGGAAAACTTCCGCGACATTTTCGATGTGCAGTACACGGCGCGTCTGGAAGAAGAACTCGACGAAATCGAAGAAGGCAAAGAGAAGTGGCAGGACGCCATGGCCGAGTTCTACAAGAAATTCCAGAAGGATTTGAAGTATGCCGAAAAGCACATGGAAAACATCAAGCGGATGGAGAAGCCCACTGATGAGAAGTGCGAAAAGTGCGGCGCGCCGCTAGTGATCAAGTGGGGCAGGCACGGGTCGTTTTATGCGTGCAGCACATACGACAAAGACGATCCGAATACGTGCACGTTCACGAAAGAAAATCCCATCAACCTGCCGGACCTGGATTCTGCCGATATGCAGGAGACCGGCGCGGCCGACGAATACTGCGAAAACTGCGGCCGGATCATGGTGCTGAAGCGCGGCCGCTTTGGCCAGTTTATGGCGTGCACGGGTTATCCCGATTGCAAGACGACGCGGCGGCTGGATCAAGGCAAGAAAGTTCCCGACATTCCGCTCGATGAGCTGTGCCCGAAGTGCGGACGCAACATGATGATCCGCCACGGGCGCTTCGGCGAGTTCACCACCTGCAGCGGATATCCGGAATGCAAATACGTCAAGCAGAATTACATTGGGGTGAAGTGTCCGGAGTGCAAGGACGGAGATCTGGTCGAAAAGCGCGCTCGAAAAGGCAACACGTTTTACGGTTGCGGAAATTATCCGAAGTGCAAGTTCACGTCCGCGAACAGGCCGATCGCCGAGAAGTGCCCGAGTTGCGGCGGCGAGTACCTGGTGGAGAAGAATCTGAAAGCTGGCCCGGTGATCGCGTGTCCCAACAAGGAATGCGACTACGAGCGCCCGGCGCCGATTCCGCCCGAGGCCGCCGCTGGTGCGACGGCTACGGCGCACCAGGCCTGAAAAGAATTGGGTAATTTTGTAATTTGGTAATTGTGTAATTGGAAATCCGCATCCCCCCGGATGTTAAATTACACAGTTACTCAATTTCCCAATTACTCAATTCGCGAGGTGCCTCATGTCCCATCCGCCCACAACGGCCGATGCTCAACTCATCCTGCAACTCTACGATCTGCGCCGTGAAGCGGAAATGCGCAAGGCGCGTAGCTGGTGGGCAGGGGAATTTTTTCCTGAAAGCGCCGATGACTTCCTGAAAGTCGGATGGGCGATGGGGACGCAGGAGAACAATTGGCTGCGGCAGGTACATGGGTATTGGGGAATCGTTGCGTCCTTTGTGCTGCAAGGCGTACTCAACGAAGAGCTGTTCCTGAACCCCGCATTCAGCGGAGAGATGTTCCTGATCTTTGCAAAGGTGCAACCGTTTGTTGGGGAGTTGCGCGAAAAGCTGGGCGATCCCCAATCTTTTCTTGCCATCGAACAGGCGATTAACCGCACCGAGTGGGGCCGCGAACGGCTGCAGTTCATGCGCAAGCGCGTCGAGATGATGCGCGAGCGGCGAAAAGCACGCTCCTAGCTCGAGTCTTTCCATCTGATATCCTAATCGGCTGTGCGGATGATCTGGTGGTTTCTGATCCTGGGTGTTAGTACCCTGGTCGTGGTGTGCGTGGTGATTGCCCTGTACATGCATCTGCGAAGAAATCTGCAGAGGTCGCATGCGCACGACGGACCGATGAGGGAGCCGGAAAACGAGCAGGACGCCGGCCGGCGTTGAAGGTGGCATTGGGGGCAGGGAGGGACATCATGGCCAAGTTGGCGGATCAGACCTTGGGAACGCCGCAGGAGCGCATGCTGGAAGCGGCTGGTCAAGCCGCGCTGGTGGTGGGGGCGAGCCTGTTTGTGGCACTGTGTGCGCGCGTCACATTCTCGCTGCTGCCGCTTACTCCGGTTCCGCTGACGCTGCAGAATTTTGCCGTGCTCCTGGTGGGATTGTTGCTCGGGAGCCGGCGCGGATTCGCCGCGATGACGCTCTATTTGATTGAAGGCATGGCGGGGATGCCGGTTTTCAATGCCGCCGGCCCTGGCGGCGTTGCCCAACTGTTCGGCATCACCGGCGGATTTTTGCTGGCCTACCCCTTGGTTGCGTTTCTGGCGGGTTACATCTTCGAGCGAGGTGCGAAGAGCTTCGCGCGTGCGGTAATGGCTTCGCTCCTCGCGGAGATATTGCTGTTCGCCGGCGGCTTGAGCTGGCTTTACTGCTCTACCCATTCGCTGGCGAAGGCGGCTTACTTCGGGCTGTACTTTTTTGTCGCTGCAGAAGTTATGAAAATTTTGCTGGCGGCTGCGATTGCTTTTCGCTGGCGGCGTAGAGCCGGCCAGTAACGTTGTGGAGTTGATACGATGACTGCGGTATCCGAAGCGGCAAGAGCATCCGGCATCAACGGCGCCGGAGAAGTGCGCGGAATCAGCGTGGCTCACAGCCCCGATTCCGACGACGCGTTCATGTTCTATGGCTTGGCGACGCACAAGGTCCGCACACCGGGCCTGCGCTTTACGCATACGCTGTGCGACATTGAGACGCTAAACCAGAAGGCGCGCGAAGGTGTGTATGACGTGACCGCGATTTCGTTCCACGCGTATCCCTACGTGCAGGACAAATACGCGCTGATGGCGTGCGGCGGCAGCGTGGGCGAAGGCTATGGGCCCATGGTGGTTTCGCCGCGGCCCTTTACGGTCAACGAGATCAAGACGAAGCGAATCGCCGTTCCCGGAACTTTGACTACGGCGTACCTGGCCCTGCTGCTGTTTGCGCCTGGAGTCGAAACCGAAGTGGTTCCGTTCGATCAGATCATTCCGCAGGTATTGGAGGGCAAGTACGAAGCCGGACTGATTATTCATGAGGGCCAGCTCACCTATGACAAGTCCGGACTGCATCGCATTGTGGATCTGGGCCGCTGGTGGCAGAAGGTGACCGGCCTGCCGCTGCCTCTGGGTGGGAACGCGATTCGCCGTGCGCTGGGTTCGCAACTCATGTCGGCCGTGACGCAGGCACTGCGCGGCAGCATCCAGTACGGCCTCGAGCACCGCGAGGAAGCTCTTGCCTATGCCATGCAGTTTGCCCGCGACCTGGATGCGCAGTCGGCCGACAAGTTTGTCGGCATGTACGTGAATGAGCGCACGCTCGATTACGGCGCCGACGGGCGCGAAGCTGTCCACCGCCTGCTGGACATGGGGCACAAAGCCGGGATTATTCGGCCGGAAGCGAGAGTGGAGTGGGTGGGAGGAAGCTGTGAGCAATGAGCAGTGAGCAATGAGCTGTGAGCCGAAAGGTCTTTGCTCATCGCTCACTGCTCATTGCTCACAGCTCAAATCGCATGTCAACTTCAGAACCTAATCCTGCCTCCAACGGAGCCCAAACCCTCCTCATCGACGCCGACGACACGCTTTGGGAGAACAACGTTTATTTTGAGCGTGCCATCGAGCGGTTCATTTCTTTTCTCAATCATCACGAATTCAGTCCCGAACAAGTGCGCGAAGTGCTCAACGAAGTCGAGCGCGAGTGCATCGTGAAACATGGATACGGCCTGCATAGCTTCGCCCATGCTTTGGTGGATACGTTCGAAAAGCTAAGCCCGGAGCCCATTACGACTGAGTTGCACGCGCAAGTTTCGAGCTTTGCCCGGACCATCGAGAATCATGCGATTGAATTTCTTCCCGAAGTGCCGGAAACGCTGGCATATCTCTCGAGCCGGCATCGCCTGGTGCTGGTTACGAAGGGCGCAGACGACGAGCAGACGGGGAAAATCGAGCGATCAGGAGTGAGAGAGTACTTTACCGCTACGGAAGTGGTTTCAGAGAAGAACGCGCCAGTCTACCGGCGCATCGTGGAACACTACCAGCTCGATCCCGCTTCGACCTGGATGGTCGGCAACAGCCCGAAGTCCGACATCAATCCGGCGCTGGCCGCTGGGCTGCATGCGGTCTTTGTTCCTCATGGCGATACCTGGATTCTTGAGCACGAGGAAGTCAATCCCGCTCCGCCTCCCCAGAAGCTCCTGATCGTGGGCGGATTCGCCGAACTGCGCGAGCATTTTTAGGGCGTAGCACTTCTTGTTTTGTCATCCTGAGGAGCGTTCTTTGCGACGAAGGACCTGTGCGACTTGCCGCCGGATATCGGCGCCCTCGGGAGATTACATAGGTCCTTCGGCGAGCAGAAAACGCTCGCCTCAGGATGACAAAGCAATAGCTGCTCCGGCTTACGGGGGAGACCTACGGAGCGAAGCTCGCGTATCAAACTAACCAACAAGCGGCTCTCGCACACGGCGTTTCCCGCGTGCTACGCTCAAATTGCTCTGCGATCTGGCTCCCACTTCGTCAGTGGCGATTCAGACCAACAATCTAAGGCGGCTGTTGCACACCGTCGAGGCGCTTTCCGAACTCGGGCCCGCGCTCACCGCGGAGCGCGACTTTGCCGAGACCTCGCGCCTGATGCTGGCGGCCGTGATGGAAGCGGCGGGAGCGCGCGAGGGTGCGCTTTTTTTATTCAGTGACAAGCCCGCCATGCTGACCTCCACGACGTCGCTGGGGTTTGCGCTGCTGCCCGTGCCGGCGTTCATCCCGCTGCTGCCCAAACACGTGCATGCGCTGACGGCGGCGCACGCTCCGATTGTGCTCAACTCCACGACCTGCTCGGTATTTTTGAGTTCGAATGGCAATGTGGCGCCCGAATTGTTCAAGTGCCTTGCGCCCCTGAGAGCTGCCGGGCGTCTGGCCGGAGTGATCGCTTTGGGCCGCCGTCCCGGCGATGCGCTGTATGAGGACAGCGAACTGGATGCGCTCCAGCTTCTCTGCAGCTACGTAGCGCTGGCGGTGCAGAATCATTCGCTGACGCAGACCATCGCGCAGCGCGTTTCCGAGAACCTGCGCCTGATGGCCTCGCTGCACGGCTTTTACGACAACGCGCTGGAAGCGTTTGCCACCGCCATCGACGTTAAGCACGTCAACATTCATGGCCACTCGCTGCGCGTGGGGCGTTACGCGTCGGCCATCGGCGACGCCATGGGCATGGAGCCGGGCGAGGTTGCCGCGCTGCGCAGCGCCGGTTATCTCCACGACATCGGCAAAGTCGCCGTGGATCGCCGCCTGTTCGGCAAGCCCGGCGCGCTCGACCCCGAGGAATTCCGCGAGATGGCCGATCATACTGTGGTAGGCCACCAGATCGTCACGGGTGTGCAGTTCCCGTGGCCGAAGATTCCCGAGGCGGTGCGCTGGCATCACGAGCGCAACGACGGTTCCGGCTATCCCGACAGGCTTGCGCTACAGGAGTTGCCGATGGCCGTGCGCATTGTCGGCGTTGCCGACACCTTCGACGCCATGATCAGCACGCGGCCGTATCGCGCCCCGATGTCGGTCGGTAATGCTCTCAGCGATCTGGTGCGCATGACGCCCGACAAGTTCGACCCTAACGTCGTGCAGGGGCTGCTGATTCAGGTCCGGCGCGATGCCGTAGGCAGCAGCCGGACTCCGCTGCTGGATACAGTGTCGGTGAACATTGCGGCCACGGATATCGACCATCTGGCCGCCACTTTGCAACACAAAGTCTCACACGCCAAGACTTTTCTCACCTAGAATTCCTCTGCCTGTAACCCGAAAAACGGTTACCATGGCCGTATCCCCAAGGAATCACTGCCTTGCAACTTTTCTTTCCCGAAGGGTTCATAATCTGAAGAGCCTTCTCGGCCGGAGTCTCCATGCGACCAAGATACGTCAAGCTGTCGGCTTTTCTGCTTTTTTTGAGCGTTGCCACCGCCGCCCCCGAATTGCTCGCCAAGAAAAAAGAAAAGGCCGAAGCCGGGCCCAATGAGCACAAGCGCGCCGTGCATGCGCTCAATCGGCTCACCTTTGGCGCGCGTCCCGGCGATGTGCAGCAGGTCATGAACATGGGCGTCGACCGCTGGATCGATCTGCAGCTTCATCCGGAAAAGATCGCCGACAACGCCGTGGAGTCGCGGCTGCAACCGCTGCGCACGCTGCGCATGAGCTCACGCGAGATCATGGAAGATTTTCCGGACAACCAGATGATCAAGCAGGTCATGGACGGGAAACGTGCGATGCCCTCCGATCCGGCGCGGCGGGCGGTGTATCAGGTGCAGATCGCGCGGCTGGAACAGAAGCAGGAACAAAAGCGGCAAGAAAAACAAAGCCAGCAGGTGCAAGAAAACACTCCTGCGCCCTCGGGCCCGGGTGCCGATCAGGGTGCAAAGACGGAACAGGAACTGGCCGCAGCTGCGGCCGCGAGTCCCGATGCCGCGCCGGCCGAAGGCGCGACCGCGTCCGGCGCGATGAACGGCGGGGCGATGAACGGCGAAGGTTCAACCACAGCGATGGCGGCTCCGCCAGCGGAAACCAAGCCGACGCCTGAGGAAGAAGCTGAGGCGCGCCGCCGCGAAGACCGCCTCTATGCGGACTTGACAGTGCAGGGACTGGTCGATCTGCCGCCCGACGAGCGCTACAAGAAAGTCATGGCGATGTCGGCCGAGGAGCAGGTTGCGTTCGCCGATTCGCTGCGCGGCGGCAAAGGCCAGGAATTTCTCGCCGGTCTCGATTCAAAGCAGCGCGAAACGCTGCTAGCCATGAACAATCCGCAGCAGGTGGTGGTGGAAGAGCTTTCTGAAGCCAAGTTGCTGCGCGCCATCTACAGCGAACGCCAACTGGAGGAAGTGATGACCGATTTCTGGTTCAATCACTTCAATGTGTTCGTGGGAAAAGGGCCGGAGCGGTTGCTGGTTACGAACTATGAGCGCGATGTGATTCGTCCGCGCGCACTGGGAAAATTTGAGGACCTGCTGGTCGCGACCGCAAAAAGTCCTGCCATGCTGTTCTATCTCGACAATTGGTTGAGCGTGGGGCCGGATTCGATGCAGGCGCTCGGTGTGCCGGGCCATCCCGGGCCTTACGGTCCGCGCCGCTATCCGCCGCCGAGGCCCAACGCCCGGCGCAAGCCCAACAGCGGGTTGAACGAAAACTACGGGCGCGAACTGCTGGAGCTGCACACGCTCAGCGTGAATGGCGGCTACACGCAGAGTGACGTCACCGAAGTCGCCAAAGTTTTTACTGGATGGACGCTTGAGAAACCGGAAGACGGCATGGGATTCAAATTCGATCCGCGCAAGCACGAGCCCGGGCCGAAAATGGTGTTGGGCCACAAGATCAAGCAGAAAGGCGAAGACGAAGGCAGGGAAGTGCTGCACATGCTGGCCACCAGCCCGCAGACCGCGCATTTCATCTCGCTGAAGCTGGCGCAGCGCTTTGTTTCCGACGATCCTCCGCCCGCCCTGGTGGATCGCATGGCGAAGACCTTCCAGAAAAAAAAGGGCGACATTCGCGAAGTGCTAAGCACGCTGTTTCATTCGCCGGAATTCTGGGACGATTCTTCATATCGCGCGAAGATGAAGACGCCGCTTGAATTTGTCGCCTCGGCTGTTCGCGCGACTGGCGCCGAAGTGGAAGACGCGATGCCGCTGGCCCGTCAGCTCAACAACATGGGCATGCCATTGTACGGGGCGCAGCCGCCCACCGGCTACTCGATGAAGGCGGATACGTGGGTGAGTTCGTCGGCGCTGCTGACGCGCATGAATTTTGCTCTGGCGCTGGCAGGAGGCAAGGTGCGCGGCGTGAAGGTCGATGCGGTGCAGCTGGCCGGCGGTCCGCCTGCGCCGGAAACCGCGGTTGCGCTCGCGACGATCGAAACCAAGTTGCTGGCAGATGATGTGTCGAAGCAAACGCATGACTCGATCATTGCGCAACTGACGCCGCCCGCGGGCAACGGCGCGGCGCCAAGCAATGGCAAGCCCAAGCCGCCGGACGCAAGCACGATCGCCGGCTTGTTACTGGGGTCGCCGGAGTTTCAGAGAAGATAGGGAGCAATGAGCGATGAGCAGTGAGCGATGAGCAAACCTGTGCAGTGGCTTGCTCACGACTCATTGCTCATCACTCATAGCTAAGAGCTAGGAGGAGCAATGAGCAATGAGCGATGAGCGAGCCATCGTCCTGGCCTCCGCATCACTCATTGCTCACTGCTCATAGCTCATTGCTAGAAGCCAGGAGCTGTTTATGATTACTCGCCGCATTTTTCTTCGCAACGGCGCACTCGCCGTGGTCGGCACCGCGGCCGTGCCGAGCTTTCTTGCCCGCGCTGCTTTCGGTGCCGTTGAGAACGGCCCGCGCACCAAACGGCTGGTGGTTATCTTTCAGCGCGGTGCGGCCGACGGGTTGAATATCGTTGTCCCACACGGCGAGTCGCAGTATTACTCGATGCGGCCCAGCATCAACATTCCAAAGAAGTCCGTCATCGATCTCAACGGATTCTTTGGCCTGCATCCTGCGCTCGCGCCGTTTCAGCCGTTGTGGCAGCAACGGCATCTCGCCATTGTTCACGCCGCGGGATCGCCCGACTCGACGCGCTCCCACTTCGATGCGCAAGACTTTATGGAAAGCGGAACGCCGGGGCTGAAGGCGACTGAGGACGGATGGTTGAATCGTTCGCTGCGCAATCTACCCGCGCCGGAGCTCAATACGCCGTTCCGTGCCATTGCCCTGGGCCCGTCGCTGCCGCGCATTCTGAGCGGAAACGAGCCGGCTGTCGCCATGAATAATATCAACGATTTTTCAGTCGGCGGCCGGGGTGCAAAGCCGTCTCCTGCAGCAAAAGCGTTCGAGGCCATGTACGATCGCTCCTCTGACGCTGTGCTGCACGGCACCGGCGAAGAAACCTTCGACGCAGTGAAAATGCTAAAGACCGCCGATCCGGGAAAATATAGTCCGGCGCCCAACGCCAACTATCCCAAAGGACGGTTCGGCGACAGCCTGCGCCAGCTTGCACAACTGATCAAGGCGAATCTCGGAGTGCAGGTCGCGTTTGCCGACATCGGGGGATGGGATCATCACGTCAACGAGGGCGCGGTCGATGGGCAGCTTGCCAATGTGCTCGGCGACTTCTCACAATCGCTGGCCGCTTTCTGGAACGATTTGGGCGATCTCGGGGAAGACACGGTCGTTGTGACGATGTCGGAATTTGGCCGCACCGCGCGGGAAAACGGCAACCGCGGCACCGACCACGGCCACGCCAACGTAATGTTTGTGCTCGGAGGCCCGGTGCGCGGTGGCAAGGTCTATGGACGCTGGCCGGGGCTGGATCAATCGCAGCTCTATGAGGGACGCGACCTGGCTTTGACGACCGACTTCAGGCAGGTGATTGGCGAGTCTGTTGCGCGACACTTGGGGAATAAGAATCTGGCGGAGGTTTTCCCGGGCTACGACAATCAGCAGGGAGGATTCCTGAAATTGTTAGGGTGAATGAGTGGCGCGGAGCAATTCAAGAAGTTACTCACCTTTTACGAATTCAATACGTTTTACGTTTCGCGTATTGAGATATACGCCCTGTCCATCGACCTCGTACTGAACGGAACCATCGGCGTTCAGCCGCTTTGCCTGCGAAAGCAGGAAATCGTTGTCGTCGGCATCCGGGTCGTAGGTGAATTCCTTAATCCAACCTATGTAAATGACGTCATCCTCGGCAAAGACCACGGCCCAGTCCGTCGACTGACTGCGGTTCACCTTTGCCCAGATCGATTGCACGTCAGGCGCGATGAACCGCAGGAACCGAAAACGCCCCGACAGAAGTAATCTTGTCCAGTTGAACCCTGCAAGCAGGAATCCCCAAAACACACCCGCAGCGGCCAGCGTCAGGATGAATCTGAGCCGGGGGAAGCCTTCATCTGCGCTGTGGAGCGCGTTGCGAAGATAGACCGCATCGAGCCCTCGCACGAGTGCGGCAAGAGCCACTCCGTAGATGACGCTCCAAGCGGCCTGCAGGAACTCGCTTAGCCCTTTGACAGGGTATACGCCCCTATAGATGTGCAGTGCCAGGAAGCCCGGCATCGCATACACGATGAACTCCGCGACGTGTTCAACGGGTTCGGAAAGCGGCAGTGCCATGGCTATGGCTTTTTAGTCGTTTCGGTCGATCTGTCACTGGATGCAGGTTTGTCGTTCGATCCAGATCCGCGCTTTAAAACAGGAGCCTTAGTTGATGGATCAGGCCTGGTATGCGTAAAGGATTCCGTGAGGGAATCCGTTGTTCTGCCTGATCTCCTATCGTTGTTCTCAGCCATTCAAGCCTCCTCGAGCGCCTACTTATCTTCGAACCTAACGAGCACCCGAGTCAAGAAGCACCGCCTAGGTCTCACAGCAGGTCTCCGTTCTCAATCTTCGTACGCGCCAGCTTCAGCTGCCGGGGTGGATTTTGAAGCGGCGGCGCAACGTGTCCACAAGAGCCGCGTCGGCCTTCCTCGATACCATCTCCAGCGGCGAGAAGCCCCGCCGCCACGCCAGCCAGAACGTGATCCCCAACAACACCAGCGTGATGGCAACGTTGGGCCATGCGTTCAATCCCCACTCACCGCGCCACGCCAGCTGCAACGAAGAGGAAAACGGCGATAAATAGGGAATCGGCCATTGATACCCGTCCGGCCCGCGCGCGCCGAGAATGTCTTCGAACAGATGCAGATGAAAACTGGCGAGAGCGAGCAACGCAGTCTTCCACCGCTGCCGCGCCAGGGCAAACGCAACGATAGTGACGACGAGACTGAAGGCCAGGGTGTGCAGCGAGTGGTGATACAGCGTGAACCACAGGAGCGGATGGGCCCAATTGCGCGTCAGGAGCTCGGGAATGATGCCGAGTCCGTCTATATCCGGCACGACGCAGGCCAGCGTGACGATGGCCCGCTCCCTGCGCTCGAGTCGCGCGCAGTTGGCGAAGACCCAGCCGGTGAGGAAATGAGTGACCGGACTCATGAGGAATCACGAAGCAGCAGGCGATTTAGTGCGTTCTTGGAAATAGTGTGAGCTTAGCATTTGTCATCGTGAGCGAAGCGAGGGACATATGCAATTTGCAGGCGCCGAGCAGGTTGCATAGGTCCCTTCGACTTCGCTCAGGGCAGGCTCTTCGGCCCGCAAAGAGCGCGGGCCTCAGGATGACAACAATTTTGAGCCATGAGGAATGACAAGTGCTTAGACCTCGATCAGCACGTCGCCATTCTCAATCTTCAGTGGATATACCGCAATCTTCGCTCTCGAATCCTGCACAGTTTGCCCGGTCTGCGGATCCCACTCCCAGCCGTGCCACGGGCACACGACCTTGCCGTTGAGGATTATTCCCGCGCCCAGCGGGCCGCCGCGGTGCAGGCAGACGTTGTCCATCGCGCTGTAGGCGCCGTTTACGTTGGCGATGCAGATGAGTCTGTCGCCGCAGGGGAATTCTTTGGCTTCATTGGCGGCGGGAAGCTCGGATTCTGTGGCGACTCTAGTGAATGGCATGGTTCGAGCCCGGAACACAAGGTCCTTCGACTTGCCCTCGCTTGCGCTCGGGACGGCGCTCAGGATGACAAAGATTTTGTGCTGATAGCTGAAAGCTGACAGCTATTTCGGTTGCATGGTCTGCGCGATCATCACCTGGCGCTTGAAATTCTCCACCATGTTCTCTTCCAGGCGCACGGCTGTCGGCTTGGCGACGGTCATGGTGTCGATCTTGTCCTGCAGCTTGAGCAGCGCATAGAACAGGTTTTCCGGGCGCGGCGGGCATCCCGTCACGTACACATCCACGGGGACAATCTTGTCCACGCCCTGCAGCACCGCGTAGGTATTGAACGGCCCGCCCACCGACGAGCAGGCGCCCATCGAGATCACCCACTTCGGGTCGGGCATCTGATCGTAGATGCGCTTCACCACCGGCGCCATCTTCAGCGTGACCGTGCCCGAGACGATCATCA
>Ga0187781_10002417_pt1 | contig 14238 bp, 11 predicted proteins | sample 0715_SJ02_MP02_2_FD_132447 | JGI IMG/M metagenome (GOLD analysis project Ga0187781, IMG submission 132447) | Tropical peat soil microbial communities from peatlands in Department of Meta, Colombia - 0715_SJ02_MP02_20_MG | ecosystem: Environmental > Terrestrial > Soil > Wetlands > Peat | place...
CTTGAAGATCAGGTCGAGGCTGCCGACCGGGGCGTCCGGCATGCGTGCGCGGATCTGGTCGACGTTGTAGGCGAAGCCGTTGACCGCATGCAGGTACGGCATGGCGTAGCGGTTGCCGGGATCGGCCGCCGCCTCGAGCGCCAGCGCGTGCGGATCGAGGTTCTTCCAGTTCGGCAGCCGTGCCCGGTCGAGCGGCTGGTAGATGCCTGCCTTGATCTGGCGCGCGAAGAAGTCGGTCGAGGTGCTGACGACGTCGTAGCCCGAGTCCCCCGCCATCATCTTCGCCTCGAGGGTCTCGTCGGCGTCGTAGGTGTCGTACTCGACGCGGATACCGGTGGTGCGCTCGAACTCGGCAATCGTGTCCTTGCCGATATAATCCGCCCAGTTGTAGACGTGCAGCACGGGTTGCTCGCCACCCTGGTGAGCGCCGCCGCCGCAGCCGGCGAGCAGAGCCGCGGCGAGCAGCGCCGCAGCACAGCGCAGCGCAAAGGCCGATGCGAGCTTCACACTACAGCTTTACCATGACGTGCCGCACCACGGTGTAGTCCTCGAACGCGTACACGGAGAGGTCCTTGCCGTAGCCCGAGCGCTTGAACCCCCCGTGCGGCATCTCACTCACCGTGGCGAAGTGGGTGTTGATCCAGGTGGCGCCGTACTGCAGCCGCGCGGCGACCTGCATCGCCCGCGAGATGTCCCGCGTCCACACCGAGGAGGCCAGCCCGTACTCGGAATCGTTGGCCCAGGCGAGCGCTTGGGCTGTATCGCTGAAGCGCGTGACCGACACCACCGGCCCGAACACCTCGCGCTGCACGATCTCATCGCCCTGACGGGCACCGGCGACCACGGTCGGCTCGTAGAAGAAGCCGCCGCCGGCGCGCTTGGCCCCGCCGGTCGTGATCTCGATGTGTGGCGTGGCCGCCGCGCGTGCCACCATGCCGGCCACCCGCTCGCGCTGCTTCTCTGAGATCAGCGGACCCATCTCGACGCCCGGCTCCTGCTGGGTGCCGACGCGGATGCTGCGCGCCGCGCTGGTGAGATCCGCGACCAGGCGCTCGTAGATACGCTCGCCCGCGTACAGGCGGCAGGCCGCGGTGCAGTCCTGGCCGGCGTTGTAGAAGGCGAAGGTGCGTACCCCAGCCACCACCGCCTCGAGATCCGCGTCGTCGAAGACGATGACCGGCGCCTTGCCGCCGAGCTCGAGGTGGGTGCGCTTGAGATTGCCGGCGGCGGCGGCCAGCACTTTCTGACCGGTGCCGACATCCCCGGTGAGCGACACCATGCGCACGCGCGGGTGGCCAGTGAGCGCGCTACCGACCGGCTCGCCGCGGCCGCACACGATGTTGACGACCCCGGGAGGCAGCATCCCGGCGAGCTGCTCGCCGAGCTTGAGCGCCGTGAGCGGGGTCTGCTCGGAGGGCTTGAGAACCAGCGTGTTGCCGGCGGCGATTGCCGGCGCGATCTTCCACGCCGCCATCATCAGCGGATAGTTCCAGGGCGCGATCGAGCCCACGACCCCCACCGGGTCACGGCGGATCATGCTGGTGTGGCCCGGCAGGTATTCGCCGGCCGCCAGCCCCTGCGGAATGCGGCAGGCGCCCGCGAAGTAACGGAAGACGTCCGCGATCGCGGCCATCTCGTCGTTGAGCATCGCCGCGAGCGGCTTGCCGGTGTTGCGCGACTCGAGGCTCGCGTAGGCGGCCGCCTCGCGCTCGATCCCGTCGGCGATCTTCAGCAGCAGCGCCGCTCGGTCCCGCGGTGCCGTGCCCGCCCAGCCGTCGAAGGCTGCCTCGGCGGCGGCGACCGCCGCGCCGACCTGCTCGACACTCGCCGCTGCCACCGTGGCGATCGTGGCGCCGCTGGCCGCGTCGAGCACCGTCTCCGGGGGACCCTCCCCGCCCACCAGCCGCCCGCCGATCAACAACTGAGTCTGCATGGGTCGCTCCTTATGTCAGTGCGCGGCTTGCCGGGCCGCGCCGCGACGCTATATTATTATCGCCATAATATTACCACGTCACCCGCGCCGCGCTCGAGGGCCGACATGAACTCCGACGTCATCATCACCTGCGCCGTTACCGGCGACGACACCAAGGTTACCAAGAGCCCGCACTGCCCGATAACACCCGAGCAGATCGCGGCCGCCGCGGTCGAGGCGGCCCGCGCCGGGGCCGCCATCGTGCACATCCACGTGCGCGATCCCGAGACCGGGGCCTTCAGCATGGCGACGCGCCATTACCGCGAAGTGGTGAAGCGCATCCGCGAGAGCAAGGTCGACGTGATCGTCAACCTGACCTGCGGCATGGGCGGCTATATCTGTGTGGGCGACCAGGGGCTCGCGGATACTCCGGCCGAAGGTACGGACTTCGTCAGCCAGGAAGACCGCATGCGGCACGTGATCGACCTGTGCCAGGAAGGGCTCTACCGGCCGGACATCGCGACGCTCGACTGCGGCTCGCTCAACTTCGGCGACGGCAACCGTGCCTACGTGTCGACGCCCAACTACCTGCGCAAGGGCGCGGCCATCCTGCGCGACCTGCGGGTGAAGCCCGAGCTCGAGGTGTTCGACACCGGCAATCTCTGGTTCGTGAAGCAGCTGATCAAGGAAGAGCTCATCGGCGCGCCGGCGCTCATCCAGCTGTGCGCCGGCATTCCCTACGGGGTGCCGGCGGATCCCGGGCACCTGCTCGCCATGGTCAACTACCTCCCGCCGGGATGCGTGTGGACCTCCTTTGCGGTGAGCCGCATGCAGATGCCGTGGGCGGCGCAGTCGGTGCTGCTCGGCGGCAACGTCCGCGTCGGCCTCGAGGACAACCTGTACCTGAGCCGCGGGGTCTACGCGAGCAACGCGCAGCTGGTCGAGAAGGCCCGCACCCTCATCGAAGCCATGGGTGCGCGGGTCGTGAGCCCCGCCGAAGCCCGCGATCGCCTCAAGCTGCACTGACCGACTGGCGGCTTCGTGGCCGGCGTCCCCATATTCGAAACCGCGATGCTGCCGGAGTGGATCGACTACAACGGCCACGTCCGCGACGCCTATTACGGCCTGATCGCGAGCAGCGCCTGCGATGCGCTCATGGACCGGATCGGCATCGACTCCGCCTACCGCGAGCGCACGCGCTGCACTCTCTACACACTCGAAATGCACGTGCACTACCTCTCCGAGGTGAAGCAAAGCGAGCGGCTCGCGGTGGAGGTGACCATCCTCGGCAGCGATGCCAAGCGGCTGCACGCCGGCTTCACGTTGCGCCGCGCCCCCGGCGGTGAGGTGGCGGCGACCGTCGAGTTCATGCTGCTGCACGTGCGCCAGGGCGATACCCCGGGCTCCGCGCCCTTCCCTCCCGAGGTCACATCCGCGGTCGCCGCGCTCGCCGCGGCCGCGCCCGCTGCCGCCTTCGGCCCGGGATCACGCGCGCTCAGCCTCGCGGGCGGCGCGCGCAAATGAGTCGGCCCGCCATCGAGCGGCTGCTGGCGCCCCGCAGTGTCGCCCTGATCGGCGGCGAGTGGGCGGATGCGGTGGCCGCCGCCAGCCGCAGGATCGGCTACTCGGGCGAGCTCTGGCGCGTGCATCCCTCGCGCGCCTCGACTCCGGGACAGCGCTACTTCCGCTCCGTCGACGAGCTCCCGGGCGCGCCGGATGCCGCGTTCGTCGCCGCGCCCAATCGCGAGGTGCCGGCGCTCGCCGCGGCGCTGGCCGCGCGCGGCGCTGGCGGCTTCGTGTGCTTCGCCGCCGGCTTCTCCGAGAGCGGCACGGCGGAAGGCCAGCGCCTCACCGGGGAGCTGCTGGCGAACGCCGGGGAGCTGCCCTTCTTCGGCCCAAACTGCTACGGCTTCATCAACTTCTTCGAGGGCGTGGCGCTGTGGCCGGACCAGGTGGTGGGCGCACGCCGCGAGCGCGGCGTGGCGCTCATCTGCCAGAGCGGCACCATCTCCCTCAATCTCCTCTTCAACCGCCGCTCCCTGCCGATCGGCTTACTTCTCACGGTCGGCAATCAGACGCGGCTCGCCGCCGAGGACCTGATCGAGCTGCTGGCGGCCGACGAGCGGGTGACCGCCTTCGGCCTGTACCTCGAGGGCGTCAAGGACATCAGCCGCTTCACGCGTGCCGTCGCGGCCGCGCGTGCGGCCGGCAAGCCGGTGGCGCTCGTCAAGGCCGGGCGCACCGCGGCGGCCGCGCGCACCGCGCACACTCACACCGGCGCGCTCGCCGGCGCCGACAGCGCCTTCGACGCCTTCTGCGCGCGCACCGGGATCGCGCGCTGCGACTCGCTCGGCACGCTGTGCGAGACGCTCAAGGTATTTCATTGCGGCGGACCGCTCGCCGGCAAGCGCGTGCTCGTCATGGGCGCCTCGGGCGGGGACATGGCGATGACCGCCGACAACTCGCGCCAGCTCGGGCTCGAGTTCGCACCGCTCCCGGAGCCAAGCGCCGCGAGCCTGCGCGAGATTCTCTCTGAGCGGGTCGCGCTCGCGAACCCGTTCGATTTCCAGACCTACGTATGGTTCGATCGCCCGCGCATGCGCGCGATGTTCTCGGTGGCGCAGCGCTCCGGCTACGACGCCGTCGGCTTCATGATCGACTGTCCGCCCGAGGGCGAGGCCGACGCGGGCGCATATCTCAACGGCATCGAGGAGTTCATCGCGGCAATTCCCGGCGCGCCGAGCCGCGGGGCGGTGATTTCCTCGCTCCCCGAGTCGCTCGGCGTGGCGACCCGTGAGCGCTGCCTGGCAGCCGGCGTGGTGCCGCTCCAGGGCCAGCGCGAGGCCCTCGAGGCGCTCGATCTCGCCGGAGGCGTCGGTGCGGCCTGGCGCCGCGGCGCGAGTGTCGAGCTGCGTCGCCCACGAGTCCTCAGGGAGCGCACCCGCGCGCTCACCGAGCACGACGCCAAGGCGGCGCTCGCCGCCTTCGGCGTGCGCGTGCCGCGCTCGGCGGTGGTGAGGCCGCGCGACGCGGCCGGCGCGGCCGAGGCGCTCGGCTTCCCGGTGGTGATCAAGGCCACGGGCGCCTCGCTCGAGCATAAATCCGAGCTCGGCGGCGTGGCCCTCAATGTGCGCAGCGCGGCCGAGGCAGCCGCGGCCGCCGAGCGCCTCGCGCGGCTCTCCGATTCGCTGCTCATCGAGGAGATGATCGGCGACGGCGTCGCCGAGATCCTCCTCGGCGTCACGGTGGATCCGCAGTTCGGCCAGCTGCTGGTGCTCGGCGCCGGCGGCGTGCTGACCGAGCTGCTGCGCGACAGCGTGACGCTGCTGCCTCCCTTCGATGCCGCGTCGATCGAGGCGGGCCTGCGGGGCCTGCGCGTGGCAAGATTACTGGCGGGCTTTCGCGGCCGGCCGGCCGGCGACGTGCCGGCGCTGGTGCAGACGGCGCTCGCTGCGGCCCGCTACGCGCAGGCCAATCTCGAGGCCCTGACGGAGCTCGATATCAATCCCGTCATCGTGCGGCCGGCCGGATCGGGCGCGGTGGCGGTGGATGCCCTGATACGCCTGGCGGAGTAACAGCAGATGTCGCACCTTACCAACAGCAACTCCGGCGGCGTCCACACCGCTGTCGACGGCGCAGTCCTCGAAGTGACGCTCGACCGGCCCAAGGCGAACGCCATCGATCTTGCAGCCAGCCGCCGTCTCAACAAGGTGTTCGAGCAGTTCCGGGACGACCCGGGGCTGCGCATCTGTATCGTCACCGGAGCGGGCGAGCGCTTCTTCAGCGCCGGCTGGGACCTGAAGGGTGCCGCCGCCGGAGAAGAGTCCGACACCGACTGGGGCGCGGCCGGGTTCGGCGGCCTCAACTATCCGCGCAATCTGGACAAGCCGCTGATCGCAGCCGTCAACGGCATCGCCTGCGGCGGCGGCATGGAGCTGGTCCTCGGCACCGACATCATCGTGATGGAGGAGCACGCGAGGTTTGCGCTCCCCGAGATCAACGTGGGCGTGCTCGCGGATGCCGGCACCATCAAGCTGCGCCGCCGCATTCCCTACCACGTCGCGGTGGAGTTCCTCATGACCGGCCGCTGGATGGACGCGGCCGAAGCGAAGCATTGGGGGCTCGCCAACCACGTGGTGCCGAAGGGCACGGGGCTCGCCAAGGCGCGCGAGATCGCCCAGTCGCTCGCCGCGGGGCCGCCGCTGCTGTTCCCGGCGATCAAGCAGCTGCTGCGCCAGACCGAGACGGTTCCCGAGCATCAGGCCTTCGAGGTGCACGACGCGCTGAATGCCGTGCAGAAGGTGATCCGCTCCGAGGACCTGAAGGAGGGCGCGCGGGCGTTTGCGGAGAAGAGGCAACCCGTCTGGAAGGGGAAGTAGCGGCTGCCAGCTCAGCGCTGATGGGTTCATTTGGCAATAGTTAGGCAAGTACCTAACTATTGCCGGAGGGACCTGTCAGCACTCCCGCCTCAACCGCCCAGCGGCCGCAGCAACGCCCGCGAGATGATGTGCCGCTGCACCTCGCTGGTGCCGTCCCAGATGCGCTCGATGCGCGCATCGCGCCAGATGCGCTCGAGCGGCAGCTCGGTCATGAGCCCCATGCCACCGTGAATCTGCAGCGCCTCGTCCGCCACCATGGCCAGCATCTCGCTCGCCTTGAGCTTGGCGATCGCGTAATCCATGTCCGAAGCGGTCCGGCGCTCGAGCTTCCAGGCCGCCTCCAGCGTCACGAGCTCCGCGGCGCGCAGCTCAACCGCCATGTCGGCGAGCTTGAAGGCGACCCCCTGGAACTTGCCGATCTGCTGGCCGAACTGGCGCCGCTCGGCCGCCCACTGCGTCGCGAGGGCGAGCGCGCGCTCGGCGCGGCCTAAGCAGTTGGCCGCGACCTGGAGCCGCGTGGCGCCGAGCCAGGTGTTCGCCACTTCGAAGCCCTGGTGCACCGCGCCGAGCACCGCCGACTTCGGCACGCGGCAGTCGGTGAACTGCAGAATGCTGTTGGTATAGCCGCGGTGGGACACGTTCTGGTAGCCGCGTCGCACCTCGAAGCCCGGCGTTCCCATGTCGACCAGGAAGGCGGTGATCAGCTTCTTGCGGCCTCGCGGCCCTTGCTCCTCGCCGCTCGCCGCGAACAGGATCACGAAGTCGGCGTGATCGGCGTGGCTGATGAAATGCTTGGTGCCGTTGATGATGAAATCACCGCCCTGCGCCACGGCGGTGGTCTTCATGCCCCGCAGGTCGGAGCCCGCCTCGGGCTCGGTCATCGCCAGGCACTCGGTGCGCTCGCCGCGCACTGCCGGCAGCAGGTAGCGCTCGCGCTGCGCGCCTTCACAGGCGAGCAGGATGTTGGAAGGGCGGGCCACGCAGCCGTACTGCAGTGCGTAGCTGGTGTAGCCGAGCTCCTTCTCGTACAGCACCCAGGCGACACCGTCGAGTCCCGCACCGCCGACCTCGGCCGGCATGTTGGCGGCGTACAGGCCGGCCGCCATGGCCCTGGCCCTGAGCTCGCGCAGCAGCTCGGCGCGCAGCTCGCCGGTGCGCTCGACCTCGCTCTCGTGCGGCACCAGCTGCTCGCGCACGAACTTGCGCGTGGTCTCGACGATCAGCTGTTGCTCTTCGGTGAGGCTGAAATCCACGGTGCACTCCTCAGGCCGGGGCCGCGGCGGCGCGCCGGCCCCTGCGCATCTGGCCGGCTGCCGCGCGCGCGCCCGGCGCCCAGGCGTACAGCATGCCGAGCTGCAACCGCAGCTGCCCGACCTGGCGCGCCGCCGGCCAGTCGCGTGGACTCGCCACGACGCTGGCGGTGAGGCCGTTGATGAACGTGACCACCGAGCGCAGCACCTGGTCGCGGACCGGGCCCGGCCACCCGCGCCACTCCGGCCAGCCGCGCGCGAGGCAGCGCTCGAACAGCTTCAGGTACTCGCGGTGCATCCAGGCGTTGATGCGTTTCAGACGCCGGTCCGCCGATACCTGGCCCCAGAACGCGGCCCAGAAGGCGCACTCGGTGAAGCGGGTCGCATCGACCGGCAGCGCCTCGGCGAGCAACGCGAGCAGCTCCGGGGCGCCCTCCCCGGCCGCGGCCGTGAGCCGCTCCTCGATGCGGCGCAGGATCAGGCGCAGCGCCGCGATGATGATCTCCTGCTTGGTGTCGAAGTAGTGCGCCACCATGCCGGTGGTGTAGCCCGCCTCGCGCGCGATGCGCACGATGGTGGCCCGATCGAAGCCGTACTCCGCCACCACCCGGCAGGCGACCAGTGCGATCTCGTCGCGGCGCCGCTCGTGGTCGACGATCTTCGGCATCAGCGCGCCTTGAGCGCGGCGAGGCGCGCGCGCACCCCGGCGTCCATCGCCGAGGCCTTGCCGGCGCCCGCGTCGACGTGCAGGTACAACTGCTCGGCGGTGGCGACCTGCGCGTCATCGCGCCCGCGGTGCAGCGCGTGGAAGACCCGCAGGCGCTTGTCGTCGACCTCGAGCACGCGGCTCACGACGTAGAGAGGCTCGAGGGCGCGCGCCTCGGCCTGATGCGTCACGTGGGTCTCCACCGTATAGAGCGCGCGCCCCGACCGGCGGTAGGCATCGTCGACGCCGGCGTAGCGCAGCAGCGCATCGGTCGCGTCGCCGAACACCTGCAGGTAGCGCGAGTCGGTCATGTGGCCGTTGTAGTCGACCCACTCCGGACGCACCTGGGTCTCGATCAGCCGCAGCGCCCCGCTGGAATCGCCCGCGGCTGCGCCGCTAAGCGCGCCGCGCGCGGCTGCGCCACTCGCCTCGTAGAGCCGCTCCTCGAGGGCCTTGAGCGTCGCGCCCGCGCCGAGGTTGAACTGACGCAGCACCTGCTGAATCGCCACCAGGTAGTCGTCGCGCAGCCGCTCGAGCTCGCGGATCGAGCGCCCGGCGGCCTGGGCCTGCGTGCCCTCCACCATCCGGTCGATCAGCTGCTCGGTGAGCTCGGGTGCCTCGAGCTTCGTCCACGGCCATTTGAGGGCGGGCCCGAACTGCCTGAGCATGTGGCGCATGCCGGTCTCGCCGCCGGCGAGGTGATAGATCAGGTTGGTGCCCATCCCGGCCCAGCGCAGCCCCGGTCCATAGACGATCGAGTCATCGAGCTCCCCGGTGGTGGCGACGCCGTCGTTCACCATGTGAAGGATCTCGCGCCACAGCGCCTCCTGCAGCCGGTCGGTGAGGTGGCCCGGGATCTCGCGCCGCACCTTGAGCGCATGCATGCCGATGTAGGTGTAGAAGCGCGCCGCCGCCTCGAGGGTCTCGGGAGCGGTCGCCTTGCCGCCCACCAGCTCCACCAGCGGCAGCAGATATACCGGATTGAAGGGATGCGCGACCAGGAAGCGCTCCGGAAACTCCATGTCGCGCTGCAGATCGCTCGGCATCAGGCCCGAGGTGCTGGAGGCGATCAGGACATCGCGCGGCGCATGGCGGCTGACGGCGGCGAGCGTGCGCTGCTTGAGCTCGAGCTGCTCGGGGATGTTCTCCTGGATGAAGTCCGCCTGGCGCGCCATCGCCGCCAGATCGGTGGTGAAGCCGAGCCTGCCCTTGGGCGGCAGCGGCGCGAACGTCAGGCGCGCCAGCGCCCCTTCCGCATTGGCGACGGCGCCGCGAATCCAGGCCTCCATTTCGGGCTTGACGTCCGCGGCCAGCACGTCGATGCCGAAGTGCAGCGCGCGTGCCGCCCAGCCGCCGCCGATCACCCCCGTGCCGAGCAGTCCCAGCGTTCTCACCTGTCTCATGATCGGCAAGCTCTTTTTAATGTCGTCGTAATAATATAATAAGGCAGCGCGGCGCGCAGCGCACGCATGGCGCGATACTTGAGCCTGCCCGTGACTCGCGCGCACAATGCCGGCCTCAACACAACCCTTACATGACGAAACGGAGGGCCTATGGGACTGCTCGATGGATTGATCGGCGGCGTGGTCGGCGCTGAGATGGCGAGCGTGGTCAACACCTTCATTCAGCAGCACGGCGGTGTGCAGGGCATCGTCGGCCAGCTCGAGAGCCAGGGACTCGGGGCCACGGCGCGCTCCTGGGTATCGACCGGTGCGAATCAGGCGATCTCGCCCGATGAGATCAGCAAGGTGTTTGGCAGCAGCCCGGCGCTCGCCCAGCTGGCCGCCAGGACCGGCATGAGTCCGCAGGATCTCGCCCAGAAGCTCTCGCAGGTGCTGCCGGCCGCCATCGACAAGCTGACTCCGGGGGGCACGATTCCCAAATAACCCGTGAGCCGCGGACCCGGCCTCGGGCTCCTCCGGCGCAAGTCCGTCGCGCTGTGCGTCGCCGAAAGCCGTGGCGAGCGCGGCCCGCATCTCGAGCGCGCGCTCGGCTTCTGGAGCCTGACGGCCTTCGGCGTCGGCTGCACGATCGGCGCGGGCATCTTCTCGCTCACCGGCGAAGTCGCCGCCCATCAGGCGGGGCCAGCGGTCTCACTCGCTTTCGTGCTCGCGAGCCTCGCCTGCTTCCTCGCGGGCCTGTGCTACGCCGAGTTCGCCGCCCTGGTGCCGATCTCCGGCAGCGCCTACTCCTACGCCTACGTGACGCTCGGCGAGCTCACCGCCTGGATCGTCGGCTGGAGTCTGGTCATCGAGTGGCTGTTTTCCGCATCGCTGGTCGCGATCAGCTGGTCGGCCTACCTTCAGGCCGCACTGCGCGAGTTCGGCGTAACACTGCCAGCACTGCTTTCCCAGGCGCCCTTCGCGCTCGACGCCGAGCACCATGTGATCGCAACCGGCGCCTGGCTCGATCTGCCCGCGGTCGCGGTGGTGCTGGCCTGTACCGCGCTGCTGCTCGCCGGCACGCGCACCTCGGCGGCGGTCAATACCGCGATCGTGCTGGCGAAGGTGCTGGCGCTCGTGGTGCTGGTGGCGGTGGGTGCGCGCTACGTGCATCCTGCGAATTGGCGGCCGTTCATCCCGCCGAACGCCGGCAGCTTCGGGCAGTTCGGCTGGTCGGGGCTGGCCCGCGGCGCCGGGATCCTGTTCTTCGCCTATCTCGGCTTCGATGGCGTCTCGACGCTGGCGGAAGAAGCGCGCAACCCGCAGCGCACCTTACCCTGGAGCCTGTTCGCCTCGCTGCTCATCTGCACCGCGCTCTATGTCAGCGTCAGCCTCGTGATCACGGGTCTCGCCGGCTACCGCACGCTCGCGGTCGCCGATCCGCTCTACTCCGCCCTGTCCGCCGCACAGGTGGAGCTGGGACCGGTCAAGGCGCTGGTCGGTGTCGTCGCGCTGGTCGGACTCGTGTCGGTGGTGCTGGCCTGTATCGTCGGGCAGGTGCGGATCTTCTACTCGATGGCCCGCGACGGGCTGCTGCCACCGGCTCTCGCCCGCGTGAGCGGCGCGCACCAGACACCGGTGACCGGCACGCTGCTGACGGGTGGGGTCGCCGCGCTGATCGCCGGCGTCATCCCGCTTGCAACACTCGGCGAGCTCATCTCGCTCGGCACGCTGCTCGCCTTCAGCATGGTCTGCCTCGGAGTGCTGGTTCTGCGCCGGCTCGATCCGGCCGCTCAGCGCCCGTTCCGCACCCCGTGGGTCCCGGCGGTACCGGTGTTCGGCATCATGAGCTGCGTGGTGCTCATGCTGAGCCTGCCCGGGGGAACCTGGCTGCAGCTCGGCGCCTGGAGCGCACTCGGGCTGGTCATCTACTTTGCTTACGGCCGGCGCCACTCGCGCCTGAGAGCCCGGTAGCGCAAAAGCGGCGGATGCGCTCGCAGGCGGCGTCGATGCTCGACTCATCGGTCGCGAAGCACACCCGCACGCACCGGGCGGTCGCGGCCCCGAACGCCGCCCCATCCATGACCGAGACCTTCTCCGCGGCGTAGAGGGCGCGCACGAACTCACGGCCCGTGAGGCCGGTGGCGCTCACGTCGATCAGCATGAACATGCCGGCCTCGGGCTCGATGGGCCGCAGCGCGCCGATGCCACGCAGTCCGGCCGCGAAGCGCTGCTGGCGGGTGCCGCAATAATCGCGTGCGCGTTGCTCGGCCGCCGGCGCGATGCTGAGCGCGGTGATCGCCGCCTCCTGCACGAAGCCCGGCAGGCCGAACAGCATGCACATGGCGAGCAGCTCCGCGTTGACCGCGAGCTCGCGCGGGCCCACCAGCCAGCCGGCGCGCCAGCCGGTCATGGCATGCGACTTGGAAAGACTCCCGAGCGTCACGACCTGCTCCGGGAGGCGTGCGGCGAGTCCCGGCACCCTCCCCCCGGGGGCCAGGCCCGCGTAGACCTCGTCCGCGATCAGCCACAGATCGTGGCGGCGGGCCAGCTGCTCGATGACTGCAAGCTCCGCCTCGTTGAAGACGAAGCCGCTCGGATTGTTGGGGCTCGCCCAGAGGATCGCGCGCGTACGGCTGGTCACGAGCGCCGTGAGCGCCGCGAGATCCGGGCGCAGGCCGGCGTTCGCCGGCGCGCACACCATCTGCGCGCCGCCGACCTCGAGCGTCGCCGGGTAGGTCGGATACATGGGCTCGAAGGTCACCACCTCGTCGCCCGGCCCCAGCAGGCACAGCGAGGCGACGAACAGCGCGTTCTGCGCTCCGGCGAGATAGACCACGTTCTCGGCGCCAACCGCCTGACCGGTGCGCGCCGCGTGGGCGCGCGCGATCGCCTGGCGAACCTCGAGCCGGCCGGCCGCCGCGACGTAGTGCGTGTCGCCGCGGCGCAGCTGCTCGATGGCGCGCTCGAGCACCGGCGCGGGGGTATCGATGTCGGGGTCGCCGACGCTCAGGACGATGACGTCCTCGCCCCGGGCGCGCGCCGCGACCGCCTCGTAATGCGTGAGCCAGGCGTCGGCGCCGGTGCCGGAGATGCGCCTGGTGAGGGCAGAGAATTTCACGCAGCTAACTCTGCGTGGCCGGTGCTAACATTTCAAGCGCATGAGCGCAGCCCCCATGACAGTCGGACGCTATGTCATCGAGACGCTGGCGGCCAACGGCATCGACACTGCATTCGGCATTCCCGGCGTACACAACATCGAGCTCTACCGCGGGCTCGAGTCGCGGCGCGTGCGCCACGTACTCGCCCGCCACGAGCAGAACGCCGCCTTCGCGGCCGACGGCTTCGCCCGGGCAAGCGGCCGGCCGGCCGCCGCCTTCGTGATCTCCGGTCCCGGCCTCACCAACGCGCTCACCGCCATCGCCCAGGCCGCCTCGGACTCGGTGCCGATGCTCATCATCGCCAGCACGCCGGTGCGCGCCTCGCTCGGCCGCCACTGGGGTGTGCTGCACGAGCTCGCCGATCAGCGCGCCGTGGCGGCCGGCGCGGCGGGGCTCGCGCTGCATGCGGGCTCCGCGCAGGAGCTGCGCGAAAACCTGGCCGCCGCGTTTGCCTACCTGAGCGGCGGGCGGCCGCGACCCGCCTATGTCGGCGTCCCGCTCGACCTGCTGGCGGAAAAGACTGCGCTCGAGCCCGAGCGCTTCGCGCGCGCCGCCCCCGCGCCGCCGCCGGACGCCTCCGCGATCGAGGCGGCGCGTGCTCTGCTCGAGCGCGCCGAGCGGCCGCTGATCGTTGCGGGCGGCGGCGCACGCCACGCCGGCGCCGCGCTCGCGCAGCTCGCCGAGGCGCTCGACGGCTACCTGGTCACAACCGCCGCCGGCAAGGGCGTCGTGCCGGAGGACCATCCCGCGAATCTCGGTGCCAGCCTTCCCTACCGCGCGACGCAGGAGCTGCTCGCGACCGCGGACGTGGTGCTCGCGGTGGGCACCGAGCTCGCCGAGACCGACGTCTACACGACCATCCGCCTGAAGTTTCCCGGCCGCGTCATCCGCATCGACATCGACGCCGCGCAGCTCACCGATCGATCCGCGCAGGAGGTCGCGATCCATGCCGACGCCCGCGCGGCGCTCGAGCAGCTGGCGGCGGCGCTGCGTCCGCGCCGCGGCTGGCGCGCCCGGGCGGGCGATGCCCGCGGCAAGCGGCTCGCGATCGAAGCGCAGATCGGCGCGCACTGGCGCCCTGCTCTCACCGCGGTGCGGGCGTTGCGGGCCGCCGTGCCGCCCGAGGGAGTCGTATTCAGCGACATGACCCAGATTGCCTACACCGGCAACTACGCGTTCGCGGCCGATCGACCCGGCAGTTGGTTTCATCCCGCGGGTTACGGCACGCTCGGCTTTGCGCTGCCGGCGGCGATCGGGGCGAAGGTCGCGGAGCCCCAGACACCCGTGGTCGCCCTGGCCGGTGACTTCGGCGTGCAGTTCACGCTGCAGGAGCTCATGACCGCGGTCGAGCTGCAACTGCCGCTGCCGGTGGTCGTGTGGAACAACCAGGCGCTCGCGCAAATCCGCGACGACATGGTCGCCGCCGGCATCGAGCCGATCGGGGTGGC
>Ga0187781_10002418_pt1 | contig 14237 bp, 18 predicted proteins | sample 0715_SJ02_MP02_2_FD_132447 | JGI IMG/M metagenome (GOLD analysis project Ga0187781, IMG submission 132447) | Tropical peat soil microbial communities from peatlands in Department of Meta, Colombia - 0715_SJ02_MP02_20_MG | ecosystem: Environmental > Terrestrial > Soil > Wetlands > Peat | place...
ACCTCCTCGCCGCCGTCAGCGGCGAGCCGGTGGGCCTTATAGGAGGGCACGGCGGCGACCCGGAAGGCCGGCCGCCAGTCCGCATCCCAGCACGCGACAAGCCGTGCGGGACGCCGGGCCCGGACCAGCCGGGTGATCATGTCGAGCAGTCCGCGTACCGCGTTGACCGGCGTGCCGTCGGGGGCCCGGACCGTATCCGGTACCCCGAAGAACGCCCGGAAGTACAGCGAGGCCGTGTCCAGCAACATGAGCGAGCCCACGCTGCCATCCAATCATGCTGGCTTGGCGCTCAGCCTTTCCCCCTAACCCACCCTGCCTGTCCCCCTAACCCACCCTAGGTCAGCAGCACGACCTCGCCGTCCACGATCTTGATCCGCTTCCGGGGCAGCGGGCTGGGAGCCGGGCCGGCTACCACCGCGCCGTCGGTGATCTTGAACCGGCTGCCGTGGCACGGGCAGTCGATGGTGCCGCCGGTCACCTGGTTGACGATGCAGCCCACGTGCGTGCACACCGCGCTGAACGCCCGGTACTGGCCGCGGGCCGGCTGGGTCACGACGACCCGCGCCGTGGTGAAGATCACGCCGCCGCCCACCGGGATCTCCCCGGCGGAACCGAGATCCACCCCGGTGACCCTGGCCTCGTTCTTTGGCGTACTGCCATCGGCCGGAGCCGGGGACGAGGCCGGGGGGCCCATCGCCATGGCGGACGGCGACGGACCGTCCTGCGGCGGCACTCCCGCCAGGTTGGCGTCATAAGGCACGGCCGCCGTGCTGCAGCCGGCCAGGGCTCCGCCCAGGCCCGCCAGGCCCACCGCGCCGAGCAGCACCCCGCGCCTGGTCGGGCACGGGCCCGGCTGGGATTCGCCCTTCCGAGATGGGGCACTGCCTGTCTCCGGCATTGACCGTCCTTCGCTCGTCCGATCCAGACATCCGGCTATCCACTATGTCGGACCGAGGCGTGAGCACGTGAAGAAACGGCCGGTCTCGTAAGGCCCCGGTAACCGGTTCATCAGAGCCGGGCCAGCGCGCGGCCAGCGCGCGGATCCGGTCCGACGCATCCGGCAGGGCCAGGCCGCGGCCCACGGCCAGGCCCAGCAGGTAGGCGGTCAGCGGGGCAGCCGGCCGGTCCACGGCGTGGGCCACATCCCGCGCCAGGTCCAGCACGGCCTTGGTCTCCGCGGTGCCCAACGGGCCCGGATCGAGGCCGAGCCCGGCGCCGACCGCGGCCGTCCACTGCTCCAGGATGTTCATAGCATTCAGCCTAGATCGGTGAAGATATCGTCAGATCGTGACGCGAATTGATCGGCACGAGCACGGCCCGGGGCCCGGCGCGGATGCGCGCTGGCTGTTCGGCGCGCTCGCGCTGATCCTGGCCTTCATGGCCGGCGAGGTCGTAGCGGGCCTGGCCGCGCACTCGCTCGCGCTGATCTCCGACGCCGCGCACATGCTGACCGACGCCGCGTCCATCGCGCTGGTGATCATCACGGCGCGGCTGGCCGCGCGCCCGCCCGCGGGCGGGTACACCTACGGGCTGAAGCGGGCCGAGATCCTATCCGCCCAGGCCAACGGGATCACCCTGGTCCTGCTCGCGATCTGGCTCGGCTACTGGGCGATCCGGCGGCTGGTGACGCCGCCCGCCGTGACCGGCAGCACGGTGCTCGCCGTGGCCCTGGTCGGCGTGGCGGTGAACGTGGCCGCGACGCTACTCATCGCCCGGGCCGGGAGCCACGGCCAGCCGCGCGGCCTCAACCTGGCGGGCGCGTTCCAGCACATCCTCACCGACCTGTACGCGTTCGCCGCCACCGCGGTGGCCGGGGTGGTCATCATTGTGACCGGGTTCGACCGGGCGGACGCGATCGCCACGCTGGTCGTGGTGGTGCTGATGCTGCGCGCGGGTTACGGGCTGATCAGGGACTCCGGGCGGATCTTCCTCGAGGCCGCGCCCGCGGGCCTGTCGCCCGCAGCTGTCGGTGCCGCGATGGCAGCCCGGCCGCTGGTCTGCGAAGTCCATGACCTGCATATCTGGGAGATCACCTCGGGCCTGCCCGCCGCCTCGGCCCACGTGCTGGTCGCGCCGGGCTCGGACTGCCACGCGGTGCGGGTCGACCTCGAGGCGTTTCTCGGCCGCGAGTACGGGATCACCCACGCGACCCTTCAGGTCGACCACGCGGCCCCGCCGAACGGCTCGGCCGCCGAGATCACCGGTGCTCCCGAACCCGAACCGCACTGCGACGACGCGCACGGCCCTGCCTACCGGGCCGGTGAGCCTTAGGGTGGGCCCGGAGGGAAATACCGCCTACGGCGCCCAGCCGCGGGCCCGCTCCAGGTCCTCGGGCGTGTCGCAGTCCAGCCAGGGCGGCGGCTCACCCGGTACCGAGGCCGGGCGGACCAGGACCGGACGGAGCGGGCCGAGCAGGCCGCCCAGCGAGGTGCCGTCGTAGCCAGCCGCCGCGCGCCGCAGCGTCTCGGTCCGCCACCAGCCGGCCAGCCATTGCGGCCGTCCCGCGTCATCGGCGAGCACCGCGCCGTGATGCCCGGCGGCCGCCCGGCGCAGCGCGCCGAGATCATCAGGCCGCAGGAAGGGCAGGTCGGCGGCGAGCACCGCCATCCAGGGCGCCGTGGCCTCGGCGAGCCCGCGCCGCAGTGCGGGGACCGGCCCGGCGCCCGGCGGCTCCTCGGTGACGAACGACACCCCGTCCAGCCCGGCCCGCTCCGGCCCGACCACGATGACCTGCCCGGCCCCGGCGGCGGTCCCGGCCGCCACCACCGCGCCGATGAGCGTACGGCCCGCGACGACCAGACCGGGCTTGTCCCGGCCGCCGAGCCTGGTCCCGCGGCCGCCGGCCAGGACAATTATTCCGAACGGGCCCTGGCTCGCCGCGCTGTCACCGGCCGGGAGCGGGCCTGGCATGACGCGCCCGCTGGTCAGCCGCCGATGGCGGACATAGGACGGTCGGGTTGCAGGAAGGACGGGTCGTTGATGCCGTGGCCCGGCAGCTTCACCGCGACTGCCCGCCGCCATCGGTCCGCGAGCTCGGCGTCGCTCGCGCCTGCCCGCAGCGGGCCGCGCAGGTCACTCTCGGTCCGGGCGAACAGGCAGTTCCGCACCTGACCGTCGGCGGTCAGCCGGACCCGGTCACAGTTCCCGCAGAACGGCCGGGTCACCGAGGCGATCACACCGACCCGGGCCGGGCCGCCGTCCACCAGGAAGGCCTCGGCGGGCGTCGACCCGCGCCTTTGCGGGTCGTCGGGGGCCAGGGTGAACTCGCGGCTGAGCGCGGCCAGGATCTCGTCCGCGGTCACCATCTCGACGCGCTTCCAGCCGTGCTGCGCATCCAGCGGCATCTGCTCGATGAAGCGCAGTTCGTAGGAGCGATCGAGGCAGAACCGCAGCAGCGGCACGGCCTCGTCGTCGTTGAGGTCGCGCATCAGCACCGCGTTGACCTTGACCGGGGTGAGGCCGGCCTCGGCCGCGGCGGCCAGCCCGTCCAGCACGTCGGGCAGCCGGTCCCGGCGGGCCAGCTTGCGGAAGGTCTCCGGCCGAAGCGTGTCCAGCGACACGTTGATCCGGTCGAGTCCGGCTGCGTGCAGCGCCGCGGCGGCGCGGGCGAGCCCGATCGCGTTGGTTGTGAGCGAGATCTCCGGGCGCGGGCTCAGCTCCGCGGTCCGCGCGACGATGACCGGCAGTCCCCGGCGCAGCAGCGGCTCGCCGCCGGTGAACCTGACCTCGCGGACGCCGAGCAGTTCTACCGCGACCCGGATCAGCCGCACCACCTCGTCGTCGGTGAGCAGCTCGGGTGAGGGCAGCCAGTCGAGCCCCTCGGGTGGCATGCAGTACGCGCACCGCAGGTTGCACCGATCGGTCAGCGACACGCGCAGATCGGTTGCGACCCGACCGAAGGAGTCAGCCAGCATCGTCTTAGCCTATGCGCACTACAGGACGCAGCCGATGATTACCTGCGGACCATGCCGTAGGCGCGTTCCGCCCCGATGCTGACGACCAGGCGCCGGTCGCGCACCATGGCCGCCCGGTAATCGTCCCAGTCCGGGTGTTCGCCCTGCACAGCGCGGTACAGGTCGATGAGCTCCTCGACGGCCGCATCGTGCGGTTCGCGGGCCACCGCCGACAGTTCGGCGTGGCCGTCGACCACCACATAGGACCAGAAGTCGCCGCTGGTGACGTGGAAGCTGGCCCTCGGGTCGCGGCGCAGGTTGGCGGTCTTGGCCCGGTCGTCGGTGGTGGAGATCCGGATGGTCTGGGTCCTCGCGTCCCAGGCGTAGGTCACGTTCGATAGCTGCGGCCACCCGTCTTTCCTGAGGGTGACCAGCACGCCCCGGCGCTGCGCGCCGATCAGCTCGGCGAACCCGTTGTCGATCATGCCCCATGAACAACACCGGTCTCGTCGATGTTCCGGCGCGGGCCACCGAACGGGCGGGGACTGAGCGAGCCGCCGGGCGGACTATTGCCGCGGGCCGCGGCGGTGACCGTTAGTCTTCTCGACCGTCATGCGCACCACCACGCGAACCGCGCCGGGACGATCCTCGCCGGGGTCCTGGCCGTCGTACTTCCAGGACAGCCGGGTGTCGAGCTGCCGGCCGACGTCGGGTGTCATCGAGACCCGGCCGCGCAACTCGACGTAGTTCTCCGGATCCGCGGAGTCGATCACCGTGACGCTGACGCGCGGGTCGCGCCGCATGTTGCGGTGCTTCACGCGGCCTTCCGCGGTCGAGAACAGCAGGTCGTTGCCGTCCCGGCCGACCCACATGACGGAGGTCTGAGGGCTACCGTCGGGATTGATGGTGGCCAGGACCGCGTAGTTCTTGCCATCGAGCAGGGCGAGGGTGGCGTCGCTGAGCGGGATACTCATCCCCGCACGGTACAGCGGGTAGGCCGCGGCCGGGGATACTGGTGGGGTGGATCCGCAGGTTGTCCGATTCAGCGAGCGGCCCGAACTCTGGGAGAGCATCACGGACCTCAGCGACGAGGTCTGGCCCGAGTACAACCAGCACGGCGAGACGCTCAACTACTACTGGGCGCAGTTGTACGACGTCTTTCCCGAGTGGCAGTTCGTCCTCTACGACCCCGGCGACCGGACGGTCCTGGCCGAGGGCCACACCGTCCCGCTGGCCTGGGACGGTACCGACGAGGGCCTCGGGCCGGGTATCGACGCGACCATAGCCGCCGCGTTCGAGCTACGCGCCAGCGGCGGGCGGCCGAGCGCGGTCAGCGCGCTGGCCGCGGAGATCCCGCCGCGTCATCAGGGTAAGCACCTGTCGGCCGTGCTGCTGACGGCCATGGCTGACCTGGCGCGGGGGGCGGGACTGAGCCACCTGATCGCGCCGGTCCGGCCGAGCCACAAGGACCGCTATCCCACGATTCCCATCGAACGCTACGCGCGCTGGACCCGACCCGACGGATCGCCGTTCGACCCGTGGGTCCGGGTACACACCCGCCTGGGCGCCCGGATCGGGCCGGCCATCCCGCGCTCCCTGCATATCACCGGCGCCGTCGCCGAGTGGGAGGCCTGGACGCGCATGCCGTTCCCGGAAACCGGTGATTACGTCTTCCCCGCAGGCCTGGCCACCGTGCACATCGACCGGGACCGTGACATCGGCGAGTACTGGGAACCGAATATCTGGATCATCCACCAGGCCGGCGGCGGTAGGGGATGATCCCATCCTGGAAGGGAGAGTGCAGGTGACCTCGATGACGATCCCGTCGTTGCTGCGGCGCGGGGCCACGGCCGTGGCGGCCGGACGGGTGGCGCTTGGCGTGACCGCCCTAGCCTGGCCGTCGATCCCGGCCCGCCCGTGGGTGGGCGCGGCCGCCGATGGCGTGGCCGCCCGGGTGTTCGGGCGCGCGCTCGGCGCGCGTGATCTTGCCCTGGGGCTCGGCGCGCTGGCCGCCCTGCAGGGCCCGGCAGCCGAGGCCGGATCGGCCCGCGCCTGGGTCGCGGCGGGCGCCCTGTCCGATGCGCTGGACGTGGTGGCCAGCCTGTCGTCGTGGCGCGAGCTGCCGCGGGTCACCCGATGGCTGGTCGCCGCCTCAGCCGCCGGCGCGGCCCTGGCCGGGGCCGCCGGGTCCCTGAGCCTGGGCCCGGCAGACCCGGAGAGGTGACGGTCCTGATGTCGGCCACCGGACCGGTCAGCATGATGCGGCAGACGATGGACGGCCAGGCCGAGGCCCTGGCGGGGATCCTGGCGGACGAGGCACCCGTCCTCGCGGTGGCGGAGCGGCTGCGCGGCCGCCGGGTGCTGGCGATTGGCACCGGGACCAGCTGGCACGCGGCCAGCCAGGCCGCGACGTTGCTGCGCGCAGCCGGGCTGGACGCCTCGGCCGCGCAGTCGGCAGACGCCGCCGTGGATGGCCCGCTGCCCGGCGAGGGCGAGGTACTGCTGGCGTTCAGCCACACCGGCGCCAAGCGGTACACCGCGCAGGCGGCCGAACGCGCCCGGGCCTCAGGCGCGGTGATCGTGCAGATCTCCGGGGTCGGCGTGGCCGACGCGGACCTTAAGACGGTGCCGCGAGAGCGCTCGTCGGCGTACACGGCCAGCCATCTGGGCGCACTGATGCGGGCGGCGCAGGTGGCGCGGGCGCTCGGCGCGGATCTCCCCCAGCTGGGCGAGGTTCCCGCGGTCGTCGACCGTGCCTACCGCGAACCGCGTGACGATGGTCAGGCGCCGCCGACGCGCCTGATCGAGTTCACCGGGGGCGGCATCAACCAGTGGACCGCGGCGGAGGGCGCGCTGAAGATCCGCGAGGCGGCCTACGTGGCCAGCGAGGGCCTGGCCGTCGAGCAGTTCCTGCACGGGCCCTCGGTGGCCCTGGGCCACGGTGACCGGCTCGTCTGCCTCGACGGTGGCGGGGCGTGGTCGGCCAGGCTCGCCGAGGTGGCGCAGGCCGCCGAGGAATCGGGCGTCCCGGTGACCCGCATCACCGAGGTCCGGCTCGGCGAGCTGCTGTCGATCTTCCCGCTGACCGTCGCCGTACAGCGGATCGCGCTGGAGGCCGCCGAGACGCTCGGCGTCAACCCTGACACCTTCGGCCGGGACCGGCCGGACCGTCACGGCTGGGATCGCATCACCCTTTGACTACTCCCCGCCCTGAAGGACGGGGTGGTCGTAGTTGTCGCTGATGTGCTGGCTGGCGACGGCGAGAGCCTTGAGGAAAACGATCGCCCATGACCCCGGGGCGACGGGCTTATCGGTGACCCGGCCCCGGAGGGCGACCACCGTACCCGCGGTGATGGGTAGCGGCCCGTTCCGCGGCGGAATGTTGCTCCCTGGGCACATCCAGCCGACCACCATTCGGTCGGCTGCGGACGGGATGCTATCTGCCCTCCTCGTCCAGCCAGTGCAGCCACGTCCCGTGGCCGTCGGTGAAGGCCAGCGGCGTACGGCCGCCATGGCCGAGCACGAACGTCCCTTCCCGGAATGCGGTGGGCGGCAAGCCGGGCACGACGCCGGGCGCCTCATTGGACAGCCAGACGGCCGCCAGGCCGCGGACGGTCCCGGCAAACCGCTCCCGGTCTTCCGGCGCGACGTAGGCCAGCACCGCGGAGTGAAAGATCACCAGGGTGGCCTCGGCCGGGGCCTGGGCGGCTAGCGCGGGCAGGTCGGTGAGCAGGTCGCCGCGATATATGGGCGGCGGGTCGCGGCGGGCGGACGCGATCGCGGCGGCGAGCCGGTCCTCGCGGTCGCTCTCCCCCGGCCACACCAGGCAGGACAGCCAGCGGACGTCGTCCTCGCGGGTGACATCCAGCGGGTTGAGGTCGAGCCCGGCCCTCCAGGCGATGGCGGGCAGCCGAGTGGGCAGGGGCACCGGCCCGCGTACCGCGCAGCGTAGCGTGGGCGCATACGGGTCGGCGCCGGCGAGCAGGTGATAGCCGTCATAGTCGTACGAGTAGCGGTCGAACAGCAAGTTGAGCCCCGCGCTGGCGCCGACCTCGATCAGCGCCAGCGGCCCCGGCAGCCGGGCGAGCGCGGGCAGGAGCGTGGCACAGCGAGCGGGCTCGTTCGTCTGAGTGAGCCGCGCCAGCATCACGTGGGTCAGTTCGGCCTCGTTCCGCCGGACCAACCCCCGCAGGGTGCCGATGCCGGGCGGGGCGCCCAGCAGGTACCTGGCCGCGGCGAACAGCAGGTTGGGCTGGCGCTTGGCTGGCGGCATCGTGCGGAGAAAACCCAGGATCAGATCGTCATCAGCGACCGACGCCGCCAGTGACTCGTACGCCGGGCAGCGTCCGCGCGCCTCCCGGCCCCACACCCGGTAGTTCTCCGCGGTGCTGCGCCGCGGGTCAAGGCCGCCCATGGCCATGCGACGGACGCTACCTCAACTCGCCGGCGGTAGCGTCGTGACGTCCGCCTGATCACCGGCGTCCAGCCCGGACGCTCCCGCCGCTATCGTGAGGCTCCATGACTGCCGTCCTCGATCATCTCGCCATCGGCACGCCGGCCCTGACCGACGGCTGGGACCTGTTCGGTGGCCTTCTCGGCGGAACGTGGGTCTACGGCGACTACTCCCCCGGCTACTGGTGGGGCCAGCTGAGCTTCGCCGCCGGGCCGAAGATCGAGCTGCTGACCCCGACGGACAGCCCCGACGCGGCCTTCCTCGAGCGCTTCCTGGCCGCTCACGGCGCCGGCCCGCACCACATCAACTTCATCGTCAGCGACATCAGGCACACGCTGGCCCGGCTCCAGGCCCTCGGCCTGGAGCCCATCGGCGTCAACCTGGACAACCCGTACTGGAAGGAGGCGTTCCTGCACCCGCGCAGCGCCCACGGCATCGTCATCCAGGTCGCCCAGCAGGCCGGTGCCCCGCGCACGCCCGCGCCGCCGGAACTACCAGAGCCCGGACCGCCGACTCGCTTCGACCTGATCGAGCACCATGTCGGCGACCTCGAGGGTGCGACGCGGCTGTTCGGGGAGGCTCTGGACGGCCAGCTCGAATCCGCAGGCGATCGCGCCGCCGAGCTGACCTGGCCCGGCGGCCGCCGGCTCAGGCTGGTGCGCGAGGGCGGCCTACCTCGCGGCGGGGCGCTACACCACGTCCGCTTCACCCGCGCGGAGGGCACCTTCGGCGCCAGCGACACCGAGCGCGCCGCCCTGCTGGCCAAACGGCTCGGCCTGACCGTCGAGCTGGCCCGCTAGCGCGCTGAGTCCTTGGTCGCGTAGACGACACAGCCGCGCTTGGTCAGCGTCAGCGGCAGGTCCAGGGTCGCGGACGCGGACGCCGCGTCCGCTTCGGCGAGACCGTATACCCGCAGGCACGCGACGGCGTCGGGAACGGAGGTGAGGGTGACCAGCGGACCGTCCCAAGGATCGGCCTGGACCATATCACCGGGAGCGGCGAAGACCGCCGCCACGATCGCTGCCGCATCCGCGCCGTCGAACGTCGAAGCGCCGCCCCAGCCCGGGATGACCCGCGCCAGTTCCGGGTCGCTGTCCCGGTTCGCCGCGCAGGCCGCGAACATCCCGCCGGGCCGCAGCACCCGCCGCGCCTCCCGGATCGGCACGCGCGGATCGTCGTAGTGGTACAGCGTGTACAACGCGGCCACCGCGTCTACGGATGCGTCGGCCACCGGCAGCCGGGCGCCGTCGGCGCGCGCCGAGGGACGGGGCGCCAGGTCCAGCATCGTCGGCGACAAATCCAGGAGCAGGCACCGCATGGACAGCCCGGGCATCAGCCGTGCCAGCCGCCCGTTCCCTCCGCCCACGTCTAGCACGGTCCGCACACCCGCCGCCGCGAACCGCTCCGCGACGTATGGATGCACGTCATCATGGGGGTTCTTCTCGGCGGACAGGAACCGGTCGGGATCGGAGTCGTAGTCGTTCGGCAGCACGCTCATCGACGCCAGCGTCGCTGGCCGCCCGGATCCCGGTCAAGCAGATTTCACGGCCCGCCAGACCTGAGCCGACCCGCCGACTTGGCGGAGACGGGCGGGAGTCGAACCGCCGATGCAGCGCGCCGTCCACAAGCGGTCTCGCCGGTAAGGCGGGCGAGGATCAGGTGCGACCCCGTGCACCGCGCCCGGCTGCGGTCGGCCCGCCGCCAGGTGCGACCTGGACCACACCGTCCCTGGGACCAGGGCGGGATCACCTGCGAGCGCGATCTGGCGCCACAGCGCAATCGATAACGACACAGGTTGTTTGTTCGGCTACCGCCCGGGAAACGGGCTGGGTGGCAGGGCGAGTTCATATGCTCGCAGGGTGATTCCGGGCACGGGCTCGAAGTCGAGATCCGGAGTTCTTGAGAACCCGGTCCGCGTGTAGAGATGCTGCGCCGCCTTGAGTCCGCCTGCTCGCTCCTTACCAGGTCAACGCCGCTCTGCTGGCGACGTCCGGGAACCCGGCCGTCAAGTTCATGCACTGCCTGCCCGCCTTCCACGACCCGAACACCACCGTCGGGCGCGAGATCATGGAGCACACCGGCATGACCTCCGGCCTCGAAGTCACCGGCGAGGTCTTCGGATCCGGCGCCAGCATCGTCTTCGACCAGGCCGAGAACCGGCTGCACACCATCAAGGCCGTCCTCGTCGCCACCCTGGGGGGCTGAACATGAGATGAACGCCCGGATGAGGACCTACACGACCTACAGCATCGCGGTCGGGCTCGTGTGGGCCGTGCTTCTGATGCTGGCCTGGGCGGTCGCCCCAGCTGGCAAGTGGCACAGCATTGTCGTGGTCTTCCTTGGTTTCGTCATCGGATGGCTGTCCGCGACGATCGCCCGATATGTCTACCCGCCCCCGAAGAAGTACCGGCGGGATTCCGGCCGGGTGTCTTGACCCAGCACCGCGTTGAACAGGGTCAGCACGATCAGCAGGATGCCGGTACCCAGCTGTCGGCGGCGTTCCATGGCTCCCGAGACGGCTCGGATCAGTGAAGGTGGAGCAGGACCAGATCCTTCAGCGCGACCATTACCAGCCCCAGTGCCACCGCGATAGACGTGGTGAAGACCAGTTGCCTGCCGCGCAGCTGGGCCGACCGGGCCGCCAGCCATCCGTAAATCATGAGCAGCACGATCGCCGCCACCAGCCCGGCGTTGTCGGCGACCGAAATCGAGGCCCCGACCAGCCGCGCCAGTACCACCACCAGCAGCGGCGCGAAGGACGCACTGACCATCGGCCAGGTCTCGGCCAGCGCCTCCCGGATGTAGTCCAGCGACGGCACTATGCCGCCCTCCACCTGCTCGCCGAGCAGTTCCGCGTACTCCTCGGCGAGCCAGTACACCATCAGTGTGACCAGGACCGCGACCACAAGCCCGCCGGTATGCAGCTCGTTCCCCGCTGTGGCCAAGAGCGCCGCGGTGATGATGGCACCGTATATCCCGGCCGCGCGGCGCTTCCCGAGGCTCCTTACCCTCGGTCCGGGCCGTATTCCGCCTGCGACGCCAGCCATGGCCAACCCTCCCGATCATGTCTCCCGGCATGTCGCGAACATAGCCGTCAGCTAGCGGAGGCGGACGGGAATCGAACCCGCCAGCGCTACAGCGCAGCGCTCACCAGTTTTGAAGACTGGGGGGACCACCAGGCACCCAGACGCCTCCGCGTTGACTCTACGGGACGCTCACTCGGTACACAGCGCCGACGCGAGGCGTAACCCCTGCGGGCGCACTCATAAGATGCCGGGGAGGTCAGCGGGAGAAAGGCAGAGGTGTGGGCGGAAACGGGCGTGCGTGGTGGGAAGACGCGGTCGTCTACGAGGTATACCCGCGGAGTTTCGCCGACGCGGACGGCAACGGCGTGGGTGACCTGCCCGGGCTGCGGTCCCGCCTGCCCTACCTGGCCGACCTCGGGGTGGACGCCATCTGGCTGACGCCCTTCTACCCGTCGCCGCTGGCCGACGGGGGATACGACGTCAGCGACTACCGCGCAGTGGATCCGCTGCTCGGCACCATGGCGGACTTCGACCGCCTGGTCAAGGACGCCGAAACGCACCAGATCCGGGTGATCGTCGACCTCGTGCCCAACCACTGCTCGAGTGCGCACCCGTTGTTCCAGGCCGCGCTGGCGGCGGCGCCCGGCAGCGCGGAGCGGGCCCGGTTCATCTTCCGGGACGGGCGCGGCCACGACGGCGAACTGCCGCCGAACAACTGGAAGTCGATGTTCGGCGGCCTGGCCTGGACTCGGGTGACCGAGGCCGACGGCCAACCCGGACAGTGGTACCTGCACCTGTTCGACACCGGGCAGCCGGACTGGAATTGGCGGAACGACGAGGTGCACGCCTTCTTCGAGCAGGTGATCCGGTTCTGGCTCGACCGCGGCGTGGCGGGCCTGCGGGTCGACGTCGCGCACGGGATCTACAAGGACCCGAATCTGCCCGACGACTTCGACCCCGACCACCTTCTGTACCCGGTGAACGCGCCGTCGGCCTACAATCACCGGCCCGAGTTGCAGGAGCTCTACCTGTCCTGGCGGGTCGTTCTGGACTCCTACCCGGCGGACGGGTTCCCCGGAGCGCGGACCGCGATCGGGGAAGTCTGGGCCGATACTCCGGGCACCCTGCTGCCCTACCTGACCTCCGGCGGCCTGCCCCAGGTGTTCAACTTCGAGCTGATCACGGCCAGCTGGAGCGTGGCCGGGTTTCGCGACGCGATCGACGGGGTCCTGGAGCTGGCCGGCGGCTCTCGCGCGCCGTGGGTCATCGGCAACCACGACGTGCCCCGGCCCGCAAGCCGCTACCGGCTGGACGAAGGCTACGATCCGCAGACAATCAACCGGCTGGTGAGCCTGGGCCACGCGCGCGCCGAGCTCGGCGCCCGCCGCGCGCGGGCCGCCGCCCTGCTGCTGCTCGCCCTGCCCGGATCCGCCTACATCTACCAAGGCGAGGAGCTGGGCCTGCCCGAGGTCACCGACCTGCCCTCCGCCGCGCGCCAGGACCCGCGGTTCCGCCGCACCCACGGCCGCTCCCCCGGCCGCGACGGCTGCCGCGTGCCGCTGCCCTGGACCAAGGCCGGCCCGGATTTCGGCTTCTCCGAGACCACCTCGTCCGCGCCGTCCTGGCTCCCCCAGCCGCCGGACTGGGGCGGTCGCAGCGTCGAGGCGCAGCTCGGCGACCCGGGCTCGTTCCTCAGCCTGTACCGGGCGGCCCTCCGGATGCGCCGCGAGCACCCGGCCCTCGGCCGCGGCACGCTGCGCTGGCTCGACGGGCCGCATGCGGAAGGGCTGCTCTGCTTCGCCAGGGAGCCGGGTTTCGTCTTCGCCGCGAACCTGGGCCCGGCCGCCGTCCCGCTCCCGCCGCATCGCGAGATCCTGCTGGCCAGCGAGCCGGACCTGCTGAACTCCGACGGGAGCCTGCGGCCCGATACCGCGGTGTGGCTGTCCGCCTGAGGCAGCGGCGCCCGGGAGGTTAAGCGCAGGCGGCGGCGGTCGTCCGGGAGACGCTGGGTGATCCCGGCCCGGTCCAGGTACTCCAGCAGCGGGATGGCGACCCGCCGGGTGGTGCCCAGGGCCTGCCGGGCCTCGGCGGCGGTGAACGGCTGGGGCAGTCCGGCCAGCGCCCGGGCCGCCTCGGCTTCGGCGCCCGGCGCCAGCACGATCTGCTCGGTCACCCGCAGCAGCAGGCCCGCCCGGACGGCCGCCCCGATCGCCCTCCCGTCCAGGCCGAGCTCACGTAGCCGCCCGGCCTCCGGCGCCATGAACGGCGCGTCGGTCAGGTCGGCCAGTACGGCCCGCACCCCCGCGAGTACATGGGGAGGCAGCGCAGGCTGAGGCCCCTGGGCTTGGAGCGGTTTCTGTGGCTCTCCGAGCCGGAGGTACCCGCCGTCGAGCCGCACCCGTGACGGCGCGTCCTCCGGCCCGGGCGGCCGGGTCAGGGCCTCGACCAGCGCCCGGTCCGGCAGGCGGAGGGCGGCCCGGGCCGCCTCGGGCGGCAGGCCGATGGCCAGCGGGTCGCGCCGGGCGTGGGCGGCGACTACCTCGGCGAGCTGGCGGCGCAGTTCACCCCAGCGGGCCGGATCGGCGAGCCACCCGCTGGCCGTGACGGGAGGCGGAAGGCCGCCGGTCACGCCCATGGCCGCGACCGCGGTGGCGCGCAGCAGCCCGTGCCGGCGCAGCAGATCAGCGGCCACCGGGACGTCCGGCCAGGCGGCAAGCTCACGCCCGGCCGCCGCGGCCGCCCCGCGGCGCACGAGCGCGGGCGGCGCCACGTCGAGCACGGTGGCGCCCAGCATGGTCACGCCCGCGCTGCCCGGGTCGCGGAGCAGCAGCCGGTCGCCCACGTGCAGCGGCAGCGCTTCCCGCA
>Ga0187781_10002419_pt1 | contig 14235 bp, 12 predicted proteins | sample 0715_SJ02_MP02_2_FD_132447 | JGI IMG/M metagenome (GOLD analysis project Ga0187781, IMG submission 132447) | Tropical peat soil microbial communities from peatlands in Department of Meta, Colombia - 0715_SJ02_MP02_20_MG | ecosystem: Environmental > Terrestrial > Soil > Wetlands > Peat | place...
CCCGAACTGTGGAACCGTGATTCAGAAGGACGCAAAATTCTGTTCCTATTGCGGCAGGTCTCTGCCATAGCGCTTATTCAGCCCACAACCTTCCTTAAGGCGATGCGCTTGTTCCGTGCCTTCGGAGGTCGTCAGACAGGCGCGCAAGCCCGGTACCATGAAACATGCGACCTCGAGTCAAACCTTCTAGGCCTCCCCGTCTGCAAATTCTGCCGGGGACGTTCTACAATCCGCAATCGCACCTGGGCTTGAGGCTTGGGCCTAGAGTTGCACGCTAGACTGGCTGGGCACCTTTGGGCCTGCCCTAGGTTAGAGTTGAGTGAACTCTGTGGATGACATTCACCCGAGTGGGTCGCTTCCGCGGCCTTTACATCTCAAACTCTATCACGCAAATGTTATCTGAAATCGTCTCGTTGAATTGCTTTCCTAGGAAACCTTCGAAAACGGCTTCCATGGCGCCAGCATAGTAGATTGACCAGTTCCTGCCCATGTTCTGCCCTAACGTGATGATGTGCTTCCCGGCGTCTATTGTGTGGTCGAAGGTGAACCTGCCTCCATACTCGCCTAGCATCCTCAGCATCTTCTCGACTCTCTCCAACGACAATGTCGGGTAGCCAGCCTTGATGTTCGGAAGGAAGAGTTCGCGACCGGCCCACCTCCCCAAATCGTGGGCCTTTTCTTCCGTCTGACCAGCCATAAGCTTGACCAAGAGAATCGAAGGTACAGAGACGAGCCCCCGGTTCGTGGGAGCTTTGTCCCATTCGACGTATCTCCTGAAAGCCTTGTTCGCTACCTGGTTTACGGAGAGCCTCTCCTTCTTGGCTATCATGTCAATGGAATCGTCGAGGTCTACGTCCAACCTGAACGTTCGGGCCCTACTTGGTTTCAAGTCCCCTTCTCCTCGCTACTGGGCTTTTCAAATTCTAGGGACACTAGCTCTTCGGTCTCGCTTGCCTCGGTGTTCAAGCCCAGCGAGGAAAAGAGAGTTTTGCCCGCACCAGCGTAGAAGGCAGACCATTTGGCCCCTTTCGAGTGTCGAATAGTGACTACCCTCCTTGACTCTTCGGTGGCGTAGTGGAAGTCGAATCTCCCCATATAACGCGAAATAAGTTCGATCGACTCAAGGACCGAAGAGATTGTGACCTCGCCATAGTGGGAGAGAATTATTGGCTTCCAGACATCTGTGGCGGTGACCTCCCCTAGCGCTCTGGCCTGTTCGAGCGTCTGCGAATCCATGAGCCTTCCCAGCGTCAAAGGGCTGACAAGGACCAGACCTGCTTTCTCAGCGAGCCGATCCCACTCGACTAGCCTCCTGAGAGCCCTTCCGGCTACGGCGTTGACCGACTCGCCTCCATCCATCGCCATCTTCTCCAGTGCCGCGTCTACGTCCACATCGAGCCTCAGTGTCCGTGTGACGCTTCTAGTCAGGAACCTGTGTGAGCGGGCTCTGTCCTATATCTCTTCACATGTGTTCGTTCCGCACCACTTGCAGACCTACTGGATTTCTGTGGACGCCCATGTAGGAAGAGAAAGCGCGATATGGCAACTCCAAGGTCGAGTTCGAGGTGGACGGTCACAAAGGAGGTCCTCATCGGACGAATCGAAACTGGGAAGAGGCTGGCCCAGATGGTCGTCAAGATGAAGGATCAGGTCGGGGCTATGGCGAGTGTGAGCACCCTCGCCGCCAGCTTGGACATCGACGTCCGCCAGAGCACGACCCATTCACTAGATGATGGGACGGCGGTCTACAACGCGTTCGTTATACTCAACGACCCCAAGATTTCGCTCATCAAGCTCGTGGAGAGACTCGAACAGTCCCCCTTCGTGTTACAAGCGCAGGCCTTTGAGGGACACGACGGCGTAGTGGTTGATCGGGTCTCGTTCCCGGTCAACTGGCAGGGAAGGAGGGTCATCGTCCTGAGCCAGTCTGCGACCACCCGGATGTTCGAGGCAATCCGTTTCGTTCTCGGATCCGGGGGCGAAGTTATCCTCTACCAACAGGGACTGCGCTACGGAGCGGACCTCGCGGAGTATTTCTTGAGCAAGCTTGACCCGAACCATTTGGAAAAAAACTATGATTATGGAATAGCTTTACTCAACGCGACAGGGTGGGGGATTCCGGAGGTGAGCGGGATCAAGGACGAGTTCCCAAACATGACGGTCAAACTAAGGTCCTGCCTTGAGTGCGAAGGAATAAGGCATGATCGAGCTGTGTGCAGTTTCATGAGGGGATTCTTCGCGGGAGTCTTTGGCACGATTGCTGGACACCCCGTCCACTGCGAGGAGTCGTTGTGCATAGCCAGGGGGAACACTCACTGCGAGTTCACTCTGCATAGTGGGAAAAACGCTATCACGAGATAGGCTTCGAGTCGATGATCCCCGAGGGCTCTGGAACTCGCCTGACGTTATTCCCAGGCACTTCCCCTCCTGAAGATTCCGTTGGGATTCGTGACTCCCGCCGACCCACACACTCTTACGAACCGGGGGCGCCAGGGCTCCATGAATTCGAGTTGAGCAGCCTTGAAACGTGGTCCTGGAAGTCCTTGTCGTACATCCCTGTCGTGGCGGAGTGCAGCTTGGCGAAGTGCGGGTGTCTGCAGAGAGCCTTTAGCCAGGTGTTCCACTGCTCCCAAGATTCTCCGTCGATCCAGCCTTTCTTGTAAAGCTCGTAGGCCTCCTCTATTATGCCGTAAGACAGCAATAACCGCCTGATTGTTGCCAGGTCCCTTTGGTCCACATCCTTGTTTTCGGAGAAGAGTCTTGCAAACAGGAGGTCGTCTTCCCTGGAACCTGTCATCATCAGGTCATTGTATCTTCCCAGGAGATTCTGGTAAGATGATTCCCTGATTGCCCTTTCCTGGCTTCTGAACTGGAAAATGAAGACAAGCAACGTCAGGGTTATCACAACGGTCTGCACGATTGTTGCTAGTAGTGTGAGGGTGGTTGCATCTACCAAGCAGGAATCCTGCGCACTAGATGAATATCTTCCTTTCTGACTCTAGTTGCCAATGGCGGTTCCCTCTGCGGGGGGTCGGGTTTTCGCCTCTACGTAAGCCTTTCCAGGTCGCTCGGGGACGAACTTTAGGAGCAAGACCACCGTGATGGCCGTGCCAAAGGCGCTGGCAACGATTGGCGCCTCATATCCAAGACTCTGGTATAGGAGTCCACCAAGAATGGGGGCAGGGAACGCAACGAGCCCCCTGACTGCGGCGACCTTTCCTCCAATCCCACCCCTCTCGTGCTCTGGTGAATTCGTCATGACGAGGGACTGGACAGCTGGTACCCACGTTGACACTGACGCCCCGAAGACGACAGACAGCAGCAGGAAAACGGAGAAAGAACCCGCGACAGCCCAACCAGCCATGAGCACTGTCCCCAGAGCTTCGGAAAGGGCGACTGTCCTCCTCCCACCGAGCATCAGCAGGAGCTTCGTGGCGGGGTACTGGCAGAGAATGGTCGCAAGGGAGAGCACACTGACGATGATTCCTATCTGGGCGTCGGTGTACCCGAACTTCGCCTGAATCATGGCGTATATGATTGTCGTCGTTATCCCGAATGTGAAAGCGTCCATCGCCAGGGCACCGAAGTAGCCCCAGGAGCCACGGGGAATGCGGAATGACTGCTTGAGGGAGAACTCGCTGGGTGATCTGTCCTGCTGCGGTCTGACCATCGAACGTGTCTCGTAGAGTTCCCTGACATAGAGGAAAAGGTCGACCGACTCGAGGAGAGCCGCGGTCAGGAAGATCACCGAATATCCGTAGCTGCCTGCAATCACTCCCGCAAGGTAGGGCGTCACGACGCCTGGGATTGAGCTTAGCAAGAATACTACGCTGTAGGCCACGTTCATCCTCGATGTGTCGAGGCCGACGGACTCAGCCACCATGGCTTGGGAGGAGGGGCTCCCAAGCACCGAGACCCCGAACATGAAGAACGCGCCGAAAAGGCAGCCCCAATTCGCTGTAAATGCGGCCACGATGAAGAGCATCATAGAGACGATCGTGATGAAGCTCCCCACGACGATTACCACTTTCCTGCCGTGGATGTCAGATAGATGACCCGCTATCGGTTGAGCTATCGAAGCGGCCACGCCGGAGAACCTGTTCCCCACTGCCTGCAGAATTCCCAGCGCTGCTACCCCGAACCCGAGGCTGGCTGGAAAGAGCTGCAAAATGCCGTTGAGCATCCCGATGTAGACCCCCGAGATCAGACCAGTGACAGCCAATGTCCTGATGTTGCGGTCAGAGAGGAGGGTTCTCGACATCCCAAGCAGTCCTCTCCTGTAAACCGACACGGCGCACCCCGGCGCCAAAGGTCGCTTATTGAACTTCGGAAAAGGTCCGGCCGTTGATCAACCTGGAATCGAATTCAAGGGGGCAAAGTTCACTACACCGTCGAGTCCGGGGGAGCTTTCGTCGAACCCACCAACACAAAAGATGCTCCCCTGTAACGTTACGCACGAAGTTCCTACGTCCCTCGGGTAGCTCGCCCCCTGAGACCAGGGCCCGATACCCGCGCTCGAGATTTGGGCGAAATACACGAAGTTAGTGAACGTCGGGGACTGTCCTCCTCCGGTCTCTCCTCCTACGCAGTATATGTAGCCTGACGCGATAACGCATGATGGGCCGACGGATGCGACGGGGTAGGTCGCGGTCGGGGTCCACGTTCCTACTCCATCGGCCGTGAGCGGCGCGAAGTAAACCGTCTCCAGGGGGTCTCCGTTGCTGTCCGAGCCGTTCAGGCAATATGCGAATCCTCCCGATTCGTAACACGCGGGGACAAATATCCCTGACGGATATGTTGTGGTTCCGGCCCACTTCCCTATACCAGTTGAATTGACGGGCGCGAACCAAACAGAGCTGCTTGGGGAGACGTTCGACTCAGTACCACCAGTCTCGTTGTTCCCTCCAATGCAGTAGATGTGTGAGGACCATCCGACGCACGACTCCGAATCGATTGGAATAGGGTACGGAGTGGTGGGCTGCCACGCTCCAAGGCTGCCATTCACTAGTAACTCTGCGTAGTAGCTTGCCGATAGATCATCTCCTGTGGCGTCGTGAATCCCTCCCACGCAGTAGATGTATCCTGAAATGACGGCACACCCCTCGCCGCTCACGTTCTGTGGGTAGGCGGAGGGGCTTTGGTGCCACACGGTGATGTTTCCCGAGGCCGAAACGGTGGCGGTAAAAACGTCGTTTTGTGGTCCCCCGCTGGCATCCACTCCACCTACACAGAAAATGTTCGTCGAGTTGGATGCGCACTGCTGTCCCGCGACCCCAACCGTCCCACCTCCCTGGAGGGGGTAGGTTGCTGCGCACCTCCAGGTCGGAGAGCAAGATGGCTGGGGTGCTGAAAGCATCGAGTAGGCGAAAACGCCGGCAACCACTACGACCGCGATCACAACTAGCGCGATTAGTATCTTGGAGGATTTCACGCCTGACCCCCACCGGACACCGAACCGCGAGGCTCACGAGCAAAGATTGTCAAGACCGATCGCCCAAACCTCTTAGAGCCCTATAATTGGGCCGGATGAATAAGCGTTGTCGCAGGAGAGATCCCGATGATGCGCGTCTCCCGTGGTACATGGGCGGTGTTCGCCATCGTTACCCTAAACTCGGTCGGCTGGTCTGCCACCATGCCCTTCCTCGCCGTCTATCTCAGCGCCGTCAGGGGGGTGTCCCTGACGACAATTGGCGCAGTCTACCTCATGGCAGGGCTGCTTAGCCTTGGAAGCCAGTTGCTCGGAGGGAGAATGACCGACTCGATGGGTCCTAAACGTGTCATGCTCATTGGTTTCGTTTGCTCCGTCGGCTCCGCCCTTGTCCTAAGCTATCTGATTGGGGTGGGCGCAGATACCACCCTCATTCTACTGGCATACCCCCTGTTCAATTTTCTCAGGGGACTCTCGAGCCCCGCCTCGGCTGCCATAATCGCAAACACCGAGACCAAGAACCTGAGGACGGGTCTTTCACTTCTCTCCATAGCCGGGAACCTAGGTTTCGCCATAGGACCCGCTTTGGGCGGCATCTTGGCACAAACCTTCAACTATTCGAGCGTCTTCCTTCTGAGCGCGGCCGTACCCGTCATTACTTCGATGCTGACGGTGCTGTACATCGCAGGGGGTCGACTTGCTGGCTACGACACAGGTACAGGGAGACGCTCCGGGGCGCTCAGCTGGGGAAGGGACAGGAACCTCATGATCTTCCTTTTCCTGCTTGTCGGCGGATACCTGGCGATAGGCTACGAGATAGTCCCAATCTCTGTGTATGTGCAGAAGTTCCTGAGCTTCTCGTCGGAGCAAATCGGCTATCTGTTCGCCACTAACGGTCTCGTCATCGTCCTCCTCCAGTTGCCTCTCTCATCGTTGTTCTTTCGTGCGAAGAAACTTGCATATCCGCTCGTCGGGGCCTGCCTTTTCGCCGGGCTCAGCTTCATCCTGGCTGGACTTGCCTCCACTTTTCTCGAGTTCGAAGGTGTAATGGTCGTCTTAACTCTAGGAGAGATTTTCATGACGGTGCCGTCGCAGACGATATTCACTCTGTTTTCAGGTGTCAGGACCCGGGGGACGTTCCAAGGCTATGTTTCAGCCGCCTCCCTGGGGGGCAGGTCTCTCTCCCCTCTTGTTGGGTTGTGGACCTTCCAGGTCTTCTCCTCGCTCCCTAGCGTTGGATGGTACACCGCCGCGGTGTTTACGGTTTTGCTTGGGGCGGGCTTCTACTTCATAGCCGAACCTCTGCAGGGAGACTTTCGAGTCCTCGGAAAGGAACCTGGAGGATTGACTCCTCCTAGCTCGAACAGCACCTCAGGCCCCCACTAGGCCAAGTTCCGAGTCGAGGGAAAGAGGCGCAGAGGACCCCCGCGTCGGAACGAGACTGTACGATCCCGCGCAACCCAGGGGTCAGTCCTGCTTCGGTGCCCTCTCTAAGTGGATTCTATTTACAACCATAGAGATATTATAGAACATATTGATATATCGAAAACCGAACATCCATGTCATGGACGGTTCTTCAGCGCCGGCAAAGAGAAGTGTCACTGTCCAAGTAAGCGTGATTGCAATCTCGGCGGCGCTCTTCGCCGTCGCCAAGGGGATCACCGCCCCCATCCATACGCCCTGGGGAGTAGGCCAACTCTTCATCGCATCCTTCGTGCCCGTTTTCTTCGCCGTCACTGCCGATCCCCTCCCCGCGGCTCTTGGTGCAGGCGCAGGTTCCTTCCTGGGGGACATCCTGTTCTTGGTGCCACTCGGCGCGACGACCCCGTTCTACGCGCTGACTGTTGGGGCACCTGCGAACTTCATTGCGACCCTTCTGCTGTCCGTGTTCGTCAAGAGATACAAGTCGTGGCCCGCGTTTGTTGCCGCGACTGTCTGCTTCCTCACGCTCGGGAACATAATCGCGGGGGCTCTACTGGTCTACCTAGTGCCGTTTCCTGTCCAATTGATACTCGGGTTCACCGTCTACTGGGACATGACGTCCATCCCGGCCATCCTGATAGGGGTTCCAATCCTCATCCGTGCCACCAGGCCCATAATTGGCCGTTCAAAGGTTCTGAGTTACGCTCCTCAGTGGTCAAACGTGGGTCGATTCCAAATGGTCGTCTCCCTCGGCTTTTCGCTCTTGTTCGTCGCGCTTGGCGCTGCCATCTTCCTCTTCGCCCCTGGGACAGTCGCGGGCTGGCCGGGGCTGGCCTCCTACTTCGCGCTATCCGCCGTGGTGGTGGTCGTCTTTGGTCCACTCGCCAGCCTTTTCGCCGGCAACAGGTTAGAGGCGGCTCATGCTGCGGCCTAACGTCTCAATCGCCTTCTCTCCAGGCGCCATAACGAACTTTTTCGAGATAAATTACAACTCTCCGGTTCCGACCGGCGCGACTGGTGGCGGTTACATCCTTTCAAAGGGGACCACCAGCAGCGCCACAGTGGTCCTTAATGGGGGGTCGGAGCTTTCCACAGTAGTCAACGGTGATGCTTCCTATGACGCAAGGACCACACGGAGGGCAGTCGAGCTCCTTCTCGCTGGCTCGGGCAAGAGGGCGAAGGTTTCCCTGATCCAGAACGTGCAGACTCCCATCGGTTCGGGTTTTGGGGCAAGCGCGGCGTCTGCTACCTCGGCCGTGTACGCGGTAGCCCGTGCTGCCGGCATCAGAAAGGCGAAGGCAGAGCTAGCATTTTTTGCTCACAGAGCAGAAATCATTGAACAGACTGGCCTTGGCACGGTTTCGGTGATCTACGACTCTGTCGGGGCGGGCGCCATAACGGTCTCGGGGGAGCCAGGTAGCGCGAATTTCGTGCCGGTCCGGGTTCCCAGAAGGACCAAGATCGTGACAGCCTTCGTCTCGCCCTTCGACAAGAAAGACGTTTTTTCGTCCGGGAGCGTAAGCCGGAGGGTAAATAGGCTCGGGCACGAGTCTCTTCTAACATTCCTTTCCGATCCTACGCTGGATACCCTCGCGAGCGAGGGGGAGCGCTTCTCAGCAGCTCTGGGATTGGAGTCTGTCGAGGTGAAGAAGCTCATCAAACTGGCGAAATCGTCCGGGGCGAGTTACGCCAGCCAGAACATGATCGGTTACTCCGTGCATAGCCTGGTCGAGCCCGGAAGCGTCCACAGGGTCGCCAGGGCCATGCACGATTATAGCGGAGAAATAAGGGTCGACGTATTCGAAGTGGGTAGCAGAAGGGCAGGGGTGGTCAGGCCTAGCCGCACGTCACGAGATCCTTAGTGAACTTCGTAAGAACCTCTGGTCTCTTTCCCACAACAAGCGTATCCTCTATCCTGACGCCGAACTTCCCTACGAGGTACACTCCAGGCTCGTCCGTTATCACGTCGTTCCTCAGCAGCGCACCCTTTTCCTCCTTGGAGATCCGCGGCATCTCGTGAATATCTATGCCCACGCCGTGCCCTATACTGTGGTTGAGAAGCTTGTCCATCCTGTTCTTTCGCAGGACCTCGACCGCGGCACTGTTCACCACGCTGCAGGTCGTCCCCTCTCTAGCGACCTCAAGCGCCGCGGCCTGGGCCTCCTTGACGGCTGCGTAGTGCCTCTTCATTTCGGAGCTAACAGTCCCTATCGCAAACGTCCTGGTCTCGTCCGAGTTGTACCCCTGATACCTAAAGAATAGGTCTGCAACAACGAAATCCCCGCTCTCGAGTCTCCTACTGGACAGCTCAGAGTGGCCGAAGGCGCCGTGGGGACCCGAAGCTATGATCACGGGTCCCAGTGAAGAGTCTGAGTTTGACGTTGTCATCCCATGTTCCAGGGCCACTTCCATCACGGCACCAGCCAGCTGCCACTCCGTCTTCCCTGGCCTCAGCTCCTGTTCAAGCGTCCGGTAGGCTTTGTCCGTTCCGGCGCAAGCCTTGCGGATCAGCTCGATTTCGAGAGGATCTTTGACCCTTCTGGCGTCCAGGAAGAGTTGGGGGGTCTCAACGAACCGGTCCGACTTCAACTCCTCGTCGTTGTCAACCAGGACAGACTTGTTTTCTAGCTGCCTCTCCACCTCCTTCTTTACTCCAGCGGAAGTCTTCGCAATCACGAACTCCGCTTCTTGGCACAGTTCCCCTGCCCTGTCTGCCTCTAGGGGGGTCGTTATGACTACCGTTTTGTCAGGATGGACTATTGCGGCGCCCCCGCCGAAGAAGGAGGTCAGCCAAAACAGATTCGGGGCAGTCATCACGGCGACCTGCTTCCCCTTTGCCAGGGAAAGCAGCCTTCTGCGCCTTTGGGCGTAAACCGTCAACTTCCGGGCTCAGAAAACCAAGTGCTTATATCCGTTCTCTGGGATGTCCTCCATCGGGGCAAATCGTTCTGTGACGTATATTCGACGACTGGAGATGCGCGGTTTCAAGTCCGCTGGCCCCAGGACGGTCGTTGTCAACTTCGAAAGGGGGTTCACGGTGATAACGGGGCCCAACGGGAGCGGGAAATCGAATCTCGCCGACGCGATCTCCTTCGCGATTGGGGAGAACTCCCCAAGGGCCCTCAGGGCGGCAAACAACAGGCTCTCGGGGCTTATCTACACTCCGAAGTCCGAGGACCCTTCGGGCGGAGGCAGACCATCCGCTTGCAGGGTGACACTCCAATTTGACAACTCTGACAGGGCGATACCGGTCGACTCAGACCTGGTTACTGTCACCAGGGAACTGAAGGATGACGGGGATAACGTCTACTACATCAACGGCAGGAAGTCTTCGAGAGGTTCGCTCACTGATATCATTGACCTTGCCGGCCTCGCGCCCGGAGGGTTCAACATTGTTGCTCAGGGCGCGGGAACGCGCATGGCGGATCTCACCCCGGAAGAGAAGCGGAGGCTCATCGAAACCGTCGTCGGAATCTCGAAGTTCGACGAACGCAAGTCCGATGCCCAGAGGCAGCTAGGTCAGGCGGACCAGCGGCTGGAGGTCGCAATGGCCCGCATCGGCGAGATGAGGAGCACCCTGGAGTCGCTCGATTCCCAGCGCACCGACATGTTGAGGTTCAACCTTCTCGAGTCGCAGATCAACTGGCTCCAGGCCGTGTTGACGTCAAAGAGGATCAGGGGTCTCAAGGACAGGCTGGCTGTCCTCCGTTCGCAGGAGCAGGAACTCAACGGCAAAATCAGCGATCTGGGGGCGAGGCTCGTCGAGTTGGAGAACCGCATCGGCCAAGTCGAGAACGAGAAGACAAGGTTCATCGTCGATGTCATCCAGGGGGGAGGGGCAAGCCACGTGGACCTCCAGTTCCAGCTTGCCGATGTCAGGAACGAGCTGGAGTCCCTGGAAGCCGACATGGAGACCGCGCAGTCCAATGTCACTGAGCTCGAAGGGGAAACGGTCCCTCAGCTCAAACAGGTGGTATCTGAGAAGCAAAGGGGAGTGAACGCAGCTAACTCGAACGTCAGACAGCTGACTGCTGAGATAGAGAAGCTGGACGCCAGACATGCAGAGTTCGCCCAGAGGCTGAAGGAGCTCTTCAAGGCAGGAGAGGAACTCCGGAGTACCATAGATCAGAAGGGAAAGCAGAATGCTAGGGTACAGGTAAAACTTGCCGACCTCGGCCAAAAGATGCAGCAGATCGACCTCCTGATTAACGCCACCACAGCGAGCCTCGGGGTCGAGAGGAAGAGGCTGGACGATCTAAAGCTGAAGGTCGACACCTACTCGGCGTCGCTCTTGAAGCTCGAAGCGAGTACCGCCAACCTCTTCGACTTATACGACAACGCTACCAAGGAGTTGAACTCGCTGGATGACAACCTTACGGGCGTCGAAAAGAACAGGGAGAGGCTGCTCTCCTCCATAGCGTCCGCTTCCAGGATTCTGGAAAAGGGATCTGCGGAGGTGTCGCGAGAGGAAGCGTTCAAGCACATGTCCGAGAGCCTCGCGGGAGAAAGGAGTGGCCAACTCAAACTGCAGGAATTCTGTGATGAAGGTGGCGTGCCGGGGTATGTGGGGCGCCTGGGTCAGCTCGTGAAGTTCCCGCAGCAATACTCGAAGGCTGTGAACGCGGTCATGGGGAAGTGGATGGGCGCCTTTATCGTTCAGGACCTGAAGTCCATGACCCAGCTCATCAAAGCCGCCAAGTCTCTAAAAGCGAGGAGCTTTTCCGTCATCCCGCTAAGCGAAGTCGAGTCGGTTAGGGCGGTCGACCTGGACCGTTCGGCCGGCGTCCTGGGTCCCTTGTCCGAGACGATAAAATGCGAATCCGAGTTCCAGGGGCTGATCAATTTCCTGGCTGGGGACTCGGTCCTCGTCGAGACCGAGGCTATAGGATACATCCTCGCTTCGGAAGGCGTAAGGGCCGTTACCGTGGACGGCGAGACGTTCGAGACAGGCGGGCGCGCTTTCAGCTACGGCTACCAGGAACTCGTGGTAAACCTGATGGAAGGGCTGGAGAACATAGAAGGGATCAGCGAAGTGGAGGACGCCGTGGGGGCTCTGAAGGGAGCCATCGACCGGAGGAAGTCCGAGCTTGAATCCATCGAGTCCGACTCTCGCAGTATCATGAAGGAGAGGGTAAAGAAAATAGTAGCCACCAGCACTCTGAAGGCACAGGCTACGACGATCAAGGCCTGGATAAATCAGCAGAAAAAACTCTTCAGGAACATCGATTCGCAGTACCAGAAACAGTCGACCGTGGTTCTGAGGCTCGAGGAGAGATTGAAGGTAAGTCACGAGAAGAAGGAAGCAGTCGCGAAGGGAACCGCGTCTTTGCAGCAGTCGGTACTTGACGCTCAGTCCCTGGGGCTAGACTCGATGCTGGCCGAGGTGGATGCCGCCAAGACATCGCTCTCCGGAGAGATAGACACCATCAGGAACAGGATCCAGGACCTGAACCTGAGTCTGGCGCGGGAAAGGGCCAACCTGGAGAACGTCCTCCTGAGGGCACTCGAAGAGAACCAACTCGACCTTGCCAATGCCAACGAGGACCTGCAGTCCAACAAGCAGTTCGTCAGGGAAACCCCACGAAGGATAAGGGAGCTGACGGAGCAGAAGCGCTCACTCGAAGAGCAGATCTCGAAGCTCATGGAATCTTCCAAGAGGAGCCAGCCCGTGCTAGACGAGTTCGACAGCAAGGCCAGGCGCCTCAAGGAAGAGCGGGACGCTGTATCACGGTCGATTGCCGGAAACCAGAAGGACCTGTTTGCCCTCTCGGGACAGGCATCAACGACCCAGGAAAAGGCGGAAGAGGCCCTAGGGTACCTCCGGATGCTGGGGTACCAGGAGGAGCTCGAATTCTTCGAGACTAGCGAGTCACTTCTGGGGGAGCTCCAGGCCGAATATCAGCAGGTGATTGGAGCGGTGAACAGGGGTGCGGACAGGCAATACGCCGAAATGTACGTGAGCTACAAGAACCTCTCCGTCAGGCACAACGAACTGGAGGCTGAACGCAACTCGATCATCAAGTTCATCGAGAGCGTCGAGTCCGAAAAGAGGAAAGTGTTCATGACTGCATTCGACAGGGTCGGCGTTGAGTTCAGCGCCATATTCCAGAAGCTGGCGGGAGGACTGGCGCTGCTCGAGCTCGAGAACCCGGACGAGATCTTCAACGGAGGCATAATTCTCCGCGCGGACTTCGGCAACGGCCTACGCGAGTCGTCCCAGCACAGTGGAGGCCAGAGGGCGGTAACTGGCGTTTCTATGATACTTGCTATGCAAGCGGTCCAGCAGCATCCATTCTACCTCTTCGATGAAATCGACTCAGCCCTGGACGCCATCAACTCCACCAGCCTGGCTCACTTCTTGAAGGAGAAGTCCTCCGAGGCCCAGATCATAGCCATAACACTGAGGGATGTTTTCGTGGCAGAGAGCGACATGACCTACGGCGTATACTCCACCGGAGGGGTGTCGCGTGTTGTCCACTACAAGCCCGCCGAGGTGCCCCGGCGTGCCTAGCTCCGCCCTCCTGGGGAAGCCACCGCTCAACGTCCTGATCGACCCGTCCCTGGCGAAGAGGAAGAGCCCATGGGAGATTAATCTCTCGGAGCTCCTGGACCTCTTCCTGAAGGCTATATCGCAGACAGAGCTGATAGACATGAGGGCTGCAGGGACCGCCGCACTGTCCTCGGCCACCATCTACAGGTTGAAGGTGGAGTCATTGTTCCTGTTCGAGCGGCTGAGGATGCAGAACAGATTCTTCGATAACTCCCAACCGCCGCAGTTCATAGTCATGCCCTTCAGGTACGAGATTTACTCCACCAATATCGACGAGCTCTTCGACGAGCTCGGTAGAATACTCCAGGAGATAGTCATGGACGATGGTGCCGGGACGACGCAGAATCTCCTCGCTCCCGAAGAACTCGCTCCTGACATCGGTGATTACGTAATACCTGTGGAGGTGATGCTCTCGGAGTACAGGAAGATACTTGTCGAAAGGCTCCGGGTCAGTGGGAAAGCGCTCCTTTCTGAGCTCATGAGAGGTTTCCGTCCTATCGAAGCCGCCCGGGTCTTCATCATCCTCCTGTTCGCAGCCAACGATGGCGAAGTCGTGATCAACCAGGAGGAGTCCGACGAAGACGCACTGGTGGTCTCGGTGGGACTGCTTGAGTGAGGCTCCAAGGGAGCTAACCCCGAAGGACGTACTGGCGAAGGTCGAGGCAGCCCTCTACGCATCCGGCCGCCCTCTGTCCATCGAGGAGATCGCCCACGTTGCAGGGACGGCATCCGATAGAAAGGCCATTGCAATCGCCAGGGAAGTAGCAAGGACGGTCAACGGTGCGCTGGAGGCTGTGGAGGTGGTCGAATACTCAGGCCCGAAGTTCGCGATGCA
>Ga0187781_10002420_pt1 | contig 14234 bp, 11 predicted proteins | sample 0715_SJ02_MP02_2_FD_132447 | JGI IMG/M metagenome (GOLD analysis project Ga0187781, IMG submission 132447) | Tropical peat soil microbial communities from peatlands in Department of Meta, Colombia - 0715_SJ02_MP02_20_MG | ecosystem: Environmental > Terrestrial > Soil > Wetlands > Peat | place...
CGCGTTTGGAAGATCACGCAGACCTGATGTGCGCCGGGCGAGACGTTGCCGGCCGCTGCGGCAGTGCCTCCGCCGGAGGCCGCGAGTCCACCGGCCGACGCAACGTATGTAAAATGCGTGGAGTCGATCACGCTGGCCACAGGGAATGTGCTGTTGTATCCCGTCACGCCGATGCCGCTCGTGGTGACGAGTTGTCCAGCCACCAATCCATGCGCTGTGCTGGTTTGAATGGTTACGGTGGCCGACGCGGAGGTGCCTCCGCCGGAATTTGCCAAATTGTTCGCTCCGGCAACGTATGTGAATTGTGTTGAGCTGAGCACCGCGATCACGGCGAAGGTGCCGTTGTAGCCGGAAACCCCGACGCCGGCGATGGTTACCGTCTGGCCGGCGGACAAACCGTGCGCGGCACTCGTGCTGATGGTGACGAGGTAGCCATTTTCGGTTGCGCCGGAGGGACTCGCGGCAATGCCTACCGCGGCAGGTTGCGTCGCGCCGTTGGGGCTGGCGACGATTCCCACGATGACGTTTTCGTCTACAACCGTTGGGCCCGCACCGGGCCCGTCCTGGCTGACGCGGTCGAGGTTCGTGTCGTCGTATTGACGTGGCAGATCATTGCCGGTCATGCCGTCGCTGGTGGCCAGGTATTCGCGGCCGAACAGCGTGCACGAATTGCCGTAGCCTCCGGCAGTCAAGCCGCTGGCGATCTGCGTCAATGTACCGGGTGTGCTCTCTTTGTACAAATTGCCGTTGCCGTCAAGCGCCATGGTGCGCAGCGTGCCGTTCAGCGTGATGTACGTCTTCACGTAATTCACCGTGGGATTGCCCGCGAGGGGCCCAAACAGCGTCTGCAAACCGGGTCGCGTGACCACGCCGCCATCGTTGAACACCACATCCTGGCAATTTGGCGACACTCCGTGCGGCAGGTCCGCGGGAGTCATATCTGTCACTAAGCCACCGAAAATCTCAATCGGGGCGTCCACTGATCCAATTGTCGCCATATTCTTGTCTAGCTATATAACTGTATGGTATATATAGAATAATGCCCGGGCGCGTTTTGGAAAGTGCTGCCAGTGGGGGTACTGGACGCGTTCGAGAAACGTTGAGGGCTGCTCGCAGCCCTAGGAGTTCAAGTCTTCCACTCTCCGCACCGGCCCTCAACGGCCATATTGACACACTCAGTACGTCTGCTATGCTGAATATGCGTTTCTCGGGCGTGTCCAAAGCACGTTCTTCGGGCGGTGATTAATCACCGCCCTTCTTTTTTTCTCTGCGTACTTTGACCGCCCGCCTTCAGTTCTTCCGGCTCCCGGTCTTCTGCTGCTGCGCGTCATCCGATGCCGTTCTCTGTTCTACGACCCCCAATCCGAATTTTGCGGCTTTCTCACGATCCAGGATCGCACCGCAGGTGCGGCACACAGCCACTCCGGGCTTGATCTTCTCTCCGCACGCCGGGCACTCCGCGTGCGGCTTGGGGTCGTATAGCCAGGGTTTATCGAGCTTCAGTTCGCGGGCGGCACGACGCTCCAAATCGGTGATGAACATGGGGTTGTGGGAGCGCTCCCACTCGAGATCCGCGATTTCCACCAGGCGCCGCTGAAACGTCTCCAGTTTTTCCCGCGCCGTGCGTAATTCCACGGGCGTCGGCACGGCTCCTTCGGCGACAAAAACGCCATGAAAACTCCCCTCCCCTGAATCGCCGTTAATCTCGCGGGCCAGATCTTCGGCGATCTCGCGCGCGGAGATGGCGTAGTCCATATTGCGCTTGTCGCCCAGGTCGATCACTCCTTTGCAGCCGTGAATTTGCGTAATCGCGTAGGTTTCACCCTCGCGCGGTGTGGCGATTTCCAGCGACCCGAAATAGGTCCTCTGCCGCGGCGGCCACTTCTGCGTCGAAATATTCACCAAGCTTGCCACATCATTCTGCGACTTCATCTTTTTTTCCGCCCTTTCGTTTGCAGTAACTCAGGATTCTTGCAAAGCTCGCCACGGACCTTCAGCACGCAGCTAACGACCTGCGATAGACTCTGTTAGTCGGCAACTCGGCACCATCCCGGCCCGACGAAACGCGCTGTTCACGCAGGTGGCTTATGAAAATTGAAGGCGTTGTCGTTTCCTGCTACCGCTATGATTTGCATCTGACGCGGGTGTGCGTGGCCAGCGTGCGTTTTTGGTACCCGGACATTCCCATCTGGCTGCTGAAAGATTGCCAGTATGGCGATTTCGATACTTCCGAACTCCAGCGCTACTGGGACGTGCAGATTTTTCCCGGCCGTCAGAAAACTCTTGGCTGGGGCTTCGGCAAGCTCGAACTCATGACCGAGTCCCCCGCCCGCCGCCTGTTGCTTCTCGATTCCGACACGGCATTCACCGGCCGGGTGATCGACCGTCTGGAGCCTTTCGACGAAGACCTCGTCGTGGACAAAGAAGAGTTTTCTCCGGAGGCGCTCGCCGTTCAGTTCTTCCCTGTCGACAAACTCCAGCGGCTCGACCCTGCCTTCGAGTTTCCAGGCTACGGATTCAACACCGGGCAACTTGTCGCCACCACGGGCCGCATCTCGCGGGCTGATTTCGACGGCCTGCTGGATTGGCAAACGCGTACCGTCAAGCACCGCGATGTCTTCCAAAAAGGTGAGCAGGGCTTGTTCAATTACGTGGTTCTGCGCAAGGCGCAGCGCTGCCAGTTATCGCTCCGCCGCGAGCCGTTTATGGTTTGGCCCGGTGAGCCCAAGCGTACCGCGCACATTCATGTCCAGGAACTCACGGCGCAGAGCTCCCACCAGCAGGTAATCCACTGGGCTGGCCTCGGCTGGGGAAAATCCATCGAGCAGATGCCGCGCTCCGACATTCTTTTGCACTTTGAAAATCTCTACTACAGCCGCATTCCTCGCGGCCGGTGGGTACGTGAATGGAGGCGTGCACGACTCTGGGCCGAGCGTGCCCTGCTTGTTCCGGCTAAACGCGCCGCCAGGCGCATTCTGGGCAGGCCAGCCTGAGCCTCCCGATTGGGCCTCAGTTTCTGAGATGGAAGCCAATGCAGCCTGGATTTGTCGAGAAATTCGATGGCACGGAGATCGTAAAGCTGGTGCCTGCCGTTCGCGCGCTGATATAAGGCGTTTGAGGCGTGGTGTTGCAAGTCACGCCAACGCTGGCGCCCTGAGTGGAATCAAAGGTTAGCGAAATGACGCTGTTCGCGGTGACCGCTGTGGTGTTGACCACCACGCTCGAGGATCCTGCCGGAATAGCCACGAATCCGTCGATGAGCGCGCCACAGGTGGCTGGGGAGGAAGAGGAGAAGCACTGGCCTTCGGTTGCTTCGGTGGAGGCCGTCATGTTCCCGTAGAAGCCGTTCTGGAACATCGCCTGCAAGCTAGTGGTATTGACGTTCGGCGTGCTGCCTTCCTTGTAGGAAGTCTCGTCAATGATGGTGGTGAAGCGAACGGGTGTGCAGGAGGGAACGCTTCCGCAGCCTACGCCGTTTACGGTGTCGGGAACGAGTCCTTCTGCCGCCGGCCCAGTGATTGCATAGGCAGACCAGTACACGGAACCCAAAGGCAGCGTGGGTTGTGTGATATAGACGCACTGGCTTGTGCCGTTCACGCTGGCGTTTCCGCTGGCCGGCCCGATCAGCGTTTCTCCTCCCACCGCGTCCCACACCGCGATGGCATATGTGTACGTTCCCGGGCTGCCGTTTCCCGGCCACCCACTATGATTGGGGCAGGTCGCACTCACGGAAACTGTCGGCGCATTCGAGGGATTAACAATCTGTCCCGCAGTGACCTTTCCGTTGGCTCCCAGAAGCTGCAAGGTGTAGTTCGCCTTGTAATCCGCCGGATTCTGCAGCGCCTCATAGCTGTAGACGGCGTTGGGATCGTATGTGGGGTCAATCCCAATGCCTGAGCAAGACTTCCCGTAGTGCGACACGATTTTGAAAATATAGGTGCTGCTCGGGTTGACTTCGAGGAGTGGGCCAGCGCACGCAGGGTTCACGATTTCCGCGCCGCCACGCGTGTTCGTGAAGTCGAAGGCCGGCCCGCCGGGGCCGATACTGTCTGCGACGGCTTCATCGTCAATGCGAAAGTCGCGAATCCCGGAGATGGAGTTGAACTTCCAAGCCGTGCCTTTAAGGTTTTCCGAGAGCGGGTACTTGATGTTGTAGTCTCCGGCGAAATTTATGTCGGAACCGCAGTCATCGATTTCCGCGGTGCCGAAGTTGTAGGTTTCCTCTGTGTGGAAGATGTAGGGGAATTGCGTGCTGGTGCTGCTCTGGTAGACGGCGCCAGCGCATTCCGTTGTGATGAGCAGCCCGCGGCCCCCGGCGTACTCGGTTTGGCCGCCGCTCCATCCGCCGTTTTTCCAGAACCACCCAAATCCGGCCTTGACCACGACCGGATAGCTGCCATCGTTGCCGTCGGAATGGACGTTGTTCAGCCAAAAGCCAACGGTGCCATTTCCCGAAGGATCGGTGTCCCAGAGCAGGCCTGTCTGGTACGCGCCGTTCGGCTGGATTTCCATGTTCGTCAAATTCTGCTCGCCGGAGAGGAGCGGCTCGAAGTGAAACATGGGATACGCAGTGCCGACGAAGCACGGCAGGCTCACACCGCCCGCATTATAAGAAGTGGGAAGACATGCGTGGCCGCCCGGAATGCCGGTGATGTTTCCATTCCACTCGATGGTGCCGGCCTGATAGAACGGTGCAGCCACGCGAAGCTCCGTGCTTGAGCAATTAAAAATCGTGCTGGGGCCTGCCCACTGAACCTGTCCAATCAAGTTGGCCATGATGGGGAATTCGTCGTTGGCAATGGCTTGGCCGGTAGGTGCCGGAATGTAAATGGTGCCGCCGTTGCTGTTCCCGATGGTGCCGTTGAAGTACGGCATCGCCGCACAGGCCGCATAGATGTTGGGGACGTTGTCGTGCCAGGTCTTTGCATTGGTCACGGTGCTGGAGGCTTGCGCCGCAAGGGTTAGCGATGTGGTGCCGCCACCTGCGGTAATAGTCGTATCGAGATACTCGTTCTGCGCGCTGGTCGGTGCCGTGGAAGGATACTGCCCCAGGTCAACACTCGCCGCGGAGACGCCGTAACCTTTGTCAATGAAGTAGGGGTCATCGCCCTGGGCCACGCCAACCAGCGAATAGTTGCTGGCGTTCGCGGGCAGCGCGCAGCTCGCTCCGCTGCAGCGGTAAATGAGATGCGCCTTGACGGCATGCCCCTGCATGAGGTTCATGACGCCGCCGAAATTGCCGGTGTCGGTGGTGGTGTTGCAGGTCACCGCAAACTGTACGGTTGGAACGATCGCCCAGGAGGAGATGGAAAACGTGTGGCCCACGTAGGTGCTGTCCGAGGAGCCAGCAATCGTGAAGAGGTTACTCGGGAAGGCCCCCGTTACGGTGGTCCAGAGCGCCGGCACAGTGATGCTTGCGGTGTTTCCGGAATTGCAGGTGTAGCTCGTGATGGGCAAAGACTGGTGATTGTCCCATTTGACCTCAACTTCAGTGCGCACCCCGACGCTGCCGCCCGAACAGGAGGTGTTGTCCGGTAGACCTTGCTGGGAGATCGTAAACGTGGTCGAGCTCGGCACGCTCGTGATCGTGGCGTCCGTATTGCACGGGCCGCTCATGCCAGTGATTTCGATCTGGGGATACGAGACCGTGTGGTAAGGAGTGGTCGGGATGTTGTGCGGCGAGCTCGTGGTGAACGTTACTGTCGTGCCGTCGCCGGTGCTAGACCGGCTGCTGATGGAATAGTTGTTCTGCCCGAAGGAGGCTGGCCCACTGGAGGTTGACCCTGCTGGGCCGCAGGGTGTCATTCCGCCGAAATAGTCTACGCTCGCGATGCAATAGCTGTACGACGTCGTGCCGGTCTGCCAAAGCGGCGTGACCGTCGGAGCTTGCGGCGTCGCCAAGCCTGTGGCGGGTCCCGCGCCGTAAACCAGAATGCCGTTGCCATTCACGAAATCGAGAGCCGAGGCGCAGGAAAGCGCCGTGGTGCCGCTGCTGATGGAGCAAGTCGTCGGTGTGCCAAAGTTTGGCCCGATGTAACCACCGTACTGCGTGATGTCGTACCAGGGATTCGGACCTTTGGTCGCGATGTTGGCGAAGTTCTGTTGCGCAGTCCAGGTGTTCACCTGATTGGTTTGCGCGCCGGGGCCGAGTGGGCCGGTCTCCGTTCCGGTTTCGTCCTTGTAGTACAGGCGCTTGTCGGCGGTCTTGGTGTACAGGTTGACCGTGCCGGTGCTGGCGGCTCCCGGCGGGGTGGACTGGTTTGTCAGATTCAGGGTCCCGCTGGCGAGGTTTCCTACTACTGTGGTGCTGCCATTGACGGTCAAGTTTCCGCTCAGGTTCAAAGTGAACGCGCTGATGCCGCCGGTAGTCGACAAGCTATTGAACGTGGGATTGGCCGGATCGCTTGGCAGAATGACGTTGGGAATTTGCTTTGTGGTGATGTTAGGGCCGCTGATTTCGATTTCGTATTGTCCTGGCGCGGCGTAGAAAAAGTAATTGCCCATGCCGTCGGTGGTGGTGGGATTGGCTAGCGCCTGGGTGAGCAGCGGATCGGAATAAATCAGCGCTGTTGGCGAGCAAGGTGTTCCGGTCGCCGGCATGTTGCAGACATGCACGGAAGCGCCGGCGAGGGGTATGCCGCGCGAATTGAAGACGATGTCGTCCTTGCGCGAGCCCTGAGCGTGCGCGGGGTTGACGAGGCCAGGCCACACATGCAGCGCCAGCAGCAAACTCATCCAAATGATTCCGTTCACGGCCCTAAATCGTATCATCTTCATTCCCTAGCGAGCGCTCATGCAGCCTGTGGAGATGTTCTGCATCTGTGTTAGAGTTCAACAAAATGACAGACAGCTCTGCAATTTCCGTAACTACCCAGCTGACCGCGTCAGAAGTCTATTGGAGTAGTGTCGCCGTTACAGTTCGCCAGACGCGCAAGTTCCTCTGGATTTGTGGCGTGATGGCAATGGTTTTCGGCTTATTGGTACTATTCGCTTCTCTGCGTCCGAGAGAGGGCACCGATTGGTACCAGATTTCACAAAATTTCAAGCCCTTGATGTGGTGCCTGCTGTTCCCTTTCTTCCTCGTTTTTGTAGCGCCCTGGTTCGTTGTTAGGAAATTCTTCAAAGACGGTCGCAATGCTGCGGGAACGAGGTTTCAATTCAGCGAAGAAGGCGTAAAAATCCAATCCTCGATCGGTACTGCCGATTTGAACTGGACCGCATTTCTGCGTGGTCAGGAGACAAAGTCGTGCTTTTTGCTTTACCCGACTAACAATATTGCCCGCGTAATTCCAAAACGATGCATCGCAAGCGCCGATGACATTAGGAGCCTGCGAGAACTCTTCCGACGTCATATACCGCAATTCCGGTGCCCCCATCATTGAGTGCTAATCGCCGGGAGCCTTAGAGCAGCTTCCGGAAGCAAGCGGCAAAGGTGACGGTGTCGCCGGTGATTTGCGATGGATAGGAACCTGCGGTCAATTGTGTGAGCGAGCCTGGGGTCTGGCACAGCACTTTCCAGCCGTTGAGCGCGGTGGTTATGCCTCCAACGGCGAGGTAGGCGTTGCCTATGGATTGCGAGGTGATGGCCACCGCGATGCACTGATCGCTCAGGATTTTGTCGGCCACGGTGGTGAAGTCGAGTGTGTCGCCGCCACTTGGGTAGTTGCCCGAGAAGGTTAGGTGGCCGTTGACGTAGATGAAGTTGTCGGCGCTGCCGTCCACATCTCGCGAGGTGAGGTTGTTTCCGTCGGTTCCAAGGATTTGGATGGGCACGGCAGTTCTCCTGGGCGTTCCGCACACGCCAGATACGCGGACATGGCCTCGTGGCTCATGGAAAAGCTAGACTCTGCGTAGCGGCGGGTTTACCCCGCCGAGGCAGCGGCATAAAGCCGCTGCTACCCTTGCGTCACCACGGTGAATAACCCGTCCGCGCCGAATACGGCCTTCTACGGCGCGAGGTTTGCTGCTCGCGTTTCACCGCAGCGCAAACCAGGTCTTCGATCGCGTCTGCTGCCGCGTCATCCCATTTCTCTGACAACGGGCTGCCGCGCGACCATCCGGCCAGTGCCGCCGTGGCGTACGCCAGCGCTTCCTGGGCGTTCCGCACCAGCACCGGCGAAGTGGAATCGGTGAAATCCGGATACGCCTTCATGTAGCGCAGACGGATCTGCGTATCCTGCGTGGCGCCGAGGAAATACAAGCCGTCGGCGCGCCACTCCCAGACGCCCAGCGTCGTATCCTGCACGCGCGAGGGCAAACCGCCGTGGCGCGTGAGGTCCACCATTTCGATGAAGTCGTCGCTCGAGCCGTTCATGCGCTCCCAGATTTTTAGAGGCACCAGCAAATCCGTAGGCAGTTGATTCGGCGGAGCGGTCGCGTCAGTGAGAGATACTTGAAGCGAAGGATCGGTCTGCGTTACTGCCGTCACGACCAACAGCACATCGTCCTGGATGAAGCCTCCGCCTCCAGTGTTGCCGATGGCCCGCTGCACCTTGCGATACGCCGAATTCAAGTACGGAAGCAGCAGCGTGTCGGTGAACAAATTCCCTTGCGAATCGTTCAACAACGACCGCACCAGCGACGTAATCTGCCCTGCCGTGTTATATGCGCTTGATCCTACGACTGGCATTGCAATTTCTCCGTGACGTAAAGGAGGTTAATGAAATGAAGGAGGTAAATGAACGATCCCCTCTGAAGCATGAGAGGTTGAGAATATGAAGGGCGTTAAGTAAGTGAAGGAGAAAGCCGCTCCACGACTCGGTTCCTTTACATCCTTTACGTCCTTAACTTCCTTTACTTCTCTTCGTCCGGCAGCGGCGATTTCTGCAAATACGCCGCTACTCCAATCACCGCATTGATCAACGCCGCCGCGGCTCCGATTTTCGCCGTGGCTCCAATTCCCTGCTGCAGATTGAAGTGCGCGGGGTCAATGCCGACAGCCGCCAAGCCCGTCATCACTCCGCCCGAAGCTCCGCTGATGGCTGCCGCCAACATGCCTTTCAGCCAAACGTGCATTCGCTCCATGGCATTCCTCAAGCGGAGAAGGAAGTAAATGAGGCAAAGGAAGTAAAGGAGATGAAGGAGAGGCGCGCTTGCACCTCTGCGGTTCCTTTACATCCTTTGTTTCCTCTGCTTCCTTTACTTCACGGTGACAAAGGTCTGCCCGTGCAGCGCCGGCACCTCGTCGTCCAGCAGATCGTAAGCCCAAGACTCAAAGGCGCGTTCATTCCGCCGTTCGCGTTCGTACAACCCCACCCGCCGCGTCGCCGTTGGCACACCCCGCGACCATTCAATGGCCCGCGCAAGATGCTCGACGATGGTCGGCGTCAGCTGTACGAATTCGCCGCACCATCCCTGCAGCGTGAAACAATGCTCATACTCGCCGCGCGAGGGATATGGCCCTAACGCCGGAATGCGAATGCCATTCGCACTCTCGACCGTCTGCGCATACCACGCCTGGGGCGAACCGTAGGCCTCGGGCGCTACCCAGCGCTCCACGTGCCAACGGTTCACTGCTGCGTACTTCGGCTCGAGCCGCAGCTCCACAACTTCGCGCAACAGATTGCCGTTCGCGTCTCGGTCCTCAAACTTCCCGCCAATCCATGCTAGCCGGTTCCATCCCCAGACAGCACGATAGTTCGGCTCGCCGAAGCGATTCCAACCACCCGCGAGAGTGAGACGCCGGGCGACATTCTCCGGTGTCTCGTGGCGCTCACGTACGACTTCGATCACGAAGGGTTCTCGAGCCCAATGAAGTAAAGGAGGCTTACGAGGCAAAGGAAGTAAAGGAGAAAGGCACCGAGCGGAGACAGCGCTTCCATTCCTTTACCTCCTTTATCTCCTCAACCTCCTTCACTTCCGTCTCAGTACCCGCTCGGCCGCGCCAAGGTGTCGATGTACGCCCCGCTGCGCGGTGAGTCGTCCCACACCTGAAACGCCGTATCGAAGTAGAAGATGTAGCTGGCCGCCAACCCGCCGCTGGCGCCATAAATCGGGAACACCGTGTTGCCGTTGACCTCGTAAAAATCGATGTCCTTCAGCACCGCGCGGCCCCAATGCGACAGGTCGAGGAAATCCACGCGCGTCTGATCGGCATTGACGCTGGATTTAATCGGAATGCCGCTCATGGTTTTCCGGCCGGTGAACAGCAAATCCAGATCATTTCCGCTGGAGCTGCCACCTTCTTTGATGACCTGGCTAACGGTGATGCCGAGGTTTTCCCAGGCATGCTCCTGTTCGACGGCCATGTACGCGATGAGCTTGCTGAGATGGTTGATGCCCAACGCCTTGCGCACTTTGTTGATGGCCAGGCGGACGTTCGCAGGGGTGAGTGCCGCGTTTCCAGCATTCACACGCGGTGTCGCCAATTGCACGGGATACGTGGCGCGATTCAGGTTCAGCCAGGTTCCCGTGGTGTTGTTGTTCTGATGATATTTGATGCCGTACAAAGATACCGGCTGCGCACCGCTCAAACCGTCGTGCACGATCACGTCGGTCGCGACAGTCCCTGGCGGAACGTTGTCGACCGTGATGTTCTGCGTGGTGATCGGGTCGGCCGTCAGCACGTTTGTGGTTACACCCGCGGCCACGTTGCGGTTGGTGGTCAGTGTGGTGTCGTAAATCTGGATGGTCTGGCCGGGGTAGACCAACGCGGCCCCGTTCGGAATGGTCATCGTGAACGTGGTTCCACTGACCGTGCTGATCGTGCCCAGCACGCCGTTACCGGCGGTCTGCATCAGTTTGTCGAGGAACGAACGGAACTGGCGCATGCCATTAACCACTTCGCGTTTCGCGGTGTCTTCAATGGCGCGCTCCCGGCCGGTGGTCGCGTACTCGGCGAGCTTGGTGATTTCCACGGCGAAGCGGAAGAACATTGGCGAAACCTGCGCGACGTCATACGCAGTGCCCGCGCCGCGCCCCAGGTCCCCGCCGTCGGCGTTGTACGAACCGGCCTTGCCGCCGGGATTCACCTGCAGCGGCAGGCGCATGTTGCGGCTGGAAATGCGCTCCACGTCGCCGCGCTGTTGAATCATGGTGAGTAAAATGTCGTCGCGCTCGTAGAGCAAGGGCACCTTGTCGCGCACCTTCTCGAGTTGCAACGCGAGGACATTCGCGTTTGCTTGTGCTGGCATGTGTTTTTCTCCTTATTTTTCCGAATGGCTCATGTAGCACAGCCATTCCTGGCTGTGCTTTTAGATCGTTGTGGCGGCCGGTCTTTGGACCGGCACACCAATCGTGTAGTGGCCGATCTTTAGATCGGCCAGCTTCGCAAGCCATTCCGGCGTCTTTATGAGAAGGCGCCAAACTTTATTCGTGACTGGTGACCCGTGATTCGAGGCTCGTGGGGGCCCCGCACCGTCACGTGCGCGCAACCGAGGGCCAGAATCTTCCGCTGTTGTCGCGAAGCCCTCCGCTCCCTCTGTGGACCTCTGTGTTCTCTGTGGTGAAATCTTTTTCACGAACTGCCGCTCGTTATTCCGCTACAACCCTACAATCTCCTCATCGCTCATTCGCCCGTAATCCAGACGCCGGCCGCGACTGCTCGCACGGGCCGCGCTGGCCCCTTCCGTCTCTGTTCGCGAGGCAGGCGTGGCCGCACGCCGTGTACTCTCAGTATTCTCCGCTCGCACGGGCGCTTCCTTCCCTTTTGCCGCTAACGTCGCCGATGTCCACGAACTAACCACGCGTTTCACGGCACCCGGTACCAACTGCTGGGCTCGCGCGCCAATCAGCCGCACCACCTGAGCGCGCGCATCCTTATCAAACCTCCGCCCCGCCAACACCCGCGCCACCTGTTCGCCCAGTTGACGATCGCTCTTCAGTCCCGCTTCGACTTCTTCCCGCACCGCGCCAGCAAGGCGTTCCTGCAGGGGCGCAGTTTCCCCATCGCGCTGTGCCCCTTGTGCTTTCATCGCCCCCAAATTCGGTAATGCCTGCTCCATGGCGCGAGCAATTGCCCCGCCCACACTTTTTTCCAGCTCCGCGTTCGCCGTTCTCTCAAACTCCCCGTAAGCCTGTGCCACTTCCCGTGGCACAGGCACTCCTGCCTGTGCGTCTTCGTGTAGTGGCCGATCTTTAGATCGGCCAGCTTCCTGGCCGCCACTCACTCCGTTGTCATCCCGAGCGCCAGCGAGGGATCTGCTTTTCTCTTCCCGTTCGCTGATCGTTAACCGCTGATCGCCTTGCCTCCCTCCCAGCAACCGTACTCCCGCCTCCACCATCTCCCGAAACGCCGCCGGATCCTGCGTCATCATGCGCTGCGCCAGCTGCATTCGCGCCGCCGCATCGCCGCGATAAAACGCCGCATCAATTTCATCCAACGCGCGAGCCCGCTCGGCCGCCGACTTCGCCTCACTGATCCCGCCCGGATAAATCTCCTTCAGCGCTCGAGCATCCTCCGGCGTGGCAAACAGCTCGCGATACGCCGCCGCTTCGCTCTCTGCCCTCTGCTTCCCTTCCCAAAACTCTTTCGCCTCTTCCCCACACCACGGATCGTTCATCCGCTCCGCCAGCCACTGCGGTGCTGCAGCCACCACGTCATTCCGAGCGGACTCTCCGGAACGAGGAATCTCTCCCACACCCACAGGCGTCGTAGCGCCGGCATCCTGCCGGCTCTTCTCTTCTCTCGCAGCAGAGCCAGTCACCTTCGCCCCGGCCGGCCCTCCTGGGTCTTTGCTCGCCACTCGCTTGCCCCGAGCATCGAGGGGCCACTCGTCACTCGTCACTTCGGGCGTAAGCCCCACGATCTGCTCATCCGTCAGCGCAAACACCTCGTTCCCTGCCGTGGCCACTGCGTGCTCCTCTACCTGAAAAACAAAAAGCCCCGATTTCTAGGGGCCTTCCTATACTTGTAGGGGCGCAGCACTGCTGCGCCCCATGTCCGCACAATCACCAAATTCTCGAGCAAGCCCGATCAGACAGGGGTTTTTTTGTTCAATCCTAGCTTTCCCCGTTCCATTTTTCTGGTACCGAAAGCCAGCAGTACAAACGCTCAACAAAGGCCCTAAGGCGCGTTAGCCCCAGGCACAAACGCAGGTGACGCCGCGCGTATCGCGCGCAGATGCGCCTCCGCGTGGGCGCGTACATTGGCGAATCCGGCGGGATTCGTCATCTTAGCTGATTGGCCCGCCTCGGAGTTTGCCCAGCGCCTGCACTCCTCAAACTCCACGGCGTGATCGTCGAGCAACACATCCACCGCGACCGACGGCAGCACCACCGTCGCCGCCCCACCCCGGTTGTCATCCATACGCGGCTCAGCATCGTTGTCATCCCGAGGGCCTTGAGGCCCGAGGGATCTGCTTTTCTCTTCCTGATCGCCAATCGCTGATCGCTGATTGCCTTTGTGCGGCAGTTGATCGCCCTTCACCTCCACCACAAGGGGCGAACCACTCAACAGCGCCTGTATCTCCCGCAGCTGCTTGTTCCGCGAGTCCTCACCCGGCACCACCAACTCTGTCAGCCCGAGTACGCTCTTGATGTAGCCCAGATTCGCCGGCTCGGCCAATGCTTCCTGGATGACCGGATCCTTCAACCCAAACAACTGTTGCAGCACGCCGCGCTGCTGCGATTTCAGCCGCGGGAAAGTTTCATCCGCCTCGGGGTGCACGCAAATGTTGCCCTTCAAATCCGCAACCCGAATCATCTTCGCGTCGAGCATCCCGTCCGGCCCGAGTAGCGGCACATCCACATTCTCAGGGCGGTTCTTACGGAAGCAGTCCACTGCGAGGAGCATCACATCCGCATAAAACTGTTTCAGCCGCCGCCACACCAGACCGAGTCGCCCCATGGCCTGGTCGCGTGCCATGGCGTAGCCGCTGGCGGTCTTCACATCTTCCATGTTCCCGCCAAACACGGCCGGAAACAGCCCGGTGAGGAACTGTGCTACCGGTCCAATCAAATCCTGCTGATGACGAATCATGTCCGGCGGCACTTGCGCCGGAGCGGGTTGAAAAAATCCCGCCGCGAGTGGCTGGCCCGGGCGCGCACGCGCAGGGAAATGCGCTGCCGGTTCTGCCACTTGGTTACCGATGGAATCGAAGTCCAGCACCTGCGGATCGGCGTAAATCGGCGGGATGCCGTACTCGTACGTCTCCGCCTGGATATTGGAGAGCGTGTTGTAGCGCTCCTGAATCTGCACCAGCGAATCGCCAACCGATGGCCGGTTCTGCCCGTCGCCGGGAAGGGCGTGCATCACGCGCCAGCGGTCTTCCATCGATTCGTTGCGCGATTCGCAA
>Ga0187781_10002421_pt1 | contig 14233 bp, 16 predicted proteins | sample 0715_SJ02_MP02_2_FD_132447 | JGI IMG/M metagenome (GOLD analysis project Ga0187781, IMG submission 132447) | Tropical peat soil microbial communities from peatlands in Department of Meta, Colombia - 0715_SJ02_MP02_20_MG | ecosystem: Environmental > Terrestrial > Soil > Wetlands > Peat | place...
CCGCGCACCGCTCGGTCCGGTCGCCATCCTCGGCAAGCACGGTGAATTCGGTCTGGCGCGCCGGCAAAGGCTCGGCGCGGGTGATGGCAAGGCCGAGCGCCTCGAAGCCGAAACCGGCATCCTGCGTCGCCGCGAGCGTCTCGAGCTTGAGATCGATGAGCCGCGTCAGATGCGTGACGTTGCGCGTCGGCAGCGTCAGGCCGATATCGACGGTCTCGACCGCGCCATCGACGCGGTAAAGCGAAAGTCGCAGCGCCCGCGCTCCGACATCGTCGCGTACGAGCACGTGCACGAGGGTCTGCATCAGGCGCTTGGCCAGCGCGACGATCGCCTCCTGGGTGAGGATCGGCTCGAGGAGATAACGCAGGCAGTGATAGACCGGCGGCGCCACGATCGGGACGAGCGGCTCATCGATGCGACCGAGCGCCTGGTCGAGACGCCGAAGAAGCTCGGCCGGGAACCGCGCGGCAAAGGGCGCGCGCGGCTGGTCAAGGAGCGCGCCGACGGTTTTGCAGCCAAGCCGGCGCAGCGTCGTTGCGGTTTCCGGCGAAAGCCGCAAGGCTTCGATCGGAAGGTTCGTCAGCGCTTCGGCCTCCTGCCCCGAGGGCAGCACGGTCAAGGGCGCCGAATGAAAGCGCGACACCGCCCAGGCGGTGCCGGGCGTCGCGGCGACGCCAATCCGGGCCGGCAGATCGAAACGTTTCAGCCGCGAATGAAGATCGGCGATGAGCCGATCCTCGCCGCCGAAGAGATGGGCTGCGCCTTCGACGTCGAGGAAAAAACCGTCAGCGCCATTCTCCTCGCCCCACGGCGAGGCGGTCGGTGTATAGCGCGTCGCCCACAGCGTCAGGCGACGCAATGCGTCGTCATCGGCGGCGACATCGATGGGGCGCACCTGCAAAAAGCCTGCTTTGGCCCGCGCGTCAGCCAAGGATTCGCCGACCGTCAGTCCCGCCATCTCGGCCGGCTCGTTCAAGGCGGCGATGCGCGGCCCCCCGCTGGCGGCAATGGCGAGAACGAACGGCTCGTCAGGATCGACAGGCTGATCGGAGGGATTCACCGCTTGCGCAGCGAGCATACGCAGGATCGGCCAGCGCGGCAGCCAGACTGAAACGATGCGCGACATGATTGTACTCCACTATCCATTCGCCCGCGCGTCCGTTGCGGCAACGCTCAAGCCGCAGCTGCCAGCGCGCGCGCGCAAACAGACCGAAGCGGTCGCGCGCGGCCGGCGCCGGACCGACGCGCCAACGCGTCGCTGACGCGCTCGATTCCAGGAACTGGGCCTGCCGCAGCACGAACAGCGGCAGGCCGGCCTCCATGGCGGCGAGATGCAGCCTTTGACTCAATTTCAGATCGAGCCTGTCGATCACGCCGGCGACGGCTGCGGGCGCGCCCGAACGCAACGCCTCTTCCAGGGCCCACAGGGTTTCGTTGCGATGCGTGGTTTCGACCAGGATCAGGCGCGTCGGGTCGAGGCCGAGATTCCGACAGCCGTGACCATATGGACGGCCATATTCGCGGAACCCATAAGCCGGCACGACGAGGAAGAACGGATGAACGCGGGGCAGGTGGGCCAACAGCGCCACGATGAAGCCGAAAGCGACGGCAGCGCTGCCTTCTTCGGGCACGATCTCATGCAAGGCCCCGCCGGATAGGCCGCCTTGCGGCAGACAGCGGTCGATGGCGGAAAGACCCAAGGGGAGAGTTTGTCCTGCCGAAAACCCTTCCATTTGGGGGAGCAGCCGGCGCAATTCCTGCGCGACGGCAGCGCGGTTTCGCATCACGGAAAAAGCGGCAGAAGGTTGGGTCATCGGCTGTGGAGGACCGTGTGATATTCTCGGTGTGTTCTCATTTCCGATACTAGAACATAGCAAGAACAAAGCCAAGACAGTTCCCCAAAAGCGAGCAAGAAGGTTTTCTGCCACTTGCCAACCCATAACCGTATGATTATGAATTTCACGAAGATCGCATTCTCAGCCGCGCAAATTACGGCCGGCAGTGCTGCCTCGCCGCCCTCGAAAAGTTGCCGCGGGGGTCTACGTGAAATGCCGACAATGACGCCGGTGTCCCGCTATCACCCGCTCCTGGTGACGCTGCATTGGCTTTTGGCCGTGCTGATCCTCGCCATGCTGTTCGTGGGCTTTTTTGTGCTGGCACCGATGCCCAACGCGGAGCCGCAAAAGATCGGAATTCTGCTGGTGCATATGTCCGTCGGCATGCTCATTCTCGCACTGATACTCATTCGCTTCGCCGTGCGCATGCTGACCGCAAAACCGGCTGCGGCGACGACGGGCTCGCCGTTGCTCGATCGCATCGCCCCGGTGGTCCATTACGGCTTCTATCTGCTGATCGTCCTCATGGTCACGAGCGGCTATGCGACCGGGATCCTCGCCGGACTCAACAAAAGCGTCTTCCAGCACTCCGGCGACCCGCTGCCGGCAAGCTTCGAGATCTATCCGAGCTTCGTGGCGCACAGCTATATCGGCGTGGTCTTGACCGCGCTCATCGTTCTCCACGTCACGGCCGCCCTGTTTCACCAATTCGTCCGCAAGGATCGTCTCATCAGCCGGATGCTGTACGGGCGGCGGCGGGTGTGACCGGAGGCCGTCGCGGTGCCCGCTCGCCGCGGGTTTGCGCCTTGCTGCAGCAACGGCGATGGCGCATAGGTTCGCTCCCCAAACGCCGTGCATCCTCGCAGCGCGGCCGGAACGAGGAGCGCTATGCCGGAAGTCGACAAGGAAGGAGAACGCTACGCGGCCGACCGCCCGCAACAGACCCCGGGCTTCTACCTCAAGGGCTCGCACCAGCTCGATTGGGGAATGAAGAACCGCCTCGCCCGCGTGTTCGCGCCGGCCTCAGGGCGCACCGTGATGCTGGCGATCGACCACGGCTATTTTCAGGGCCCGACGACCGGTCTCGAGCGCATCGACCTTTCAATCGTGCCGCTGCTGCCGGCCTGCGACGCGCTGTTCTGCACTCGCGGCGTCTTGCGCTCGCTCATTCCGGCGGACACCGGCAAGCCGATGGTGCTGCGCGCGAGCGGCGGCCCCAGTATTCTGCGCGAGGAATTGTCGGACGAAGAGATCGCCATGGACATGGACGACGCGGTGCGGCTGAACGCCGCCGGCGTCGGCATCCAGGTATTCATCGGCGGCGAGTTCGAGACCCGCTCGGTCCACAACATGACCCGGCTTATCGATGCCGGCCTGCGCGTCGGCATTCCGGTCATGGGCATCACCGCCGTGGGCAAGAACATGGTCCGCGACGCCAAATATTTCCGCCTCGCCTGCCGCATCATCGCCGAGCTCGGGGCGCAATATGTGAAGACCTATTACGTCGAGGAAGGCTTCGACACCGTGACCGCGTCGTGTCCGGTGCCGATCGTCATGGCGGGCGGAAAAAAGCTCGCCGAGCTCGAGGCGCTGACCATGGCGTACAACGCCGTGCAGCAGGGCGCCGCAGGCGTCGACATGGGCCGCAACATCTTCCAGTCGGCGGCGCCGAAGGCGATGATTGCCGCGATCCACGCCGTCGTACACAAGAACCTCAAACCCAAACAGGCGTACGAGCTGTTTAGCTCGCTGAAGACGAGCGGATGAGAATCGTCATTCCGCGGCGGCGCCTTCGGACGAAAATCGGCCGTCTTAACCATCCGCAAGCCCAAGCCCGGTAAAATAACCAATTCAACGGCCGGCGCTCCCCGGGGACAACTTCTGCGATATTGTGCAATGCTACTCGCGCAAATTAACGGGTCTGACGTTACAGAGGGTCATCAGCCGGTTATGTTCGACCTGAAGCTACAAAACGGCATCGCGGTCGTCACGATCAGGCACGGCAGGGCCAATACGCTCGACATCGAACTTTGCGAGGCTCTGGCGAAGTGTTTTGACGAACTGCGTACGGCGGACGCGCGCGCCGTGGTGATTACCGGTCAGAGCCGGATATTTTGCGCCGGCGTCGATCTGAAACGGGTGACCGCGGGTGGCGTCGACTATGTGCACCGGTTCATCCCGGCACTGCACCGGCTGAGCGAGGCGGTGTTCTTCCATCCAAAGCCCGTGGTGGCCGCAATCAACGGCTATACCATCGCCGGCGGCTGTGTCCTTGCCTGTTGCGCCGACCGCCGGATCATGGCGCGCGGGCGAGGGCGCATCGGCGTCATCGAGCTTCTGGTCGGCGTGCCGTTTCCAGCGCTCGCTCTGGAGGTCATCCGCTATGCCGTCCCGTCGCGCTATTTTTCCGAGGTCACGCTGAGCGGAGCGACCTACGATTCCGCGGCCGCGCTGGAGCGCGGCTTGGTCGATGAGGTGGTCGAGGCTGACGCGCTGATGACGCACGCGGTCGGAGTCGCGGAAAAACTGGCATTGCTCCCCTCGCTCGCTTTCGCCCACACCAAGAACCAGATGCGATTGCCGGTCGCCGAGCGCATGGCGCGAAGCGGTGCCGAGATCGACAAGCGGGTTGCCGAGATCTGGTCCGACCCGGAAACGCTCCAGGGCGTCCACGATTTTGTTGGCCGCAGCTAAGGCCGGCACGGACCTCAGCCGCGAAACGCGCTGATGCCTTCCTGTGCCAAGCGGCTCGAAGCCATCGCGCGTCGCCGCAAGCTGGGCTAAGCTATGCGGGGATCGTTCGATCGACTAGCTTTCATCGCGGCAGCACACTACCAGGAGCGCACAATGCCTATCGACTTATCCAACGTGAATTGGGCCTTCGTGATATTAATGGCGGTGTTCGTGTTCGTCGCCGCTTTGCTCGGAAGTCTGATCGCGCTGCGAAGCCGCTTTTTTGGGGCCATCATTGCGGGGATTCTGTTCGCGGTAATGTATGTCGCCTGGAACCACTATCCGCACCCGCAGATTCCGCTTCCGATCGTCGCCACCTACACCACGCCGAGCGGTTGACCTTTGCGCCGGTCCGGCTATGCGTAAATCGGGTGTCTCGCCGGGACAGATGGAGCGGTCATGAAGAAGGTCTATGCGGACGCACGCTCCGCGTTGGCCGGGTTGCTCAAGGATGGCATGACGATCATGGCCGGCGGTTTCGGCCTGTGCGGTATTCCGGAAACGCTGATCATGGCGATCCGCGATTCCGGGGTTAAGAACCTCACCGTCGTCTCCAACAATTGCGGGGTCGACGGCAAGGGTCTCGGCATCCTGCTCGACAGCCGGCAGATCAAGAAGATGATTTCCTCCTATGTGGGGGAGAACAAAACCTTCGCCCAGCAATATCTCTCCGGCGAGCTCGAGATCGAGTTCAACCCGCAGGGCACGCTTGCCGAGCGTATCCGCGCCGGCGGCGCCGGCATCCCGGCTTTCTTCACCAAGACCGGCGCCGGCACGCAGATCGCGCAGGGCAAGGACGAGCGCGAATTCGACGGCCAACGCTACGTTATGGAGCGCGGGCTCGTCGCCGACCTGTCGATCGTCCACGCCTATCTGGCCGACAGCGAAGGCAACCTCGTCTACCGCAAAACGGCGCGGAATTTTAATCCGCCCATGGCGACCGCCGGGAAGGTGACGGTCGCCGAGGTCGAGCACCTGGTGCAGCCGGGCGATATCGATCCCGACCATATCGTTACCCCGGGGATCTATGTGCAGCGGCTGATCCACGTGCCGAGCGCGATCAAACACATCGAGCAGCGCACCGTGCGCAAGCGCGAAAAATCGGCCGCTCCGGCCGGAACGGGAGTTGAAGTCTAATGCCTTGGACCCGCGATCAGATGGCGGCGCGCGCCGCCAAGGAGCTGCGTGACGGTTTTTACGTCAATCTCGGCATCGGCATCCCGACCCTGGTGTCGAACTTCATCCCCGAGGGGATGAGCGTGCAGCTGCAATCGGAGAACGGCATGCTCGGCACCGGCCCGTTCCCGTATGAAGGCGAGGAGGATGCCGACCTCATCAACGCCGGCAAGCAGACGGTCACCGAGCTGCCGACGACGAGCTATTTCAACTCGGCGGACTCCTTCGCCATGATCCGCGGCGGCCACATCGATGTCGCGATCCTCGGCGCCATGCAGGTGGCGGAGAACGGCGACCTGGCCAACTGGATGATTCCAGGAAAAATGGTCAAGGGCATGGGCGGCGCCATGGATCTGGTCGGCGGCGTCAAGAAGGTCGTCGTGGTCATGGAGCACTCGGCCAAGAACGAATCGAAACTGCTGCATCGCTGTACGCTGCCGCTCACCGGCGCCGGCGTCGTCGACATGGTGATCACCGACCTCGGCGTTTTTTCCCTCGACCGAGCCGGCGGCGGGTTGACGCTGATCGAGCTTGCTCCCGACGTGACGCTCGATGAGATCAAGTCGAAGACCGAGGCGAGCTTCAAGGTCGCCAACACGCTCAAGCATTAGCGACCAAAATGGGCGGTATCGGCGGCTGGCTTCCCGTGGGGCGGCGGCCTTCGTAAGACATTGAAGATGCGGGGAGCCGGCTCCTTCATTTAGAAAGGAGCCGAAACCCCGCATCGCTGATGGGTTAGTTGCCGCTCCTGGTGCTACCGGCCGAGAGTCGGACCGACGAGCCTGCCGTGCCCGCCGCTGCTGGCGCCACCGGCACCCGCGGTTCCGCCGCCGGTGCCTCCGGCGCCAGCGCTCCCTCCGCCGCCTGTTCCAGCTCCAGCCCCGGCTCCAGCGCCTCCCGCGCCGGCACCCGCGCCCGCACCAGCGCCTCCGGCGCCCGCACCCGCGCCGGCGCCTGCTCCAGCGCCTCCGGCGCCGGCACCGGCCCCTGCGCCGAGCGCAGCAGCAAGTGAAATGCTGCCGGCCATGATTGCTCCGACCAACAGAGCCTTGACGAACTGAGTCCTTGTGACGACTGCCATATGTCGCTCCTTAGAGGACCGTGCCGATCAAAAAATGTGGGGCGGGCGGCAACGTTCCGCGCCGCGTCTCGCCGCGAGAGCTCGTTTGTTTTCGTGGACTCTGACTCAAAAATGACATCGATAAATTCTGTCTCAAACTGACATTGACCGAGGGGAGGGCGCGATGCGACGGCAACGGTTTGCGGCCCGATGACTGTTGCGGAGGAGCGCGGACACGGCGAAGATCGCGTCCTTGGGGGGAACGTCGTGGCTGAAGAGCCGATCCTCGTCACCGAGGACCTGACCAAGGAGTTCGCCGGCTTTCTCGCGGTGCGCGCGGTCAATCTGCGCGTCGAGCGCGGCAGCATTCACGCGCTGATCGGGCCGAACGGCGCCGGCAAGACCACCTGCTTTAATCTCCTTACCAAATTCCTTTCGCCGACGCAGGGCCGCATCGTGTTCGACGGCCGCGACATCACTGCGCTCCAGCCGGCCGACGTGGCCCGCCTCGGCGTCGGGCGCTCGTTCCAGATCTCGGCGGTGTTTCCGCATCTCACCGTAGTCGAGAACGTGCGCATTGCGCTGCAGCGCCGCCGCGGCAATTCATTCGATTTCTGGCGCTCGAAGCGCGTGCTTTACGACCTCGACGATCGCGCCGTCGCGCTCATCGCCGATGTCGGGCTCGCGCCCTTCGCGGATACGTTGGCTGTCGAACTGCCTTATGGCCGCAAGCGGGCCCTCGAGCTCGCCACGACGCTCGCGCTCGAGCCGCAATTACTCCTGCTCGACGAGCCGACCGCGGGCATGGATCGCGAAGACATTGCCCGCATCAGCGCGCTGATCAAGGCGGTAGCCGCCAGCCGCACTGTGCTCATGGTCGAACATAATCTCAGCGTGGTCGCCGATCTTTGCGATCGCATTACCGTTCTCACCCGCGGCCAGGTGTTGGCGGAGGGCGACTACCGTGCCGTGTCGAACGACCCGGCTGTGCGCGAAGCCTATCTTGGGACCGGTCATGCGTGAGGCAGATGACCTTCTCGCCGTCAACGAGCTCAACGCCTGGTACGGCGAATCGCACGTCCTGCATGGCGTCACCTTTGCCGTGCGGCCGGGCGAAGTGGTCACGCTTCTTGGCCGCAACGGCGTCGGCAAGACGACCACGCTCAAAGCCATCATGGGGATCATCGAAAATCGCTCTGGCTCGGTCGCATTCGAAGGCAACGAGCTGATCCGGCTGTCCTCGGACGCCATCGCGCGCGCGGGTATTGCTTTCTGCCCTGAGGAGCGCGGCATCTTCGCGACGCTCGACGTCAAGGAAAACCTGCTGCTGCCGCGGCAGGTGCGCGCCGGCGGGCTCAGCCTCGATCGCATCTTCGCGCTGTTCCCGAATATACGCGAAAGGCTCGCCAGCCAGGGCACGAAGCTCTCCGGCGGCGAACAGCAGATGCTAGCGATCGGGCGCATCTTGCGTACCGGCGCCCGGTTGTTGCTGCTCGACGAACCGACCGAAGGCCTCGCCCCAGTGATCGTGCAGCAGATCGGCCGCACTATCGGTGCGCTCAAAGCGCAAGGCTTCACCATTCTCCTGGTCGAGCAGAATTTCCAGTTCGCCGCGACGGTCGCCGATCGCTACTACGTCATGGAGCATGGCCGCATCGTCGACCACTTCGCTGCAGCGGAACTTAAGGCCAATACCGGCAAGCTGCACGAGTATCTGGGAGTTTGAGGGCGGGAGAGCGCGTGATGTTCGAGATTTTCGGCATTCCCTCGCAGGCGCTGTTCGGGCAGCTCCTGCTCGGTCTGATCAACGGCTCGTTCTATGCGCTGCTGAGCCTCGGGCTTGCCGTCATCTTCGGCATGCTGCACATCATCAATTTCGCCCACGGCGCGCAATACATGATGGGCGCATTCGCCGCCTATCTGATGCTGCAATATCTCGGCATCGGTTATTGGACGGCGCTCCTGGTCGCGCCGATCCTGATCGGCGCAACCGGCATTATCGTCGAGCGGCTGTTTCTCCAGCATCTGCGCGGGCTCGACCCGCTCTACGGGCTCCTCCTCACCTTTGGCCTGGCGCTGGTGATCGAGGGCCTGTTCCGCAATAATTTCGGCTCGTCCGGACTTCCCTACCAGGTGCCAGAGACGCTGCGCGGCGGCCGTAATCTCGGCTTCATGTTCCTGCCGAATTATCGGGCTTGGGTCATCGTCCTCTCGCTCGCGGTGTGCCTCCTCACCTGGTTCGCCATCGAACGCACCTGGCTCGGCTCCTATCTGCGCGCCGCCACCGAGAATCCCGTCCTGGTCCGCGCCTTCGGCATCAACGTGCCGCGCATGGTCACGCTGACCTACGGCTTCGGCGTCGGGCTTGCCGCGCTGGCCGGCGTCATGGCGGCGCCGATCTACAACGTCTCGCCGCAGATGGGGTCCGATCTGATCATCGTCGTGTTCGCGGTCGTGGTGATCGGCGGCATGGGTTCGATCATGGGTGCGATCGTGACCGGCTTTGCTTTGGGGATCATCGAGGGGCTGACCAAGGTGTTCTTTCCCGAAGCATCGAACACGGTGATCTTCGTGATCATGGCCGTCGTGCTGCTGATCCGGCCGGCCGGGCTGTTCGGGCGGCACGCCTGATGGACCGCGTGCTCGACCAGCCGGGGTCGTTGCGGCGACGCCAGACCTCGCGGAGCCTCGAAGCGGCATTCGCCGTCATGGTCGCGCTCCTGATCGTTGCGCCATTCGCGATCTATCCGGTCTTCCTCATGCAAGCGCTGTGCTTTGCCCTGTTCGCCTGCGCCTTCAACCTGCTGATCGGCTATGTCGGCTTGATCTCGTTCGGCCACGCGCTGTTTTTCGGCTGGGCGAGCTATCTGACCGCGTACACCGCCAAGGCGTGGGCATTGCCGCCCGAGCTTGCGATTCTCCTCGGCACCGCGACCGCCGCGGGGCTCGGGCTCATCGCCGGCGGGCTCGCCATTCGCCGCCAGGGCATCTACTTCGCCATGATCACGCTGGCGCTGGCGCAGATGATGTATTTCTTCGCATTGCGGGCGAAATTCACCGGCGGCGAAGACGGCATCCAAGGTGTGCCGCGCGGCCGCCTGTTCGGGCTGTTCGATCTTTCCCACGAACTCACGATGTATGCATTCGTGCTCGCGGTCGTGCTCGCCGGATTTTTGCTGATCTACCGGATCATCAATTCGCCGTTCGGCGAAGTCCTCAAGGCGATCCGCGAGAACGAACGGCGCGCGGTCTCGCTTGGCTATCGGACCGAGCGCTACAAGCTCGTCGCCTTCGTGCTGTCGGCGACGCTTGCCGGGCTCGCCGGGGCGATGAAATCGCTGGTATTTCAGCTTGCCTCGCTCACCGACGTGCATTGGACCATGTCGGGCGATGTCGTCCTGATGACGCTGCTCGGCGGCCTCGGCACGGTGTTCGGCCCGGTCGTCGGCGCCTTCCTGGTCATTGCCATGCAGAATTATCTGGCGCCGTTCGGCCAGTGGGTGCTGGTGATTCAGGGCGCGATCTTCGTCGCCTGCGTGCTGGCGTTCCGCCGCGGGATCGTCGGCGAGATCGCGAACCGGATGCGCCTGCGCCTGTGACCGAGGTCCGGTTCCTGCCCGTACTTATCCACAGCGCGGCGATTCGGGGACGCGCGCTGTGCACAGATGCATCGGTTTCTCAATTCGCATTTTCGTTGCAAACCGTGCCGGGTCGGTGAACATGCCTAAGGCTCCGATTCTACAGGCGCTTTCGGCTTCATGTCGGCACGGCAACCTTCGCCGCACGACAATATCGCGCGCAGATGGCTCGCGCTTGCCGAGCGTCGCATGGCGCATTTCATCGAGCTTCGCGACAGCGGCCGCTGGCGACACTACTACGCCCAGCCGGCGCAGATCCACGAGGCGGTGCGCGAAGCGGCTCGTGCCCGCGACGAATGGGCCAAACTCGCCGGCGTTGCGCCGGCGCCGAGCGGCGCGCCGGTGTAATTTTTCGTCACGTCGAAGGTGGGTCAGTGGACGCGGTTGCCGCCGATCGACAATTGCGCGTAGCGGCCGGCGCCGTCCTTGATGAAATCGCCGGTGACCGGATTGTTGAATTCCATGCCGACTATCGCACCGCGGCGCACGCCGGAAATGAGGTTGTCGGCGATCACAGCCGCGCCAGCGCCCGGCGCGACCGAGACCGCAATGCCGTAGTCCGCGCCGCGGATCACGTTTGCGTTTACGGCAACATCGCGCAGATAGGGTCCCCAGCCGGCGGCGATCCCGATATTCGGCGCGTTCTCCACGATATTGCCGGTCACCGCCGTGTCGGCCTCGACGCCGATGCCGATGCCGGCGCCGTCCTTCGGATCGGTGCCCGGCGGCCGGTGATCGACGAGATTGCGGATGAGGTTGCCGTGCACCACGGCGAGGCGGCCGCCCTCGTTGAAGTTGGTGACCGACACGCCGATCGCCGCGCCGTCGACGACGTTGTCCGCGATCACCGCGCCGGCGAAGCCGAACTCGGCGTAGAGCGCGACCTCGCCGATGCCGCTGCAGGTATTGCCGACGATTTGCAGGTTCGACGCCTGGTTGCCGCGCACCGCGGAGAACGCCGCGTTGCGGATGCGGTTGCTGCGCACGATGACGTTGTCGGCGCGAAAGACGTTGACGGCGTTGCCGTACTGGCCGGAACCGCCGGCCCTGTTCGAAATATCCTCGATGCGGTTGTCGACGATCAGCGTACCGTCGTCGCCGGCTGCGCTGCGCCACACCAGGATGCCGCTATTGCCGGCGCCGCGGATCGTGTTGCCGACAATGCGCAGTCCGCGTGCGTCGAGCGAGAAGATCGCCGCATCGGCCGCGCTGATGGTATTGCCGCTCACTTCGCCCTCGACCGCCTCGAGGGTGATGCCGTTGCGGCCGGCATTGACGATCTCGCAATCGGCGATGCGCAGAAAGCGGCCGTGCGCGAAATGCAGAAGCCCATTGCGCGCCGGCAGCGGAATGGCGTTGCCTTCGAGAACAAGGCCGCTGAGGCGGATGTAGTCGCTGCCGGTCGAGGTCAGCAGGAACGGGCCGCCCGCCATCAGGATGCGGGTCGCGCCGGCAACGCCGGCGATGGCGGTATAGGGCGGAAGCTTGAGCGAGCCGGCGCGATAGAATCCCGGCGCGAGGCCGAGGACCGCGCGCGCGGCGGCGGCGCGATCAATGGCGCGCTGGAACGCCATTGATTGATCCTCGACGGCGTTGGGCCGAAGTCCGAGCGTCGTCGCGTCAATACGCGCGCGGGGCGCGTCATCGCCGATCAGGTTCGCGGCATCGGTCCGCTCGGAAACATTGGCGCGACCGGCGAGGGCGGGTGCTGCTGCGGTGGACGAGGCCGCGCCGGCCAAAATCGCGAACAGGCCACGGCGATTGATGGACATGGGATGGGCGCCTCCTGACGCGTGATGCCAATGCCATCAAGCGGCGTGCCACAAGCCTGTCCCGGCCCGGCACAGCGGGCGTTTTCGCGCGCAGGGTTAACGGGGGCTTGTCGCGACGGCGCGCCGCCGCGCCGTGCGAACGCAGCGTCAGCGTCCGAGAATGTCGGTGATCTCTTCGACGGCGGCAGCGGGCGCGAGGCGTCCGGCGGCGACCTCCGCTTCGAGCCGCGGCAACGCCGCCTTGAGCGCGCGATCAGAACGCAATGGTGCGAACAGGCGCTCTTCGAGCATCGCCCACATCCATTTCACCTGTTGCTCGCCGCGGCGCGCCGCAAGCTCGCCCGAGGCTTTGAGCTTGTTGCGATGGTCGAGGATGTGCGCCCACAGCTCCGCGATCCCGACTCCGGTGAGCGCCGAATAGGTGAGGACCGGCGGCGACCAGTTCGGCGAGCGCGGGGCGAGGATATGCAGCGCCGCGCGATATTCGGCAGCCGCCGCCTTGGCGCGGCTGAGATTGTCGCCGTCGGCCTTGTTGACCGCGATCATGTCGGCGAGCTCGACCACGCCCTTTTTCAGCCCCTGCAGCTCGTCGCCAGCGCCGGGCAGCATCAGCAAGAGGAAAAAATCGGTCATGTCGGCGACTGCGATCTCCGATTGGCCGACGCCGACGGTCTCGACCAGCACCACGTCGTGGCCGGCCGCCTCGCAAAGCAGCAGGGTCTCGCGCGTTTTCGCCGCGACGCCGCCGAGCGTGCCGGAAGCAGGCGAGGGACGGATGAAGGCGTTGGCGTCATTAGCGAGGTGCCCCATGCGCGTCTTGTCGGCAAGGATCGATCCGCCGGTGCGCCGCGAGGAGGGATCGACCGCCAGCACCGCGACTTTGTGGCCTTGGCTGGTCAGCATGCTGCCGAGCGCGTCGATGGTCGTCGACTTGCCGACGCCGGGGGCGCCGGTGATACCGACGCGCACCGCCTTGCCGGTCGCCGGCAGCAGCGCCTGCGTAAGCGCAGCGGCGGTGCGGCGGTGATCCGCGCGCTTGCTCTCGATCAGCGTGATCGCCCGCGACAACACGCTGCGATCGCCCGCGCCGATGGCGCGGGCGAGGCGGGAGACCTCCTCGGGCTCGTTGCGTGCAGGCATCCGACATTCCCGGCGCGACCAGTGATCGCATCCTATACTGGCACCCGGTTTTACGCGTCCTAATTTAGCGATTTGCAACCACATCCGCGTCGAGCGCCGGCCAAGAACTGCAGCTATCGCGTTTTAATTTGACAATCGCTGTCTGCCCGAGTGGCGCCAATATTGATCGCGGAAAGACCCCCATGTCGTCGAATTGAGGCCGCATCGAGCGGCTCAATCGCGCCTCGTCACCAGGGCGGCGGCAACGCCGCGCATTCAATCTTGGCATTGGAGACGGCGATGAACTGGGATCAGATTGCAGTCGACTGGATGCAGTTCAAGAGCAAGGTCCGCCAGAATTGGGTCAAGCTCACCGACGAAGATCTCACCCGTATCGGCGGCCGCCACAAAGAATTGGCCAATCGCCTGCAGGAGCGCTATGGCTTCGGCCGGCAAGAGGCGGAACGCGAGATCGAGGCTTGGGTGAAGACGCAGCGGCACGCCGCCTGAAGGCGGCGAATGCCGTCATTGCTCCGGCAGTGGAATGAACTCCTTGGTGTCGCCGGGCACCAGCTCGAAGCGGCCCGCCTTCCAATCGGCCTTGGCCGCTTCGATGCGCTCCTTGCGCGAGGAGACGAAATTCCACCAGATATGGCGCGGCCCGTCCATGGGGGCGCCGCCGACAAAGACGAGATGCGCATCGCTTGTCGCTTTGATAGCGACGCGGTCACCGGGCCGCAGGACGAGGAGCCGCTCACCCGCGTGCTGCTCGCCGCCGATCTCGATCTCGCCTGAGACCACGTAGATGGCACGCTCCTCGTAGTCCGGATCGAACGGCAGAATCTCGCCGGCCTTGAGATGCGCTTCGCCGAATACGGTCTCCCACGCCATTGCGACCGG
>Ga0187781_10002423_pt1 | contig 14226 bp, 15 predicted proteins | sample 0715_SJ02_MP02_2_FD_132447 | JGI IMG/M metagenome (GOLD analysis project Ga0187781, IMG submission 132447) | Tropical peat soil microbial communities from peatlands in Department of Meta, Colombia - 0715_SJ02_MP02_20_MG | ecosystem: Environmental > Terrestrial > Soil > Wetlands > Peat | place...
CCTAGGTCGTGGCCCAGCGAGCGGAGCAGGCAGTGATCTACTTCGTCGGCAGATCGACAGCCGGACCGGCAGACGCAACAGCCGGACCGGCAGACGCAACAGCCGGACCGGCAGACGCAACAGCCGGACCGCATCCGGCGCGACCATCGGCCGCGCTGCTCCTGACCGAGCCCGTCCGCGGGCTGGTCGACCTGGCCGCGCTGCTGGTCGCCGCGCCCTGGCTGGCGACCGCTCCGCGCGGCGATGGGCACGGGGTGCTTGTGCTGCCTGGGCTGCTCGCCTCGGACACCAGCACGCTGCCGCTGCGTAGCTACCTCGGCTGGCTCGGCTACGACGTGCGCGGCTGGGACCTCGGCCGTAATCGCGGGCCTACCGAGGAGGTGCTGGCCGGGATGCCCCGTGCGCTGTTGGCCCACGCCCAGCGGACCGGGCGCCCGGTGTCGCTGGTCGGCTGGAGCCTGGGCGGCCTCTACGCCCGGGAAATGGCCCGCCGCCATCCACGGCAGGTTCGCCAGGTCATCACGCTCGGCAGCCCCTTCGCGCGGCATGACCCGCGGCAGAACCGCGCTCACGGTCCCTACCAGCGCCTCAGTTACCTGCACGCGGACGGCGCCCAGCTGCCCACTCCTGAAGAGCGCGCGAGGCCGATCGGTGCGCCGTCCACCTCGGTGTACTCTCGCCTGGACGGCATCGTGCCCTGGCAGGCTTGCCTGGGCCAGGAGACCCAACGGCACCAGAACGTCGAGGTCCGCTGCAGCCACATCGGCTTCGGCGTCGACCCGGCCACGCTGTGGCTGATCGCCGACCGGCTGGCCGTCCCGTCCGGCCAGCACCGCCCCTTCCGCCCACCGCCGCTGCTGCGGCCGCTCTACCCGGACAGCCGATGATCACTGCCAGTCCCGCCGCCACCCACCCCGCGTCGTGGGACTACGCGGCCCCCTGGGGCACGCGTGCCTACGTCACCGACCTGGGCGGCCCCGTCCACTGGATCGAGTTCGACCCCGAGACCCCCGAGACCCCCGAGACCCCACGGGCCGCGGACCAGAGCCCCGCTCACGATCGAGACTCCGGTCAGCAGCCGCCGCCGATCGTGTTCGTGCACGGGCTGGGCGGCTCGCACCTGAACTGGTGCCTGCTCGGGCCGCACCTGGCTGCGGGCCGCCGCGCGGTCGCGCTGGACCTGCGCGGGTTCGGCCTGACTCCGGGCCTGCGCGTCAACTCCACCGTGCGGGCCAACGCCCGCCTCCTGGACCGGTTCATCAGGGAGGTCATCGGCACGCCGGTGGTCCTGGTCGGCAACTCCATGGGCGGCCTGATCTCGATCCTGGAGACCGCCGCCAACCCCGATGCCATAGCGGGCGTCGTGCTGATCGATCCCGCCCTGCCGCTGCCGACGCAGAAGCCCGACTGGGAGGTGAGCGGCCAGTTCCTGCTGTACTCGCTCCCGGGCTTGGGCGACTACACCGTCGCGAAGTTCATGCGGACCGTCTCGCCAGAATCGGCCGTCCGGCAGGTCCTGGAGATCTGCTTCGCCGACCCCACCCGAGCCGACCCCGACCTGATCAAGGCCGACGTCGCGCTCGTCACCCGGCGCCACCCGGCCACGCGGGCCCAGGCGTTGGCCCGCGCGCGGATATTCCTTGCTGCCGCCCGGTCCCTGCTGCGGGTGCTCAGCCGACGCCAGCGGTACGCGGAAATGATGGCCGGCATCGACGTCCCGGTCCTGCTCATCGGCGGCGAGGCCGACCGGCTGGTCCCGGTGGCGGCCATGCGCCAGGCCGCCGCCCGGAATCCGCAGTGGGAGTCCGTTATCCTCGCCGGTGTCGGGCACACTCCGATGCTGGAGGTTCCCGACGCCGTCGCCGACGCGATCCGGGACTGGCTAGCTCGCAACAAGGGAAGCGCAAACCATGCAGCAACTGACCGGACTTGATGCCTCCTTCCTCGCGCTCGAGACGGCCAACACCACCGGCCACGTCGGCGGGCTGGCCGTGCTGGACCCCAGCGGCGCGCCCAAGCCCCTCACCCTGGCCCGGCTGACCGAAGTCCTGGCCCAGCGCATCCCGCTCGTCCCCGTCTTGCGGCGCAGGCTGCTGAACGTCCCGTTCGGCCTGGATCAGCCGTACTGGATGGACGACCCGGACTTCGACATCGAGTACCACGTCCGTGAACTCGCCCTGCCGCGGCCGGGCTCGGACGCCCAGCTGACCGAGCAGGTCAGCCGGCTGCACGCCCGTCCCCTGGACCGCAGCCGTCCGCTATGGGAGATCTACCTGATCACGGGGCTGGCCCGCAGGCGCGCCGCCGTCTACACCAAGATCCACCATGCGGCGATCGACGGCGCGTCCGGCGCCGAGCTCCTCACCGTCCTGCTCGACCTGAGTCCAGCCGGCCGCGAGCTGCCCCCTGTCCAGCCGTGGCGCCCGGCCCGCCCGTCGAGCTGGGTCGAGCTGACCGCGAAGGCGGCCTTCCGGCTGGCGTGGCGGCCGGTGCAGACCGTTCGCATCACCAACGAGCTGGTCAAGATCCTGCCCACCTTGACCCCGGTGGTGAGACCGGTCGTCGGCAACATGCTGGGGCTCAACCGCGGCGACGGCCAGGTCATCGCGACCATGCCGGGACGCGCCCCGGCCACGCCGTTCAACAAGCCGATCACCCCGCACCGCCGGTTCGCGTTCCGCAGCGTGGACCTCGAAGTCGTCAAGGCCGTCAAGAACGCCTTCGGGGTCTCGGTCAACGACGTCGTGATGGCCATGTGCGCAGGCGCCCTGCGGCGCTGGCTGGCTGACCGCGAGGCCCTGCCGTCCCAGCCGCTCATCGCCATGATCCCGGTCTCGGTGCGCGACCCGGCCAGCAAGGGGGCGCTGGGCAACAGGGTGTCGGCCATGCTGGCTGCGCTGCCCACCAACGTCAGCGAGCCCGGCCTCCGGCTGGAGATCGTGCATCAGGCAACCAGGATCGCCAAGGCGCAGCAGGCGGCCATTCCGCAGGGCCTGGTCGACCAGATCAGCGACTTCGCCCCGCCGGCGCTGACCGCCCGGGCCGCCCGCGTCGTGTTCGCCACCGGCGTGCTGCACCGGCTGCCGCCGTTCAACGTCACGATCTCTAACGTCCCCGGCCCGAACGTCCAGGTCTACCTGTGCGGGGCCAAGCTGATCGCCCACTACCCGGTGTCGGTGGTCACCGACGGCCAGGGCCTGAACATCACCCTCGTCGGGTACCTGGGCCAGCTGAACTTCGGCCTGGTGGCCTGCCGCGAGCTGGTCCCCGACATCGACGTGCTGGCCGGCTACCTGGTCGACGAGCTGGATTTGCTGGTCGAAGCCGCCGAGAAGCGCGCCACCGAATGACCGAAGACGAAATCCGCGCCGTGCTACCGGAGGGAACCGGCACGCCGCCCATGGTCCCTGGCCCGATCTTCGCCGCGGCCGTGGACACCTTCGTGGCCGGTCAGCGGCTGGACATGCGGTCGCTCGCTCGGCGCATCGGGGTGGCCCGCGCCACCTTGTATCGCCGGGTCGGCAACCGGGAACAGCTCCTAGACCAGGTGCTGTGGTGGCGGGCCCGCCACATGCTCGCCGACCAGGTGCGGGCCAGCGCCCGCCTGACCGGGACTGAACGGCTCAGCGCGGTGATCGGCGGCGTGCTGCGCGCCATCGGCACCGACCGCCCCGTCCGGCTGTTCCTGGAATCTGACCCGGAGACCGCCCTGCGCCTGATGACCGGCACCCGCAGCGCGGTGCATCAGGGGATGGCGAAAGCGCTGGAGAACCTCATCGACCTCGAACGCGGCCGCGGCGCCTTCGACGCCAGCCTGGACACTCCGACGCTGGCCTTCGCGATCGTCCGGGTCAGCGACGGCTTCCTGTACGGCGACGTGATCGCCGACCGCACTCCCGACATCAGCCGTGCCGTCACCGTCATCGAGGCCCTGCTCCGCGGCCTCGACCTGGTCCACCGCACGCCGGTGCCGTCCTAGCGGCCGTCGAGGGCAAGGATCAGCTTGCCGGTGTTCGCCCCCTCGAACAGCATCAGCAGCGTCTCCGGGAAGTCCTCGACGCTGCCCTCTACTATGGTCTCCCGCGAGACCAGCCGCCCGGTGCGGTACCAGCCCGCCAGCTCGGCCGTGGCCTCGGGATACCGGTCGGCGTAGTCGAACACCAGCATCCCGGTCATGGACGCCCGCGCCACCACCAGCATCTGGTAGTTGGCCGGGCCCCGCGCCTCGTTCTCGTTGTACTGCGAGATCGCGCCGCAGATGACGATCCTGGCCCCGCGGGCCAGGCGAGTCAGCACGTCATCCAGGATCTCGCCGCCCACGTTGTCGAAGTACACGTCGACCCCGCCCGGCGCCAGCTCGCGCAGCGTCCTACGAAGACCCGGCAGCCGGTAGTCGATCGCGGCGTCGAACCCGAACTCCTCGGTCACCACGCGGCACTTCTCCGGCCCGCCCGCGATGCCGATCACCCGGCACCCCTTGATCTTGGCGATCTGCCCGGCCACGCTGCCCACCGCTCCGGCCGCGCCGGACACGACCACCGTGTCGCCCTCCTTGGGCTTCCCGACGTCCAGCAGGGCGAAGTAGGCGGTCAGCCCGGTCATGCCCAGCACGCCCAGGTACGCCGTCGGCTCCGCCAGCGACGTGTCCAGCTGGAGCACCCCCCGGCCATCGGAGACCGCATATTCCTGCACGCCGAACACCCCGGACACGTAGTCGCCAACGGCGAACCCGGGATGCTCGGAGGCGGTCACCCGGCCGATCCCGCCCGCCCGCATGACGGCCCCGATCTCCACCGCTGCGACGTACGAGCGGCCCGCGTTCATCCAGCCCCGCATGGCCGGGTCGAGGGACAGGTGCGAGACCGCCACCACGAATTCCCCGGGACCGGGCACGGGCACCGCCTCGGTCGTGAGCTCGAAATCGGCGCGCCGGGGAAGCCCGGACGGGCGTGCGGCCAGGCGAACCTGGCGGTTGGTCTGTGACATAACAACAAATTATTTATGCCGAACGGGCCGCGCTTCCAGCCCCCGGGCACCTGCGCCGATCCCGTGGCCAACGCACTGTCCGAAACCCGCCAGCTTGACGCTCCCTACGCCCATAGCTTCGAGGCATGATCACTTATCTGACCCTGGACAGTCCGGTGGGCGAGCTGCTGCTGGTCGGCGACCAGACCTGGCACGGCGTGACCCTGACGTCGCTGTCGATGGCCGGCCAGCGCAACGCCCCCCGGCCCCAACCCACCTGGCGTCACGCCCCCGAATCGTTCGCCGACCTCACCCGGCAGCTCGAGGCGTACTTCGCGGGCCAGCTGACCACCTTCGACCTCGACCTCGCCCCCCGCGGCACTCCGTTCCAGCAGCGGATCTGGCGGGCGCTGGATTCCGTGCGGTACGGGACGACGATCACGTACGGCGAGCTGGCCGCGCAGCTCGGCGTCCCGCCCGACCGTGTGGTAGCGGTCGGCGCCGCGGTCGGCGCGAACCCGCTGCTGATCATCCGGCCGTGCCACCGGGTCGTCGGCGCCGACGGCACCATGCGCGGTTACGCCGGGGGAGTGGAACGCAAGCAGTGGCTCCTGACGCATGAGGGTGCCTTGCTGCCGGAGTTCGCATGAGCCCGCCCAGCCGTTCAGTCGTCTGCCGCCGTCGCTGACCTCGGCCGCCCGACGTGGGGCGCACGCCACCTGGTGTGGCTGGATGCTCCGTGGGTAAGGCCTGAGCCGAGGTGAGGGAAGTGCCTACACGACCGAAAGACAAGGCTGCTGACCGGCGCGGCCAGCCAGGCCCACTCACTCTGGCGCAACGCCGCTGGCCGGCCGCTGCGGTAGCGGCTGGCGCGCTGGCGGCTGGTTTCGCCATCGTAGGAGGCAGGCGCAGGGCCCGTGATCGCCGCGAGGTGACGGACGACACAGCCGTCCCGGACGATGGTGGCGTACCGCCCGAAGACGGCCGCCAGAACCCGCACCGGCCGCCGCCTCCCGGCACCGAGTCGATCCCGCCGCAGGCTGCGGTGCCCGGCGGACCCCAGACGCCGCTGGAACTGGGCGGGACCGGGTGGAAGGACAGGCTCAAGCGCACCGGGAAGAAGTTCACCGAGGACCGATGCGGCATGACCGCGGGCAGCCTGGCCTACCACTGGTTCCTCGCGCTGTTCCCGGCGCTGATCGCCCTGCTCGGCTTGGCCAGCCTGGTGCACATCAGCCCCGGGACGGTGCAGCGCGTGGTACGCGGCCTGGAACAGGCACTGCCTCCCGGCGCCGCGAATGTCTTCAGCCAGGCCATCACCTCCGCTGCCCAGCGGTCGACGGCCAGCTCGCTGACCGCCCTGATCCTCGGCATCGTCGTGGCGCTGTGGAGCGCCATCGGAGGCATGGTGGCGCTGGAGAACGGGCTGGACACCGTCTACGAGGTCCCGGTCGCCCGCAAGTTCGCGGCCAAGCGGCTGTACGCGCTGCCGCTCATGGCGGCCACGCTGGTGCTCGGTGGAGTCGCCTCGGCGGTCATCGTGCTCGGCCCCTCGATCGGCCACGGAATCGAGGGCCACATCGGGATCAGCAGGCCGGCCTTTACCATTACCTGGACGGTGGTGCGCTGGGTGGTGACCCTCATCCTGATCACCCTGCTGTTCTCCACCTACTACTTCTTCGGGCCGAACCGGGAGACGCCGCGTTGGCAATGGGTCAGCCCGGGCGGCCTGGTCGGCACGGCGATCTTCCTGCTCGCCTCCCTCGGCTTCTCCTTCTACGTCAAGTTCGGCTCCTACGGCAAGACCTACGGCGCGTTCGCCGGAATCGTCATCCTCCTCTTCTGGCTCTACCTGGCCGGCGTCGCCATCCTGCTCGGAGCGGAGATAAACGCCGTGTCCGAGCGCCGGGCTGCCGCCCAGGCCGGCCGGCCCACGGGATAGATTGCAGTCGTGAGTACACGAGTAGCGCCGATCTTCCCGGTTCGCGATGTGGCCGCTGCCCTCGCTTACTACCGAGGGCTTGGTTTCGGTGCGCGCGAGTGGCACGGCGGCGGATACGGCTTCCTCACCCTCGAGGGCGCGGAGATTCACCTAGGCGCCGAGCCTGACCTTGACACGCGAACTGACCGCCGGGCGACGGCCTACCTGTTTGTCGAGGACGCCGATGCGCTGGCCCGGAGCTGGCTTGCCGCCGGAGCCGACCTGCGGCTCCCACAGGACACCGAGTGGGGACAGCATGAGGGCACGCTCGTCGATCCTGACGGCAACGTGATCCGGTTCGGCTCGCCAATGAACGCGGACTGAGCTGGCTGCAGGACCCGAGCGGCCCCGGAGCCTCCATGAACCGGGTTGTTCAGTGTGTCGTCGTGACATTTCCTGGCTGGAATGTGAGTGCTGTCAGCGTGACTGCAGCATCCCACTGTGCCTTCTGATTTGCCGGGTAGCTCCAGTAGAGGGTATCGATAGAGCCAGGGCCGACCACGTCACGCTCGTAGACGATAGTGCGCCCGTTGTTCTTGTAGCCGCTCACGGTGACGATGTCGCCGCTGATATCGACATACACGACAGACATGAGGCTGGCGTCGGCTGCCTCGTCCTGCTCGGGTGAATAGTCAAGAACGTTATTTGTTCCGTAAGCCGCCAGCAGAACCTGACCATCCGGTGAGGTCCATGCTTGTCTGCCGCCGTCTTCGGGCGGCGGCTGCGCCCTGAAGGACGAGGGCCAGAGCGCGGTAAATCCGTACCGCGGATTAGCGTACTCATCGTAGCCGGGCGTGGCGCTTGCCCGGCAGCCGGGACAAGCCGATGGCGGCAGTGAGGATCGAGGTGAGCCAGCGGTCACGGGCGCAGATGGGTGCGGTTTCGCCGCTGGAGGCGGTGTGCTCGGGGAGGCGGCTGACGCTTGGCGGACGCTGGGGCCGAAGAGTGAACGGGAGAAGCCGCTCACGACGAGGACCGCGAGGACAGCCCCGGCCACGGCGGCAGCTGCTATGGCCATCCGCAAGCGCCTGAGATGTGCTTCATGCCGGATGTGCCGCTGATGCCGTAGGTGTCGTGATTGGCGGGACTCCCGGGATCCCTGGGCACCTCGGGGCAGGTTGACCTGCGCAGCAGCGGCAAATCGGACCGCAGGCGGTGTGCCGGACGGCCACAGGGCCGCCAGCAGCGGCACCGCCTCGGCCAGGTGCGACCGGCCGCGGTCCTCCCAGTCCTGGCCGTAGACGTCCGCGGCGGCCGCGCGCACTTCGCTGACCAAGGCGGCCGCGTCGCCGGGTCGGTCTGCGGGGTCCTTGGCCATCCCGGCCGTGACCAGCGGCCGCAGCAGCCCGGGTACCGGCTCCAGCGGTACCGGCTCGGAGCAGTGCTGGGCCAGGAGCTCGTCGGCGGTCTGCCCGGTGAACGGCGGATGGCCGGTCAGGCACTCATAGAAGGTGGCCGTGGCCGCGTAGACATCCCCGGCCGGGCCGGCCGGGGCGCCGCAGAACTGCTCCGGCGGCGCGTAGGCCAGCGTGCCGGCCGGGACCGGCCGGTCCACGGCCCGGGCCGCGATGCCGAAATCGGTCAGCTTACTGACACCGGCCCCGTCAACCAGCACGTTCTCCGGCTTGTAATCCCGGTGCACCACCCCGCGCGCATGAGCCGCCGCCAGGCCCAGCAGCGAGCTCTGCCACACCACCAGCGCCGCCTCCGCCGAGGTCTTCCCCTGATCAGACAAGATCTCCCGCACCGACACCCCGTCGATGAACTCCGTCACGATCGCCGCACCCGCGGGCGACTCGACGTACTCATACAGCCGGACCACGTTCGGATCATCCAGCGAGGCCAGCACGGCCGCTTCAGTGCGGAACATCGCCGCGAACCCGGGATCGGCCAGCAGGTCACCGCGCAGGTACTTGACCGCCACCAGGATCCCTGACTCGTCATGACTGGCCAGCACCACATCGCCGGAGCCGCCCGAACCCAGTGCCCGCAACTCGGTATACCCGGGAATCTTGCACTCCGGCATATCAATCCGCCCCCTCTGGCGGGTCAGCTCGCTTCACCAGGCCGGGCAGCCACTCCCGCAGGTCCACCGGCAGTAGCAACGGCTGATCACGCTGCGGAAACAGGAAATTCGGCGACACAAACCATGATCCCAGGCATCGGGCCGGACCCCACGCAGGCGCGCCGTTCTTGCGACAGGCTGATCGTGCATCGCCGCCCGCGACCGGTGGGAAAGTGGAGTTGCGGACCAGTCCTCAGGCCGGTCGAGGAGGCTAGCGGTCGCGGGCGCCGCGGCGAGGCGGCAGGCTGTAGTAGTTCTGGTAGACCTGCTCGGCCTGATCGCGGGCGGATTCCCAGTCCCAGGTGCGCGGAAGGAACCGCTGGGGGCTGAGCGAGCGGACATAGGGGGACGGGTCTGGCTGCAGGCTTTCCAGGACGTGCTGGGCGAGGCCCGCTGACCCGGAGACCCCGTGGGCGTTGCAGGCCGCCGCCATCACGAAGCCGCGCAGCCCGGGGACCGGTCCGACGATGAAGCGCCCGTCCGGCGAGAACGCCGGGAACCCGCGGAAGACGGTGCGCACCTCGGCCTGGGTGACCGCGGGCGCGAGGCTCGCGAAGTCGGCGGCGAATCCGGACAGCACGTCCCAGTCTGGCGGCACGGCCAGTTCCTGCCCGATCGCCACCTGGCGCGGGTCCAGGCTCAGCCCGTCCGGTTCCCAGCCGCCGCACAAGATCCCCGGCCCCTCAGCCCGGACGTACAGACGCAGGTCCGGGATGCGCAGCACCGGCAAGCTGCCGTGCCAGCCCGGCACCGCACCGGTGACGAAGTACTCGTGGCGCACCGGCACGACCGGGAGATCCTGCCCGGCCAGCCGGGCCACGGCGCCCGCCCACGGCCCGGCCGCGTTGATCACCATGTCGGTCGCGACCGCGCGCCGGCCGGTGCGGATGCCGGTGACCGCGCCGCGGGCGATGCTGAGCCCGGTGACGGTGGTATGCGTCGCGAACGTCACTCCGCGATCGCGTGCGGCCCGCGCGTAGGCCGTCACCAGGCTGGCGGGCTGCAGATAGCCGTCGGTGGGGCACCACAGCGCCGCCATGGCCCTGGCGGTGTCCAGCATGGGGCACAGCTCGGCCAGCCGGGCCGGGCTCAAGAACTCGACCCCAAGGCCGGCCGACCGCGCGGTAGCGGCCAGCGCCTCGAATTCCGCGACCCGCTCCGCCGTGGTCGCGATGCGCACGCTGCCGGTCTGCCGCCAGTCCGCCGGATAGCCGGTCTCCCGCTCGATCCGGGAGTACATGGCCACCGATGACATCGCGAGCAGGCACCGCTCCCTGGTGGCGCGGACCTGCCCGACCAGGCCGGCGGCCTGCCCCGAGGTCGCGCCGGCCAGCTCGCCCTGCTCCACGACCTGGATGTCCCGGTATCCCGCGCCCGCCAGGACGTAGGCCACGGCACATCCGATGGCCCCGCCGCCCACGATCGTGACCTCAGCGTCCCTGACCTCGGCCACCACAACCTCCCGCCCGGCTTCCCGGTCACCGGCCCACGTCAATCGACGATGGCAACCAGCGTAAGAGGTGTCACCTCAAGCGGCGGCGAGCAGCGTCTACGGCCAGAAGGGCCACTCCTCGAACCAGCTGCACCGGTCGTCCTCGCCTAGCCGGATGACCCACAGGTCCCGGTACTCCTGCGTTACCGGATCCCCGTAGCGGACCTCGGCCCGAACCACGGCGGTGGGCCCGTCGACGGCCAGGATCTCGGTGGTCAGGGTGAAGACCTCATCCGGGCCGGCCCGCTCCTCCTCCCACATCCGCCCGATCGCGTCCAGGCCCGCCACGGGCTCCTCGTAGGGGGCCTTGCGGTAGCCGGCGTCGTCGGTGAAGATCCCCGCCAGGGAATCGGTTCCGGGTGTGCGCCAGGCCGCCTCGTAACCGGCCAGCCACCGGCTCACTGCGGCGCGGTCGGTCATGGCGGCTCAGCTGCCGGACGGACCCGAAGGCCGGAAGTGGCTCAGGATCTGGCGTGCGTAGTAGGGCTCCCACGGTTCACCGGTATCCCCGGCCGCGTACTGCTTGTCCAGGCTGACCAGCAGGTAAATCAGTTCGCTGCGAACCGGCTTGGTCCCCAGCAGGTCCGGCAGCTCCGACAGGTCGATGAGCCACTGCGCGTACCAGGACGCCCAGTCGTCGTCGGCTCCGTCCACGATCCGGAACACCTGGTGGTGCGTCTCGCTCGCCTCGTGGAGCAGGCGGCTGATCTGCTCGACGGTCTCCGTCACCGGTCCCTCCCGTGCTGCTGATGACGCCTAGCCTGACAGGCGACAGAAAACCGCAGGCCCTGATAGCTATCGACCTGACCCTACGCCTCGCGCGCCAGCTAGGGGATAACCCCCAGTTCAAGATGGGTGGCAGGCTGCTGCCGCCCGCCAGGCTCCGTCCGTAGCGTTTTGCCTGTCACTACGACTACGGAGGAAGCACGATGATCGAAGCACGGGGCCTCACGTTCTCGGCGTGGGGCCAGCTTGCGGTGTTCGCCGACTACGCGGTGATCGCGCTGGCCGTCGGCGCGGTTGCCGTCAGCCGCCGCGATGCCTGACCCTTACGCTTGGATGGTGCTGGCCAAGGTGAAAGCGTGGACGCGCGATCATCCGTGGCAGGCGGACGGCCTGCTGGCCGTGGTGCTGTTCGGGTTCAGCGTGCCCCAGGTATTCGCCGGGCAGGCCGGCGCGGCGGCGCGGACCGCCTTCCTCGTGGTCACCGCCCTGGTCGCCGCCACCGTGATACCGCGCCGCCGGTACCCGGTGGCGGCGTTCGCCGCCGCGGCGGTGATCGGCGCTGCGCAGATCGCCTTCGCCGTCGGACCCGGCCAGGCGCCGGTCTTCGCCCTCCAGCCCACGAACGCTGACCTGGCCATCCTGATACTGCTGTACACCCTGGCCGCCTACCGGCCGCGGTCGGTGTCCATCGCCGGGCTCGCGATCTGCCTGCTCGGCTCGGCGGTCGCCATTGCCCGCTGGGCCCCGGCCAACGGGGCGCATCCCGTCGGCGCCCTGTTCGGGGCCGCCGCCGGGCTGGGCGGCCTGACCCTGACCGCCTGGGTGCTCGGCGATTCAGTGGCCTACCGGTACCGGCGCGCCTACTACGCCTCGCTGGAAGAGCGTGCGGCCCGGCTCGAAGCCGAGCGCGACGCGCAGGCGCGGATCGCCGCCGCCGCCGAGCGTGCCCGCGAGCTGCAGGAGCGGCGGGCCCGGGCGGTCGACGACTCGGCCGCCCGGCTGCGCCGCATCGAGCGCGACCTGCACGACGGGGCTCAGGTCCGGCTGGCCGCGCTGGCCATGACGCTGGGCGAGATCAAGGAGAACCTGGAGCAGTCCGGCGATGACCGCACCCTGGCCCTGGCCGGCGCGGCCCACCAGAACGCCAAGGACACCCTGGCCGAGCTGCGGGACCTGGCCCGCGGCATCCACCCGGCGGTGCTCGACCGCGGCCTCGGCCCGGCCCTGGGCATCCTGGCCGGGACCAGCTCGATCCCGGTCGGCCTGACGGTCGGCCTCACCGAACGGCCCTCGCCGGCCATCGAGGCCATGGCCTACTTCTGCGCGGCCGAGCTGCTGGCCAACGCGACCAAGCACAGCGGCGCGCGCCGCGTGAGCATCGCCGTACGCGAACAGGACGTCGGCCCGGTCCTGTCGGTGACCGACGACGGGGACGGCGGCGCCCGCCTGGTTCCCGGCGGCGGGCTGGCCGGGCTGCGCGAGCGGGTGCAGACCGTCGACGGGCGGCTCGAGGTGAACAGCCCGCCCGGCGGCCCCACCGTCGTCACCATCGAACTGCCGAGGCACGCCTGATGACCGCCACTCCCGACCGCCTGCGCATCGTGATCGCCGAAGACGCCGCGATCATGCGCGACGGACTGACCCAGACCCTGACCCGCCGCGGCCACGACGTGGTGGCCGCGGTACCTGACGCCGAGGCGCTACGCCAGGCCGTGGCGCAGCACCGGCCCGACGTGGCCATCATCGACGTGCGCATGCCGCCCACCCACACCGACGAGGGCCTGCGCGCCGCCCAGGCCATCCATAAGGAGCACCCCGGAGTCGGCGTGCTGGTGTTCTCGCAGTACATCGAGACTCAGTCGGCGACGGAGCTGTTCGCCGCGGCCCCGGCCGGAGTCGGCTACCTGCTCAAGGACCGGGTGGCCGACGTCAGCGACTTCATCGACGCCATCACCCGGGTCGCCCACGGCGGTACCGTGCTCGACCCCGAGGTCGTCCGCCAGCTGCTCACCGCCAGCCGCCGCGGGGACACCCTGGCCGCCCTGACCCCGCGGGAGCGGGACGTGCTCTCGCTCATGGCCCAGGGCCGGTCCAACGCGGCCATCGCGGGCACGCTGTTCATCTCTCCGAAGGTCGTCGAGAAGCACGTCGCGAACATCTTCGACAAGCTCGGTCTGGCCCCTGACGACAACGACAACCGCCGGGTCATCGCGGCCCTGCGCTACCTGGAGTCCTAGCCAGCCACCAGCGCGCCCACCGCTGCCCCAGGCGCCAGGCCCACGATCGAGCGCCACCGTCCGCGCGGAAAGTCCGGAGAACGTTACGGCCCGGCCAGCCTGCTATCGTCGCGGTACCCGGGATGAAGGAGTAGCACGTGCCCGAGTTGCGTCCCGCGGTCGAACGCGAGGCGCTCGCCCGGCTCGGCGCAGCGGAGGCCGACGCGTTCCTGACCCGGCTGGAGCAGCTGTCGTTCGACATCGTCGAGCCGCTCGGCCACGTGTACGGCGCCGTCGCCGACCCAGAGAAGCTCGCGGCCGAACTGGTCCGCGACGCGCTAGCCGCGACCGCGCAGCGCCCGGTGGCGCTGCAGCTGCTCGACCGGCGCCGCGAGATCGATCCGGCCTGGTTCCAGCGCTCCCGGATGATCGGCTACGTTTGCTACGCCGACCGCTTCGCCGGGTCGCTGCCAGGGGTCCGCCAGCACCTGGACTACCTGGCCGAGCTGGGCGTCACCTACCTGCACCTGATGCCGCTGTTGCGCCCGCGCGCGGGGGAGAGCGACGGCGGCTACGCGGTGGCCGACTACAACGCGGTCGATCCGCGCGTCGGCACCATGGCCGACCTGCAGGCCCTGGCCGCAGACCTGCACGAGCGCGGCATGGTGCTGTGCATCGACCTGGTGCTCAACCACACTGCGGCCGAGCACGAATGGGCCCGTAAGGCGCTGGCCGGCGAGCCCGGCTACCGTGAGATGTACCTGATCTACCCGGACCGGAC
>Ga0187781_10002424_pt1 | contig 14223 bp, 14 predicted proteins | sample 0715_SJ02_MP02_2_FD_132447 | JGI IMG/M metagenome (GOLD analysis project Ga0187781, IMG submission 132447) | Tropical peat soil microbial communities from peatlands in Department of Meta, Colombia - 0715_SJ02_MP02_20_MG | ecosystem: Environmental > Terrestrial > Soil > Wetlands > Peat | place...
GAGTGGCGGCGCGGTGCGTGACAAACCGCTCTTGCTTTATGGTTTGGCGCGGCACCGGCGCATCAGCCCGAGCGACCGACCGAGCCGCGGCCAAGCGGCGTCCGCCCGACGGAGGGCGAAGTGGGGAAGAGACGCGAAGCCCCCTATGATCGTGACTGGGGACTTTATTCGCATGACGGAAGTAACCAGTGCGCGCAGCTCCGACGCATCTAGAATGCCCACAGGAGGTAAGGCTGATGGCAGACACGGCGAATCACGTTTCTTCGGATACTAGGAGCAAGAAATCATCCCTATCAATAGACGCGGTCGTTGCAAGTACCGAAAACGCGATTTCACTTGACCTGCTCATCGACGACCCAGAAGTTGTCAGGGAACTCAAGAAATACCCTGATGGAAGTGCTCGTGTGGCATTTGCGATCGCAGCGTTGCGGATCGGAATCCTTGCTTTGCGTCAGGCCCAGGGACAAGTGGACGCTGAAACGCTTCGAAATGAGGGTAACAACCTCCTGTCAGAGTTAAAGCAAGAACTGCAATCCCGCGTAAGCGAGATCGACAGCAGAGTAGCGTCAACCCTGAAGCATTACTTTGATCCTGAGAGTGGGTACTTCAGCGAGCGAGTTGAACGTCTTGTGAAGAAAGATGGGGATCTCGAAAGAGTTCTGCGCGACCAGATTGGTGACGGAGAGAATTCCGAATTGGCGAGGGCACTAGCGAAGCGTATCGGCGCTACGAGTCCTCTGATGCGGCGGCTCGATCCCAGGGATGCAGAAAGCATCACAAAGTCAATCGAAGCGTCGGTGAAGGAAGTGCTGGAAGAAGAACAGACGAATATTTTGGCCGAGTTCTCGCTCGACAATCCCCAAGGCGCTCTGACTCGGGTTGTGCAGCAACTGGAAGAGAAGAACGGGAAGTTTGGCGGAACTATTGAGAAGCAGATCAAAGAGGCGGTCCAGGAATTCTCCTTGGACGACGAAAACTCGGCACTAAGTCGGCTGGTCAAGAAAGTCGAGGACGCCAAGAATCGGATTACCGACGAATTCTCCGAGGCAAACCAGCAGTCGGCGATCAACAAGCTAAATTCGGCACTCAATGCCACCAAGAAGTCCATAGACGACAATCTCACTCTGGATAACGAGAAGTCAGCTTTGGCGCGTATGAAGAAACAGCTGAACGACGTACTAGAAGACATGCGTACCAAGAACGCACAGTTTCAGGAGGATGTCAGCGCGAAGCTGGCGGCGCTAATTACAAAGCGCCAAGAAGCACAGCGATCAACTGCCCACGGCAACGACTTCGAGAAAGACTTCTGCGCTTTTATCCAGAACGAGGTGCAGAAAGCGGGCGACATCTTCACCGCAGTTGGGGGAAAGGTTGGGACGATTCCGAAGTGCAAGAAAGGTGATGGTGTTATTGAAATCGGCCCAGAATCAACAGCGGCAGGAGAAAAGATCGTTCTTGAGGCAAAGGAGGATAAGAGTTATACGTTGGAGGATGCTCGTGCCGAGATAGACGAAGCTCGAAAGAACCGAGACGCAAGCGTCGGAGTGTTCGTGTTTGCGAGAAGTCGGGCCCCAGAAGGATTGCCACCTTTTACAAGGATCGACAAAGACATATTTATGATCTGGGATGCGGCTGATGCCTCAACCGATGTGTACCTTTCCGCCGCCGTCAGTGTGGCTAAGGCGTTGCTATTCCGCCAAAAGGCCTTGGCGAAGAAAACGGACGGAGATCTCAAGGGAGTTGAAGTGTCCGTGAACGCGATTGAGAAGCACTTAAAGGCACTGGACGAAATGGAAACGTGGACAACGACGATTCAGACGAACAGCGGAAAGATTCTCAAGGAAATCAAGAATCTCCGAGAAAAAACGACCGAGGAAATCGCTAAGCTCCGAAGCTGCACGGAAGCACTAAAGGCCGGAGATTAACATTTCAGGCACATGATTCTGAGATCCGAGGTCCCGCAAATGGCACAGGCCGCCTCCAAACTCGACCCCCTGTTAAAAGAGGTAGATGATGTCCGAAAATTCCTAGATTCCGAGAAGATACCCGTCTTTCTTGCACCTCTCTGCGGACACAAGGGTGCCAGCGTTACATGGGACAAGGGGCTCGGAGGTGATTGGAAAGAGTTCATAGCAACGGCGAAGTCGTTGGGCGCGAGGGGCGTCTACTTAAGTTGGGAAAGATTTGAAGAAGCCGAGATCACTGAGGCCGTCGCGACAATAGAAATCGGGTTTGTGAACAGCTCAGGAGTGGACGTAACGGTCAAGGATGTCGAGAAATTCAGGCCTTATATCGGAATGACTGCCGTGGTTGAGGTCGCGTTTATCGTTGACGGCGTTGCTCATTGGTATGAACATGCAGCCGACTGGTTCAGGGAATTTGAGGAATTGATGGAGGAAGACGGCGAGCCATCTGATGAGAATGATTCCGAAAAGAGCGTAGACAAAGCAGTGGTCCGAAAATGGGCTGGTGAACTCGCCAAAGATCCTCGATTCAGAACGTGCAAGAATTATGATCAGCGTGAGTACCTTCTGGAGCAAATCGCAGGTGACGATCTCGGTAGTTTGCCAATTTATGAGATCCTCAGTCGTGCGGAAACGATCTACAACTTGGAAATTAGGCCTGTTCTTGACGAGCAACTCGCTTATGAGGCGCGTGCTTTAAGGAAAAAAGGGATGACGCTTACTGGGATCGCCCAGAAGCTCGGCCTTAGCAGAGATAAAGTGAGCGGAATGCTCAGCGAGTAGGCACGTGGAGGTGGCATGATCGGCTGGGCTACGGAGGCGTGAGAGGAGGTACGTCAACGAAAGCGTCTCTCACATACTTGGGCAGGCGACCCCTCAAGCCGAGTGCCTCATGAAGCACCGCCAGCGCCGCATCCCATTCCCGGCGGGTGTTCGGTCCGTCCATTTCACGATCACCTATGAAGCACACAAAAACTAGCAGTGCCGGAAGGCCATTAAGTTGAACGAGAAAATATGCGTGTGCCAGCCGATTTGTGTATTGATAGAACCTTTGAGACCAATCGACCGAGCCTGGCAGGGCACCCAGGTGCGCAGCCGTCTCGGCCAGTGATTTGCGGATAAGGGCCAAGGCATCCCCCGAGGCTTGACTTCTTGGCGAGAGTATTTCTCTAACATGGGCTTTGGCCTCGACCAGTATGAGTTCACCCGACTCTGCGCAGCCGAGGGCGTCCCACTGGGGTCCACGGGCAGGCCAGAAGGATGACAGTGGTCGTCGCGGTAACTCTATCCCCAGCAGATCGAGAAAGGAGGAATCTCGATACTCAGCGTATTCATCGCTAGCGAGCGGTGAGTGCCACTGGATAGGACCAATCCCGATCGCGGACTCCAGAACGTTGGACTCGTCGTTAACGAAATGCTGGATCCACCGAAGGCTTCCTCGGGTTCCTTTGAATTGAGGAAATCGTCCCATAACGTTGCCATTCTATTTTGATTAGATCAGACCCGTGGACGCGGCGCGATCGTGTAGTACATGGAGCCGATGAGCAAAGTGCCAACTAACAGCAGAAGTACGTAAGCGAGAAGTCGTCTCTGCGTTTCACAGTGGTGGCAAGCGTCGTCGCAATCCTCCAATCGGGAGCGGCAACTCGCTAGAGCGATGCGCTGTTTGGAGAAGTCGAGCCACTTGCCGGCGGCGAACTTCAGAATTTGGAAAACGACTTTCAAGCCTTCCAGTTTATGGAAATTAGCTGTCACAATCTCGGTCATGTAACGCTCTCACTTAGAAAACTCCTTCAGTTAATCTCCTGTCCCAGCCGCCGCTCCCGCGCCGACGGGCCTGGCGCCACCCACGCTTTCGGCCAGAGCAGGTAGCAGATGTAAGTATGTGGATGACGGGAAGCGGCGTGCATAGCTCAAGAGTTTCGGCCGGTCAATGTGGGCGAAATCAAGCTCGTCGAGAGCAGGTGCAGCTCCGTTTTGAATACCCAAATAGATCCAATCTAGGATTGCCTTTTCTGGCTCGGCTAGCAGATAGCTACCGTATCGAGTCGTCTTTCGAACGAAGCCCCAATAGAGGCGTGGAGTGATACTGCGGTAGCTGATCGCGATCGTTCCGGCTTTGAACTCCTTCGGGCGTTCTGTAGTCACACAAGTGAGTGTACGAGGAGACTGCGTACTGATTCCGTATTCTCGGAGTCCGGACTCCAGGGAGACATAAGCCTCCTCACGCAGAACATTCACAAGATCACGTGGCGAACCATCCTGGGCAAGCCAGTTGTAGTAGACCTTATTGCTGATGTGCTGCACCAATCCTTTTTGTTCCTGGCGCGCGAGTGCCTGCGTTACAGCAGCGGGAATGACGCCGTACTTGCGTGCCAGTTCATCGGTGCAAAGGATAGAGCTGGTCTGCGCTTCTTTGCGGATTACAGTCACCCAATCCATATTCATCTTCCTCCTTCCTTTCGACCTACAACCACCGGCGGTACAAATTCCGAAGTGCGTCACGGAGAGGGCTGAACTGCTCTTTAGCCAGCGCCTCAAATACGTTCGATGGCAACAAGGGGCGCAGCTCATTACAACGCTTGGCGTCAACCTGGGCAATTCTCGTCGCGATATCTGTCGCTTCAATTTCGTAACCCATTAGAGTGTCTTCCAAATGATTCTCTAGCGGCTCGTTAAGAACGACACCCGACTGTCTCAGGCGATAAATGTCGAAGGCATCACGTGTTTTCATGATCTTCCGCAAGAGGAAACACTCTGCCTTCTGGAGCAGGAGGAAATCGCGCGAAGCGGCCCTTACTTGGGCGACAGTTTGTTCGTCAATTTCGACCGCGTGCTCCTCTATCTCGCTCTCAAGCACGGACCCAAACCGTGTGATGTCCACCTTGAAGAGAAGGCTGCCGTCTCGCTTCTTGACCAGAATCTTGTCGCCAGAAGTTTCGACCTGAAGCGGACCTAGTTTCAGGGCCTCTGCCGCCGAGGCGAGTCCAGCCGCAAGCGAGGCACGAAGGTCCCCCGACGTTGGGAGCTTGTCCGCTCTCGCCAGGAGGTCCAGATCTGCGGAGTGACGCACACTGTCGTGAAACAGCAGCAAGGTGGCGCCACCAAACAACAAAAAGGAATCGGGGAAGTCTCGGAAGAGCACTCCAGCGGCGACGCGCATCATCGTGATGACTTCGGCCTGCTCGCTGGTGAACCCCCGATCCCTGTATGCGGCGATCTGGGCTGCCAAGTTCATGACCAAAAGATAGCATAAATGCGACCTAATGGCAATATATATGTTATGATGAAACTCCAAAGAAGCAAACATACTAATGATTAGCGCCATGCTGCCAAAATTGGCGAACAGAAGGCGAATCCTGTAGACTCCCGAGTTGGACGAACGCGGGGAGAGTCTGATCCGTGCATACGGAGTATTGAACTTATAGCGGCGTCGGAGTAGTGGGCCGACGCGATTAGGAAGGCGCAGCAGAGATGCGAATGATAATCATAGGCGTTGACCATGCGCTCCAGTGTGGGAATCAAGACCTCAAAGCTCTTATCACACAAACCGCGGTCAAAGAAGAAATCACATTGATTGCTGAGGAAAATCGACCGGTTTCGGAGACAGTCGCCCGTCGCGTGTCGGAAGAAATAGGCATTCGGTGGATTCAGGTCGACATGTCCATCGCGGATCGCATTAAAGCAGGTATCGATGGAAAACTGTTCAATCGAATGCAGCTACGGTACGACGAGAAGGGCAATGCCGTACCCGTCTCTCGATATGCGCCTGTAGAGGACGGAATCAGGGAGGAATTCTGGTTGGACAGAATTGAGGACGTCTCGGAAGACGGAACGGTTCTCGTCATCTGCGGATGCTGGCACCGTGAACCGTTGGCCGAGAAGGCCGCGAAAAGAGGGCATCACGTCGTGTCGAAGTTTTTTACCCGGAGAACCTGTCTGACCTGAAGCCAGAACTTTACTAAGGTCTCATATCAAGGTGGTGACGAGTTGTGTCCACACGCTGGACCCATCTCAAGGGGGGCTTTGCCAAATGAACTGAACCAAGTCGTCACGTTCTCCCCAATCATATAAACAACGAGTTAACGAGCTCGGATGTGATGCGTAGCTGCGACATTGCTGCTCCGGGAAACAGAATTGTATGGGTTAAGGGGTGAGCATAATGGTTGCGGAGCCACGGCAAGGTGCCCCGTAGCACCGCTGCGTAATTGCTCTTTGGCAGGGCAGATCTCGGAAACTTGCCGCTTGTTGCCCGCCGAAATCGGATGTCGCGAGCCAAGTTCTGCCGCATGATACGGACATTGCTAAATGCTTTTTCTTATATGAGTTTCTTGCTGACAGCCTCATCCATAAGATTCTGCAGAGTGCGTTTGTCCCTGCCAGCGCCCGTGTGGGGCAATCTCTTCCGCAACGCCATTTCCACGGCTGTAAAGCAGAGAAAGTCGACGACGGTGTATAAATCGTATGCGAACCATGCATAAAGGCACACATTCTGGATCGTCGCAAAGTAGCTTCGAACTTCTTGTGGAACTTGCGATTCCAATACCACAGACTCGATTTCCGCATAGTGTTCTTCGATTGTGATCGGCTTCAGCGTTTCCAAAAGGACAAAGGCGGAGTTGCGAGGGTCAGGGTGCAGAACTTCGGCAAGAGGCTTTAGCTTTTCCATATGTGAGTGGCCGATATTTCAACGAGAGACAACGAACAGCCCCAATTTGATCCATCGGATGGCCGTTGTTGTGGATTGCCGAATAGGGCTATCGATTACTCGCCCCTCCTGGAGTTTCGCGAAGCAATGACGGTGGAACTTCATTCTCCCGGAAAGCTTATTCTCTCCATTATCTCCGCGTAAGACTTTATCTCCTGGTTGGTGTCCAGCACGTTCAAGAATCTTCCTCAAGAGTTCTCGATACTTACCGACGTATTCGGCTTCAATCTGTTTCCCGCAGGTCGGGCAAAACACTGCGATTGTCAAATGGCCCATCTTCGACTCCCTTCCTCAAGTTAAGGAGAACTTCCACAGGTTTGTCGTCCTTCCTTTGATAGAGCGGCTGGATGCTAGCATATTTGACATCTGGGACATTGGAAAGGAACCAATCAGCTTCAGATAACGGTTAACTGTCTCGTTATCCTCGTTAAAGCCCCACGCCAATTGTCTGAGTGGTTGAAGAGGGTTGACTGATTTCCAAGGCTGAGGTCTTTGAGACCTCCGCTCCGAGGTGAGAATTCAGTTGTGCCATGTCGTCGGTGAAGAGTGTGACCTGGTGGCTGGCGCGTGAGATGGAGACATAGGCGAAGCGGGAGTTGAGAAGTTCGGGATGGACAGCGGTGTCGGCGTGGACAAGGACGCGCTCGCTAGTAAGGCCTTGGGCGCTATGGCTGGTAACGGCGTAGCCGTGGTCGAAATGGCGGTGCTGTGTCGCGTTGAACTCGACCTGGCGATTACTGTCGAGGCGTGCGGAGACCCGTCCATCTGACCCGATTGACTCGATTACCGCAAGGTCGCGATTGGCAACGCCTAGCGATTTGTCGGGCGCAGTGAACTGGATACGGTCGCCTACTGAGAAGTCACGGTCGATCTCACGGTACACACTGACTCCGGTGAGGCGGCGTGGATCGTAAGTAGTAATCTTGTTGAGAGAGTCTTCCACGCTGAGCATATTGGCATCGGGGTTGATGCCGACAACCGTTGCGTAGGTTCCGGCTTCGATTCCGATAGCTCTGCTGCCGCGCGCGTAGCGGACCACGTCGCTGACTTCGTAGTGGTTGGCCCAGGCACGCTCTGCGCCCGTCATGTCCTGACGCTGAACCAGTACACGGAAGGTGTGGTCTTCCGTGGCAACAGTCCCCGTGGCTTTCAGTTCTTGCCGAACGGCAACGTTAAGTTCGCGGCGGGAGGCGTTGTCGGGCGAGACGATCAGTGTCTTATCAGGGGATTCAACGTAGGTCCTGGCGATGGCGCGAATGCGCGCTTCTCGGTCGGGGATTTCGTTAACTCGTCGTTGTTGTTCGAGTGCGTCGAGTGCAGGAGTGACTTGTCCTTTGGAGAGCAATTCCACGGCGGATTTCAGTGCCGGGTCTTTCTGGCGCACGATCTCGTCCAGCCTGGCCGTACGCATTCCGGCCTCTTGTAGCTGCTCGAAGGGACGGCCCGCTTCAACGCCCTGATGTTGGCGCGTGTCGCCGATCAGCAGCACTCGGTCTTGCGAGCCAAGCCGTTGCAGGAATTCGCGCATCTGGTTCGTACTGGCAAGGCTGGATTCGTCAATGAAGAAGAGTCGTTTTTGTTCCGTGCCGCCTTCATGATTTTGTCCACGGGCAAGAAATGCTTGCAGCGTTCCGGCCTCGATGCCTGCCTCTGTCAGTTGACGCGCGGCGCGAGACGTTGGGGCGAAGCCCTGGACCTGATAGCCCTGTGATTCGGCAGCGCTGCGGATCACCGTCAGCGTGGTCGTCTTACCAGCGCCAGCATAACCTTGGATTCCCTGAATGCGGTCGGGAGAACTGAGCACGTCTTCGGCCACGGTTCTCTGTGCGCGGTTGAGATGGGTTTGCTGGTCGGCAAAGGCGATAGCTTGCGCACGTGAAAGAATGGGCGCGATTTGGTTTCTCCCTTCGCGTGCCCGAGAGATGATTTCCTGCTCCGCGGCAACGGTTTTGGCGGTAGTGAACTGACGGCCTGGAGCGCTCCGTAGTCGCTCCACGAGTTGAAATTCCCCAGCAGCGAGACGGGCGTCAAGATGGCCGCGCAGCTGGGCATAGGTGACCTCCCCCATGCCGCGACGGAGGCTGTCGCGGATCAGCGCGCGCTCATCTACAACTGCCTCGCGCTCGAAGTTCTTGTCGCGGGCAAAAGTCAGCGATTCCCGGACGCGATTAACTGTGGGGACGGGCTTTTCCTGTTGGTGAAGCCGCTGGCGTGCGGCGCGGACCACGGCCTCGGCCTGGTGCCCGAAGTCGGCAGCGAGTCTGCGATGCGCAGCCATGACCTCTCTCGGCGAATGAATCTCCTTGCGGTCGCGCGTGGAGTGCGCAGCGATCTCGGCAGCTTCCTTGCCTGAACGAACAGTGCGTTCGAGATACTCTCGAATCTGCTGACTACGCGGACTCGATGCGTCAAGGTAGTCCTGCGTGTAGCCCTTGATCTCAGGTGCCCCGCTGCGCCCGGCTGTGATTTCGTAACCGAGATGGCGGAGTCTGTAGGTCAATTCGGACTGGTAGACGGCAGTGGCGAACTGCTGTGAGGCGAAGAGGCTGTGCGGCTGGATGGCGCGTGGCTGGCCGTTGTCGCGTTCGGTGATGTTGAAAATGACCGCGTGGGTATGAAGTTGCGCAGCGACGTAGCCGTCCACGGGACGGGCCGTGTCATGCTCGAACTTGGCAGCGATGAACTTCCCCGTGGTCTCTGCTGGATGGTTGCCGCCGATGCGGGCCTGCGTGTAGTGCTCAAGCTGGTCGAGAGCAACGCGGGCGCTTTCCCGGTGCGCTTCGCGGACGCGCTCGTCTCCGCCGACAAGCGCGGTCAATGAGACGGATTTTGGCGCGGAAAAGGTCGCATCCCAACCCGCGCGGTGCTCCATCGTCTTGATGGTTTTGCCGTCGGCATCCTGATATTCATAGGACACTCGTTGCCGCACAAGCTGCTCGCCGGTTTGTGGATGCTGGCCCTGGCTGAGTTTTGCAAAATCCCCAGCGGAGACAGTTCCGGCAAGGCCGAACTGGTCCGCCAGACGACCTTGCCATTCGCCCGCGATCACGCCACGTTGTGACCAGTAGTTCTGTTCCTTCGCGGTGAATTCCTTCTGGTGATAGGTCTGTGCCTGGCCAGCAGAAAGTGGCTTGGAAATCGTCAGCATCGCGTCAAATCCTCGGACCAAAGGTGAGTTCACTTTGCCGTTCTGCTAGGGGCTTATCGGCAAGGTTTGTCATAAGGTTTTGCTTGTTCTGCGCATCGTTTGTCGGCTTCGAGTCGGCAGGTCGAGAGGACTCTGGACGCTCCTCGGTCTTTGCAGCTTGTGCTTCATTCTTCTCAGGTTCGCGCACGATATAGTCGTCTTCCAGCCGCTCGATGAACTTTGCCTTCGACGGAGGAATCTCCAACAGAGGGAAGGAGAACTGCGCTACGTAGTTCCCATACTTTAGATAAGCGTGAAGGTCGGCCAACCCGCTGATTTCCGAGTCGAGCACCAGGGGTTCGGTCTGCCGATCAAGCGCGAAGTTCCGGCCGCTGCGGTGGCCGTCGAAGTGGGTTTCCTTCATGCGCTCGATTTCCACTTTGCCGATGGCGCGGCTCACCCACTCGGCGGCATTCGGTTCCGTTGTTCTGAGGAATATTTTAGTGGCGGGCTGCGAGAGCATAACCTCGGCCAGGTGCCCATAGATGACCTCCAACTGGGCCTTGCCCTGGAATCCGAGAACGAGCGGGTTACGGGATTTGCGGTTCTCCGTAATGGCGGTGTGCAACTGCGGCAGCTTCTGCAAGCTCGCCAACTCGTCGATGACAAACCAGACTGGACGCTGATCGGGCGTAGGCGCGTTGAGCAGGCGCAGAACTAGCATGTCGATCCAAAGACTGTGCAGCGGACGGAGAGCTTCGCGTTCGGCAGGCTGCGAAGTGATGAAGATCCATCCTTGCCGATTCTTGGACCACTCGCGCGCTGTCCATTCGGTTTTGGCTTCGGCTTTCGCGGGCAGCAGACGGAAACTGTCGGCGACGAGGCTCAACGAGCCGAGTACGCCGGACCTCTGGTGGGGAGCGGATGGATCGATCAGCAAAGCCAGCTCCGTCCCTTTGACGCGGCGGTCGATCTCCTCGGGGTGGGACATCCAGTGCACCAACTGCTGGGGCGTGGGCAATTCGAGAAGCAGATGAGCGAATATCTTCTGCGGACTGTCGATGAAGAATTCGTCTTTCCTGTCGGTGGTGCGTTGAAAGAGCGAGGCCGCGATTGTTCGCGCTTCCGCGCGTCGGACAAGCTCATCTGCTGGCCCCCAATAGGGGCACCGGCGGTCCAGCGGATTGAGCACAATGTCGCCGCGGCTTTCGTCATAAAAACGTTCGATGAATTCGCAGGCCGGGTCGTGGACAATTGCGGAGTGTCCGCGGGCCTGAATCTGGCGCAGGATCTGCAAGATGATGGTCGTTTTGCCGCTGCCGGTATCGCCGATGATCTCGAAGTGCTGATCCTCGGCGCGCTGGGGGACACGTAACATCTTCCGGCATCGATCTACTTTGAGACCGATGCCGGTCCCGTCGAAGGCTTTGTTAAATTGCCTGGGCGTCACGAGAATCGGTCCCTTCAGACGCCGCCCGTACTTCATCTGCTTGCGACGGCCAATGTCCTTTGGAATGGACAGTGGAAATTGCCCGAGCAACGCAATTGCTCCGAAGATAAGCGGCCACTGGAACAGATCAACGATGTTTGCTCCGCCATAAACTTGCCCCTTGAGGTAGCTTGCAAGAACGGTGTTTTGGTAGATGGTCGGAGCGCTGCGGTAGAGATACATCATGCCGTGCTGGCGAGCGGAGTCGGATAACACAAGAGGGATGGGCTTGGCACCTGCTTGCGGCGTCGATCCCGCTGCGACATCCACTTCTCGGGCATACCAGGCGCGGCCTTTTCTGTCCGACATAAGGAGCATCTGGTAGTTGCCAGATGTGCGAAAGCTCGGTGCGATTGAGGTCCTGATGTAAAGCGGTAGGTAAAATTGTTCGAGCGGAGCGAGCGCGAACGCGAAGCGGAGGTAGACGAACAATCCTGTGAGGATCAACGCTAGAAAGACTGCACCGAACGTATAAATAGGGCTGTGCGGCGGCCAGATGACGGTCTCTTTTCTTCCCCAGTTTGTTTCAGGCAAGCAGTTCTTCTCCGTTCTGCCTGACATACTGCGCGATGACCTCTCGCGCGGCGCGGTGCTTGTTGGTTTTCACGTTCCGCATCAACTCTTGATACTGTTGTGCGGTCATTCGGCCGCCGCACGCTACGGGCGAGAGCACGTCGGTCAAAAAGAGCTGCAAGGCGACGATTTCGGTCATGAGATGGTCCGGTACGATACCTGGGGATGGTGCGCGAGCCGCCTTCAAGATCGCCTCCCGAACCCATTCCCCGAGCGCGCGCCCGTCGGCTTCCGACGCCGCCGAGATTAACTCGAACTCTCGCGGCGTGATCTTGGTACTGAGCGTCACGGCGCGCCGCGTGCGCCCTTTCAATTTCCGTGTCGCAATGGGTTCGGCATTGTTCAGAAGCGCCATTGGTTCACCTCCACTGTGGTTTCATTGCGGTAGCTCGTTAGCTACCGGAGTTCTGCAAGTCGTCCGTTTTCAGTGGTAGCCAACGAGCTACGGAAGTAGCTCGGCAGCACCCTTCCAGGGGTGGAGTGTCAGAATTCTTCCGGTGCGAAGCACCGTTTTGGCAGCACCACGAAATTGACGGTAGCATCACGCCTTCACAGCACGCACAGAAGGCGTGGACTCCACCCCGGCTACAAGCTTCTTTGCAGGCTCCTCCGCCGCACCATTGCTTGGGCCTTTACGTACACGTAAAGCAGAAGCAACTTGCTTGGCCTGTGGCGTCTTCAGGAAGTCCTGGAAGTCACGGTCTTTCGAGAAGACATAATTGAGCGCCTTATCCACAACATCGTCGGCGGATGCGTGGATGAAGGCAGCGTACTGATCGACCTGGGCGGCGGTAGTCTCATCCAGCCGAACAGAAGCACAGATGTGACGGCTCTGGTTGATCTCAAGTAGTGGCATGTCGGGTCTCCTTTATAGGTAGTGAAGTCGAGCAATCTTTCTGCCCACAACTGTTGAAGAAATCGGCGGCAATAGTCGTCGCATTCCGTGGTCTAAGCGGGTGCATGTTGCACCTCGAACACTGGCTCGATCAGGAAGCGCTTTGCGTCTCGGTCGTATCCGCGAATAGCCAGGACTTCGCGCAGGATTCGACGACCCGGTTGTCGCTCGACATGGACCACAAAATCAACGGCTTCCCCGATCTCAGCTTCCGTGTCGGAAAAGGTACTTTGGGCGTGACTGCGCATGACCAGATTGGCGAAACGGCGAAGGGCCTTTTCCGCTGAATTGGCATGAATAGTCGCGAGGGATCCAGCATGCCCGGTATTGAAGGAATCGAGCAAGGTTCGTGCCTCAATCCCGCGTACTTCGCCGAGAATGATCCGGTCGGGTCTCATGCGAAGAGCGTCCTTCAGTAGGTCGTCGAAGGTTACAGGCTTTTTGGAGGTATCAGTCACTGACTGGGCCGGCACTATATTCGGCTTTCGGATGTGAAGTTCGGGTGTATCTTCGATTACGATGAGGCGTTCGTGGTCGGGGATTGAGTTGGCGAGTATCCGCAAAAGTGTCGTTTTTCCGGTCCCGGTTCCGCCGCTGATGAGGATCGTCTTGCCGCTACGAATTTGCTCTGCCAAGAGGTCTGCAATCGGCTGTGTCAGAGTCCCGCGAGCAATCAGATCATCAACCGTGTAATGGCGACTGGTAAATTTCCGTATCGCAACTGCAGGAGCCGGACTCACCACCGGCGGAATCCAGGCCGCCAGCCGACTTCCGTCTGGAAGCTGTGCCTGTAGTCGTGGGTTGTCCTCGTCGAGCCTTTTGCCTAGCTGGTTGGCGATCACTTCAAGACCTGTGCGGAGCTTCGCGGCGTCGAAGGAAATGTTCGGTTCCTCACACAATCTTCCATCGCGCTCGTAAGACCACGAGGAATCCGGATTCCCCATGATTTCGCTGACGCTTTCGTCCAGCAGAAGCGGCTCAATCGGCCGAAGAAATGGCAGGATCAAATCGAAACTCATAGCGGGAACCTCACAGCGATGGAAGCCCAGCCATTAGGCCGGGCTTCCGAGAGTGAAGATCGAAGCTTATGCAGCCGTTTCCTCCCGAGTCGCCTCATCGTGATCTTGGTCTTCCGGGGTCGCCTTTTCGGCGCGGTCCAGCTTCAGGATCGAGGAGACCCGGATTTCCCAGACACGCTGCTTGGAGTCCGTCTTCTTGCTGTCATATTCCCGGCTCCGCAGCTCGCCTTCCACTTGGACATGGGCGCCCTTGGTAAGCGTCTTGGCGAACTCCGAGAGCTTGCCGAACACCACGCAACGGTGCCATTCCGTGTGCGAGATATACTCGCCGTTCTTCTTGTAGGAGGACTTGGTTGCCAGCGAGAGAGTTGTGAAGCTGCCATTGCTGTTGTTGCGGACTTCTGCGTTGCTGCCGAGGAAGCCGATGAGCGTTACTTTGTTCTGATAC
>Ga0187781_10002425_pt1 | contig 14221 bp, 15 predicted proteins | sample 0715_SJ02_MP02_2_FD_132447 | JGI IMG/M metagenome (GOLD analysis project Ga0187781, IMG submission 132447) | Tropical peat soil microbial communities from peatlands in Department of Meta, Colombia - 0715_SJ02_MP02_20_MG | ecosystem: Environmental > Terrestrial > Soil > Wetlands > Peat | place...
ACAGCGAGGAAATTTCCGATGAACGATTCGGCGAAACGTTCACGCGCATTCACCGCGTAATTGAAGAGCTTTTGGCCGAAGGCAAGCTGCGGGCGCACCCGACGTATTTCGAATGTGTCACCGCGCTGGCGTTCGAGGCCTTCGCCCAGGAACGCGTGGAATTTGGCGTGATTGAAGTGGGTCTCGGTGGGCGGTTGGACGCGACCAACGTTATCACGCCCGTTGTCAGCGTGATTACTCGGATCGATTTCGACCACGAAAACTTTCTGGGACACTCCGTCGCGGAGATTGCTGCAGAAAAGGCGGGCATTTTGAAGTACCACGTTCCCGCCGTGAGCGCGCCACAGTTGCCAGAACCCAGGGAGATTCTTCGTTCGCGTGCCAAGGAACTGTTCTGCACGCTGGTAGAAACCGACGAAGCGTTTCGAATAGACCGCGAGGAGATGGTTAACGGTTGCGCGCAGTCAATTGTCACGGAGATCGCGTCCGGCACGCAGTTTGCCTTATCACCGCAATTGCCCGGACGGTTTCAATTGCAAAACGCGCTAAATGCAGTGGCGACCGCACAGGTTTTGCGGGAAAAAGGATTCCGCATCAGCCAGGAAAACATCGAAAGAGGGATCACCGCTGCGGTTTGGCCAGGGCGTCTCGAAAAGTTGCAGTCCGAACCCGAAATTTACCTCGATGGCGCGCATAATCCGAGTGCAGCGAGAGAACTGGCACATTTTCTAGGGGAGAATTTCGCCGGGCGCAAAGTCACTCTGATTTTCGGAGCTATGCGGGACAAGGCGCTGGATGAAATCACCGGCTGCCTTTTTCCCCATGCCAGCGAAATCATTTTCACGCAGCCGAATTCACCGCGGGCGGTGAGCGCCGTGCAGCTTGCGGAATTGGCCGGACATCACACGAAGCACTTCACGGTTATCCGCGATGCCGAGGCTGCGCTGGACGCCGCACTCGAAAAAGCCCGGCCCGACGACGCGATCTTCATCACCGGCTCGCTGTATCTGGTGGGCCAGTTGCGCCACGCGTGGAAAGAACGCGCCAAGGTCGCGTCCGGCACGAAAGCACTTTAGAATGGATTGCGCAGGCACGACGCAGGGTTCGGCCGCAACATTCTCTAAGAAAACCAATCGCCAGGACTTTGCAAATGACGGATTCGAAGGAGCAGGGTGTGAAAAGCGGAAACGGAACGCCGCTCGTCGGCATCATCATGGGCTCGACCTCCGACTGGGAAACGATGGAGCACGCAGCGAAAACGCTGCAAGAGTTGGGGGTAGCGTTCGAGACGCGGGTGATCTCGGCGCATCGTACGCCGGATTTGCTTTTCGAATACGCTTCGTCGGCGGAGCAGCGCGGCATCGAGGTGATCATTGCCGGAGCAGGCGGCGCGGCGCACCTTCCAGGCGTTACGGCCGCGAAGACGGTTCTGCCGGTTCTGGGCGTGCCGATGGAATCGAAGGCGCTGAAGGGCCTCGATTCGCTGCTCTCGATGGTACAAATGCCGGGCGGGGTCCCGGTGGGAACATTAGCCATTGGGAAGGCCGGGGCGATCAACGCGGCATTATTCGCTGCTGCCATGCTGGGCATTAAACACCCAGCGATTCGCGAAGCGGTGCGGGAATTCCGGCGGGCGCAAACCGCCAGGGGCATGGCCGCTATGGACCCAGCCGCGGCGGCGCAGAGCAGCGTCGCAACCCCGGCAAAGAAACCGAAAAGCCCGGAAAGAAAGAAGCGCACCTGACCATCGTGTTGAAACTGCTCTTCCGACATGCAACCGGAAACTCACAAAGTGCTTTTGGGGTGCGGTTGCTGGGGTTCTGCGGCGGATGTTACGATGATGGGTCCCATGGTACCCGACCGACCCAACCGGCCGAGGATCGGCATCCCCTGGCGGACCTCGCAGGAGGAGGTAGCCGGGAATCTGCCCAAAATCCGCAACTACACAGAGGCGGTAGAGCAAGCCGGAGGCGAGGCAGTGCTGCTGTCTCTGGCACATCCGGAGACGCTGCTCGGTGAAATGCAGGGCCTGGACGGATTTGTCTTGCCCGGCAGCCCGGCGGACGTCAACCCCGCCGAATATGGGGCTGTAAATCATGGCAAATGCGCCCCGGCAGACCTGCCCAGGGAAGAAACGGACCGTTCGATACTGAGCTACGCGTTTAACGAGCAAAAACCGGTGCTAGCCATCTGCTATGGCTGCCAATTGCTAAATGTGTATCTGGGTGGGACGCTTATCCAGGATATTGCAAGCGAGAGGAGCACACTGATCGCGCATCGGAGGGAGGACCTTTCGCCCGCGCCGGCTGAGGATCCGTTTCATGAGGTGCGCTTTACGGCGGAAAGCCAATTGGCAAAGATGGCGGAGGGAACCGAAGCGCTGGTGAACAGTTCACATCACCAATCCATCGCCAAACCGGGGCGGCAACTACGCATCACGGGGCAGGCGGCGGACGGCGTTGTGGAAAGCGTGGAATGGACGGGTGATGCCAATTGGGTGATAGGGGTTCAGTGGCACCCGGAGCGCCTGTGGAGCGACGCTTTGGCCACGCGGCTGTTTTCAAATTTGGTCGCCGCGTCGCTGAGAACGCGAAGGACGCCAGTTTTGAGGCCGTAATTCGTAGCCGCAGTTCAGGTCCAACCGCAGCAAAAAATTCTGAATCCGAAACGGGGGAGAGATGATTTCACTGGCAGGCAAGGCTGCACTTATTACCGGAGGCTCGCGCGGAATCGGAGCGGCTTCCGTCAAACTGTTTGCGCAAGCCGGCGCAGACGTAATCTTCAGCTACAACGCCTCCAAAGAAGCTGCGAAGCAAGTCGAACAGGAAGCGGCGAAGCACGGCACGCGCGTGGAAGCGTTCAAAGCGGATGCCGGGAAACACGGCAATAACCGCAAATTAGTGGAGCACTGCGTCAAGCGGCTTGGGCGATTAGACATCCTCGTGCCTAATGCGGGCATCTGGAATTTGGAGGACCTGCCAATCGAGAACATGGCCGAGAAGCAATGGGATGACATGATGCGGGTGAACCTGAAGAGCGTCTACTCCCTCATCCATTTCGCGGTGCCTCAAATGATCAAGCAGAAGTCCGGGAAGATTATCACCATCAGTTCAACCGCCGGGCAACGTGGCGAGTCTTTTCATACGCACTATGGCGCATCGAAGGGCGCGATCATCAGCCTGACGAAAGGACTCGCTACGGAGTTGGCGCGGCACGGCATTTTGGTGAATTGTGTGGCGCCCGGCTGGGTCGCCACGGACATGTCGAACCCGGTGCTGGAGACCAAGGCCGGCAAGAAAATGGCAGCGAGCGTGATTCCTCTGGGGCGCGCTGCAACCGCGGACGAAGTCGCCGGGCCCATTTTGTTCCTGGCATCGGACCTGGCCAATTTCATCAACGGCGAAGTTCTGAATGTGAATGGAGGTTCGGTGTTGTGCGGATGATGCTCCACAGATCGATGCTGGGCGCTGTCTTGGGCGTGCTTCTCTTGGCAGGAACTGCCCCACAGAACCCGGATACCATCGCGCCCGAGGAAAGCGAGGCGATGGCGAAGCGCATTGTGAATCAGCTCATCCAGGCTCTGGGCGGTCCGTTGTACCTGAGCATGACGGAACGGCAGTGTGAGGGACGGCGCGCCCTGATCGGACATAACGGAGAGTTAGCAGGCTACGTCAGCTTGAGAGATTACTGGGCATACCCAGACAAGGATCGCATCGAGTACGTCGCTCACAGTCGAAATACACTTCTGGGATATCTCATAGGCGTTCAGGACCTGGACATAACCCACGGCGGATTAATCATTACGGTATTTAGCGGGGAGCAGGGCTGGATTATGGACCGCAGCGGCGTGTCCGAGCTACCTGTCGGGTCGGTGTCTCAGTTTCAGGCGTCGCTGAAGCAAAACGTGGACAACCTGCTGCGCTTGCGTATCAAGGACCCTGAGACTCGGTATCGCTGGGCGGGCCTGGGGACGGTGGACTTGCATCCTGTGGATTTTGTGGAAGTAACAGATACAGAGGGAGTTACGGTTCGCCTGGCGGTGGATAAGTCGACTCACCTGCTGGTTCGCAGTGTGGTGGTGACGCAGGACGAAGAGTTTAACCAGACCCGCGAGGATGTGGCGATCTACACGAATTATCAGGACAAGGGCGGTGTGCGGATGCCGATGCAGGTCTCGCGCGAACGCGACGGCCGCCGCATGCAACAGGTTTTCTACGACGATTGCCACCCCAATCCCACGCTGCCGGCAGACTTCTTTACGCGTCAGGCTCTGGACAAGAGGTTTAAGGAAACACACGGGAAGTCCAGTTCCAAGAGCAAGGACGAGCCGTAGCAGGTGGTTCTAGTACGTGTTTCAAATCGGTACTAGCCGACAAGAACTCTGTTAAACATGCCAACTCCTTGTTATCTTATAGCTCCTAGTCCAGCCAGGTGGCTCTAGAATGTCCCCGAACGGGTCTCGGGTAGTTTCGCACGAAGGGAATTGAGACAAGTGCCACTGCCCACGAGGCGCCAGGCAGGCTTCAGTCTGACGGAGCTTGTAGTCGCCCTGCTCGTGGCCATGATTCTGATGGCAGTGTCGATGCCCTTGTTCCTGAGGGCATATCGCTGGTATCAGTTGACGAACGCAGCCCATCAAATGGCCGACATTCTAAGATTGACGCGCTACGAAGCAATTCGCTTAGACAAACAGGTGAACTGCGTGGTGCAGCCGTATACGGCGGACCCGACAATGATGAGCGCTTCGATGACCGACGCGAGTGGAAACGCCCTGACAGGTATAGGCGCGGCGACTACGGTGTTGCTGGGCTCAACGGGAAGCCTGGTGGCGTCGGGCTCGGTACCGGGAAGCGGGTCGTTGCCCACTGGCGCAAATCTCGGTAGCACTGTACCTGTAAGTTTTTCCCCTACGGGTGGAACCATCCAGTTTGACGCCCGTGGGGCCGTGATCGCGCCGTCGGGTGTGAACGTATTTTATCTGGCAAACCAGGGAGCCCCTGATGCAGGATATCGCGCAGTGTTGCTGATGCCCGCGGGTTCGATCCAGATCTGGAGCATAGATTCTTCGGGAAACTGGCAGGAACAGAGGTGATATCCGTACACGGATGAGACGCCCGGTCCCAATTTGGCGCAGAAACGAGCGAGGCTTCACCTTAACGGAGATGCTGATCGCCACGGTGGTCGTGATTTTCGGCCTTGTTGCGGTGGCGCAACTGGTGCCATCGTCGGTGATGATGAACTCGAATAACCGGAATGATGGGACGGCGCTGGCGTTCGCGCAGAAACAGATGGATATGATGCGAGCACAGCCGCTGTCTGCGCTCACTTTCAGCGATCCGCAAGGTGTGTCCTGCCCGCCGAGCCAAACATGCCAACTTGGAGGTCCTACGCCGCCGCTGACCGAGATTGGGTGCCCTGTGGCCCTGTCCTACAATGGTGCTCCGGTCATTGATTTCTCTCAGCCTGCGAGTTCCTGCCCGTCGGGTTACCAGTTCAACTACCTCGACCCGAACGACCCGGCGGGCGCAACATACGATGTGCGCTGGGACGTGATCACCAATATAAACGCGGTGACGCAGACTCTGATTTCACGCCGCATCATCCTGGGGGTTTTCCGCCGTGGCATGCAGACTCCCACCCTGCCCATAACGCTGGACGTTCAGGTGGAGAAATAAGATGAAGTGGGTGGCACGCCGTCAAGGCGGATTCACTCTTCTCGAATTGCTGATCGCCACCGCCATTTTCATGGTGATTTGCGCGGCTATGTTCAGCCTGCTGGAAGTTTCCCAGCAGAAATATGCCAGTGAGACGCAAATGTCGGGCTCCTTTCAGGAAGCGCGCCTCGGGCTGGATATGACTGTGCGGGACATCAATATTTCGGGCTATCCAACGGCGACGTTGTTAGCGAACACGAGCAATGGACTGAGCTATGCGCAGAGCCCCTTTGCGTGGTCGACGGGTTACCCAACCTCGGATTGCCAGATCGGCACGTGTGCGAGTCCGACAGACCAGGACCTGATTGTGGAGACGAATCCGTGTCCCACAAATCCCACGTGCACCGTGAGCTGGATTCGCTACCAGTACCAGCCGCAAATCGGGACTTCTTACGGCACTCTCCTTCGGGGAGTGATCCAGAAGACGAGTGGTGATCCGCTATCGGCTTTTTCAAACAGCACCGGAGTCATGACTCCGCTGATCAATTACGTGGTGAACTACGCCGAGGGAGGGCTGCTCACGCAGATTAACGCCGAGTATCCCTCGATGTTGGCCGGGGGACAGCAGCCGATTTTTGTGTATACGTGCAGCACGCCAACCGGGCCGCAGCCATGCTCTCAAGCGGGCGCTTATAACGCGCCTAGATACATCAGCGACGTAGACATCACTTTGGTGGTGATGACTCCCTATCAGGACATGCAGACGCAATCGTTGAAATTGATCGAGTTGACAGGACGCGGCCATAGCACGAACTCCGGGAATTAAGAGATGCGCTGGCGAGCAAAATCTCGAAATGGCCAGGACGCAGGGGCGGCCCTGATCATTGCGATTTTTGCGCTGATGCTGGTCAGCGTGGTGGCGATTGCGCTGGTGGTTTCGACCGGAACGGACAGCAACCTGGCTGTGAACTACCGAACGGCTTCAGGCGCATACTATGCGAGCTTAGCTGGGCTGGAAGAGGCACGCGGCCGATTACTGTGGAAGAATCCCGACTTCCTAAACAATTCGGGGACCTACACGCATGTCCTGTTCGACAACTCGGGCGCTCTCCCCCAATGGGGCTTGTCACAGGTGGTGTACATCGTTAACCCCGGCCCCGGCGAGAACGTGAGTTCCATTCTCACAACATATCCCGATACGGAGTATGCTCAGGAGTTTCCTGCGATTGCGGGTAGCGCGGTAATTACACAATTCACTTCGACGTCGGGAGGAACGGGGATACCCGGGCCCAGCTACAAATGGGTGCGGATTAATGCAATTACGCAGCAAGCGCTAAACATCGATGTGAATGGCACTGGAAGCGGAACCTCGGACGGAGTGGATTTGCTCTATTACGATCCCGCTCACGTAAACCCATCCAATCCGAGTCAGCCTGCCCCCAGCCTCGTTGTGGGGCAACCGATGCCTTCTCAACCAACGCCGACTGCGGTGCAAGCGCTGGAAGTCACGGCGTATGCCGTGCTTCCGGGCGGTGGCACGCGCCTGCTTCAGTATGTCGTAGCGCCGTTCGTAATTTCGCCGGACGCGCTGGACATGGATTTTCCGGCGGCGCTCACTCTTGATAACGGGCAATTCGGAAGTTCCTCCAGCGTGGTCTTCACGGCGCCCACCAATTATCAGATCAAAGGGGTGGACTCATGCAATCCGCCTGCCTCCCCGGTGGCGTCCGTCGCGTATACGAGTGCTGCGGACCAAAGCTATTTGTTCAATCAAATGAATACGCACGCATCAGACTTTCCAGGAGCACCTCTAAGCGGCCCTCCAAATCCTAACAACCCGACGACGCCAAGTCTTCAGAACACTTCCGCTCCGAATCCTATTTTGTTGCGTCAGAGTTGGCTGACACCAGCGACCCTGGATGCGGTGATGCAAGACATCGTAAACAGCGCCGACGTTACTTTGGGCCCCAGCGGTACCTACTTTACGGGATCACCTCAGAGCTTTCAGGGGCAAGACCTCTGGAATGCGGCTCCCGCGCTGACTTCCGGGACTGCCATGACCGTCGTAGTGAATGGCAACTTGACGCTAAATGGCGAGAATGTCCCCAACGCAATCGGTTCCGGATTGCTGCTGGTCACCGGGACGCTGAATTTTCACCCAAGCGCGACCTGGAATGGAATCATATTGGTGGTTGGGCAGGGGCAGGTCGTTGTCGGCGGCTCACTTCCTCCTAGTAACCCTAATTATGGGCTCAACGGCTCCATGTTCGTCGCGCAAACGCGCAACAGTTCCGGCAATCTCCTGCCAAACCTTGCGGCGTCTTACACGTACCCCGGGAATGGTCTTGGCGACCAAATCCAGTACAACAGTTGCGTGGTGAAGTCTGCGTCGGGGCCGCTGGTTTACAAAGTGCTTTCCTTCCACGAAATTTCACTTCCCAACAGTTGAAGCTCGCGCAAGTTGAGCTCGCCATGACCGCAGTCAGCGGCCGGGGTATACTTGGGAGATGCGAAACCCCGCCGGAGAGGCGCAGAGGCACGGCACGACGGTGCTGTGCGTGCGCAAAGAAAATAAAGTTGTGTTGGTCGCCGATGGACAGGTCACCATGAGCGATCACGTTCTGAAGCACACCGCCAAAAAGACGCGGCGGCTGTACAACGACAAGGTGGTTGCCGGCTTTGCTGGCTCTACCGCCGATGCCATCTCGCTGTTCGAGCGCTTCGAAGGCAAGCTCCAGGAGCATTCCGGTAATCTGCAGAAGGCGTCCGTCGAGCTGGCAAAGGAGTGGCGCAAGGATCGCGCGCTGCGTCACCTGGAAGCGCTGTTGATTGTCGCCGATGCCAAAGCCACATTTGTGCTCTCCGGCAACGGCGATGTCATCGAACCCGATGACGGACTTTGCGCCATCGGCTCCGGCGGCATGTACGCGCTTTCCGCCGCGCGGGCTCTTCTGAAACACTCGAAGCTCGCCATCAAGGACCTGGCACTAGAGGCCATGCGTATCGCCAGCGAGATCTGCATTTATACGAATGCGAATTTCACGGTGGAGGAACTATAGGAGGCAGCGCCTGGACACATCCTCCGGCGTTCTCAAGGAATCGAAACGACTATGTCTACAAAGCCTGAAAAAGAGGTCGTGCTGTTCCCCGGAGGGAACGGTGATGGCCGTCCGGTTGAAGAGGAGATGCTGCCCGCTCTCGACGAGATGACCCCGCGAGAGATCGTCCATGAGCTGGATAAGTATATCGTCGGGCAAGCTGCCGCAAAACGTGCGGTGGCCGTGGCGCTGCGCAATCGCGTTCGCCGCCAGAAGCTGCCCCCGGAAATCGCCGAAGACGTGCTGCCCAAGAACATTCTGATGATTGGCCCGACTGGCGTGGGCAAAACCGAAATCGCGCGGCGCCTCGCAAGGTTGGCGGGCTGCCCGTTCGTCAAAGTGGAAGCTTCGAAGTACACCGAAGTGGGATATGTGGGCCGCGATGTGGAATCCATGGTTCGCGACCTGGTGGAAACCTCCATCGACATGGTGCGTGAAGAAAAGCTCGATGAAGTAGCGGATCGCGCCGAAGAATCCGCGGAAGAGCGGATTCTTGATCTCCTGCTGCCTCCTCCGCCTCCGCCCGTTCAGGGCACGCCGGAGGCTGAACTGGCCGCGCAACGCGAACAGACGAAGCGCACGCGGGAAAAGCTGCGCGCGCAATTGCGCGAAGGAAAGCTCGACCAGCGCATGGTGGACCTGGAGGTTCGCGAGCGCGCCATGCCCTCGTTCGAGATCATTTCCAATCAGGGCATCGAGGAGATGGACGTCAACCTGAAGGACATGCTCAGCGGCTTCTTTGGGCAGCAAAAGAAGAAGCGCAAAATGAGCGTGGCCGACGCGTTCGAATACCTGATTCAGGAAGAAGAAAACAAGCTGCTCGACATGGACCAGGTGACGCGCATCGCCGTGGAGCGCGCCGAGCAGATGGGCATCATTTTCGTGGACGAAATCGACAAGGTGGCCGGGCGCGAGTCCGGCCATGGGCCGGATGTGTCGCGTGAAGGGGTGCAGCGCGACATCCTCCCCATCATCGAAGGCACCACCGTAAATACACGTTACGGCATGATCCGCACCGACCATATCCTGTTCATCGCTGCGGGCGCCTTCCATGTGACCAAGCCCTCGGACCTGATTCCCGAACTGCAGGGCCGTCTTCCCATCCGTGTGGAAATGCAATCACTCAAGGAAGAAGACTTCGTGCGCATCTTGACCGAACCCAAGAACGCGCTCATCAAGCAATACGTAGCCCTTTTGGATACCGAAGGCGTGAAGTTACAATTCACGGAAGACGCCGTGCAGAGCATTGCGCGCTTCGCTACCAGCGTGAATGAGCAGACGGAAAATATTGGAGCTCGCCGCCTGCACACCATTCTGGAGAAAGTGTTGGATGAGCTTTCGTTTGAGGCGCCCGACCTGAAGAAAAAGAATGTAAAGGTCGACGCCGCCTACGTAAACAAGCAACTGGCCGATATCGTGAAGAATCAGGATTTGAGCCGGTACATCCTGTAGGTGCGGAGGGGTCCGGGTGCTTGATCAGTTGAGATCCTTCGCGCAAAAGGCGCGCTCCGGATGACACCGCGCATGTGGACGCGCACACGGCAGAGTTTCACACGATTGAAGATTAAGCTTAGAAAAGGGGCGATTCCCATCCCACCCGGGCCGGCAAAACTCGTTCGCCTTGCTTTTTGGGGCTCGCTTTCGATCGTTCTTGTTACTGTGGGTTGCGGAGTTCCCGGCGATCCAGTACCCCCCTCGCCGCCTATTCCCGTGGCTGTCACCGATCTCACGGCAACTCAGCTTGGCGACGGCGTCTTGCTGGCGTTTACGCTGCCGAACAAAAGTACGCGAGCGGAAAAACTAACGGGAACACCCACTCTGGAAGTCCTGCGCGGTTCGGTGCGAGCCGACGGTCTACCGGACACGAGGACATTTCGGGTAGTCGATATCGTACCTGGAACACTCCTCGGCAGTTATGTCCAGGCAGGCAAGGTCGAGTTTCTAGAGCACTTTGCTCCGGAGGAGACGCGCAGCCATCCAGGGGAAATTGCGGTTTTCAGTGTCCGCACTCGTGTTAGCGAACGAAAAGACTCTGCAAACTCCAACTCCATCGTTCTGAGCCTTTACCCTGTTCCCGCTCCCATCGAAACCGTGGAGAAGCAAGTGACCGAGAAGAGCATTGACTTGAGTTGGTCTGCCCCAGCACGGACGTCAGGGGGCGAGCCGCTTTCCGGCGAGGTCGCGTATTCCGTGTATCGAGGAGAGCTTGACCCGGCGTCGGCAACTGCAGCGGAGAAGGATCTGCACGCCGCGGTATGGAAATCGCCGCTGTTGCAGATCGCCACCACCAGCGCGCCCGAGTACCAGGATTCGGGTTTCGACTGGGGCAAAACGTATGTCTACGTAATACGAAGCGGAATCACGGTGAACGGCGCGCCGCTGCAGTCGGGCGATTCTAGCCCTGCCATTCTGACTCCCAAGGACATCTTCCCGCCGGCACCCCCCCAAGACATTGTGGCTGCGGTGCTTCCGGGCCCAAAACCTGGAACGAGCGTGGTGGATCTTTCGTGGGCGATTAATATCGAAACCGACCTGGCCGGTTATCGCGTCTATCGGAGTGAGCGGGAAAACGAGCGCGGGCCATTGCTGACTCCAAATCTGCTGCCTTCCTCAGCTTACCGCGACAGTGACGTGGCCGCCGGCCGGCGCTACTGGTACACGGTTACTGCCGTAGATCATGCGGGGAATGAAAGCGCACCCAGCACGGCACTGCTCGTGGAAATTCCATAACTTTTTCCTGCAAAGCGGGTTCAACCGAACGGGAGTAACCCACCCAATGGCGTCGTTTGCCCATTCTCCGGGCCGGTTGTTTCTTTATCTTCTCAGGGACGCCGCCGTCCGCACCGGCGTCTATGTTGGGCTTGCCTTTTCGCTCGTTTTCACAGCCTGGCTCTTTATGGCGAACAGCATGCCGGTATTCGATGGCTTGGCGGCCCCTCGCAACATTACCGCGGCTTGCCTGCTTGGGCTGATTGCTTCCATTCCCGTGTTGCGCTTTTTCCGTTCGCCAGCGGAAATGCTGCTCTCCAGTGTGATCGGCTGGGGAATTTCTACCCTGACCTACGGCAGCCTGTGTCTGAAGTTTTCCCTGCTGGAACAGCATTACAGCACGTTCGAGGTCTTTGTTCTCGGTGCGATTGTGTACCTGCTACTTGCCACCCTGTCCTGGATTGGTACGATAATCTGGAGAGTTCGCGCTGCAAGTAGCTCTCATCCTCGCGACTGAGCGAGTCACTGCCACATGAAATTCTGCCGCTTCTTGCCACTTTCGGCTGGAGAAGGACACACGCCCGCGCCAGCTTACGGGCTGCTCGAAGACCGCGGCATTCGGGAGATTTCCGGGTTGCCGTGGGGGGAGTGCACGGAAACGTCCACCAATTGGGCGCTGAACGAGGTGCGCCTTCTCGCTCCGTGCGAACCCGGCAAAATCCTTTGCATCGGCCGCAACTACGCCGCGCACGCCGCAGAGCTCGGGAATCCCATGCCGAAAGAACCCATGCTCTTTATGAAGCCTTCGTCTTCCATGATTGGGCCGGAGGAAGCGATCATCCTGCCGGAGTATTCGCAGCGCGTGGAGCACGAAGCCGAGCTGGGCGTGGTGATTGGCAGGAAATGCGCGCATTTAAGCGATGAGGAGGACGCGCTTGCCTACGTGCTCGGCTACACGTGCATGAATGACGTCACCGCGCGTGACTTGCAGAGAGCCGATGGGCAGTTCACCCGCGCAAAAGGATTCGACACTTTTTGTCCGGTGGGTCCGTGCATAGCCACGCAACTCGACCCACGCGATATTCTCGTCGAGTGCCGCGTAAATGGGCAGCTCCGGCAGTCCGGAAGCACCGCGCTGATGGCTTATCCCGTAGCGTTCCTGGTGCGTTGGATCTCGCGCATGATGACGCTGCTCCCTGGCGACCTGATCGCCACCGGCACGCCCGCAGGAGTTGGCCCGCTTTCCGCGGACGACACCGTCGAGGTGTCCGTGGCCGGCGTGGGTGTGTTGCGCAATGCGGTGCAGGCGCGCAAAGCCGGCTTCGCAGCGGCATAGAGGTTCCGGTAGACTAAATCTATGTGGGGACCAGAGGCGTAGATTGGCGCGCAACTCAGCGCAAGTCGGCGGTTCCTCGCATTTCTAATTTCAATTCAATTTTGCGGCAAGAGGTACGGCGTTGAAAGAACTGCTGGCCGATTGGAAGTTGGTCGCGGCTTTGGGTGGAGGAAGCGTCCTGGCGCTGGTGCTGATTGTCTACGCTTTCGCACACCCAAAGGTCGATCCGGAGGAGACCGAGCGCAAACGCAGGCTGCATCTGAATCTTATCGGCCGCATCGCGGAAGGCCAGGTGGTCGAGACGAGCGAAGAGCCCGCGCCTCCGCTGCAAGAGCGCCATAGTCTGTTCGGCTCGCGTGCGAAGCCGTTGCAGGAGCAGCGTCCCCGCTGCATGGTTTCCTACAGTTACTCCATCTCGGGCGTGACGTATCACACTGCGCAGGACGTTACCGGCCTGGACAGCCAGGTGCAGTTTAAGCGGTTGATGGCCGGACAACAGGCCAGCGTGAAGTACGATCCTTCCAACCCCAGCGACTCCATCCTGGTTGCCGACGATTGGTCCGGCTTGCGCTGAGATTCCACAATCTTCTACTGTTCCCGCCTTTCCCTCTAACGAAGCGACGCCCCTAGCTTCGCAAAGCACCTGCCGCTTTTCGCGCGATTGCGCTATGCTTTGGCATCTGCCGCACGATCGCCGGCCGGCGCCCATGAAGCACGCGTTCTTATCGATTCTAGTGGCTGTCCTGATTGTAGCGATGACGCTGAGCGCTATGGTCATTCTGGTTCGAGCCACGCAATATGTGACCGCGATTCAATCGCCCTTGCCTCGGGCCGGAGCCATTGCCGCGGAGATTCTCCTCGGCGTGGTGCTCCTGCTCGGCACGGTCTGGCTGGCAACGCATCTTGCGGTGCTGATTTTCTCCCCGAAATCCGACGCTCCCGACGGAGGCCCACTTGGCTGACAAAAATCATGTGACCTGGGAGTCGTCAGTCAATGCCGACCGCCTGGAGCAGTTGCGCCGCATGTCCGAAGAGGCGGAGGCGGGAGGCGGCGCCGAACGGCGCGAGCGCGAACACAAAGCAGGAAAGCTCTCCGCGCGGGAGCGCATCCACCTGCTGCTCGATGAAGGTACATTTGAAGAACTCGATAAATTCGTCCGGCACCGTTGCGTTGATTTCGGCGCAGAGGAACATCGCCCTACCGGCGACGGCTTTGTGACGGGCTTTGGGCGTATTGATGGACGGCTGGCTTATGTTTTTGCGCAGGATTTTACAGTTTTCGGCGGGTCACTCTCAGAAGCGAATGCGCAGAAAACCTGCAAGATCATGGACCTGGCTATGCGCAACGGCGCTCCGGTCATCGGGCTGAACGATTCGGGTGGCGCGCGCATTCAGGAAGGGGTGGCGTCGCTTGCCGGCTACGC